>Ga0326728_10003776_pt1 | contig 46130 bp, 34 predicted proteins | sample MB3enrmetagenome_FD_207602 | JGI IMG/M metagenome (GOLD analysis project Ga0326728, IMG submission 207602) | Lab enriched peat soil microbial communities from McLean, Ithaca, NY, United States - MB31MN | ecosystem: Environmental > Terrestrial > Soil > Wetlands > Peat | place: USA: New York...
TTGAAGGCGTCTTCCGCAATATCGCCCTCGTCCGCAAAGTCGAGGCTCGCTTCCACATAAGCCATGGCGCGCAATAAAGAGCTGCGCCAATGTTCGTAGCGCTCGCGCAGTGCGCCGCCCGATTGGGCAACCGCCTGCTGGCGCTGCGCTGCCGTTTCGGCATTGATGAGATCGGCAAGCCCCTCCGCCTCCGTCAGGTCGAGCTTACCGTTCTCGAAAGCGCGCTTCGTGAACTCGCCAGGCTCTGCCATCCTCAACCCCAGCCGGCTCAGCGCGTCGAGCACGCCCGCGATCACAGCCCTCCCGCCATGCAGATGCAGCTCGGCCATATCCTCGCCGGTGAAGCTCGCCGGGCCCGGAAACCACAGCACAAGCCCCCGGTCCAGCACTTCGCCGGTCTGCGGATCCCGCAACGCGCGCAAGCCCGCCACGCGCGGCAGAGGCACCTTCCCCCCGCACAAACTACGCAGAATCCCGTGCGCGGCCTTGCCCGAGAGTCTCACAACGGCGATACCTGCCCGCGCATGCGCGGTCGAAAGAGCGTAGATCGTCATACGGCGCATTTCCCAATTCAAATGTCTTGCATGATAAGGTGCAAGGCACATATGCGTAAAAAACGTATAATTAAGCCGGACGGTTTCCGTGCAGCCGGCGCGTCCATTCTTAAGCACGGTTTCGAGCAAGGTTGCCTCATGGCCTCAAATCGTTTGAGCGAAGAAACCAGTCCGTATCTTCAGCAGCACAAAGACAACCCCGTGCACTGGTGGCCTTGGTGTCAGGAGGCTTTCCAGGAGGCCCAAAGGCTCGACAAGCCCGTGCTCCTATCCATCGGCTATGCGGCTTGCCATTGGTGCCATGTGATGGCGCATGAAAGCTTTGAAAAGGAGGATACGGCGGCCCTCATGAACGAGCTGTTCGTGAACATCAAGGTCGACCGCGAGGAGCGGCCCGATGTCGACACGCTCTACATGACCGCGCTGCAGGAGCTTGGCGAGCAAGGCGGCTGGCCGCTCACCATGTTCCTCACGCCGGACGGCATGCCATTTTTCGGCGGCACCTATTTCCCGGACGCACCGCGCTTCGGACGTCCGAGCTTCAAACAGGTGCTTGAGAACGTCGCCCGCGTTTACGCTCAGGAAAAGGAGACCATCGAGCAGAATACGGCCTATCTCAAAACCAGGCTGACGCCCCGGCTCAATTACGGCGCAGCGCCGGAGTTTTCTGAGGAGCAGCTCGCCGCGGTCGCCAGCAAATTCATCGGCGCAATCGACCCGACAAACGGAGGGCTTCGCGGCGCGCCGAAATTCCCCAACACAGCCATCTTCCATTTTCTCTGGAAGGCCGGCCTGCGCTACGGGCTCAAGACCTGCATCGAAGAAGTCAAGAACACGCTCCTGCATATTTGCCAGGGCGGGATCTACGACCATATCGGCGGCGGGTTTGCGCGCTACTCCGTCGACGAGCGCTGGCTCGTGCCGCATTTCGAGAAAATGCTTTACGACAATGCGCTTCTGATCGAGCTTATGACCGAGGTGTGGAAGGAGACGCAGTCGGAGCGGTTGAGTGCGCGGATCGGCGAAACCATTGCGTGGATCGAGCGGGACATGCTCGTGCCCGGCGGCGGCTTTGCGGCCTCTTACGATGCGGACTCTGAAGGCGAGGAAGGCAAGTTCTACGTCTGGGCAGCGGCTGAGATTACCGATGTGCTCGGCAATGGCGAGCAAGCCGCGATCTTTGCGCAAGTTTACGATGTAACCGAGGGCGGCAACTGGGAAGGCAAGACGATCCTCAACCGGCTCAACGCGCTCGCTCTTCTCAACCGCGACGAGGAGCAGGCTCTCGACGATTGCCGTAAGAAGCTTTTCGAGGTGCGCGAAAAGCGCACGAAGCCCGGCTGGGACGATAAGGTGCTCGCGGATTGGAATGGCCTCGCCATCCGCGCGATTGCAAAGGCCGGTGACGCTTTTCGCCGTCCGGAATGGATCGCGCTAGCCGCCAAAGCCTACACCTTCGTTGTGAGTCAGATGTTTCGCGACGGAAGGCTTTTTCACTCTTTCAGGCACAGCAAGTTGAAAGCGCCGGCGACCTCGGCCGATTATGCTAACATGATCTCGGCCGCGCTGGCCCTGTACCAAGTTACCGGCGAAAAGCGCTATCTCGACGATGGCATCAGCTGGACCGGGATCATGAACCGGCATTACAGCGCCGATAACGGCGGCTACTACCTCGCGGCGGACGACACCAGCGATCTCATCTTGCGGCCGCTCTCGGCGAGCGACGATGCCGTCCCGAACTCGAACGCGACCATGCTGCAAAACCTTGCCGATCTCTACACACTAACCGGCGATACCGCCTATTTGAACCGCGCCGACGGGCTTTTGGAAGCTTTCCAAGGCGCCGCTCAATCGATGGCGATCGCCTACGCCGGTCTTTTGTCCGGCGCCCTAACCTTGATCGCGCCTCAGCACATCGTCATTGCGGGCGATAGGCTGTCCGAAGAGGCCGCCGCCTGGCGCAGGGCCCTCTTCGAGGTTTCGATGCCGGATGCCATCGTTCAATGGGTGGGCGACGGCGAGACGATCCCCGCTTCCTCGCCCGCAACCGGGAAAGGCCGGATCGAGGGCAAGACGGCCGCTTATGTTTGCATAGGCCAGCGCTGCTCGCTGCCTATAACCGAGCCGGAGCTCCTCAAAGAAAAACTGAAAGAGGAGAGGAACGTGACCGTGCAAGTTGCTGCGTCGCCGATCTAAAGCGCCGTGCGCTTAATCGGACGCGGCCGGAGCGCGTGCGAAACCTAACAATCGCTGCGAGCGGAGAGGATGTGAGACAGGCGCTTGAGTTCGCACCGTTCGTGCCAGCCTGCCGCCTGCCAAAAGCGTAAGCCTTCTTCGTTACCGGCGAAGACATCGATGTGGAATTTCTCGATCCCGTCCGCTGAGATGGCAGCCAGAGCATGCGCAACGAGGGAGCGTCCAATGCCCCGCCGCCTGAATTCAGGCGCAACGGCTAGGTGATGCAAATAGCCGCGCCGCCCGTCGTGGCCGCCGAAAACACACCCGGCCACGCTGCCGCCGGTCCATGCGACAAAACTCATGCCGGGATTGCGTGCAAGATACCGGGCGATTCCCTCAAAAGAGTCCGCATCGCGAAGCTGGATTCCCGATGTGCTTTCAAGGAGGCGCCGCACCGCGCCGTAATCGTCCAAAAGCATCGGCCGGATAGCGGTAACCGGGGCGGCTGTCATCCCTTTGCGCTTGTCCGGCGGCGACTAGGTGTTCATGGAATCGAAAAAATCGCCATTCGTCTTGGTCTGGCGCAGCTTGTCGAGCAGGAACTCGATCCCATCCATCGGCCCCATCGGATTGAGAATCCGGCGCAGCACATACATCTTGCGGAGCTGCGCTTGCGGCACGAGCAGCTCTTCCTTGCGGGTGCCGGACTTGGCGATATCCATCGCGGGGAACACGCGCTTGTCCGCCACCTTGCGGTCGAGAACGAGTTCGGAGTTGCCGGTGCCCTTGAACTCTTCGAAGATCACCTCGTCCATGCGGCTGCCGGTTTCCACAAGCGCGGTGGCGATGATCGTGAGCGAGCCGCCTTCCTCGATATTGCGGGCCGCGCCGAAAAAGCGCTTCGGCCGTTGCAGCGCGTTGGCGTCGACACCGCCGGTGAGAACCTTACCGGAGGACGGCACCACCGTATTATAGGCCCGGCCGAGGCGCGTGATCGAATCGAGCAGGATCACAACATCGAGCTTGTGCTCGACAAGCCGCTTCGCCTTTTCGATCACCATCTCCGCTACTTGCACGTGCCGCGAAGCCGGCTCGTCGAAGGTCGAGCTGATAACTTCGCCGCGCACCGAGCGCTGCATATCCGTCACCTCCTCCGGCCGCTCGTCGATCAGAAGCACGATCAGATAGCATTCGGGGTGGTTCGCAGTGATGGAATGAGCGATATTTTGCAAGAGAACGGTTTTACCGGTGCGGGGCGGAGCGACGATCAAGCCGCGCTGGCCTTTTCCAAGCGGCGCCACGATATCGATGACGCGGGGGCTGAGATCCTTGGAGTCCAACCGTTCCGTTTCCATCTTCAGCCACTTATTCGGATAGAGTGGCGTCAGATTGTCGAAGTGAACCTTGTGACGGATCTTTTCCGGATCGTCGAAATTGATTTTATTGACCTTGAGCAAGGCGAAGTAGCGCTCGCCCTCCTTGGGCCCGCGGATCTGGCCTTCGACAGTGTCGCCGGTGCGCAGGCCGAAACGGCGGATTTGGCTTGGGCTCACATAAATGTCGTCCGGCCCAGGCAAATAATTCGAATCGGGCGAACGAAGGAAACCGAAGCCGTCTTGAAGGATTTCTACGACACCGTTTCCGGTAATCTCAATCTCGCGCGCAGCAAGCTGCTTCAATATCGCAAACATAAGCTCTTGTTTGCGCAAAGCGCTCGCGTTCTCGACGGCGAATTCCTCAGCAACGCTCAAGAGTTCGGTCGGCGACTTAACTTTAAGGTCCTGCAGTTTCATTTCTTGCATGTGTGGGGGACTTCTTGGGGATTATGAGGATAGCGCAGGAGAACCCGGCTAGCTGGATGGGATTGGCTAGAACTGTCGCTTTGCCGCTTGTCTTGGAGGGTAGAGGGCGGCTTCTTCACTAGAATTCGCGTGAACCGGTATCCAACCGCAAAGCGGGTCTGCCGGGAATGTACGACGTGCTAACTATAGCAGGTTTTTTGATTTGGAAAAGACGCCAGCACGGCAAAAACAGCTTTTTCTAGTGGGTAGAAAATCAAAAAGGCTTCACCACGGCCAAAATAACGATCCCAATCAAGAGCGCCGTCGGCACTTCATTGACGATACGGAAAAAACGCGAGCTGTGTGGAATGCGATCCGCTTCGAAATCCCTGCGCCATTTGGCAAGGAACATGTGGAGCGTCGCCATCGAGAGAACCAGCACGATCTTCACATGCAGCCAGCCTGCGGTTTTCCAGTCTACGCCTTCAGCACCGAAGGCAAGCCAAAGCCCCAAAGCAATGGTGGCGATCATGGCTGGGTTCATGATGACCTTCAAAAGCCGCCGCTCCATGACCTTGAACGTTACGGCTTGCGGCGTGTGAACGCCTGCGTCAGCGTGATATACGTATAACCTCGGCAAATAGAACATACCGGCCATCCAAGCAAAAGCGGCAATCAAATGGATCGCCTTCAAATACTGGTACATGCTGTTCATGAGACCGATCATAGACTACTCAACCATTTTTGAGCGTTAAGTTCCGGTATGGACGAGATTTACAAGCCGTTCGACATTTTCAATCGGTGTGTCAGGGAGAATTCCATGGCCAAGATTGAATACGAACGGCTTAGGCGAAAGCTGCTGCAGAATCGTTTTCACCCTTCGCTCCATAGCATCCCCGCCGGCGAGCAGCAACAGCGGATCGAGGTTACCCTGAACGGGCAGCCGGGATTGCAACTGCGCCATGAGATCGAGCGGCGCCGCCGTGTCGCAGCCGAGCGCGTCGATGCCCGTCCCGTTCACATACCTTTCGAAATAGGCCGAGCTTCCCCTTGGAAAGCCAATGACCGGAATCGCGGGATGAACGGCTTTCACGCGCTTGACGATTTCTGCGGTGGGCTCGATCGCGAACGATAAGAAATCGTTATCGGCTAGGCTACCTGCCCAGCTATCGAAGATTTGCAAGGCGCGGACACCTGCGTCGATTTGCCCGATGAGATAGCCACTCGACGTCTCAACCAAAAGTTCGAGCAAAGCTTTGAAGGTTTGCGGATCGCGATAGGCCAGAAGCTTTGCGGCCCGCTGATCGGGCGAGCCGCCCCCGCCCGCCATGTAGCTCGCCACCGTCCAAGGCGCACCGCAAAAACCTATCAAAGGCGTTTGGCCGCCAAGAGCGGACACGATTCGCTCTATCGCCTCGTATACCAAGCCGAAGCGTTCGCTCGCGTTCCCTGCGGAGAGTTTCGAAAGATCCGCCGCGTTTGCGATGGGGTTGAGCTTCGGACCTTCGCCTTCCAAAAACTCGACATGCTGGCCGAGCGCATGCGGTACGACCAAAATGTCGGAGAACACGATGGCCGCATCGAACCCGAGGCGCCTGATGGGTTGAAGCGTCACCTCTGCCGCGAGTTTGGGATTGTAGCAAAGATCGAGAAACGATCCAGCCTGCTCGCGAACTTGGCGATATTCGGGAAGATACCGGCCCGCTTGGCGCATCAGCCAGAGCGGCGGGGTGCTTTGTGCCTTCCCTGCCAACGCCTCCATGAACCTGGGAGCGGCTTGTCCGGCAGGCGTCTGGTGAGATTTCTGTTCAGCGTTTGAGGATCGCTTTTTCATCAAAAAATAAGTCCACTTAAGATCTGTTATTTCTATAGGCGGTGCAACGCTGGGAAACTTGACAGTGTTCCTTCGCTATCCCCCGGTTCCAAATTTGGGCCGGTCCGGAATACGGCGGCACGGCTGCCAATGTTGAAAATCCCGTTTGCACCGGCTCCAGCCCTTGCTGTTTAATCTTGCTTTGCCACTTCCCGCAATGAATAACATGGGGACAAAGTGTGAAGACTCAGGCTTTGCCGGAGCTGAGGGAGGACCAAGCGCTTTCTTTCCACGGCGTCTTTAGCTGTGCGTTCTTTTTTGATTGGCGTGGAGGACTCAATGAAGCACGATGGAGGCAACCCGCGCCAAGGCGGCGAAGGGGCACAGCTCTCCCCTGAATCCACAGCAATCCACACCCCGAAACACTTCCACCTTCATCTTGTTTCGGACGCTTCCGGCGAGACTTTGACCACCATGGCGAAGGCGGCGCTCGTGCAGCTTTCCGGAGCCAAGCCCAACCGGCACATGCATCCTTTGGTGCGCAACCCGAAACAGCTGGCAACGGTAATGCAGCAGATCGAGGCTTCGCCTGGAATTGTGCTTTACACGCTCATGAATCCTAATCTCTGCGAGGCTCTTGAAACCCGGTGCGCCGATCTCGGCGTGCCGTGCGTCGCCGTGTTGAAACCGGTTATTCAGGCCTTCGAGAGCTATTTGAAAATGCCCGCGCGTGCGATAGTGGCCGGGCAGCATACACTCGATGCCGAGTACTTCCGGCGGATCGAGGCTATGAATTTCACGCTAAGCCACGACGATAGCCAGCTTACCGAGGATTTGGAAAAGGCCGATATTGTGCTCATCGGCGCGAGCCGCACCTCCAAGACGCCAACAAGTATCTACCTTGCACACCGGGGATACAAGACAGCGAATGTCTCTCTCGTGCCTAATATTCCACCGCCGCCTAACCTGCAGGGCTTAAAGGGACCCTTCGTCGTGGGATTAATCGCAAGCCCCGAGCGCGTTTCCGAAATCCGGCGCAATCGTATGCTTTCTCTTAATAGCAGCAAATTCGATAATTATATCGACGCAGACCTCATCAAAGAGGAGATGACTTTCACGAAAAAGCTTTGCTTACAAAACCGGTGGCAAGTTGTCGATGTCACCCGGAAGTCGATCGAGGAGACAGCGGCTTCCATCATCTCTCTCTATGAGGAGCGCCGCAGATAAGCGAAGCGGTGCTTTTGGTCTGAGTTCAAGAAGGTTATACTGCCACCCATGCAAGCCGATTATCCTGAAGTCATCCTCGCATCCGCGAGCGGAGCGCGTGCGGCCATCCTTGCGAGCGCGGGGATTCGATTCCGCCAGCAGCCACCGGTGCTGGACGAGGCGGAGGAGCACAAGCGTTTCGCGCCGGGTACGGCACCCAGCGAAGTTGCCGTCTCTTTGGCAAGGCTCAAGGCCGCCAGCGTGCTGGAAAGGGAGCCGGGCGCGATCGTCATTGGCGCCGATCAGGTGCTGGCGATCGGCAATGAGATTCTGCAAAAGCCGCGCAATCTGCAGGAGGCGCGCGAGCAGTTGCACAAGCTGCGCGGCCGCACTCATGAGCTGTATTCGGCGGCCGTGGTGCTTCACAAGACACACGCAGCGAGCTTTACCGACATAGCAAACCTGACGGTGCGCGATTTCTCGGACAAATTCATCGAATGGTACATGGAAACTGTGGGCGAAGGCCTTCTCACCTCGGTTGGTGCCTATCATATCGAGGGTCTTGGTATTCATCTCTTCTCTGAAATAAAAGGCGATTACTTCACTATTCTCGGTTTGCCCGTACTGGCTGTGCTTGAAGAATTGCGCCGTCTTTCGATTATTGAGAGGTAAGCAGCCGGAATGAAGCGCGCTTGTGTCATTGGATGGCCGGTTTCCCATTCGCTGTCACCGGTAATCCATGGCTATTGGCTGGAAGAGCACGGCCTGGAAGGCGAGTACGTTAAGGCGGCCGTCGAACCGAAGGACTTCGAAGGCTTTCTAACGAGCCTTGCCGCGAGAGGGTTTTGCGGCGCCAACATTACTGTACCTCATAAGATCGAGGCCTACCGCTTGTGTGAGCTTCGCGATGGCGCAGCCGAAGCCATAGGTGCAGTGAACACGGTGTGGCTCGATGCCGGCAGGCTCGCCGGCTCGAACACCGATGCCTATGGATTTACGGCTAATCTCGATAGCGAAAGCCCAGGCTGGGATCGGTGCGGCGGCCCTGCCGTTGTCGTTGGCGCAGGCGGCGCGGCGCGGGCTATCGTCTGGGCGCTGATCCAACGCGGCTTTGAGGACGTCCGGATCGTCAATCGAACCGGAAGGCGGGCCGCGGAGCTGGCGGCTTCGTTTCCGCCGGCGCGTGCGTTCGGTTTTGAAAGTTTGGCACGTGTGCTTGAAGGCGCCGGGCTGGTCGTCAATACCTCGACCCTCGGCATGGCTGGTGCGCCGGCGCTCGATATCGATCTTTCCGCCATCGGTCTAAATGCGACGGTCTCAGATATCGTCTATCATCCGCTTGAAACTGACTTGCTAAGGCAAGCGAAGGAGGGAGGATGGAAGACGGTGGACGGGCTGGGCATGCTCCTTCATCAGGCGGTGCCAGGCTTCGAGAAGTGGTTCGGTTTGAGGCCCGAGGTCTCACCTGGCCTTCGCGAACGGGTACTTGCCGCAGTAACGGCGAGGGAGAGAACCGCGGCATGATTGTCGCCGGGCTAACTGGCTCGATTGGCATGGGTAAGAGCACGGTTGCGCGCTACCTTCGCGGCAAAGGCGTTTGCGTGCTCGATGCGGATCAGATTGTGCATGAGCTTTATTCAGGCGAGGCAGTTCCGCTCATAGAGGCTGTTTTTCCAGGAACGACGCGTGATGGCGTCGTCGACCGGCAGGCGCTTGCGCAAAGGGCCCTCTCGTCGGAGGAAGAGCTGAAAAAACTCGAGGCCCTCGTTCATCCGCTTGTGAGGCGCACGGAATGGCGGCTTCTTCTCGCCGAACAGGACAAAGGCGCCGATCTTGTCATCGTCGAAGTGCCGCTGCTCTTTGAAACCGCGGCTCATAACCTTTTCGACGCCATCATTGTCGTGAGCGCCCCCGCTGAAGCTCAGCGCGAGCGAGTGGCGGCGAGGCCCAGCATGACGCCTGAGAAGTTCGAGGCCATCGTCGCCCGGCAATGGCCGGATGCGGTTAAGCGCGAAAAGGCCGATTTCGTTGTGGATACCGGCGTGCCGCTGGAAGACACTTACCGTCAAATCGATGCAGTTGTAGAGGAGATTTCAAAAAGGCAGCCGCTGGCTTATCAGCGCTGGGCCGATCTTCACGACGGCTGAACGTATCGATTTGGGGCCAATGAATGTCGCGCGAACTTGTTCTCGACACCGAGACGACGGGGCTCGACCCCAAGGATAACCACCGGATCATCGAGCTCGCTTGCGTAGAGCTCATTAACTACATCCCCACGGGCACATTCTGGCATTGGTATTTCAACCCTGAGCGCGATGTGCCGAAAGCCGCAACCGATGTGCACGGTTTGACGGCGGGTTTTCTGAGCGACAAGCCCCTTTTCGGCGCCGTCGCCGATGAGATTCTCGGTGTACTCGGCGATGCCCGGCTGATCATTCACAACGCGCCTTTCGACGTCGGCTTTCTCAACCATGAGTTCGGGCGCCTGGGCCACCCGCCGCTCAGCATGGAGCGAGTGACCGACACCTTAGCTCTTGCGCGCCGCAAGCACCCCGGCAGTCCAAACAATCTCGATGCGTTGTGCCGCCGCTACGGAATCGACAATTCGACGCGCACAAAACACGGCGCGCTCCTCGACAGTGAGCTTTTAGCCGACGTCTATCTTCGCCTCATCGGAGCTGAGCAGGCTGGGCTCGATTTTGCGCCCAAAGGTGCGGGCGCGAAGATCGAAGGCGAGGCTGCCGTACAAATCCGGGCCAAACCGCTGGCGCCGCGCTTGTCTCCAGAGGAGGAGGCGGCTCATGCAGCTTTTGCCGCTTCGCTCGGGGCAAACGCGATTTGGCACCGCTACCTGCCGGGACAGGGCGAGCCCGGGCAATCCGGGGCGTAGAGTCCGTTCAGCTTTGCAAGAGCCGGGACCTTTGAAAAGAGCCCCTCACCCCAACCCTCTCCCCAAGGGGAGGGGGAGTCTGCAGCGGACCTTTCCCTAAGGGAAGAGGACATTTCAGGCGTGCTCTCTCCCCTTGGGGAGAGAGACAGAGTGAGGGGGGTCTTGAAGTTACTTCCGGATGAATAGGAGTCTCTAACCGGTAATGGTAGGCTGCTGGCCCATCTCGACGCGGCGCCGGTATAGGCTGCCAAAATCGATGGGATCGAGCAGTAGCGGCGGGAACCCGCCTTCGCGAGAGAGATCGGCCACAATCCGCCGGGCGAACGGAAAGAGAAGGGCGGGACATTCGATGAAGAGCACCGGTTGGATCGCTTCCTGCGGCAGGTTCCTCAAAAGGAATGCGCCGGCGTAAACGAGCTCGATTTTATACAGCACACCTTCGTCGCTGCGAGCCTCGCCTTCGAGGGATAGGGCGGCTTCATAGGCGTTTTCTTGCAGCTTGCGAACCTGCACGTTGAAGTTCAGCTGCAGGTTCGGGTTCTTGCCCGGCCCGCGAAAGAAGCGGTCCGTATCGGGGGACTCGAAAGAAAGGTCCTTGATATATTGACCGAGCACATTGACCTGCGGATGAAGAGAGGTTTCCCCGGTTTGAGGGATGTTGCCGCCATTCGTTCCATTGTTTTCGGCCATGGTCTCTAACTCCGCCTTATCGTGATGAGGTTTTCGCTTGCGCGACGGTGCGCGGCCGCGCTTGGCGCGCTGTTACGATGCGAGCTACCATGGCACACGCAGAACTGCAACGTCTTCGGAGGCTTCCGTGCGATGTAGCCCCAGGAAAGGTGCCTTGGGCCTTTTTGCCAGCGGGTGCAAGATGCGCAAACAGAAACGGCGCCTGGAGGGCGCCGCTCCGACGGCCAGATGGGGCTGGCTATTTCAAAGGCTCCTGGGCCGTAAAGGGAAAGTAGTTAAGTCCGACACGGACGGTGTGATACGCATCGTCGCGAAGCGTGCCGCCCGAAGCAGTGTAGGATCCAGCCACAGGATCCACAGGGTCGTTCTTTCCGAGGTCGATGAATTGATACTCGGCCTTGAACGACACCCAGCGATTAAACCTGTATTCCACGCCACCGCCGATAACATAACCCGTGGCGGCGGGCTCGGCTAGGAAATCGGCCCCGGCGCCGGCGGTCGTAATCGCTTCATTGTGCACGTTGCCGTAAGCGAAACCGCCGGTGAAATAGAGAAGTGTGCGATCTATCGCATAGCCGGCGCGGCCGCGGACAGTCCCGAACTCTTGCAGCTTGGATCTGTAGACGTCGCCAAGAGCGTCGCTCCCTTGTGCATAGGCTGCGGAACCCTGAATATCGGCCTCAAGACCAAGAACAAGAGGAGCGATCCCGAATAGGCCCTGCCGGTTATAGCCGATCTGGACGCCTCCGAACGCGCCAGATGGCGACAGTCCGCCAAATGGACCGCAGTTTAAATTGTTACAGGCGAGTTGATCGCTTTCGGCGCCCCAGGCTCCGCCGACGTTGACGCCGACGTAGAAGCCAGTCCAATTTACGGCCGCATAAGGCACATCCTTATAGCCGCCATACAAGTCAGCTGCATTCGCCGAAATCGCCAACGCGCTTGTCAATGCCACGCCAAGAAGGCCAGCATAAAATTTCTTCATTGGTGGTTTCCCCCGGTCTAACGATAGCAGCTTCGCCCCGGCGCATCGTAGCAGTTTATTCACGCGGTGCAATGCGGGCACAGCTCAGCTGGCGCTGTCCTAAAATCGCAGGCGGTCTGGTATTAGGCATTAAAAACATGTGCAATATCAATGTGTTGGTGCAGAATTGGGCGGCCTAGGTTGCTTGTGCCCTTTTTGTTACAGGCTATTTAAAATTGCCGCCTGCAGAACAACCGCATTGTATTTTCGGGCTAAAGGCCTTCTGCGGTTCCTTAGCCTCATCATTCCGCTGGCACCGGGTGTTGTTGCAGCCTGCCGCGCGTCAGCGCCCAGGTTGCAAGCGCGCTTACGAAAATAACAACGCCGATCGCGCTAGAAACGAAAAGCACAGCCTGAAAGCCTCCATCGCGGTGGAGCGCGCCGATGATCGGAACGGCAAGGGAACCCACAGTGAAGGCGAGGAAAAAGCGCAAGGAATAGACGCGGTTGCGATATTCGTCCGGCACGTAGCGTCCGACCATGGCGTCGTTGATGACAACTTGTCCGTAGATGGCTGCCGTCACCAGAATGAGACCGAAAGCCATGGGCACGCCCGACGTGCGCGCCGCAAGCAGCAGCCCGGCAGGCTGCAACACCGAAAGCCAGATAAAAAGCGTCGTCAGTTCGAAGCGGCCGATGAGGCGGCCGATCAAGATTTGCGTAAGAGCGCCGCAAACGAAAATCCCGGTGGTTATCCAGCCGGTCGCGGCAAGCGGAAGCGCAAGTCCGAGCCGTTCGTCGACCACCTTCGGCATTGCGACGGTCACTATGTTGAAGGTAAGGCCGCCCGCAAGAATCGCTGTCATGAACACCACCAAAAGCGCAACAAGATGGCCGCGGCCCGCACGAAGCGTATGGCTGACAGTCTGCTTCTTGCCGCGCACGCTGTGGTCCTTGACCAGCAAAACGAAGGCAATCCCCGAGGCGATCAGGACGGCGCCGGGCACAACAAATGCCGCGCGCCAGCCGAACGCCCCCGCTAGCGCTGCGGTTATTCCCGGCGCCAGCGCCGCGCCCATATTGCCCCATACGCCGTTGATGCCCAGCGCGTGCCCAAGCCGCGAGGTGTTGGCCACGATGATCGCGCTGCCGATCGGATGGTAGATGGCGCTGAACATGCCAAGCGCAAACAGCGAAATGGTCAGCATTGGCACACTCGCCGAAGCTGCGACGAGAAAACAGGCCGCTCCATAGCCAAAAAAGAACCAGCTCAGCAAAGCCCGGCGCCCAAAGCGGTCTGCTAGCCAGCCAACGGGCAGCGCGAACAAGCCGAAAGCCAAAAACGCGCCGGTCGAAAGCGAGATCAAACCGCTATAATCGCGGTGAAGATCGGCTGCGATGGCTATGACCGCGGTCGGATAGATCAGAAGCGCAAAGTGATCGAGCGCGTGCGCCCAATTCACGAACAGGATCGTCCGGTTCGCTTCCTTAGCCCCTGTTGTCATGATCGCAGTTTTCCGCCTCTTGCCGTTTCCTCTTGCAGACATTAGCCTGGCCTGAAAAAGCGTTGGGGCCGAAAAATGTTGCGAACGGGCCAAAACCGAAGCACGAACCCGTGCGATTATCAGGATGTGGATCGCGCGGTGGCGGCGATGGCGAAGGAGTTCGCCAGCGGGACGAGCACGCTGGCGCATTCCCACCGGCGAGGCCAGCTTCTTCACGCTGTGAAGGGGATCATGATGGCCAGGACCGCCGACGGCGCCTGGATCGTCCCGCCCCGCCATGCGCTCTGGATCCCGCCGCGAACTGTACATTCGGTCGAGATGCGGGCGGCGGTAGCCATGCGAACGGTTTATATTCGCGAAGGCGAGGCACGCGAAATTCCGGCGAGCTGCAAAGTTATAGCCGTCTCGCCGCTGTTGCGGGAAGCGATCCTGGCGCTGATGGAGGAGCCGGTGCTCTACGCCGAGGATGGTAGAGGCGGCGCGCTGGCGAAGCTTGTCGTCGATGAGATCGCCCGCGCGGCAGCGGCCGAGTTCGAATTGCCGCTTCCTGCCAATAAGAGGCTGGGGGCGATCTGCGAAGCTTTGATCGAAGACCCTTCGCTCGCGCTCGATATCGACGGCTGGGCGGACAGAGCCGGTCTTTCGCGCCGCACCCTTACGCGGAAGTTCCGGGAGGAGACGGGCCTATCGTTCGGGACCTGGCGGCGGCGGCTGAGGGCCTTAAGTGCAGCGGCCCATTTAAGCGAGGGCGCCAGTCCGCATGCTGCCGCGCGGAAAGCCGGTTATCGAAGCGCGAGCGCGCTCATGTCCATGATGCGCCGGGCATAAGCAGAAAAAATTCCGGGCGCCGGGGCAAGGCGGACACAAAGCGTTACAAAAAGGGGTGCTTTGTCAAAAGTTCTTGCAATTCATAGCCGTTATACAACAGCAGCATAACGGAAACCTATGCAACTGGCATCTTGCCTTGTAATTGCCTCAAGCCTCTCCTTAACTCCTTTTTGTGTGGGGCCGCACAAGAAGAGGGAAACTTGAGCATGGCTCTTTGCAAGTTTATCCGAAGCGTAGCGGTGCCGGGCGCGTTTGTTTTAGCGGCGTTTCCGGCGTTTGCTGCTGACATGTATGTGGCCCCCGCTGGCCCTGGCGGAGGTTATAAAGACGGACCATTTGTGCCCGTTGCGACCTGGACGGGTTTTTACGTAGGTGTTAATGGCGGCTATGCTTTCGATGCCCATGACAGGCACGGCGGCATGGAAGATAATGGCGGCTTCGGTGGCGGCCAGATTGGCTATAATTGGCAGGGCGCCTTCGGATTGCACCCAAACCTCGTTTTTGGTGTCGAAGCCGATTTCCAAGGTGCCGGCATCGACAATTCGAGGTATGGCCGGTTTGGGAACGGCGATTTCGAATTGCATAAAAGAGCAATCGATGATTTCGGCACTGTCCGCGGCCGCATCGGCTATTCTTTGGGGCAGACGCTCGTCTATTTCACCGGCGGTTTTGCTTACGGAAACAAGAATAATGAATTCGATGATCTAACAACGGGAAATGTCTATAAAGACGGCGGTATTCATACCGGTTATGTCCTCGGCGGTGGGCTAGAATACAAGTTAACTCCGTCCTGGTCGCTAAAGGCGGAATATCAGTACATCGAACTTGGTCACGACAACGCAACGGACAGTCTGGGCGGATACGTCCGGACGCTAGACACCGAGTTGAATACGGTCCGGGGCGGTATTAACTACCACTTCAACTCACCCTTGGAACCCTTGAAATAGCTTGATTTCATTCACCGGCAAAAGGGCGCCTCCGCGCGCCCTTTTTGTTGAATCCACTGCCCGATTGCACATCGCCGGGCAATGGAGAATGTGTGCCGGTCCAAGCCCTTGCAGTTAGGCGGCCCAAGAATGACATTAGCTTGTGCGCGGACGGTTGCTTAAGCTACCGCTAGACCGTGCGTTGTGTTACCTAAGCGGCGGCATCGATCTAGGCTAATGCAAGCAGCGCGGGAGTCTCTAAGACGTTTCTCCTGCTTCTGAACACAAATTTGCCTTGATCGGAAGGCCCCGGTCGATGATTATGGCGGCGGATAACGGGTGCCCGAGGGGCTATCGCATGAGTGAAGACACCCTGGCACGGTTGGCTGCGACCGTATCCGCGCGCCGCAGCGCCACCGCTACGGCATCCTACACAAAATCGCTTCTCGATAAGGGCATCGCAACCTGCGCGAAAAAGCTTGCCGAGGAGGCAGCCGAAACCGTTATCGCCGCGGTAAGCGAAAGCGACGAAAGGCTGCGCAGCGAGGCGGCCGATCTTATCTATCATCTTCTCGTGCTGCTTGAAGCGCGCAACGTTCCCTTGGAGGCCGTGTTGAGCGAGCTGGATCGAAGAACGTCGCAGTCAGGTCACGCCGAGAAGGCTTCGCGGCCTGAAAGCGGAGGGGCATCATGAGTATGCAAGGCCAAGTGCTCGATTTCGATCCGCGTCCCGCCGTAGAGCCGACGCCCTACCGCACGTTCAGCCGCAGCGAGTGGTCCGAGCTGCGCAACGGCGTTCAGCTGACACTGTCCGACGAGGATTTGGTGCGCCTCTCCGGCCTGATCGAGCGCATCAACCATGACGAGGTGACGGACATCTACCTGCCCATCTCCAAACTTGTGAATTACTATGTCCGCGCGGCGCAGCTTCTGCATTCCGCCACGACGAAGTTTTTCAACAAAGGCGGAGACAAGGTGCCGTTCATCGTCGGTATCGCGGGTAGCGTCGCCGTAGGCAAAAGCACCTCGGCTCGCGTGCTCAGGGAGCTTCTCGCGCGCTGGCCTGCCCATCAGCGGGTGGATTTGGTGCCGACCGATGGCTTCCTGCTGCCTAATGCCGAGCTCGAACGGCGGGGCATCTTGCACCGGAAGGGCTTTCCCGAAAGCTTCGACAAGGCGCGGCTCTTACGTTTTGTGGCCGATGTCAAGGCGGGCCGCGCCAATGTTGAGGCGCCGGTTTATTCCCACTTCTCCTACGACATCGTTCCCGACGAGAAGATCGTGGTCGACCGGCCTGACATTCTTATTGTCGAGGGATTGAATGTCTTGCAGCCGGCCAAGCTGCCAAAACACGGAGAAGCGGTTCCGTTCGTTTCGGACTTCTTCGATTTCTCGATCTACATCGATGCCGATCCGGCGCTGATCGAGCAATGGTACGTGACGCGTTTTCTCCGGCTCTGCCAAACAGCGTTCCGCCATGAGAACTCCTATTTCTACCGCTACTCGAAACTGACGCGCGAGCAGGCCGTCGAACAGGCTCTCAAGCTGTGGCGGACGATCAACCTCGTTAATTTGAAGAAGAACATCTTGCCGACCCGTCAGCGCGCAAATCTGATATTGCGAAAAGGCGATGCGCACCGCGTCGAAACCGTATCTTTGCGGAAGCTTTGATTATAAGCTGTGAGCCCCTCAACATTTTGTCCGCCGGCCAGCCTCATGCAAAAATCGATCACGCCGCCCAGACTCACAGCAGAGACCGGCCTGAAGCGCCACAGCGAAAAGCGCACCGACGCCAATTTCATCGGCGCCGCCCGCGCGAACCCGGATGCGAAAGTGCTGGCGCTGTTCGATCTCAGAGTTCCGATCGTCTCTTCGGCTGACCGGGGCGCGGGGCAGCTGCACTGGCTCTCCTTTCACGAAGTGCAGGCCATCGCAAAGCCCGGCGAGTTTGTCTATCTGGGGGAGGAGCAAACCGGAGCGCCGGTTTTCACCTGCAATTTCCAGCCGTTGCAAACGATGCACGCCACGGCCGCGCTTGAAGAGATGAAGCCGCTTGTGGACCTGCGTTCGCTTGCGATGCAGGGCGTTCTCAGCGAGGCGGAGCTGCTGATCGCGTCGCAGGCGCGTGCGCTTATGGCTTGGCATGCTGTCAACCGGTGTTGCACGCGATGCGGAGGCCAAGTCCGCTCTCACGACGGCGGGTGGCGCCGCCATTGCGGAGCTTGCAGCCTCGACGTTTATCCGCGCATGGACCCAGCCGTCATTATGCTCGTCACGCGCGGCGATCGCTGCCTTTTGGGACACGAGCACCGCTTTCCCGAGAAGCTCTATTCCACGCTGGCGGGCTATGTCGAGCCCGGCGACGACATCGAGCACGCCGTCCGGCGCGAGATCAAGGAGGAGACTGGCATCGGTGTAGGCCAAGTGCGCTACGTCGCCAGCCAGCCCTGGCCGTTCCCGCATTCGCTGATGATCGGCTGCTGGGGCGAGGCCCTGAGCGAAGAGATTTCGCTCGATAAAACCGAGCTTGCGGATGCGCGCTGGGTTACCCGGGAGGAGGCGGCGAGCATGCTCGAAAACCGGCATCCGGAGGGTCTGGAAGTGCCGCCGCCGATCTCGATTGCGCATTCGCTGATTAAGAGTTTCGTTGACGGCGCTCTCGGCAGCTAAACCTGCCGCGCGTGCTAAGTCTGCAGCGGCCGGCGGTTATGCCGGCCGTCAGTTTTTTGGCCTCGGCGGCGCGTCCTACTCTGAAGCGCGGCGGGAGTTGTGGCCCTGCATTCCCCGATCGCGGTACTTCCGCAGCTCAAGCTTGGCGATTTGGTTGCGGTGCACCTCGTCCGGCCCGTCGGCGATGCGCAAGCAGCGGATCCACGCGTAATCGTAAGGAAGGCCGAAATCGTCGCAAATGCCGGCCCCGCCATGCGCCTGGATCGCCCAGTCGATGACCTTTAGAGCCATGTTTGGCGCTACCACCTTGATCATTGCAATCTCGGCGCGCGCCGCCTTGTTCCCCACCGTGTCCATCATATGCGCCGCTTTCAGCGTAAGCAGCCGCGCCTGGTCGATCATCATCCGGCTTTCGGCGATGCGCTCCAGCCAGACGCTGTGCTCCGCGATCCGCTTGCCGAAGGCGGTGCGGGCTTGCAGCCTAACGCACATCCGCTCCAGCGCGCGCTCGGCCCGCCCGATAGTGCGCATGCAGTGGTGGATGCGGCCGGGTCCAAGGCGGCCCTGCGCGATCTCGAAGCCGCGCCCCTCGCCAAGGAGCACGCTATCCTGCGGCACGCGCACATTCGTAAAGCTCAGCTCCCCGTGACCGTGCGGCGCGTCGAGATAGCCGAACACGGGAAGCATCCGCTCCTTGACCACGCCCGGCGTATCCACCGGCACCAGGAGCATGGATTGCTGCTTATGCGGATCGGGATTGTCCGGATCGGTCTTGCCCATCAGGATCAGGATCTTGCAGCGCTTGTCGCCCGCGCCCGATGTCCACCATTTGCGGCCGTTGATGACGTAATCGCCGCCATCCTTCTTGATCGAAATCGCGATATTGGTGGCGTCCGACGAGGCCGCATCCGGCTCGGTCATGGCAAAGCCCGAGCGGATCTCGCCTGCGAGCAGCGGCTTCAGCCAGCGCTCCTTCTGCGCCTCGCTGCCATAGCGGACCAGCACCTCCATATTGCCGGTGTCCGGCGCCGAGCAGTTGAACACCTCCGGCCCCCAATGCGAGCGGCCCATCGCCTCCGCGAGCGGCGCATATTCGAGATTGGTGAGCCCCGCGCCGTGCTCGCTATCGGGCAGGAACAGGTTCCAGAGCCCTTGCGCCTTCGCCTTTTCCTTGATCTCCTGCAGAAGCGCGAGCGGCTCCCAGCGGTCGGGCTGATGGTCGGCTGTGTGGAACAGCGCCGCTTCGTTCGGATAGATGTGCTCGTCCATGAAGCGTTCGACGCGCGCCTTATAATCGGCCGCTTTCGGGGAGAGCTGGAATATATCGGTCATTTTGGGCGCCTCCTGTCACGCATCGTCCTTGCCGGCCGCGCCTCCAGGGCGCCAACATAAACTTGCCACGCCAGCCGGCCGCGCGCCACGATTTATGCTGGAAATTTAACCGCCAAGGCGGCAGGCCAGACCGTTCGCGCAAACCTGACCTTCAATGCGGGATGTTCACAGCAATCGATGACGAAGCAGATCGCCGGGTATTGACACGCCCGGCTTTCCCCTGCGCCGCGTTCTTTCACGATAAGGAGGTGGGGAGATGAAGCGCTTGCTTTGCTCGCATTATCCGCGCCGCCACCTCGGAGAACGCTGCAAGCTTGGCGCTGCCTGCGGCGTCGCGCAGATAGACAATGGTGGTCTGCGCCTTGCCGAAATTACCCGGGATCGGCTGCATGCGTAAGGCATTGCACAGCACATGCTGCGCGACGATGCGCTTGGGCAAGGCCGTGCAGCCATTGCCCGCGGCTACGTGCGCCAAGATTCCATCCAACGCCCCCATCTCGTTGACCGCGGAGGGAACGGCATTCAGCGAAGCTAGCCAGGCTTCGAGTGCCGCTCTGAAGGCGCAGCCTGCCTTGTAGACATAAAGCGGCGGCGTCGCACTATTGGGCGCGACGGACAGGTCTGGTGCCGCAGCAGCGTGAACAAGAACAAGTTCGTCGGAACAAATCGTCTGCCCTACCAACGCCCCGTCGGCCGCCGCGCCCGAGACGATGGCGATATCAAGCTTGAGATCCTTGACTGCGCGCAACAGCTCCTGCGTGGAGCCGGTGGAGAATTCGACCGACAATGCCGGCTGCCTGTCGCGGATCTCCGCCAGTATGCCGGGCAGATCCAGCGTCGCCACGGTCTCGACCACTCCGAGGCGCAGCACGCCGCAAATGCCGTTCGGCGCCGTCACCTCCTGCAAGGCGCGCACCCGGTCGAGAATATCCCGTGCCTTTGGATAGAGCCTTAAACCCGCCTCCGTCATAGCGACGCCGCGGCGTGAGCGGATGAAAAGCCTCTCATTGAGCAACGCTTCGAGTTGCCCGACGCGCGCCGTGACGTTCGATTGCACGCACGCCAAGCGATCGGCTGCACGCGTGATCGAAGACAGGTCGGCAACAGTGACGAACGTCAGCAAATGGGCAAGTTCGATTTTCGCCATCTCGCATAATGATGGTAATGAGCACTTTTATTCGTTTTACAGATTGTCCGATGAATTGCAAACTCCGTTGTGCCGGTACAGCTGTCCAGGAGGTGTGCAATGAACCAGCAAGCGAGTGCGCCATCCGGCAGCCGGAGGCAATTCTTGACGTTGCTCGCCGCAGTCTCGCTGGCGGGCTACGCTCCGCAGCCCAGTAAGGCCGCCGGGGAAACCGCCGGCGCTGAAAGCCTGCTGGGCTTCCGCAAGATCGGCAGCGGGCCACAGGCGGTCCTGGTAATGCACGAGTGGCTTGGCGATCACGCCAACTGGGAACCCGTCTGGCCATACCTCGACGGTGCGCGCTTCACTTACATCTTTGTTGACCTGCGCGGCTATGGCTGGTCGCGAAACCTCTCCGGCGCATATAGCGCCGGCGAGGCAGTCGCCGACGGGTTAAGGATCATGGATCTGCATGGGTTCCAGCGTTTCCACATTGTCGGCCATTCCATGTCTGGAATGATCGCACAGCGCTTCCTCGTCGCCGCCCCCGGCCGTGTCATGAGCCTCGTCGCGATCTCACCGGTGCCCGCCGCCGGATTCAAGGCGGATGAAAAGATGATGAAAGCGCTGGCCGCCGTGATCGATGACGACGCCGCGGCCAAGAACGCGATCGCCGCCCGCGGCGGCGACCGTTACGGCGAGACATGGTTGAACTTCAAGCTGGGCTTGGCGAGGAGGGCAGCCACCAAGGAGGCGATGGCCGGCTATCTGAAAATGTTCACGGGCACCGATTTCGCGGACGCCGTCCGCGGCAACCGCACACCTGTTCTCGCCATCACTGGCAGGCATGATATTCCCTTCTACCGCGAAGAATCCGTGCGCAGGAACTTCGAGCCGCTTTACCCGGACTTCTCGCTCGCCGTCTGCGAGGAAGCCGGACACTACGCGATGCTGGAGGCGCCGGTGTTCGTTGCCAGCAATATCGAGAAGTTTACCGGCCGTCATAGCTAAATAGTTTTCCCGATTTCAGCCCCTCCCGAAAGACCGCACTTTTTCAGTTGGTTCCGCATCTGATTGGTAAGCGGCCTGCCCCGTGTGGCGGCCGGCATCACCGGCCTTGACCCAGGCTGCGTAAAAACGTGTACGGATTAAAAAGTGGTAGAATCTTTTTTCTCTGCGGGTTTTGTCGCCGCAGAGACGGGCACAGCGAATATAGCGTTCGCAGATGACATTGCGCGTTTTCTCATACTGATGCTGGCTTTCCCGGCCGCGATTGAGCAGCGGTGCCGAACAGAGCGACGGAAAGGTATCCGTGAGTGAGAATAAAATTCTACGCTGAAGTTGAACGCTTGCGTTTTCACGCAGCCAAGACCCTGACCGGTCATTGCTCCCGAACTCAAAGGCGACCGCTCGCTGCTCTTTATCAGGCCGGGCAAAGCGCAAAGCGATATCTGCTTCCCTGTTGGTCAGACTGAGGTTTCTCGATCCTGCGACGAGGTGCGGCTGTAGCAGGGGATGGGCTTCGAGTAGAGCCGGAAGGGCCGGCACCAGAATGCGGTTCAGCAAATCGGTACCGCTGTTATGCAGACCCGGCCAGCGGCCTTGGTGTCAGCCCCAGTGGCGGCATTCTTGATCTCGCCGATATCGACCTCAATTCGATCGGCGTGTTGAACCAGCCTCGCCTCAAGATGAGCAACTTTCGAATCCAATGGGCGCAATTTGGGCTGTTCGCGCTATTGGAGTTTGAGCGGCTTGCCTGATCTGGCGTTTGCGATCACCGCCGATGACCCGAAGGACGAGTTTGTCCCAGATGAAGCGGTTCCCCTCCACCCCATATTCCGGATGTCCACTTGTCTGGCGACCGCAAGCGCGTAGCCGCGGAGTAACGGGCGCCGTTTTCAGGCGCAAAAAAAAGGGCCATTCAAAATGATTGAACGGCCCCAAGTCTAGGGAGGAAACGCCCAAGGAGGGCAGCGATACGCGTAAACGCATACCGCACTGCACCAATATACGCTGCACTGCACAAAATGCAAGGGCCCCGTTCCAGCCAAGCTGAGGCTAGGGTAAACCCGGTGCCGATGGGCAACAGTCGCAGATTGGCAAATGAGCCCCACAAACCGCGGCCTCCATGCAGCAGGCGGGCCTCTAGCGTGCTGGCCGAGCGCCGCACATGATAAGCAGCCGCGCGCCCGGAAGCGCGATGATCGAGCGGGCACCGTCCAGCTCAAGCGCCTGTGCCAAACGCACATCAACTTTCGCCGGCAAATGAACGGCTATGATCTGGTCCGGTGCCCGGCACCGCTTATTCGTGCTCAGACGAACCCGTGTTTGGCCCGGCTGCGGCTTTCCTGCGCCTTGAATTGGTTGAAGCGCGGTAGGAACTTGTCCCAATCGATGATGTGCGCGTCGATTTCCGGGCCGTCGATGCAGGCATGCTTGCGCACCAATTTGCCGTCAATCGTCACCGGCACCATGCAGGCGCCGCACATGCCCGTGGCATCGACCATGATCGCGTTCAGGCTGGCGATGGTGCGCACGCCGTAGGGTTTGGTCAGGTCGCTGACCGCGCGCATCATCAGCGGCGGTCCGATGGTGACGACCTCTGCTATCTTGCGGCGGTCCTTCAGCATCTGTTCGAGCGGCGTGGTGACGAAGCCCTTTACGCCGAAGCTGCCGTCATTGGTGGCGTAGATCAGGTCGAGCTGCTTGCCGAATTCCGCCTTGAGCCGTCCGACGCGCTCGTCTGCGCCCGTCCAGAACATCAGGTCCTTCGAGCGGAAACCCGCGATCAGCGTCACATGATTGCCGAGCCGCAGATGCTCGCGCATGATCGGATACACGGGCGGCAGGCCAACGCCGCCCGCCGTAAAGACCACGGTCTCGCCAGCCTTCGCGCGGTGCAGCTCGCTCGGCCGCCCCAAGGGTCCGGCAATGCCGGTAAACGCTTCGCCGACGATCATGTGGTTGATGTAGATCGAGCTCGAGCCCATGGCCTGGACCACGAGATCGATGGTGCCTTTCTCTGCATCCCAATCGGCAAGCGTCAGAGGGATCAGCTCACCCTTCTCCCACGCAAGCACGCGCACGAACTGGCCCGCTTGCGCAGCCCGCGCGATGAGCGGCGAACGCACCACGAACTCGACAATGCCGCCGGACAGATCGATTTTCTCAACAATCGCCGGAGGCGTGTCGCCAAGATCGGTATAGCGTGCGGCCTTAGCCACCAGCGTCCTGATCTCGGCCTGGGTGAAGGGGTGGTCGCCCGCGATCTCGCGGGCCGCCGCCTGTCCGTCGCCGGCCGCGCGAATGGCGGTCGAGCCGCCGCGCGCCGCGTCGCCGCCGGAGAAGACGCCTTCTATCGAGGTCTGCTGCGAGCCGCGCTTAACCGCAATGGTGCCCCATTTGGTGGTCTCAAGCGTCGGCTCGGCATCCTTCATGATCGGGTTCGGGTCGTTGCCAAGCGCCATGATCGCCAGATCGACCGGTATCGACTCGGTCTTGCCGGAGGGCGTGGGGCTGCGCCGGCCCGAGGCGTCGGGGGCGCCCAGTTGCATGATATCGAGGTTGGCCGAGGTAAGGTGGTGGGTCTTGCTGTCGCCCACGAACTCGTTGGGAGCGCACAGTTCCTTGAGCACGATGCCTTCTTCCAGCGCGTGGTGCAGTTCCTCGACGCGGGCGGGCATCTCGCTTTGCGTGCGGCGGTAGACGATGGTCACATGACCGCCGAGGCGCCGGGCGGTGCGTGCGGCGTCCATGGCGGTGTTGCCGCCGCCGATCACGATCACCTGCTTGCCGGGCACTTCCGGCAGCGGCGTCTCGTAATCCCCGCTATGCCCCTGCATGAGGTTGACGCGGGTCAAGAATTCGTTGGCCGACATCACGCCCAGCAGATGCTCGCCGGGGATGTTCATGAAACGCGGCAGGCCCGCGCCCGTGCCGACGAAGACGCGCCAAAATCCGGCGTCCTTCAACTGCTCGATGGTGGCCGTCTTGCCAGCGATGAAATTCTTCACGAACCGGCCGCCCAACCGCGTGATTTTGCCGGTAACGTCGTCGATCAGCTCGTTCGGCAGGCGGAACTCCGGGATGCCGTAGCGCAGCACGCCGCCGAGGTCGTGGAACGCCTCGAACACGGTGACGGGGAAGCCTTCAGCCGCCAGGAGATAGGCGTTGATGAGACCGGCAGGTCCGGAGCCGATCACTGCAATGGGCGGCTTCTCCGCCCTGACCCAGGGATTGGCGGGCGCGTTCCAGCCGGCGGCGCCATCGCCGTTCACCAGCTTGTCGCGCTGCGGCAGAAACCATTCGAGCTGGCCGATCTCGATAGGCCGGGTGTTGATGGTGCAAACGCCCTGGCATTGGAGTTCCTGCGGACAGACGCGTCCCGTCACGTTGGGCAGCGGATTGCAGCTCTCGATCAGCTCCAAGGCCTCGCGGAACCGGCCCTTCCCCAGCAAATCCAGCATTTCGGGAATGTGGATCTTAACCGGGCAGCCGCCCTTGTTCTCGGACTTGCCCGCGATGGCCAAGCCTACTTCGCAAGGCCGGTCCTCGCACTGCTTGTCGCGCAGCACCTCGAGCCAAACGAAAAGGTCGACCTCGCGGGCGCTATACCCCTGGCCCATGTAACCGAGGTAGCCCTGGTTGACGAGCCCGAAGTCCTTCGAGCGCTCCTCCGCGGGGCGCGTATAAGGCGGGATGCTGTTCTCGCCCGGCCACCCTTGCGACAGGCCCTTGAACATCGGATAGCGATCCGACAGATGCGCATCGATAGCGCGGATGAATTTGCGCTTGAGCTTTAGAGTCGACCCCCAGACGAAACGCTGAAGGATGGTGCTCATGTCGTCGCCGCGCAGGAGCAGCTTCCAGAAGGTTTCGGTGAAGGCAGCGTCTAATTCTTCCTGCTGGAATTGCCAGGCGACAGCCTCCATGCCGCCGGAGACGAACATCTGCCGGAAGGATTGCGGATCGGCGAGCAGACGCCTCTTCAAGAGGTCGAGCTGCTTATGGAAAACCTCGACCTCCTCGCTGCGCTCCAGCTCCTGAAGCTGCGTCTGCGTAGCCTCGAACGCGGCTTTGACCTCGGCGTAACGCTCAACTTGCTTGCCTGTTGTCATTGAATGATCTCCGCGTCGCAATTGGCCACAACGCGGGCGATCCGCTCGCGCAATTCGGGTGTCACGGTTATGTGCTCAAGCGCGCCAGGCTTCAGATGCCCGACCTCCTTGACGGAGCCGTTCACCATGATGGTGGTCTTCTCGAACAGCTCACTCACGTCCTGATAGCAGGTCTTGCAGTTGGTGCACTTCGTCAGGCTGTCCTCGGCAAGGGTGACCAGCGGACGGGCGCCGTTCGCCTTGGCCGTCGCAGCGGGCGCCGCCGGTTTCGCCGGCGATGCCGTCCCGGCAAAAGCCACCGCTCCGCCGCTCAGCCCGGTATATGTTGGAGCACCGGACGAGGCCGCCAGCTCCGACATCCCCCTGGCGATCGAGTCGAGCGAGGCTTCGCGTTCGGCAGCCAATTCCCGGTACTGGCGTTGCAGTGCTTCGAGCTCGGCACGATGGCTTGCATCCATCTCTGCGATCTGCTGGCCGCTCAAGAATTGCAGAGTGTGCCAGTACTTCCGCCGTTCTTCGACCAGATGCACGATGGCAGGCGAAACGCTGAGCTTCACCAGCCGCTTGTCATCGCCCGTGGACCAGATGAAGGGCGTTTTGCCCTCGCGCGCCGCGGCGCCAAGGCCGATGTACTCATGCACGGGGACGCCATCGGCGTCCGCGGCCAAGCGCTTGAAGTGCTTCTTGAACCGGCCCTCGGCATAAGCGAAGTCGGCGGGTGTCAGCGGCACCTCCAGGAGTTTGGGCGTGCCGTCCGCGTCCACATAAGGCAGCGAGCGGCGGGTCCAATCCTTGTCCGCGTCTGGGTTGCCGTCCAGCGAGAACTTCTGCTCGCCCTTGGCGGCGCGGCGGGGATCGTGCACGAACACCGGGCTCATGCGGCTTTCCACCGCCAGCCGCCCGTGACTGTTGGCTGCATCGTCGCCGATGCCGTGCTCCGCCTGGCAGGGCGTGTAGGCATCGAGCACCGCGGGCGCATCGCTGTAGTTCAGGAACTCCACCGTATTCCTCAGAAAATGCCCTTGCAACGCGGCCGAGGTCTGGACCACGAACACATTCGGATGGAACGCCGCGATCAGGCCGAGTTCCTTGCGGTCCTCCTGCTTGCCGCTGTGGGCCGCGCCGACGCGCGAGAGGTCCGAATCCTGGCCGAGGTAGCTGGCGGTTGAAGTCTGACCGCCGGTGTTCGAATAGGCTCCGGAGTTCAGCACCACGACCTTGACCGGCGTCCGCGTGGCCAGAAGCCGCGACAGCGCGCCAAAGCCGATGTCATAGGTGGCACCATCGCCGCCCATGCTGACGACCGTTGGCAGCATGGCCAGCTCTTCCGGCGTGAATTGCGCCCAGTTGAAATAGCGGAAGAAGCTGTCGTGCGTTGCCGGATCGTAAGCATCGCTAAGTTCGAGTTTGGCAATGCGCAGCGCCTTGAAATCCTCCGTAGCGGCTGCGCTCAAGCCTTCGAAAATGCCCTTGGCGAGGGGCGCTGCGTCCTGGAACAGGCTATTCACCCAGGGATCGCTATAGGGGTTGAACGGGAAGGTGGATGCATAAACGCTGCTGCAACCGGTGGCATTGGCGATGACAGTGCTTGCCGGGCCGTTGCCGGTCGGGCCGCTTTCCAAGGCATAGAGCCGCTTTTCCAGCGTCGCCACCGTTTGCGCGATACGCCCGGCGCGGCCCTCGCCGTGCCCGTTCGTTGCAACGCTCGCGCGCTTGGCGTTCAGCCGCTCGATCAGCCCCTCCAATTCGCGAATGTGCTCCTTGCGCCGCTGGCCGTGGAGGGCGCGATTGGCCGCCACCACCAGCCGGATTGCGGTCACCTCGCCGCAGCCGCGGCAGGCGCCGTGCCCGCCGGTGACGGCGTAGTAATTGCTGCGATCGAGTATCAGGCGTTTCGTATCGCCCGCAGGGCCGGTCGCACCATCGACGAAGCGCGCAGGCGTGTTCGGCGTGCGGCTCAGATACTCGAAGCGCGTCTGCAGCTCTTCCAGAAGCTCTGGGTTTTGCTCGCGCTCGACAAGCGCACCGGGGCCGCAAACCTGGACGCATTCGAGACAGCCCGAGCATTTCCACGGGTCGATGCTGACGGAATAAAGGCCGCCGCTGCCGGGCGCCGCTTTTTCCATGGCGTCGAAGAACGGCCGCGTACGTGCGACCGGGAAGGCCGCCAGGGCGGCTATCAGCTTGCGGAAATTCTCCCGCAGCGAAACGTCGGTGCCGCCAACGCCCGCCGCGGCCTCGGCAGCAACCTCATGGAAGGGCCTGTGGCCCTTGGCCGCCCGGAGGCTCTCGCGTATCGCATTCGACAGCGCGAACGCATGCCCGCGCAGCGCATCTTTTTGCCCATCGGTGATGGCGAGCTGCTGGATCGCGGTCAGCAACAGATCGTGGATGTCGTGCACCGTGTTGGGGATGGCGGCGTCGGGGCAGACGAGCGCGCATTCGACGCAGCCTGTGCACAGTTCCGCGATGTATTCCGGCACGTTGCGGCGGAACAGGCCCTTGTCCTTCCAGGCCGCGCTCGCCGCGGGCATGAACAGCCCCGCGCCCGGCAAAACCGGTGCCTCGGCAATGGTGCCGTCGCGGAAATGGCTGGCGGCGATGTCCTCGTAATAGCCCGGGTCGAGGAAGCTCGCACTGGCCGCGCCGTTGGCCCGGCACATCGCGGCCGAAAGCGCGACGCTGCGCGCACCCGTCTTGATGGCCGCCGTTTCGGTCTCAGCGAAGGCTGGGCTGCCGTAGTCGACCTTTTGCGTGGCTTCCAGGCCATCGCGGATCACCGCCATATTGCCTTCGACGATGCGCCCGCCCTTGGCATCGAACTTCTTCGTGATCTGCTGGCGGATTTTTTCGAGGATCGCATCCTGCGAGGCATCGGCCTTCACGCGATCGACGTGCCCGCAGACCGCGCCGATGAAGGCGATGCCCATCATGCGGGTTTCGAGATCGGGCGTTGGCGCGTGGAGTTTCGCCACCGCGAAGGCGTCGATGACGAAGAATTTGAGCTTCTTGTCGCGGATGGTCTTGCGCGCGTGAGCGGGCAGCTGGCGCCAAGCCTCCAGCGGCGAAAGGTTCGATTGAAGAATGAACGTGCCGCCCTCGGCCAGCCCCTTGAGCGGATCGGTGTGGCTGAACACCTTGTGGTCCGGCGAGAGGACGATTTCCACGTCTTCCAGCTCGGCATTGGTGATCTTGACCGGCTCTGGGCTAAGGGTGATGTAGTAGTTGGTCGGCGCGCCGCTCTTCTCCGAACCGTATTTCGGCGCCGCCTTGGAACGTAAGTCCAGCACCCCCGCGAGGATGTCGGTCAGGAGTTTGCCGGTGGCGATGGTGCCATAGCCGCCCACCGAATGAAACCGCACGCGGAACGCCGATGCCGGCAGCAGCTGCGGGTTCGCCTCCGTTTCCAGAGCCATCAGCTCGGTTTCGGGATAGGCCGCTTTGAGCTTGGCCTGCAGCCCGGCGAGGCGTGGCGAGGGCGTCTTGGCGAAGAATTGCGAGCCGAGATAGACGAGCGGCGCGCCTTTCGGATTGTCCATGTTCTTGAACGCAGCCACCAGATGCCGCGGCTGCAGATCGTGCGCGCCCAAGCCGAAAATTGCCGTGGTGATCCGTGGCAGCGCATCGATCGGGGGAATGCCCGGATAGCGCACCCCGGCGGCGTTCTCGCGCGCCCGGTAAAGCGCCTGCGTCACCAAGCCGGTGAGCACCGTGGCGTCTGAGCGCTCCAGCACCGTGACGGCCTTCTTGCCCTTGAGCGCGGCCACCAGCTCCGCTTCCGGGAACGGCTGCAGCAGCTTGATGGAAACCACGCCAACCTTTTTGCCCTGGCTGCGCAAATAGCTAGCGACCGCCTCGGCGTCGTCGGTGACCGAGCCGAGACCCACGACGACGGTTTCGGCATCGTCGCAGAGGAACGTGTGCACGGGCGAATAGCTGCGCCCGGTTAGCTCGCCATACTCGCGCATGGCCTCGCGGACGAAGCGCGGCGCCTCGTTGGCGAAGTGGGTGCGATGATCGACGCTGCCCGCCTGGAAGTCCGGCTGGTTCTGCACGCCGCCGGTGAGGCCGGGGTTGTGCGGATCGACGAGGGCGGGGACGCGCTGCCGCGTGCCTTTCTCGTAAGCGTTGAGCCACTGCCGCCGCCACTGGCCGTGCAGCACTTCGGGGATCCACGCGAGCGTTGGCGCGAGCAGCGCGCCCGCATTGTCGCGCTCGATGGCCTCGGCATTGGCGTCGAGATGGGCGTTCAGCGCCGCCATGCTTGCGGGCACAATATCGCCTTCGCGCCGGGCGAGATACTGGCGCAGCTGGAATACGCGGCCTTTGGCGCCGAAAAGCATTTCCTGCGCTACGGTCGGCGCCTTGATGCGCCCTGCGGGATCGCCGAGGAATTCCTTGAGCAGCTCAGCCTCGGGCATCAGCGCTTCGCTCAGCATATGGCTGGTGGCAAAGCCGTCCATGACGTTGGCCACCGGGATCAGCGACATCGCCGCAACCTTGTAGGCAATTGCGGCCAGATCGGCGGCTTCCTGCGGGTTCGAGCCGAACAGGATGGTGTAGCCCGACGGCAAGAGAGCATAGACGTCGTCATGCCCTGCCATGACATTGAGCGAATGCCTGGAAACCACGCGGGCGGCGATATGCAGCACGAAGCCGCCCACCTTTTTGCCCACCGTCACATAATGGGATTCGAGCCCGTACAGAATGCCCTGGCTGGACGAAGCGTTGGAAATGTACTTGCCCCCGGTTAGAGCCGCGCCCAACGCGCCGCTTTGCGCGGAATGTTCGCCCTCCGGCTCAAAAAAGAACGGGTGCTTTCCCCAGACGTTTACGCCGCCTGCAGCGCGGAAAGCCTCATATATTTCCGAGATTTCCGTCGAAGGCGTAATGGGATAGCCGATAACGCCGCCGCAAACCTGCGACATAACTTGGGCAACTGCCCCGTTACCGTGAATGACGCTAGGAACACCCGGGTACTTTATACTCATATGCCAAATCCGATCTGAATTGCCGCCGCGCAAGAGAATTGCTTTGTGCTTCTTTGTTCTTCCCAAAAAGTAACGCAATGTGCAAGTGCTAAGCACATTGAAAATGAGGCGGCCGACAAATTGCCGCGGAGTGCCGCTGACCGATTGGGTGCGTGAGCTCATTGTAATGTCCGCGCTGTCCTTATCCCCCAGCATAAGCAACCTGGTAATTCATTATTTCCGGCATTGTGATGGTCGGGACCGAGTTTCTGCTCAGCAAGCGCCCCCGTTGCGATCTCGATCGCCGCGGCCACGTTGCGCTGAGCGCCTCAGCTCGTTTGTTGAAGGCATCGAGATCATGGCTTTTTTCCGCATACGTGCATATGGGAAAAGCAATGGCCAGCAGTATCGCGATGATCAGCCCCGTAAACCCCCGCCCGATGCAACCCATTCGCCACCCCTCGCAACGGCCTAAGCAAAGCTCGAAGCTTGCCAGAGGGGCTGTTCTTCTGGCCGGTATCCATTGCTGAGACTATTCGAACCGGAAGCGGAGATTCGAACCTCGCCGCTCCGCCCGCGTCTTCGCCCTTTCCAGCGTGGGCGAAACTCGTGTAAATCGTGGCATGGGCGATTTGAACACGGCGCGTGAAATGCTGCGGAAGACCTTTGGGTTTTCGGATTTCAGGGCGGGCCAAGGCGACATTATCGGTGCAATCCTCGATGGGAAGGACGTGCTCGCCGTGATGCCGACGGGCGGCGGCAAGTCGCTCTGCTATCAATTGCCCGCTCTCTTAAGGGACGGACTGACCATCGTGGTCTCGCCGCTGATTGCGCTGATGCGCAATCAGGTCGCGCAGTTGCAAGCCTTTGGGATTGCGGCAGGGGCGCTCAATTCTTCGAACAGCCGCGAAGAAGCAGCGGCCCTGATCGACGCGGTTTCCAATCGCGCTTTGCGTCTTCTTTACGTCGCCCCCGAGAGACTGGCGCTCGGCGATACGAAAGCGATGCTGCAGCGGGCGGGCGTCAGCCTGCTTGCCATCGACGAGGCTCATTGCGTTTCTCAATGGGGGCACGATTTCCGCCCCGACTACCTCAATCTGGGAGACGTCGCGGCCCAGCTTCCGGGCGTGCAGATTTTGGCGCTCACCGCGACGGCCGACGCGGCCACGCGCGGGGATATTCTCAGCCGTCTCTTCGCCCGGCCGCCAGCGGTCTTCGTCCACGGCTTCGACAGACCGAACCTGCACCTTGCCATGCGCGCGAAAAGCGATGCCCGCCGTCAGCTGCTGGACTTCATCGCCGGGCATAAAGGCGAAAGCGGCATCGTTTATTGCAGCGCACGCAGGCAGACCGGGGAGCTGGCGGACTTTCTTTGCGAGAAAGGCATTACGGCGCTCGCCTATCATGCTGGCATGGACAGCGCCGCCCGCTCGCAAAATCAAGACCGCTTCCTGCAAGATGACGGCCTTGTCATGGTGGCGACGGTGGCTTTCGGCATGGGCATCGACAAGCCGGATGTGCGGTTCGTGGCCCACGCCAATCTGCCCAAATCCATCGAGGCCTATTATCAGGAAATCGGGCGAGCGGGACGCGACGGCTTGCCGGCTTCGACGCTGACGCTTTACGGCCTCGACGACATGCGCCTGCGCCGCCAGCAGATCGAGGAAAGCGAGGCCGCGGACGAACAAAAGCGGGTCGAACGCCGCCGGCTCGACGCGCTCATCGCGCTGTGCGAGGCCCCGCGCTGCCGGCGGCAGACGCTTCTGGCTTATTTCGGCGAGACCACCGTGCCTTGCGGCAATTGCGATCTGTGCGAGGAGGGCGTCGAGCTTATCGACGGCACGATTCTGGCGCAAAAAGCGCTCTCCGCCATCGCCCGCACCGGCGAGCGGTTCGGCGCCGAGCATCTGATCGCCCTGCTCCGCGGCCAGACGACGGACCGCATCGCCCAGCTCAACCATCACACATTGCCGACTTTCGGTGTGGGCAGCGACCTCAGCGCAAATGCATGGCGGGCGATTTTCCGCCAGCTTTATGCCGGCGGCGTCATCAACCTCGATGTCGCTGGCTACGGCTCTTGGACCATCACCGCGCATGGACGGGAGGTTTTGCGGGGAAAGGCCGCGGTGGAGCTCAGGAAGGAAGCGCTTGTGGAGCGCGGAGACAAACGGACCCGCCGCTCTCCGCCGGCTACGGCCGTGAGCGGCCAGGCTTTATCGGGCGCAGACGCCGCTTTGTTCGAAGCCTTGAAAGCGGTCCGGCGCGCGCTTGCTACCGGAAAGAAAGTCCCCGCGTATGTCGTGTTCCCAGACAAGACGCTGCTCGACATGGTGCACCTCAAGCCTCAAACGCGCGAGCAAATGGCGATGGTCCATGGCGTCGGCACAGCCAAGCTCGAACAGTATGGCGAGGCGTTTCTAACGGCCGTTATCAAGCATCTCTCAGGCGACGCGCCGGGGTGAACCTCCGCGTGCCGCCGGTTGCCGGCCCGCGGTCAGCAACAATACCATCCCAAGCCGGGACCGTTGGCGGGTGGAAACAGAAGCGCAAGCCCCGCCACGCCGCGCAATCCCGCTTACCCCGCCGCTTCCGCGATGCGCCAGCCCTCTTCGGCCAGTGCGATCGCCGCCTCCCCCGCAAGGTTCGCGCGCCTATCGGCGGCGTTGCCTTGCAGCGAACGCGCATAAACCCCTTGCGCAATGGAGGCATAGCGGAAGAACGACAGCGCAATGAAGAAAGTAAGGTCCGGCACGTCATCGCGGCCGGCGCGGTTGCAATACGTGGCGACGAGCTCCTCCTCGGTAGGGATGCCGAGCGCCGGCAGGTCGAGGCCGCGCAGCCCGCTCAGCAGCGTCATGCTGGCGGGGATGCGATAGGACATGCAGACATAGCCGAGATCGGCGAGCGGGTGCCCCAAGGTCGACAGCTCCCAATCGAGCACCGCGATGATGTGCGGCTCCTTCAGCTCGAACATGATGTTGCCGATGCGGTAATCGCCATGCGCAATCGCTGCCTCGTCATGGACCGGAAGGCTCGCCTTCAGCCAAGCTATCAGCTTGTCCATGGCCTCGATGGGGGCGGTTTTCGCGGCCTCGTATTGCTCGGACCAGCGTTTGAGCTGCCGCGCCGCATAGCCTTCGGTACGTCCATAGTCGCCAAGCCCGATGGCGCGGAAATCGACCTCATGCAAGGCTGCCAGCGTTTCGGCGAACGCCGTGTAAGCCGCTTTTCGTTGCATATGATTGAGCTCGGGCAGCTCCGGCTTCACGAAAATACGCCCCGGAATGTAGTCCATCAGGTAGAAGGGCGTGCCGATAATCGAGGCGTCATCGCAATAAAGCCGCATCGGCACCACGGGAACTGGCGAGCCCTTCAGCGCGGATTGCACCCGGTATTCGCGGTCGACCGCGTGCGCGCTCGGCAGCAGCTTCCCCGGCGGCTGCTTGCGCAGCACATATTTGCGGGCGGGCGTGCTGAGAAGAAAAGTCGGGTTCGACTGGCCGCCCTGAAATTGCTGGACCGTGGGCTGCGCGCCAAAATCTTCCAGGCGATCCCGCAAATAGTGCCAAAGCTTCTTTTCGTTGAAGCGATGGTGTGGAGCGACGTCAATGAGTTCAACCACGATGCTTTACCCAATCGGTGAGAAGATGGATGTGCCGCCGTCCACGAGGAGGAGCTGGCCGGTGATGTAGCGCGCGGCGTCCGAGGCGAGAAAGACCGCGACGCCTGCAATGTCCTCAGGCTCGCCGAGCCGTTTCAAGCAGCTCAAGTTCGCGATGGTGGCTGCCGCCTTCGGATTTTCGTAGAGCGCTTTGGCGAAATCGGTTTTCACCACCCCGGGAGCAATCGAATTCACCCGGATGCCGCGCGCGCCCCACTCCACCGCGAGGTTGCGGGCGAGCTGCGCTTCGGCCGCCTTCGAGATGGCGTAGATGCCGATATTGGCTGCGCCAAAGACCGACACGATGGACGACAGCAAAATCACCGAGCCGCCGCCGCGCTCCGCCATTCCGGGCAGAACCATCTGGCACAGCCAATGGGTCGCGGTGAGGTTCGAGGTTAGGACCTTGTTCCAAATCTCGTCGGAGACCTCGGAGGATGGGCCGTAAGACGGATTGATCGCAGCATTCGGGATCAAGATGTCGATGCGGCCATATTCGCGCATCGCATGGGCAACGAGCCCTTCGAGGTCGGATTTAACCCCCACATTGCAGGCAAACGCCGTCGCCTTGCCACCGGCAGCCTCGATTTCGGAGACAACGGCCTCGCAGGCCTCGATTTTGCGCGAGGAGACCACAACGCTCGCGCCCATCTTCGCGCATTCGAGCGCGATGGCGCGTCCGATGCCCCTGGAGGAGCCGGTAATAACCGCGACACGGCCCGTGAGATCGAATAAGCTCATCACACCACCTCGAATAAACCGGCCGCGCCCATGCCTCCGCCAACGCACAGGGTCACGATGACATGTTTTGCACCGCGGCGCTTCCCCTCAATGAGACTATGGCCGGCGAGGCGTGTACAGCTCATACCGTAGGTATGGCCGGCCGGAGTGCGTGCCGCCGGGACGATCGCGGCTTCTTTCATGGCTTCCTCCCGGAATGCAACTTCCGGTTCGCTACTCTGTCTTATGATAGATAGAATGTCATACCGCGCCGCTAGTCAACCGCCGGCCTATCTTCGCTTCGCTAACACCCGCAGTTATTCGCGCATCGGCACCTGGACTTGCTCAGGGGAAGGAGCGCGTGACGACAAAAAACCCCGCCAAAGCGGCGGGGCTCGAAGCGCGTTTAAGCCGCCGGCGCGGCCTCTCCGTTTTCTTGACTAGCAGTGCTCATCTGCAACGCACCTGAGATATTCCCTCTCATGGTCGCCGTGACGCTCGCGGCACTCGCGGCGCACGCGCTCGCAGCGTTCCCGGTGCTCACGCTCCTCGCGCTCGTCGACCTTGGTGACGTTGCTTTGCACGGTTGCCTTAACCGCAGGGGCCTCTACAGCCGAGACCGGCACGCTGGCCAATCCAAATGCTGCGATGGCAAGTGTGAGACCGAAGCCAGCCGATATAATAATCGTTCGCATATAAAACCTTTCTCTCTTGAGCACCCCATATGGGGCTACGCTGAGATTCGATTTAGCAGAAACTGTGGCAGCTCAAGCGCTTCATTTTGGCCACTTCCACTTGCGCGCCGTCACGAGCGAGACGAGAAGCGGCGCCGGCTTCCAGCGCTCGCCGAAGCGGGTGCAGCACACGTCGATGTCCGCGAGCACGTCGGCGAGGCCGCGCAGCTCGGCATATTTCATTGGGCCGCCGCGCCAAGCCGGGAAGCCGTATCCATAAATATAGATGATATCGAGGTCGCCGGGGCGGTACACGATACCTTCCTGAAGAATGTTCGCGCCCTCGTTTATGAGCGCGCAGATCGTCCGCTTCACGATCTCTTGATCCGGCACTGGCGCGATCCTTGTGCCCAATTCCTCGCGGTAGGTATCGATGATCGCATCCGCGTGCGGGTCTTGAAGCGGCGCGCGGCTGCCAGGCTCGTACCGGTAGAAGCCAGCCGATGTTTTCTGCCCATAACGGCCGGCCTCGTAGAAGCGGTCCAAGAGCGGCGAGCCATAGCGCATGCCCTCTTTCACGCGCCGCTGCCGGATATGCCAATTCACGTCGATGCCCGCGAGATCGAGCACAGCAAAAGGCCCCATGGCCATGCCCCAGCGGGTAAGAGCGGTGTCCACATCGGAAGGCGATGCGCCTTCCTCGACGAGGAGGATAGCCTCGGTGATGTATCTCTCCAGCATGCGATTGCCGGCGAAACCGTCGCAATTGCCCACGACGGCGCCGATCTTTCCGATTTTGCGCGACGCAGCCATGGCGGTAGCGATCGCATCCATGGCCGTCTCTTTGCCGCGGACGATTTCGAGAAGGCGCATGACATTGGCGGGCGAGAAAAAGTGCATGCCGAGCACATCGGACGGCCGCGAGGTGAAGCCTGCGATCTTGTCGATGTCGAGCGTCGAGGTATTGGTGGCGAGCAGCGCGCCCTTCTTGCAAACGCGGTCCAGCTCGCGGAACACTTGCTCCTTCACGCCCATATCCTCGAAAGCCGCCTCGATGACGAGGTCCGCATCGGAGAGCGCGTTGTAATCGACCGAACTCGTAATAGCGCCCATGCGCTTGGCCAGGCCCGGTTGATCGAGGCGCCCGCGCTGCACCATGCTTTCGTAATTCTTCGCCACCACGCCGAGACCGCGGCTGAGTGCGGCTTGATCGCGGTCGAGGATTACGACGGGAATGCCGGCATTGACGAAGGACATGGCGATGCCGCCGCCCATCGTACCTGCGCCGACGATGCCTACGCTTTTGATTTCGCGGGGCTTCACATCGGGCGAAATGCCCGGAATCTTGGCCGCTTCGCGCTCGGCGAAAAAGACATGGATGAGCGCTTGGCCCTGGTTGTCCAAGAGCGCTTCGCCGAATAGCTCGCGCTCGCGCTGCAGGCCTTCGTCGAAGGGAAGAGCGAACGCGTTTTCGACCGAATCCACGCAACGGAGCGGCGCATGCTGGTAGGGCTGGCGCTTTTTAATCTCCGCGCGCCTTTCATCGAAGATGGGAGAGCCCCGCTCCGCTTCGATTTTATCGGTCCGCTCGCGCGTCTTGGGTAGAGCGCCGGTGCCGATTTTCGACTTTGCAAAGGCGATGGCGGCGGCAAGAGTATCGCCATCGGCGATTTCGTCGATAAGGCCGGCCTTCTTCGCCGCCGCCGCCGTTACTTGCTCGCCGGTCGCGATCATGTCGAGTGCGAACTTGGCTCCGGTCAGCCGGGGCAAGCGCTGCGTGCCGCCGCCGCCAGGCACAAGCCCAAGTTTTACCTCCGGCAGGCCCAGCCGTGCATCCGCTGCCGCCACGCGATAATGGCAAGCGAGCGCAAGCTCGATGCCGCCGCCAAGGGGCATGCCATGCAGCGAGGCCACCACCGGCTTGTCCATGTCCTCGATCGCTGCGCAGATACCGTTGATGTCGGCGCCTTGGAATGTCGCCCCGAATTCCTTGATATCGGCCCCGGCGGTGAAGCTGCGCCCGGCTCCTGTGAGAACCACCGCGTTCGCCGCGCTATCGGCCGATGCTTGACGCACCGCCAGCATCAGCCCGTCGCGGACGGCTCTCGACAGCACATTCAGCGGGGGATTGTCGACCGTTATAATGCCGATGCCGTCCTTGTTCTCGTATGTGACGAGGTTCGCGGGCATGTATCCTCCCGATGCGGGTTTTGCGGGTTCTATTTCTAAGAACAATACGGTGCGCCAGCGGCAACCGTCAACGGCTCGCGTCTGCGGGTAATGTCTCAGTTTGACCCTGAGGCGACATGCAGTGGGTAAAGCTAAAGTTCACTTCGGAACAGATATCATGTATCCAGCGCCTCTCACGGCGTGCAGTAATGGATAAGCAAAGCCTTGATCAACCTTTTTTCTTAATCGCGATATGCACACCTCCAACACGCTGGTGCCTGGATCGAAGGCATAGTCCCAAACGTTTTCCAGAAGCATGGTGCGCGTCACGACCTGGCCGGTGTGCCGCATGAGATATTCGAGAAGCCGGTATTCGCGAGGCTGCAGCGATATAGACTGACCTGCACGAATCACCGTGTGCGCCAGCCGGTCGAGTCTCAGATCGCCGACGCACCATTCCACTTCGCTTCGCGATCTGACCGACTGATCAATGTGCCTGATAAGGCGTTCCACGTGCTGATCGAAATCCAGACCGCTGTCGATTACCATGGCATTGCGAAAGGCAAGATTCCTTAGGCTATCCGGAAGTTCATCTGCATTTGGCATCAACGCGCCATTCACTAGCGCCGGAATAACTGGTATATCCCGCGATAACGCCACTTCGATTTCAATGCGAACCAAGTCTTCTTCGTTATATATTCTTGGGCGTCCGCCCTTTTTCCTCCCGCCACGCCACAAGCGCCCGATTACTGCTACGAGCATATCTGTTTTCTTTAATTCGTCTGTTATAAATACCCGAAAATCGGTTCCCAGTGGAATACTATCAATATCCCTAAAAACCGAATGGCTCCCATACCGGCTTATGAGCCGATCGAATATGCGCCCGGTTATGGCATCCGAATCAGCGCGGCGATATGAAATCGCGATCCTCGGACCTCGCTCCGAGGCACCCGCTTTGCGCCGTGCGAGAAGCTCAATGCGCGCCGCGAGTTCGGAAAAAGAATAGGGTTTTGCCAGATAGTCGTCGGCGCCACCGCTGAATCCAGTCACACGATCAGAGACATCGCCAAGCGCGGAGAGGATGAGGGCAGGTGTCTTATTTCCCTTATACCGCAACGTACTAATAACGGATAGGCCGTCCCGTTTTGGCAGCATGCGGTCGCAAATTATCACATCGTAGGAGCGTGTAAGCGCTAACTCGAGACCATTCTCACCATCGTAAGCGATGTCCGTGTGATGCCCTCCCTCCTGAAGCTTAACGGCGAGGAAGGCGGCAGCGTCTTTATCATCTTCGATGATGAGCAGGTACATGGGCTTGGCGCTTCTGATCCTTCTCTAACAAAGTGTAGCCCAGGCCAGAAACGGAATCCACTCCCGAGCAACAATTGGAAAGCACCTCCTTCCGGGCTTCAGCTGAAGCAAAGCGTAATGCTGAGACGGCAGCAGGCGCAAGCTCGCTGTCTAAGCAGCGCGCCAGAAGTTCGGGGTCCCGGCCTGAGCAATAGTTAGCCGGGTACTGAAACCTATCACGGTCAAATGCCTTCCTTTTCCTCTCTCGCTGAGGCCCGCTTCAGAATTTCAAACTGAGACAACCACCCGCCTGCGGCAAGGCGGATTGGAGGCGCAATTACACTCCCGCCTCGTCCTCGCGCAGCCGGGCGATGAGGGCGCGATATGCATGTAACTTTGGGCCGGCGATGAAATTACTTGAATGAGGTGCGGGAGCGGCGTAGACCGCGTTGGGAAACTCGGGCGAGGGGGCTTACGTTGAGAAACTTAAGATGCGGCATGTTTGGCGGCGCAGTGGCGGCTGCCCTGCTGGCGGTGGCGGTAATGAGCGGCGGCGCGAAGGCCGAGGACTATTGCGACACCATCTCCATTATGGAAAAGACGCTCGGAGGGCGCGATTTAATCGAGAAGAAGGTGCGGGAAAAATGCAAAGTGGGCGATATTGTGTTTGTCGATACAGGGCTTTTGATTCCGCGGCTATGCGATCTACACCAGCCAATCGTTCGCTGCGGTAGTATTTGTCCAGGCGGCGATCAGGCCAACTTCTGTTTTCTCGCGCCGCCACACAAAACATACTGATACGCAGACCTTTGTTGTTATTCCCGCGAAAGCGCGGCCGGCAAAAGAGAGCGCGGTGCCGCGCCATGGTTAATGTTGGAATGGTAAACCGCGGCGGATTTTTTTTCTTCCCGCCGCAAAAACCGCGATTTTTGCGCGTTTTCACCCCCAAAAGTGGATTTCAAAAAGTCCGTTAAATATATTTTCAGTTTGAAATTAACCCTATAAGGCCGCCCGCAGCGTGGCGGGTACGCCGCCGGAATTCGTTTTCAAGTGCGTTATCAAGGCCTTAGAGAGCTTAAGCCTTTGGCAAGGCGCTTTCGCCCATGATGGCGCCTTAAGAAAACCCCGGTGCAGCGGGCGGATTCGAAGCTTGAAATTACTTGAATGTTGCCGGATGTAAGCCCAGCGTGGGAAACTGGCGTTTCCCGGATCGCCACGGCGGCTAAAGCTGCCTCGCGATGACGTTCCGGCCGTTCATGCATTCCGGTCTAAGCAGCGTGGATGTTCAATGTGCGGTGATCCAGCGCGGCGGCGATGAGCGCCTTGGTATAATCGGTCCGCGGGCGCTCGAAGATTTCGGCGGTCGGGCCCTCCTCGACCACGACGCCGTTCTTCATCACCATCACATAGCTCGCGAGCGCGCGCATGACCTTGAGGTCGTGACTGATGAAGAGATAGGCGAGGCCGCGCTTTTTCTGCAGGTCGCGCAAGAGGTCCACGATCTGCGCCTGCACGGAAACGTCGAGCGCGCTGGTCGGCTCGTCGAGCATCAGGAATTTCGGCTGCAAAATCATCGCCCTAGCAATGGCAATGCGCTGGCGCTGGCCGCCGGAAAACTCGTGCGGGTAGCGGTCCTGCCAGTCCGGGTCGAGCCCGACCTCGGTCAAGGCCGCGGAGACGCGCTTCCGCCGCTCCTCGCGGGTCAAGTCCGGGCTTTGGATGAGCAGCCCTTCCTCGATGATTTGCCCGATGGAAAGCCGCGGGGAGAGCGAGCCGTATGGGTCTTGAAACACGACCTGCATCTCGCGCCGGAGCGGCCGCATCTCGTTCGATTTCAGGCCGTCGAGGCGCTTGCCCACATAGGCGATCGGGCCTTCGCTGGAGATGAGCCGCAACAGCGCGAGCCCGAGCGTGGTTTTGCCAGAGCCAGATTCGCCAACGATGCCAAGCGTTTGGCTGCTGCGTAGCTTGAAGGAGACGCCGTCCACAGCCTTGATGTGGGAAACCGTGCGCCGCAGGAGGCCTTGCTTCACCGGAAACCAGACCTTTAGGCCATCGGCCTCCAGGATCACCGGCGCCTTGTCGTCGATGCGCGGCGGCTCGCCCTTCGGCTGCGCTTCCAGCAGCCGCTTGGTGTAAGGATGCTTCGGCGCGGTAAACACTTCCTCGGCGGGCCCATGCTCGACCACCTCGCCGTCCTTCATCACGAAGGTGCGGCTCGCCATCTTGCGCACGATGCCGAGATCGTGCGTGATGAGCAGCATCGCCATGTTAAGCTCGCGCTGAAGGTCTTTCAAAAGATCGAGAATTTGCGCCTGGATGGTCACGTCGAGCGCGGTCGTCGGCTCGTCGGCGATGAGGAGGTCCGGCTCGTTCGCGAGCGCCATGGCGATCATCACGCGCTGGCGCTGGCCGCCCGAGAGCTGATGCGGATAGGCGGAAAGCCGGGACTCCGCGTCGCGGATGCCGACTTTATCCAAAAGCTCCAGCGTGCGCGCCCGCGCCGCGCCGTTCGACATGCCGCGGTGGATTTTCAGCACCTCGCTGACCTGCTTCTCGACCGTATGCAGCGGGTTGAGCGAGGTCATCGGCTCTTGGAAAATGATGGAGATCCGATTGCCGCGCACATGCCGGATTTCGGCTTCCTTCGCGCGGAGAAGGTCTCGGCCTTCGAATAAAATCTGCCCCGACGGGTGATGCGCGCCGGGCGGCAGCAGGCGCAGGATAGAGAGCGCCGAGACGGTTTTGCCGGAGCCGGATTCGCCGACAAGCGCGACCGTCTCGCCCTTCGAGATGTCGAAAGATACGTTCCGCGCCGCAAGCACGCCAGGCGGGCTTCCTGCAAAGCGCACGCTTAAGTTTTTAACTTCGATCAAAGGGGCCATTGCGGGCGAATCCTCTTAAACATTGGCCTCGGTGACGTCCGGGTCGTACATGGTCTTGCGCGGATCGAGCGCATCGCGGACGGCCTCGCCCACGAACACGAGCAAGCTCAGCATGAGACCGATCACGAAGAAGGCGGTCAGACCGAGCCAGGGCGCTTGCAGGTTTTGCTTGCCTTGCTGGAGGAGCTCGCCGAGCGAGGGCGAGCCGGGCGGCAGGCCGAAGCCGAGATAGTCGAGCGCGGTGAGCGCGGTAATCGCACCGCTGAGGATGAAGGGCGCGAAGGTGACCGTCGCCACCATCGCATTCGGCAGGAGATGCTTGAACATGATCTGCGCGTTGGAAAGCCCTAGCGCGCGCGCCGCCCGCACATATTCGAAGTTCCGGCCGCGCAGGAATTCGGCCCGGACCGGCCCTACGAACGCGGTCCATTCGAAGAAGAGCAAAATCGCGAGCAAGAGCCAGAAGCTCGGCGACAGCATGGAGGACATAATCAGCAGCAGGTAAAGCTCGGGCAGCGATCTTAGAATTTCGATGAAGCGCTGCAGCAAAAGATCGGTCCAGCCGCCGGAGAAGCCCTGCACGGCGCCGGCCGTCACGCCAATGAGCGCCGAAGCAATGGTCAGGATCAAGCCGAACAGCACCGAGATACGGAAGCCGTAGATCACGCGCGCGGCCACATCGCGGCCTTGATCGTCGGTGCCGAGCAGATTGGACCAGGACGGAGGAGCCGGGGCCGGGACCGGTAGATCGAGCTTGATCGTGCGATAGCTGTAGGGGATGAGCGGCCAAATCATCCAGCCGTCTTTTTCGTGGATGAATTGCTGTACGGCCGGATCGCGGTAATCGGCTTCGGTTTCGAACTCGCCGCCGAACTGCTTCTCTGTATACATCTTGAAGATAGGCATATAGAGCGAGCCGTCGTACTTCACGAGGAACGGCTTGTCGTTCGCGATGAACTCGGCGAAGAGCGTGACGACGAAGAGTACGGCGAAGACCAGGAAGCTGTAATAGCCGCGCCGGTTCGACTTGAACGTATGCCAGCGCCGCCTGCTCATGGGCGAAAGCTTGAAACAAGGCCGGCTCTGCGCGGCCTCTGCCGCCTGTACGGCGGTCTCGATGGGCGCGGCGGCGCGGTCTACCTTTGCGTCCATGGCTTAGACCTCCCGCGTCTCGAAATCGATCCTGGGATCGACCCAGGTGTAGATGAGGTCGGACAAAAGATTGAGCAGCAGCCCCATCGCCGAGAAGATGTAAAGCGTTGCGAACACGACCGCGTAATCGCGGTTGACGACCGACTCGAAGGACAGGCGCCCAAGCCCATCCAGCGAAAAAATCGTCTCGATCAGAAGTGCATTCGTGAAGAACGCGCTGATGAACGCCGCCGGGAAGCCAGAGATCACAAGCAGCATCGCATTTCTGAAAACATGCCCGTAAAGCACACGTCTTTCGGTGAGCCCCTTCGCCCGCGCTGTCATGACGTATTGCTTGCGGATTTCGTCGAGAAACGAATTTTTGGTCAAGAAAGTGATGGTGGCAAAGGAGGAAATCCCCATCGCGGCGATTGGCAAGGCGAGATGCCAGAAATAATCCGCGATCTTGGCGGGCCAGCTCAGTTGATGGAAATTGTCCGAAACCAATCCCCTGAGGGGGAACCAATCGAGGAACGAGCCGCCAGCAAAGATGACGATGAGAAGGATGGCGAAGATAAAGCTTGGGATGGCATGCCCGATAATGACGGCGGTGCTGGTCCAGATGTCGAATTTCGAGCCGTCCTTGACCGCCTTGCGCACGCCGAGCGGGATCGAGATCGCATAGGTTAGAAGCGTCAGCCAAAGGCCGAGCGAGATCGAGACCGGCAGTTTCTCCTTGATGAGCTTCAAAACGCTCACATCGCGGAAATAGCTCTGGCCGAAATTGAAGGTGAGATAATTCTTCATCATCAAGAGGAAGCGCTCAACCGGCGGCTTGTCGAAGCCGAACTGCTTTTCGAGGCTCTTGATAAGCTCAGGGTCGAGGCCGCGGGCGCCGCGATAGCGGGAGTTCGCAGCCACGTCACCGGCGCCAGGCTGCACCACGCGAGAGAAGTCCCCGCTGCCGCCGTTAATGCGCGATGTGGCGTCGACGTTGGTGCCGTTCAATTGCGCGATGATCCGTTCGATGGGGCCGCCCGGCGCGAACTGAATAATCATGAAGCTAATCAGCATGATCCCGATCAGGGTGGGGATCATTAGGGCTAAGCGGCGAATTATATAGGCTGTCATATCTTTCGGGTTCGGCTAAGGCGCTTCGGTTTGAGGCTAACCATTTTCGTCCGGCTTCATGGCCGGTATTTGGCGGCCATCCAACGCAAAAAAAGGCACGAATTTAGGCCGGCGCGGCCGCGCGCCCTTGCTAGCTCGCAATAGAGTTAAGCGATCGCGGCGTAAATGCCAGTTACACATCGGTAATGCCGGCTGGGAATAACATAAAGTCCCCTCTCATCCTGTCCTTCTCCCCAAGGGGAGAAGGAACGCCTTAATTAACGTTGTGGAGAGTCCTCGCGTGAGTGCGGACTTAAACCCAGGCGGTACTCTGCGTTATGCTTCACCCGCCAAGCTTTGCGGCTTTATCCTTATCGTACCACCAAGTGTCGAGGATGCCGTTATCGTACTTGGCCTGTACCGCGGGGCCGGAATATTTGTCCCATGCCGCGATGGTGTGGACCGGCTTAAACCACTCCGGCACCCAGTAATGCCCGGCGCGCAAGACGCGGTCGATGGCATGGCAGGCGGTGCGAAGCTCCTCGCGGCTTTTCGCGGCTATGATTTTATCCATAAGCGCGTCGATAGCGGGATGGGCGATGCCGGAAAGATTATCGCTGCCATCCTGGCTGGCCGCCTCGCTGCTCCAATAGTTGCGGATCTCGGGTCCAGGTGTCGGCGGAAGCGTGAGCCGCTCGGTTAGGATGTCGAAGTCGTAGCGCTTCATCCGTTCTTGCTCCTGGGCCGGGTCGACCTTGCGCAGCGAGGTCCTGATGCCAAGGTCGGTGAGTCTTCCGGCATAGGGGCCGAGAATGCGCTCGCTTACCGGATCGTCGATCAGAAACTCGATATCGAGCGTCTCGCCTTTGGCATTCTTGCGCACGCCGTCTTGAAGCCGCCAGCCTGCTTCGTCGAGGAGCTGGGACGCCATGCGGGTGCTCGGACGGTAGCGGCCGGACGCGTCGGTGACGGGCGGCTTGTAGGGCTCTTCGAAGACTTCCGGCGGCAAGATGTTCCGGTATGGCTCAAGCAGCTCGAGCTCTTCCGGGGTTGGCAGGCCCTCGGCCTTCAGGTCCGAATTCTCGAAATAGCTGGCCGTGCGTGTATAGAGACCGTAAAAGAGCGTCTTATTGGTCCATTCGAAATCGAAAGCGTAATCGAGGGCTTTGCGCACGCGCACGTCCGCGAATTTCGCGCGCCGCGTGTTGACGAACATGCCCTGCGCGCCGGAAGGCCGGCCGTCCGGCAACGTCAGCTTGACGATTTGGCCGGACCGGACCGCTGGAATATCGTATTCCGTCATCCAACTCTTCGAAGTGAACTCCTCGCGCAAATCGTAGGCTTTGGCCTTGAAGGCTTCGAGGCCTACGGCGCGGTCGCGGTAATATTCGAAGCGGATCTCATCGAAATTGTAGCGCCCGCGATTGACCGGCAGATTGGCGGCCCAATAATCCGGCCGCCGCTTGTAGGTCACAAACGTGCCCGCCCGGAACTCCCCGATCTCGTAAGGTCCCGAGCCAAGCGGCGGGTCTAGGCTCTCTTTCAGGAAATCGTTGGCCGTGTAATAGGCCTTCGAGAGAATGGGAAGCGTCGCGACGATCAGCGGCAGATCGCGCACATGTTCGCCCTTGAACTGGTATCGAACCGTTTCCGGCCCCATTGCCGCTGCGCTCACAACATCCTTCAAGGCGATTTGCAGCCTCGGATGGCCGTTTTTTTTCAGCGTATCGAAGGTAAAGACAACGTCCTCCGCAGTGACGGGCGTTCCGTCGCGGAACCGCGCCTCGGATCTCAGGAAAAATGTCACCGACATCTTATCGTCAGCCAGTTCGGCAGACGAGGCGGCGAGGCCGTAAACCGCGTCGGCCTCGTCGGAAGCGCGGGCCATGAGCGAATCGAAAAGCAGGCCGGTTCCCTCGGCAGGATCGCCCCGCAAAATG
>Ga0326728_10003778_pt1 | contig 46125 bp, 32 predicted proteins | sample MB3enrmetagenome_FD_207602 | JGI IMG/M metagenome (GOLD analysis project Ga0326728, IMG submission 207602) | Lab enriched peat soil microbial communities from McLean, Ithaca, NY, United States - MB31MN | ecosystem: Environmental > Terrestrial > Soil > Wetlands > Peat | place: USA: New York...
AAGGCCCCTCAAAAGGCCGCCGAGGGCCTGACGAGACTGAAAATGTAGTGCCGACCTGGGAGATCGCGCTGATGGAAACAAAACACTTACGACTTCAACATGCCCCCAACTGCGAAAGTTCGGTTAGAGGAATCGACTGCTATGAGCCTATTCGGGCCCCCACAAATCAGTGACTTCCACCCTGAAAAATCCGAAGGCAAGGGTGGGTTATCGCCACTTGCCGACCGCATGCGGCCGGAGACCATCGAGGAATACGTCGGCCAACTTCACATCCTGGGGCCGGGCAAGCCGCTGCGCAAACAGATTGAGCGCGACGAACTGGCCTCCATGATCCTTTGGGGCCCGCCGGGTTCCGGCAAGACCACTTTAGCAACGATTATCGCGCGCAAAACGCGCAGCGAGTTCGTCCGCTTCAGCGCCGTCCTTTCCGGCATAAAAGAAATCAAGGAAGTGATGGCTACGGCGGAAAAGGTACGGCGGTACGGGCGGAGAACGGTGCTCTTTATTGACGAAATACATCGCTTCAACAAGGCGCAGCAAGACGCCTTTCTCCCCTACGTCGAGCGCGGCGACGTGGTGCTGATTGGCGCCACCACGGAGAATCCTTCCTTCGAAGTGATTTCCGCGCTCCTCTCGCGCGCCAAGGTCTACATGCTCTCGGCGCTCTCGACGGATGAAGTCTTGACGCTGCTCGAGCGCGCCTTGAAAGACGATCAGCGCGGCTTGGGCAAGGAAAAGGTAGAGATTTCACCCGAGTTACTGCGCCAGATCGCCGTATTTGCCAACGGAGACGCGCGCGCGGCTTACAACACCCTCGAGGTGGCCGTGGCCGCTGCCCCACGCGAGGGCGAAGGCGAAGCGCGTCGCGCGCTGGTGACCGAAGCCATTCTGGAAGACACTCTCCAGCGCAAGATGCTCCTCTACGACAAAGCCGGCGAGGAGCACTACAACCTGATTTCCGCCCTCCACAAATCGGTGCGCAATTCCGATCCGGACGCCACGCTTTATTGGCTGGGCCGCATGCTCGAGGCCGGCGAGGATCCGCTCTACATCGCCCGGCGCATGATCCGCATGGCTTCGGAAGACATTGGCCTCGCCGACCCTAACGCCCTGGCGGTAAGCGTTGCCGCCATGCAAGCGGCGCACTTCGTGGGCATGCCGGAGGGGAACCTGGCGCTGGCCGAGGCCGCGGTTTACCTCGCGCTCGCTCCCAAATCCAACGCGCTCTACGTCGGTTATGGCGAAGTGACTCAAGACGCGCAAAAGACTCTCGCCGAGCCTGTTCCATTTCATTTGCGCAACGCCGTAACCGGCTTGATGGCCAACCAGGGCTATGGCAAAGGTTATCAATACGCCCACAACGCTCCCGACCGCCTCACCGACATGCAATGCCTGCCTGACAATCTAAGAGACCGCCGCTACTACCGGCCGACCGATCAAGGATTTGAGAAGAGATTGAAAGAGAAGCTGGCGGCTATTGAGGAATGGAAGAAGAAGTCCGCGGAGAGGTAAAGGGCGCGCTAGCCGGACTAACTGAAAGAAGCCACTGTGTGACGAGGATATCGAGAAGGGGTTCTACTCTTTTCCATTTTCCCCATTGCTCCCTGACTCAGGTTTCTGCTGCTCTCTGATGAGGCGGAGCTTTTCGAGGAACTCTTTGCGTTCGCGAACTGCTTTTTCGGCTTGGCGTGTCTTCTCGGTCAAATAACGCTGGCCCGTGATTTTGGAGCTCTGCACGGAATCAGCCCAGGCGCGCAATTGGCGCGAAATGCTTTCGGCCAGGGATTTCAAATCCGAGATCTCAAATTTCAGATCCGAGAAGCCGGGGAGTCCCTCCAGAAGGCAGAGCATTGAGCGAACTTCCCCAGCAGATCCCCGAGCGATGTACAGGAAAGTGAGCAGCTCCTGCGTTGTCCCTCGCTCGAATCCTTCCGCAATGTTATTGGAGACAGAGACCGCGGCGCGCTCAATCTGATCCCGCAAACTGAAGCGGCCTCGGAATGGGACCTTGGCCGTCATGCCATGGATTTGAATTGCCAGACCGATAGCAGATTTCCAGGCAGGCGGCTCTTCGAAGCGGTTGTACTTCATTTACATTCACCGCTAGCTGCATTGTTCCGGTGCTGAGACTGAAGCTCTTGAAATCTCAATTGTGAAATTCCTCATGTAGAAAGGCCGCCAACCCGCCGCAGAGGAAGTCCGCCCGTCATCTTGAGAGAAGCTCAACTTCAGATCCCCTCCGTCACAAACCGCTTCGCATGTTCCTTCAAAATGCAGCGGTCCTGAACCACAAACAGTCCGGCGTCGCGGGCGCGGGCCGCCGCCTCTTCGTGGATAACCCCTTCCTGCATCCAGATCACTTTGGCGTGCTTGCGGATGGCGGCCTGCACAACTTCGGGGACGAATTCCGAGCGGCGGAAGATCACCACCACTTCAATCGCCTCGGCCACATCATCGAGGGCTCTGTAAGCCTTATCGCCTGAGACGGATCGCTCGTTGGGGTTGACGGGGATAATGCGATAGCCGTTAGCTTTCATGTAGGCGGCCACGCCGTAGCTCGGCCGCGCGGGCTTGGAAGAAAGACCGACCACGGCGAGGGTCTTAGACTTCTCGAGGATCTCGCGAATGGGATCAGACATGACCAACCTCACCTGCAGGCATCACGGGGATCGCGCAGGCGTGGCGGGCGGCCACCAGGGCCGCCCCTACGAACTGATTTCACCTCACTGCCTTGACGGAAGAGGCAGCCACGCGTTGCAACGCTTCAACGAACTGCTGGTTCTCCTCGTGTATCCCCACCGTGACGCGCAGGGAGGTAGGAAAACCATAAAGCTTCATGGGGCGCACGATCACTCCCTCGTGGAGAAGCCGAATGAAGTCCTCTTCGCAGTCCCGGCCCGTGTCGACCAGCAGGAAGTTTCCCACAGATGGCGTATAGCGCACGCCCATCAGGGTTAATTCCTGGGTCAGGAATTTCATCTCCTGCCCGTTCATTTCCACCGAGCGCGCCACGTGTTCGTGGTCATCGAGCGCCGCCAGTCCCGCCACTTGCGCCAAGCTCGAGGCGTTGAAGGGCGAGCGGATGCGGTTCAGGCATTCGATCAGCTCTCGGTGACCCATCCCGTAGCCCAAGCGTATGCCCGCCAGTCCGTGCACCTTGGAGAAAGTGCGAAGCACCAGGATATTCCGGCCCGCGCGCACATAATCCACAGAATGGGAATAATCCGGGCGCTGCACGTAGTGGTAGTAGGCCTCATCCAGCACCACCAGAATCCGTGGCGGGATGGCGTCCAGGAAGCGGTCGAGGTCCGCGGCGTTGAACATCGTCCCGGTGGGATTATTGGGATTCCCGAGATAGATCACCTTGGTTCTTTGGGTGACGGCGTGCGCCATGGCGGCGAGATCGAAAGTCTTGTCGCGCATGGGCGTCATCACGAGTCCCGTCCCCATGTCCTCGATCGCCAGCCGGTACATGTAAAAGGCCGACTCGGAAGTGATCGCCTCGTCGCCAGCCTCCAGAAAAGTCTTGGCTGCCAACTCCATCAGCTCCGTGGAACCGGCCCCTAGGATGATCTCGTCCGTTCCCAGGCTGTGAATCTCCGCCAGTTTCCGGCGCAGGTAGAAGCCCCCCCCATCGGGATAATAGTGCATTTGGCTCAGGTAATTTCGAACCGCGTCCTGGGCCTTGGGCGAAGGGCCGAGCGGGTTTTCGTTCGAGGCAAGCTTGATCGCGGTTCGCCCCAGCTCACGCTCGACCTCTTCCACCGGCTTGCCTGGCGGGTAGGGCCGGATGCGGCTCGACCAGGGTGGCAGTATCTCGTAAATGATCGATCGTGCCATAGTGAGTTCCTGCAACTGCAGTGGTTAGTGGCTAGTGGTTAGTGGTTTTACTAGCCACTAACCACTAGCCACTAATCGTCCGCCCTTCCAGTTCTTCAGCCGCTTAACTTCCGCCGGCGTCAGCTCGCGAAACCGGCCTCGCGCCAAGCCGTGGTCCGTCAGAAAGGCAATTCGAACCCGTTTCAACTTTACCACCCCTTGCCCGATGCGCTCAAACATCCGCCGCACCTGGTGGTATCGTCCCTCGACCAGGGTGATTTCGTACCAGGGTCTTTCGCCGCTGGCGAGAGCGCGGATTTGGCAAGGGGCTGTGCGGCGGCCATCCAGAACTATCCCCTCTTGTAGTTTGTTGAGAGAGTCTGCTTGCACTGCGCCTTCCAGCTTGACGTGATACGTCCGCGGCACTCCGGATTTTGGGGACATCAGGAAATTGGCCAACTCCCCATCGTTGGTCAGCAGCAACAGCCCGGAAGAATGATAGTCGAGTCGCCCCACCGGATAAACCCTCTCCTTGACATCTCGAACCAGCGAGATCACGGTAGGGCGGTGCTGCGGGTCGCTCACGGTGGACACATAGCCTGGCGGCTTGTTGAGGAGAAGGTACAGCCGCCGCCTGGGGCGACTCAACGGCCTGCCGTCCACGAGGATTCGGTCACGCGCGGGGTCAGCCTTCGAGCCTAATTCGGACACCACCTGCCCATTCACCGCAACGCGGCCCTGTACGATAAGCTCCTCGGCCTTGCGCCGCGAGGTTATGCCGGCTTCGGCGATTATCTTTTGAAGTCGTTCCTGCATGGGCGCCGCTATTCTTGCCCTTCCCCCTCGGGCAGCGCCGGGGGAATGTCAGTTTCGCCGCCGTGATCGAACTCGTCCTGCGGCCTCTCTTCTGCCTTGTCAGGATCGACGTGCTGCGCGGTCTCGAAACTGGCTGGGCCGGTGGCGGTCTCTGCCTTACTGGTTACAGGCAATTCACCGGATGTCGCCTGTTGGGTTTCTTGGGCCAAAGTGGGAGTTCCCTCGGGCATGGATTCAGCAGCACCCACGTCGGTCTGCGGGGACGTTTCAACGGCAGCAGGCGTTTCTCGCGAGGGAGACCCTGCCTCTGTAGCCCCCCACTCCGATCCCATGGCCTGCTTCGCCAGTTCTTCAAATTCTTTCAGGCTGGGCAACTCGCCGACATCTTTCAGCCCGAAATGTACCAGGAAATCGCGCGAAGTCCGATAGAGGATTGGCCGTCCTACTACATTCTTCCGTCCCGACGTCAGCACGAGCTTCTTTTCGAGCAGGGTGTGAATAACGCCTCCACAGTCCACGCCGCGGATTTCATCGATCTCCGGCAGGGTCACGGGCTGCCGGTAGGCAATCACCGCCAACGTCTCCAGCGCCGGCTTGGAGAGCCGCACGGGCGGCTTCAAGCTCTTCACAAATTTGCGCAGCACTTCGTGATGCTCAGGCTTCGAGAAGAACTTGTAGCCCGCCGCCACTTCGCGCACTTGAATTCCGTGCTGCGCCTGCTGAAATTCCGCGATCAGCTCCTCGAGCTTGGCCTTCACTCGCCCCCGCTCTTCTCCATCCAGAGTCTTGAGGATCGCCTCGAGCGAGACGGGCTCAGGCGCCACGTAAATGATGGCCTCAATCAGAGCCTTTAATGTTTCGTCATTGAGCATGCAGAACCCTGTCTGTCGTCCTTTGTCCGTGGTCCGTTGTCCGTCGTCAGTTGCCTGTTGTGTGCGTGTGGGCCGCCATCGGTCGAACGGAACAACTAGCCACTAGCCGCCGGCCACTGACAACGGACGAAGGACAACGGACGAAGGACAACCGGCAACGGACCACGGACAACTGACAACGAACGTCCTAACCGAGTGTTTCCTCCAAACCGATCTCCAGCGCCGCAGCGTTTGTCGCCGACAAGATCTCTTCAAACCTCTTGCTTTTCGAAATCATGATAGGCCCAAACAGCTCCTTTTGCCGCAGCAGGATTGCCCGGACTCTCACGAGCTCCAGCAGGGCCAAAAAGAGCGCAATCAGCGCCTGCCTCCACAGATAGCCCGCCATGAGTTCCTCCAGGGCAACGGGCCCCGACCTGGCGTGGAGCACCTGCTTGACGTGCTCGACCATCTGCGCCACGGTTATTTCTTCGCGCCGGATTTCAATCTGGGGACGTTTCTTGGCCCGCTCCAGTATCTCCCGGAAGGTTGAAATGAGGTCGAAAACGGAAACTGCCAGGCCGGGCTCATCCTCGGCCTCGACGAACTCGCCAAGGCCCGGCTGAGACCATATCGCCTCTTCGACCATTCGCTTGGACTGAAGCATCTGCGCGGCGTTCTTGAACTGCTCGTGCTCGAGCAGCCGGTGCACGAGTTCCTGGCGCGGGTCCTCCTCCTCTTCGGGCGGCGCGTTCGGATCGGGAGGCAACAGCATCCTTGACTTGATGTGGATCAGGGTGGCGGCCATGAAAATGAACTCCCCCGCCACATCAATGTTCAGCTCCTCGAGCAGATGGAGGTAGTCGAGGTATTGCTGGGTAATCTTGGCGATCGGAATGTCGTAGATGTCAATCTGCTGCTTGCGAATGAGGTCGAGAAGCAAGTCCAGCGGCCCTTCGTACATGGCCAGCTTAATCGCTGGCGGTGGCTCGCCCCTATGCGTCAGACGCTTTCGCGCAGGCAGACCCTGCTCTCCGTCCCCCGCCTCGACCTGTGCGGCACGCGGCTCGGCCTCGGCCGCTCCCTCGCCCGCGTCCGGCGCAGTCGCTTCTGTGCCCCGCTCGCCCTCGGGCGGGTTGACGACCGGCTCACCTGTGCGAGTTTGCGCTTCTCGGGAATCGTCACTCATCGAACAATTTCTTGGAGTGCGGTAGCAGCAGCTACCGCCCTTCCTTCTTTGCCTCCATCGTCGTATTGACCAGAGTCCGACGGCGGTAGCTGCTGCTACCGCACTCGATCAAAGCTAAGGCAACCTCACCGCCGCTCGAACCTCCCTCATCGTAGCCTGGGCCACCGCGCGGGCTTTGCCGGTCCCGTCCTCGAGGATATTCCACACCTCCTGAGGGTTCTGCTCGTAAGGTCTGCGGCGTTCCTGAATGGGCGCGAGAAACGCATTCAGATGTCCGGCCGCAAGCTTCTTGCAATCCACGCAACCAATCTCCGCCGTGCGGCACTCGTGATTCACGCGGTCAATCGTCTCCTGAACGGAGAAGATTTTGTGCAAGTCAAACACCGGGCAGACATCCGGATTGCCGGGGTCGCTGCGCCGCTTGCGCGCCGGGTCGGTCATCATGGTGGCGAGCTTTTTCGAAACCACCTCCGGTGAGTCGGTGAGGAAAATCGCATTGTTGTAACTCTTCGACATCTTGCGACCGTCCGTTCCCGGGAGCCGTGGGGCAGAGGTCAGCAGGGCGTCCGGCTCAGGGAATATCAGGCTAACCTTTCCAAGGCCGTCATTAAGCCACGCAGCGCGGTCATCGAGCGAGCCGGTTCTGAATTCCTGCCTGATCCGAGCTACTGCGACGGCTCGATCAGAGGAGTCCCTCGTCATCCTTAGAGTGACCGCATCGGGTGTCGGTTCGAGTTCCCCATACGCGAGATTGAAACGCCTTGCCACCTCGCGGGTCAGTTCGACGTGCGGCACCTGGTCCTCTCCCACCGGCACATAGTGCGCCTTATACATCAGGATGTCGGCAGCCTGGAGAAGCGGGTAGCCCAGAAAGCCATAGGTGTTGATGTCGCGGTCGTGAATGTTCTCGAGTTGTTCTTTGTATGTCGGCACACGCTCCAGCCAGGCGAGCGGCGTGACCATCGAAAACAGCAGGTGCAGTTCCGCATGTTCGGGCAGGCGCGACTGAATGAAAAACGTGGCTTTGTGGGGATCCAGCCCGCAGGCCAGCCAGTCGGCAACCATTTCCCAGGTGTCCCGGCGCAAGGCGAGAGTATTCTCGTAGCCGGTGGTCAGCATGTGCCAGTCCGCCACAAAATGGTAGCTCTCGTACTCGTCTTGCAACTTGACCCAATTCTGAAGCGCACCCACGAGGTTGCCCAGGTGCAGTTTCCCGGTTGGACGCATGCCGCTCAAAATCCGACGACGGTGACTTCGTTCGCTCAAGGGTTTTGCCTTCTTGTTCCCAAATGAAGATTGCCCGCTGCGCGCAGACCCATGGCTCGCATCCGCGCCACTCGCCATCGTAGCACAGGTGCGACGGTACGCGGCCACAACTTTGGCTGGACGCGGCAGCCCCGACCACTTGGCGGCGAAAGGTGACCGGAACCCCGCCTTCTCGCCTCCCAATCCCGACCCTAACTCCGCTTATTCGGGTTGCGCATTTTGCGCTTGACATCCGAGCCTAAGTAGGCTATTATTGTTAACCGAAGGGTAAAAGGTGAAGTCTAAAGGAACTGTCACAGTGCAGGCGGCAGAGCTTAGTCCCTGGGGAGAGGGAAGCGGATAATAGTCCTCTCTCTGGGTAGAGAGGGGAGAAAATGTCAGCCCTCTCCCTTGGGGAGAGGGTTCACGCTCGGGCGTTTTCATCAGCCGGAGCGTGACGGGTGAGGGGTCGGTTCGCGACTAATCAAGGCTCTCGATCCCTCGACTCCCTTGCCAGAACACGACCCGCGTTCTAACGCCGAAATTGTACAAAGAATGAACGAACGAAGCTGGAATGTCTATGAAAACAAAGAACGATTGCTTCTCGACTCCCGACTCCCACCTTTCGACTCTCGATACCAGAGAGTGGACGAGGAAGCGGGGCGCCTTAAAGAGCACAATGAAGGTCGGCAACGGAAGGCTGACGGCTGATAGCTGAGAGCTGATAGCTTTCTTGCAGGAACGAAGCTGGAATGTCTATGAAAACACAGGATGAGTGCGGAAAAGCTCCCGAACAGAACGGGAATGCATCTGAGAACACAGCGCCAATTTGTCCGAAGCTGAGCTACAGGTTCAGATATGCCGCTGTGAGGTGTACACTGACTGCGCGTAGGGGCGGCCCTAGTGGCCGCCAGCGGACAACGACCAGGGTTGCCCCTGGGAATATAGAGTGGGAGCTATGGGCAAACAGATTCGAGTTTCACGTCGAAAGCTGCTCGGCAGTGTAGGAGCGCTGGCAGGATTCGGAATCACGGACGTAGCGTCGGGCCTCAGCCTTGCCCGTGCGAAAATGGGCGACCCGCCACGTGCGCTGGCGCTGGTTGGGGACCGCTACCATAATGCGGACTACATTCGCACGGCACTGAACCGGCTCTTTCTCGAGCTCGGCGTGCCGATTGTCTTCACCATAAACTTTTCCGAGATCGATGCAGCACAACTCGCGCGGTACAACCTCCTGGTGGTCTTTCGCGACGGCCTGAATTGGCCGAACGGTTATTTGGAGCCTGACGATTACGCTTATTCCTCCGACCTCGAAAATTCCGGGGAATGGCCGAAGGAGGAATACCAAGGCTGGATCACAGAAGAGCAAGGCACGGCGATTAAGGAGTTCGTTGCAGCCGGGGGCGGCCTTTTCGCCTATCACAACAGCAGCAATATCTCGCTGTTTTCCAAGAACTTCAGGGATGTGATGGGTGGAGCGTATCTCGGCCACCCGCCCCTGCGCCCCTTTAAGGTGAAAGTGGTTAATCCCGACCATCCCTTGACGCGAGGCATCCGGGATTTCATGGTGAATGACGAGCAGCACTACGTGAGTTACGATAAAGACGCCAGGGACATTCTCCTGCGCAGCGAGAACATCGATGGCTTGAATTTCGAAACCTATGGCGCCACCGCCATCAGTGGCTGGGCGTATGATTACGGAAAGGGTCGCGTGGTGTTCACAGCAGTGGGGCACACGCTCCATGCCTTGTGGCAGACGGAGTATTACAAAATCCAGAAGAATGCGGTGCGCTGGCTGCTGAGAATTTCTTCGACTTAACTGGGTGGCAACTCCTCTCCATCAACAAGTGTGGCCGCAGATGGAGACGCATTGCGTTAGCTATGCGGCGAAGAACTTTACGGTCGTGTAGCGGCGACTTTACGTGGCCAGCTTTTGCCGATGTGAAATCGCCAGCCTGCTATAATTGTAGAGTTCAGGGTTCGTAGAATCATGGCAATCGGAGGCGCCGATGAGCAGAATTAGAACTGCTTTCGTGTTTGGACTGGGGCTGTTCCTTCTTTGGACCGCCTGTAATGCGGGTGAGCTGCCCGCCGCGAAGATCAAGGTGGGAGAGAAGATGGCGGATTTCACGCTCCCGGACGTGAACGGGAAACCGCACCGGCTCTATGATCTTGAGGGAAAGAAAGCTGTGGTCGTGATCTTCATCGCCACTCGCTGCCCGTACTCGAATGCCTTCACTCACGTGATGGCCAGCTTGGCGCACGAGTATGAGAGCCGTGGCGTGGCGTTCATCGGAATCAATGCTAACAACACTGAATCCCTTGCGGAGGTGGCGGAACATGCTCGCGCTCATGGTCTCGACTTCCTCGTTCTTAAGGACGAAGGGAACAAAGTTGCCGACCAGTTAGGCGCCTCCGTAACGCCGGAAGTATTCTTGTTGGACAACACGTGGACGCTGCGTTACCACGGGGCGCTTGGGAACAGCCACCAGCCCACCAACAATCCTGAGAAGACCACTGACAACGAAGTCCGCCCGGCGCTGGATGACGTCCTTAATGGGAAACCGGCCGAGGTGACTGAAACCAAGGCGTTCGGCTGCTCGATTAAACGTGTCAAAACCAGTTAACAGGATACTCATCTTCGCTTCCGTCCTGGCCGCGCTGCTCCTCTGGGCCGGCTGTTCGCATTCTACGATCCCCCCCGAACCGCCTCCGCCCAGGGGAATTGCCGACCTGGATGAAACCGGATGGGAACGGATTCGGGCCGAACAGCGCGGCCGGGCTCTCCTGGTGAATTTCTGGGCTACTTGGTGCGACCCCTGCCGGGAGGAATTCCCCAACTTGGTTCGCCTCCACAATGTCTACCGCAGCAAAGGGCTGTCGGTGGTGGCCATCTCCATAGATGATCCGGAAGCTGTTCCTGCTATCGAACCGTTCCTGAAGTCGCAAGGAGCGCAATTCGGAAGTTATCGGCAGCATTTCAAGGACTTCGAGGCACTGGTGAATTCCATCAATCCACGCTGGGGCGGCGGTATTCCTGCCACCTTCCTTTACAACCCGCAGGGAAAGCTGGTGGATAGCTGGGAGGGCGCAACATCGTTCGAGGAGTTTGAAGGCGCGGTGAAGGCGGTGCTGCCGTAGGCGAGGAGTCGGGCTTGACTCTTGACTCTGGACTCTCGACTAGGAGGGTTTTCTGATGAGTTCTACACACATCCGTTTCTTATACTGGATTTCATTCCTGCTTAGCATCTGCTTGGCTTTCGCCACCGCAGCGTCTGCCCAGACAGACAGCGAAGCCTGGAAGGCGCAGGGAATCATCAATACGTCCGCGAGTCCCAAAGCGAAGTTGCATTCCGTGCCCATTCACGCCGTGACCATGGGCGACGGATTCTGGGCGGAACGCATGCGGACGAATGTGGAAGAGAGCATTCCCAGCTTGCTTGCGCTTCTGGAAGAACACGGTGTGGTGGACAACTTCCGACGCCTTTCGGGACGCAAGAACGAGAGCCGCAGGGGGCCGCTTTACACCGACTCCGATCTGTACAAGTGGATGGAAGCGGTCGCCTTTGTGCTGCAATCGGGTGACCGGCCCGAGCTTCGCGGAACGCTCGATAAGCTCATTGACGATGTGCTGGCGGCCCAGGAACCCTCGGGATACCTGAACACCTACTACGTTGGGGAGCGTGCCAAGCTGCGGTTTTCCGAGATGTACCGCAGCCACGAGTTGTATTGCCTGGGTCATCTCTTGCAGGCCGGCATAGCTTATTACCGCGCCACAGGGAATCGGAAGCTCCTGGATGGCGGGATCAAGTATGCCAACTACGTGTTGCAGATTCTCGGACCCGAAAAGAAACCCGCTCTGACCGGACACCCGGAATTCGAAATGGCGTTGGTGGAGCTTTACCGCACCACCGGCGATCAGCGCTACCTGGATTTCGCCAGCTACCTCTTCAGCGGTGAACGCCTCCGCTTGCAGCTCAGCGACGACCAGGTGACGTACTTGTTCAGCGGAATTCCTTTCACTTCACGAATCGTGCTCGAAGGCCATGCCGTCCGGGCGCTTTACGCCTGCAGCGGGGCGACGGACTACTACCTCGAGACAGGCGACGTGAATTATGGCGATACCCTCGACCGGCTTTGGAAAGACTTGGTCGAACGGAAGATGTACATCACCGGCGGAGTCGGATCGTACGCGGAAGGTGAATCGATCGGCGCGGCCTATGACCTACCCAACGAGCGCGCCTATGCAGAAAGCTGTGCAGCGATTGCCAACCTGATGTGGAATTGGCGGATGCTGGCCGCCAAGGCAGACGCCCGCTACGCCGACGTCATGGAAGAGGCGCTTTATAACGGAATCAACTCCGGCATGTCACTTTCCGGGACGCTCTATTGCTATCGGAATCCGCTCGAGTTCCGAGGCAACGAAGGCGTTCGTCAGCCCTGGTACGATACCACGTGCTGCCCGCCTAACTTGGAGCGGACCTTCGCCTCGCTTCCCGGCTATCTCTATTCGACCGGCCCCACCGGCATGTACGTCAATCTCTACCACGCTTCCACTCTGGATTGGCGCCTGGAGGATGGCACCGGGCTCAAAATCGTGCAGCGCACCAAGTACCCGTGGGATGGCGACATCACCTTAAGAATCAGCCCAGCCAAAGCAGCTACGTTCACGCTCTATCTGCGCATTCCGGGCTGGTCGAGCAAGGCTACGGTGACGCTCGAGGGCAAGCCCGTTTCAGGCAAGCCGAAAGCCGGAGAGTACTTCGCCATTCATCGCGAGTGGACGGGCGAAAGCACCGTTCGCTTGCAGTTGGACATGACCCCGCGCCTGGTGGCGGCCAATCCCCGCGTCCCGGAAGACTATGGAAGAGTCGCCGTCGAGCGCGGACCCCTGGTGTATTGCCTCGAGCAGGTGGACCAGGAAGACCGGGCGCCTATTTTCGATGTCGCGCTCGCGGGGAGCACCGGCCCCGACTGGGGATTTACGTGGGAGTCTCGCCCCGACATCCTGGGCGGAGTCGTAATGCTGAAGCACAAAGGCACTGCCGCGGCCAAGCCGCTTTCCCAAGAACCGCTCTATCGCACTGTGGAAAGAGCGGCGCAAACTGAGGTGAAAGAGGTCAACCTGACTTTCATCCCCTATTACGCATGGTCCAATCGGCTCCCGGGTCCCATGGAGGTTTGGATACCGTACGCGGGCGCCGCCCGGACGGCGACCCCAAAAGGATCGGCGGCAACGCGGTCCGAGGTCGGGACAGCGCCATAAGCCCAGGGGACGGCAAGCCGTCCCCCTTCAAGTTGTGGCCACCGGCACCGCATCTATCATTCTTATAGACGCGCCACCTGTCGGCTTGCTTGGGAACTAAGGAGTAGGCTAGAACTATATCATCTATTTCCGGGTTGCTATCGCGGAGTCCGAAATGAGAGCTTTTGTAGCCCACCACACCCCCGTCAACTGAGTTTTTCCCGTCCGGGGATTATGCCAATGAAGTCGCCGCACTGAGATTTCATCGATATGATGGGAGTCGATCAACTCAAACCTGAAAAGCTGATGCAGCGGTGAACGAATAGTGCGTTGGTAAGGAATCGAATCGGTCGTGTTTGGGTCGATGCCTGGCTCTATCTGCGCCAATGCCACACATGCCACCATGTAGGGATTGCTGCGCCAGGGCTGATGACCCTGCGTTTCCCCTCGTTCGATTTCCGCAATCTGGCTTTCCGTAATCCTGAAGTGGACAACCCGCTTCCCGCATCCAACGCGCTCAGCGCCTACGCCAAATGCGCACAACTGAAAGACCACCAGGAGGGCAACGCCGGTGAGTGCACGCCGCTGCCTGCCGGCGGTTAGGTTCGCTGGCCTGGGGTCACAAAAGCCAATCACTTTTGAGTTCCACGCGTGGACTGTCAACTGTTGACTGTCGACTGTAGACTATTCTAGAACGCCAGATAAACCGGATTCTCGAGAATCTGTTTGAGCGTCTGGAGGAACTTCGCGCCGGTGGCTCCATCGACCACGCGATGGTCGCAGGAGAGCGTCATGCGGCAGCGGAGGCCCACTTCAATCTGACCCTTCACCACCACAGGTTTCTCCGCTACCTCACCCACGGCCAGGATTGCGCCCTCCGGCGGATTGATCACAGCCGAAAACTCCTCAATCCCCATCATGCCGAGGTTGGAGACGGAAAACGTGGCGCCAGTGTACTCGTCCGGGTTCAGCTTGCGGCTGCGCGCCCGAGTGATGAGGTCTTTCGCTTCCTTCGAGATATCCTGGAGGCTCTTGCCCTCGCAGTTTCGAATGACCGGCGTGATCAGTCCGCCCTCCTCCACCGCCACGGCAATGCCGAGATGAATGCGGCGATAATAGCGGGTCGCCTCGCCCTGAAAGGATGCGTTGACGTGAGGATGCAACTGGAGCGCGGCGGCGCACGCCTTGAGAATGAGATCGTTATAGGAAAGGCCCAATTCGGGGTTCAATGCCTTCGCTGACTCGCGCAACTCTTTCGCGCGGCCCATGTCCACTTCGATCGTCAGGTAGAAGTGCGGCACAGGAGCTTTACTCTGCACCAGGCGAGTGGCGATGACTTTGCGCATCGAGCTCAGGGGCTCGTCGAAAAATTCGGGACCGGCGGGGGCGGGCGCCGGACGCCTGGGCAATGCAGGCGCCGGGATGGGCAGTTGCGGACCCGTGTTTTCAGCCTCACTAATACGTGCCACCCGTGTCCCGACTGCCAGAAGTGCGGCGCGTTCCACATCCTGGCGCACAATTCTGCCTGCCGGGCCCGAGCCCGGGATGCGATTCAGATCAAGGCCTTTCTCTTGAGCCATTCTTCGTGCCAGCGGCGACGCCAAAACTCGTCCGCCATCCGTGGGTTCGGAAGCGGGCGTAGCACCGGTGTTCAGGGTGGCATCTGCCTGGTGCGAGCCTGACGCGACGTTTGTCGCGGCCGTCGCCGGGGCCGGCGCCGCGCTCCCGGCCGGAGGTTGCTGCCCCTTTGCGCCATCGCCCTCGAGCAGCGAGGAAACATCCTCATCCGGCTTGGCAATAAGCGCCAGCAACGCTCCTACGGGGACGACCTTGCCCGACTGAACAAGAATCTTGCGCAACACCCCGCCGCCCATCGCTTCCACTTCCATATCTACTTTGTCGGTCTCAATCTCAACTACCGTGTCTCCGGTCGAGACCTCGTCCCCTTCTTTCTTGACCCATTTCAGGACCTTGCCCTCCGTCATCGTATCGCTGCCTTTTGGCATCAGTACCTTGACCATCGCTATTCCCCATTCACGGGTTGCCGGTAGAGCACCTTGTTTACCGCCTCGATCACCCGTCGTTTGTCTGGAAAGGCCAAGTGCTCCAGGTTCTTTGCGTAAGGTGTGGGTACATCGGCGCCGGTAACTCTCAAGATCGGCGCATCCAGGTAATCGAACGCGCGGGACTGAAGTGTGTCCACGATCTGCGCGCCCACCCCGCAGTGCGGCCAGCCCTCTTCCACGATCACCGCCCGGTTCGTTTTCTTCACTGACTCCACAAGCGTTTCAGCGTCCAGCGGGCGCAGCGTTCTCGGATCGATCACTTCCGCCTCGACGCCTTCTTTCGCCAAGTCGGCGGCGGCCTCGAGCGCCACGAATACCATCTTGGAATGAGCGATCAGGGTTACGTCTTTGCCTTGCCGCTTGATGTCCGCGACTCCCAAAGGAATCAGATGCTCCCCCTCAGGAACCTCGCCTCGCGTTCCGTAGAGCACTTCGGATTCGATAAACACTACGGGATTGTTATCGCGAATCGAAGTCTTCAACAGTCCTTTGGCATCGGCGGGCGTCGAAGGCATAACCACCTTCAACCCCGGCACGTTGCAAAACCACGCTTCCAGCGACTGCGAATGCTGTGCGGCAAGCTGATGCGCAGCCCCGCCCGGACCGCGTATCACCATGGGCACCCGGAATTGGCCCCCTGACATGTAGAGCATCTTGGCGGCGCCGTTAACGATTTGGTCGAGCGCCAGAAGGGAAAAGTTGAAGGTCATCATCTCCACGATCGGCCGCAGCCCCACCATGGCCGCTCCCACGCCCAGACCCGTAAAACCAAGCTCCGTGATGGGCGTATCGAGCACGCGCATCGGCCCGAATTCCTCCAGCATCCCCTTGCTGACCTTGTAGGCGCCCTGATAAAAGCCCACCTCTTCGCCCATCAGCACGATCGTCTCATCACGCCTCATCTCTTCGCGCATGGCCTGATTCAACGCTTCACGGTACGTCAAAATCGACATGAAATCTCCTCACAGGAGTCAGAAGTCAGGAGTCAGGAGTCAGAATAAAGACCGCCGATGGCTTCTTTCGGCAACGCCGCATGAGGCAACGGGGTGCGCTGCGCATGCTCCAATCCGATTACTATGAAGTTCCTTATTCTGACTCCTGGCCTGTGACTTCCTCGATCACTGCATAACGCCGCCCCTTGATCATGCGAAGTCACAGGTTATTCAATCCGGCTTCCGCCGGTGGCCCTGCTGACTCCTGACTTCCTGCTTCCTTGTCAGCCCACGTAAATGTCGGTATACAACTCCTGCGGCTCCGGCTCCGGACTGCGTTCTGCAAAGGCGACGGCTTCCTCCACAATATCGCGAACCTTCTGATCCAGCTCTTCCAGAAATCCAGAGTTGATGACGCCGATCGTTTCCAGCGCGGTGGTCAGATTTTTGATTGGGTCGTGGCGACGCTGCGCTTCCACCTCCGACTTGGTGCGGTAATGGCCATGAGAGGGATCGGACATCGAATGTCCCATGAAGCGATAGGTGCGGGCCTCGATGAGCGTGGGGGCGCTCTCCTTCCGGGCACGCTCGACCGCCTCTTTGAGCGACTCTCGAACCGCCAACACATCCATCCCGTCTACCCAGGTGCGCGCCATGTTGTACGCGCACGCCTTCTGCGAAAGGTCGTAAAGAGACGAAGCGCGCTCGATCGGAGTGCCCATCCCAAAACGGTTGTTCTCACAGATAAAAACCACCGGCAGCTTCCATAGCGCCGCCAAGTTCAGCGATTCGTGGAAGGAGCCGATGTTGACTGCCGCCTCGCCGAAAAAAGCCAGCGTAACGCGCGGCTGCTTAAGATACTTGGAGGCAAAAGCTGCCCCTACGGCCAGCGGGATCTGGCCGCCCACAATGGCATGTCCTCCCAGGAAGTTACGCCGTTTGTCAAAAAGGTGCATGGACCCGCCTTTGCCCTTCGAGACACCGCTCTGCTTGCCATACAACTCCGCCATCACCTCGCCCGGGTCCATGCCCCTCACCAAGGCGTGCCCGTGCTCACGATAGGAGGTCAGGATGTAGTCCTCGGGTTCCAGGGTCGAAATTGCTCCCACCGCCACCGCTTCCTGCCCGATATAGAGGTGGCAGAAGCCCCCGATCTTCCCTAAGGTGTAGAGTTCCGCCGCCTTCTCTTCGAAGCGGCGAATCAGGAGCATTTGCTCGAGCAGGGTCTTTACTAGCGCAGGGTCTTCTCGCTGTGCGCGCTCCTCGATCGTCTGCGCTGGCGGGTGGTCCGGTCCCCCGAAAAGCTCGGCCAGGTTGGTAACGTTCGATCCCACATCCGACGGTTGCATCGATTTCCTCCAACTGTACACCACGCTTCCTCTGCCAGAACGAAGCAGCACTTGGGTGCGGCAATATACGGAAGCGAGGAAATGAACGACAATTGCACGCCTTCCTCTTTATTTTATCTGGATTTTCGAAGAATAAGAAGTCCCCTTGGAAGATATCGAAACTGGAAAATGGAAACTGGAAGATGGAAACTGGAAAATAGAAACTGGAAACCGAAGGCTCGGTATGTGGTTTGGTATCTCTAATTCCCAGTCTCTAGTGTCGCGTTACCTTACCGAAGAAAGTAATACAGCAGATGGGCTGTCACCCTGGGCGCAGCGAACGGTCCCTGCATTTGTTTTCCTCGACCAAATGCAGGGATGCTTCGCCTCGCACAGCCTGGCAGATTGCCCCTGGCATGTTTCACCAATCTGCGTAACACGACTCGGCTGTCCGTTCCGAGTTTCCTTTTTCTATTTTCCCGTCTCTATTTTCCAGTTTCGAGTTTCCAGCTTCCAATTTCCGCTTTGGCAAGTGCCCGATTTTGGCCACGGTCTTGACTACTACTGACGTTTTTTGTCCTCTGGACGGCAGTTCATTTTGGTTCCGGACCGGATTGCAAGTCAGGTTTGGGGAATTGAACCTTTATTTTGCGACTTCTTGGCTGATGTTCGGGCCCATACCATGAAAAATGGAGTCGGTCCGAAAATTGCTTGCGTAGCCGTGGATGAATCTGTCGATTCAGGATCTGGATAAGGTGTCCTATCGGGACAGAAGTTCAGGACGCGGAAGGTAGTCAAGGATTGTAAAGAGAGGGAATGGAGCGTGGCGAGGAGGCGAGGGGAGGTATTCTCCTAAAGTTTTCGCCGCGAAGTGCCGATATACCCGCAGGTGGAGACTGTAACCGGCAAGGCAGGACGGCCCCTTACTCACCAAGTAGGGTGTGCCGCTAGGGGTGCCCGGCCAGAGCGGGCCTATCCCTGTTCCGCCGATCAGGAGCACTCCGGCGTGCCTTGTTGGTCCGTCAGCCAAGCAAGTCGGTAGTAATGTCGTTATTAACATGTAGTTATCTACGAGATAGCTCATCTCACAAATCGTTATTGACTAGACATCGAAAAGTAGGTATAGTCGCTTCGTCGAAAGGTCGTAACAGAGTTTCGTCCAAAAAAAGCTAAAGGAGCCCAATCACGATGAGATTCCCACGAAGGAGTCCAGTTGGTGTGTTGCGAGGAGTGTCCGTTGCGTTGCTCGCGGCCGCACTCTTCTCCATTATGGAAGGCCAGGCACAGGGTCAGTCTGTGATGACGCGGCATCTGCGTCCGGCGGTGGCAGGCGGTCAGGCGAAATTCGTGAACCGGTTGCCCGGCACTCAAACCTTGCGCCTCGACCTGGTTCTGCCGCTGCGCGATCCGGCTGGGTTGGAAAGCTTCCTGCAAAGGGTCTACGATCCTACTAGTCCAATCTATCGGCACTTCCTCACGGTGCCCGAGTTCACCGAGAGGTTCGGCCCCACGCAGGAGGATTATGACGCCGTGGTTGCGTTAGCCAAAGCGAGCGGCCTTAAAGTGGTTGGCGGCTCCCGCGACGGCTTTGACGTGCAAGTCGAAGGCTCGGTGACGAACATCGAGGCTGTTCTCAACGTATCCATGGGCGTCTACCAGCACCCCACGGAAGACCGCACATTCTATGCTCCGGATCGGGAGCCCATCGTCCCACTACCGTTTCCGCTGTGGCATATCTCAGGTTTGGACAACTACTCGATCCCACGTCCCGCCCTCGTGCGCAGGAATCTGAGTGTGAAGTCCAACACTACCACGGGCTCGTGCCCATCGAGCTCTTACTGCGGAAGTGACATGCGGGAAGCCTATTACGGAAATGGGTCTCTCACCGGCACTGGCCAGTACCTCGGGTTGCTGGAGTATGCCGGGTATGATATCGCCGACGTGAACACTTACTTTGCGAATGCAAAGCAGACGAACGTTGTCCCCATCGATGGGATTTCCACCGATGGTACGAGCTTGACCTGCCTCTATGCGCAAAACTGCGATGATACTGAGCAGACATTAGACATCACGCAGGCGGTCTCCATGGCTCCCGGCCTGTCGGCGCTCTACGTGTTTGTGGGCTCTACCGATACTGCCATTCTGAGTTCCATGTCAACGCACACTCCGCTGTGCGCACAATTGAGTTCTTCCTGGACCTGGGGCCCGTCGGACCCCAAGACTGACGACCCTTACTTCGAGAAGTTTGCAGCGCAAGGCCAGAATTACTTTCAGGCGGCCGGCGACGATGGCGCCTACACTACGCGATCTACCGAAGTTTACCCTGCGGACGACGCTTACGTCACGGTGGTCGGCGGCACGGACTTGGCGACTAGCGGCCCTGGCGGCGCCTGGGTTTCGGAAACAGCCTGGGCCGATGGCGGCGGCGGCTATTATACGAAGGACGGTATCGCGATTCCCGCCTGGCAGAAAACTTCGGGGGTGATCACCTCGGCCAACGAGGGTTCCACGACTTACCGGAACTCTCCAGACGTCTCGGCGGAAGCTGATTTTGACTATTACGTCTGTGCCGACCAAACCACCTGCACGGCGAACTATTACGGGGGGACGAGTTTTGCGGCGCCGCTCTGGGCGGGCTACATGGCTCTGGTGAACCAACAGGCACTTCTCAACAGCAATGCGCCGCTCGGATTCATCAACCCGGTCATTTATCCGCTAGGCCTGGGCTCAGGCTATAGCACCGATTTCCACGACATCACCAGCGGTAGCAACGGCTATCCGGCAGTAACAGGGTACGACTTGGCCACCGGCTGGGGCAGCCCCAACGGGGCCGGGCTGATCAACGCGCTGGCCGGATTAACCTCGTCACCCAATTTCACCATTTCCGCTTCACCCAGTTCGGTCTCGGTGGTACAGGGTAACAGTGGATCTTCAACGATCACAGCCGCCGTCTCGGGTGGGTTTAACGCGGCGATTGCCTTGTCCGCCTCTGGCCAACCCAACGGCGTTACCGTGAGCTTCAGTCCCACGTCCATCGCGTCGCCGGGCTCTGGGACCTCAACGATGTCCATGACCGTGGCCTCGCTCACCGCCACCGGAACGTACACCATCACTATTACCGGCACTGGCGGCGGGCTTGTGCAAACGACCACAGTGAGTCTGACGGTAACCGCTGCAGCGAGTGCTGGTGACTTCAGCATCAACGCGTCACCCGTCTCGCTTACCGTGACTTGGGGCAGTTCCGGCACTTCCACGATCACGACCACCGTCTCGGGCAGCTTCGACTCAGCGATTGCCTTGTCTGCGTCTGGACAGCCATCCGGCGTGAACGTAAGCTTCAGTCCCACATCCATCGGCGCCCCGGGCTCCGGGACATCGAAGATGACGATCACGGTAGCCAGACGTGCCAGCACCGGTACCCACAGCATCACCATAAAGGGCACCGGGGGAGGCAAAACGCATACGACAGCGATAAATCTCACTGTCAAAACCTAGGGACCATGGACAGTGTCTCAGTTTCGAATTGTAGTGGCGATCCCTCATATCGAGGGGTCGCCACGCGGTGGTGTAACGCGCCACTGCATCAATCTTAGACACTACCTTATAGCGAAATGAATCGCGTCTAGAAGCGTAAACGTAGGCACTAAAAGGCCTGGACCCCACGGTCCAGGCCTTCTTTTTTGCCAACCTTTTGCTACTCGTAACGAAGCGCCTGCACGGGCTCGAGTTTGGCGGCTCGCGCGGCCGGATAGAGTCCGGAAATCATGCTGATCACGATGGCGAAGGCAATCGCTCCGCCTACCAGCCACCATGGAACCGCCCACAGGTTTTCGGGTGGCAGGTTCTGGCGGCGCAGGTAGAAGTTTGCGCCGGCGTTGATGACGCGTCCAATGACCCACCCCAGCGCCACTCCCAGTGCGCCGCCCATTAAACCCATCACGGCGGCTTCGGCAAGGAAGAGCTTCTTGACGTCTCCGTCGCTGGCTCCGATGGCCTTCATGATTCCGATTTCACGGCGGCGCTCGAGGATGGCCATCACCAGCGTATTCACAATACCCAGCGCCGCCACCGCCAGGGCGAGGCTGCCGAAGATGCCAAGGAAGAGGTCAAGCACGGCGAAGAAGCGCTGCAAGCCGCGCGTGGCGTCGAGAATCGAAAACGTATTGAAACCCAATTTGCGAATGGCGTCCTGCACCGCCGCAACGTTGTTCGGATTTCTTACGCGCACGCTGAGGCTGGGATAGGACGGCTCATTCGAGAAGTCCGGCTCGCTGCCGCGCAGTCCGGAGGCCAGCATGACGTGGAGGTTCTCCACCATCCGGAGGGGAATGAACAGACGCGCGCCCGAGACGCCGCGCAGGCCCTCAGGATCTTGGTCGGTAATACCCGCGATGCGCAGGTTTCTCTCTCGCGCGACGACTGAGAATGACCCGCTGTAGCGGCGCTCTCCGAGCGCCGGGGGCGCTGACTGGCGATCAGAGGATGCCGCCCGGGGGCCGGGGACCGCCGCCACAGAGCGCTCTGCATAGCGTAGCGTCAGCTCTTTCCCGATCAACGTCTGCGTCTGACCGTTGAGCACGGAGCTCGATTCGCCCACTTTGGGGCGAATCCCCAGGAGTTCGTCCGCGAACTGGATTTGCAGAATCGCTTCGCCGGCGACATCCGAGGAGAAGAACTTGCCCTGCATGTTCGCGAACGCATCCCGATCTCTGGCGGAGGGCGGAAGACCGGCCACCATCGTGAGGTGTGGCTTGCCTTCATATCGTACCTCGGTGACGAAGCGAACGTCCGGCGCAACCTCGAGAACGTTGGGGAGACGCGCCATTTCGGCTCGAGCCGTTTCGTCAAGCGGTCGGCTGTCGGCTAAAGGCACCGCGCCCCGGTTGCCGGCGCCGCCGAAGCCTCGCAAGTTGCGGCCCGAGGTGACGACGATTGTGTCGAAGAGCCCTGACCTCGCCAGCCGGCGGTCGGCTAACTGCTGGAGGCCAATGCCTAGCGAGAGCATCGCCACCAGGGACGCCACACCCACTGCGATGCCAAGTGTGGTGAGCGAGTTCCGAAGCGAGGATTCGCGGAGGTTGCGCGCCGCCAAATCCACCAAGTCGTTTGCCTTCACCGCATTTCTCCTCTCCGCCGGTCTAAGCGCGGCCCTTCTGGCCGCCTCCCTCGAGATTCTAATGGCATATCTCGGCCATTATTGCAGTTCCGTGCAGTTAACAGCTCCATTGGGCCGACCCTGTGGTCCCCCAGGGGCAACGATCTCCTACAACGCGTGGACGGCAGGAGCATTGGCCTGGTCGCCGACCACCTTGCCATCGGCCAGAAAGACCAGGCGCTTGGCGTAGCGCTCTGCAAGCGAGCGCTCGTGCGTCACGAGCACCAGCGTCATACCGAGCCGTTGGTTGCACTCCCGAAGCAGGTCTAAAATCTCGCTTCCCGTGCGGCTGTCGAGGTTGCCGGTTGGTTCATCGGCCAGAAGCAGGCTGGGGCGGTTGGCCAGCGCTCGCGCCAGAGCTGCGCGTTGCTGCTCACCTCCGGATAACTGGCTGGGGCGATGCGTCATACGCTCGCCCAAGCCCACGCGCTGCAAGGCTTCGCGCGCTCGTGCCAGCCGTTGCTCACGCGCTGCTTCGGCAAAGCGCATGGGCAACTCGACGTTCTCCAGCAGCGTCATGGTACCCACCAGGTTGAAAGCTTGGAAGACCATTCCTACGCAGTGCCGCCGGTAACGGGAGAGCGCTTCGCTCGACATCTCCGCCAAGTTCTTTCCGTTGACGATGACTGCCCCGGAGGTGGGACGGTCTAGGCCGGCAATCAAGTTCAGCAAAGACGACTTCCCGGAGCCGGAACTGCCAAGCAGCGCCAGGAATTCTCCTCTGCCCACCTCGAGCGAGACTCCGTCAACAGCGCGGATCACGGAGTCACCCATCTGAAAGTGGCGGCAAACCGCCTCGGTGCGAATTGTGCCGCCCGGCGTGGACGTTTCTGCCATCGTGATTCATACCCCTGTTAAAGAAGCTTGTAGGAGCAACCCTCGTGCTTGCTCGGAGCGGGCCGGGGAACCGCCCCTACTAAGCGATGCGTTCAACTGTCACTCCGCAACCCACGCGGAGCACGCAGTATAGGAGGGAAGGCTCGCGGTCATCAACCCAGGTGCTGCGGCAAAAGACTCGGGATGCTAACCACAGAGGTGCCGATGCGCAGGAAAGTCCCTTTCTTTTCAGTTCGCTGCGCCTCAGTGCCGGTCTGGTTCAGAGCGCCAAGATGACATGAGCAGATGGCAACCCATATGCTGGCCAGTGGGCGTGCTGTTTCCTTTGAAACAACTCACACGTCTATTCAAGGCCCTTGGGGATGCCACGCGGCTGCGCGTCGTCAACTTATTGCACGCTCGAAGCCTCTGTGTGGGCGACCTGCAAGAGGTGCTGGGCCTTTCGCAGCCTGAGGTTTCCCACCAACTCGCCATCTTGCGCCGCGCGAAGTTGGTCCTTAGCAGTCGGCAAGGAACCAGAGTCAGTTATTCCCTGGCTCGAGCGCCGTTCCTTAACTACCCTTTGAGCAACTTTCTGAGGGAGGTTCAGCCTTTTTTCCCGGAGCTCGAGGCGGATACTCGGAAACTGATAGAACTCAAAGGAGATAATAGTTCGAATTCCGCTCTTTGATGAGGAGGGGAGTCAGGTTTTCTTCCCATGAGAATCAAAACGCTCATCTGCAATTGCAAAGGGTTGTGCCCGTCTTTCAAAACCTCGGACATGAACACGCTTCCCTTCGAAATCGAATCCGATCTCGATGTGGATTACGCCGTAGTGCATCCCCAACTTTGCGGTATGGGAGGAAACAGGATCATGGAGGACGTCCTCCGCTCTGCTGAATCCGACCCCGATACCCTGGTCATCGTCGGCGCGTGTGAGCCGGAAGCACAACAAAAGCTATTCCAAAAACTGTTCTGCAAAACGGGTTTCAATCAAGAGCATTTCGTGGCGGTGGACATTCGCGGCGCAACGAATGAGAGCATTCTTGAACGGCTGGGTAAAGAAATAGCTGAGCGCGTGCAGCCGCGAGAAAGGCGGCACTGACCGCCTCGCTTGGGGAACCGGTGCGGTTCCCAGTTTTGATGCGGGGCTAGCGCTGACCTGTTGCGGGCTGCGGAATGAACGTCTAGCGGCGGCATAATGCCGCCAGGGCGTATTACAATGATTGGAGTTTGGCGACGTGAAGTCGCTGACCTCGCTGCCCGATGGTTTTAGGTCAAGCATGGTGAACACCGGCCCAACGACCGGTTAGGAGAGAGCGCGGTGTCGAGGCTTCGCAGTCCTAGAGAGCGGTTTCCCTGGTTTCCCACCCTCAACTGCCGGGGGTGCCTGCGCGACCTGGAGTGCCTTAACTTTTGCCCTGCGGATGTTTTCGATTGGGACCCGGCCACCGGAGAACCCATCGTTGCCCGGCCCTTTAACTGCATCCCAGGCTGCCGCGTTTGCGCCGAAAATTGCAAGGGCAACAGAATTTCGCTTCCCGGCAAAAAAGAAGTAAAGGCAGCGCTGAAACGGATTCGCTCCGAAGACGGACCCCGCTCACGTCGCAAAGGCGTGAAGAACTCTCGTTCCGTTATCACATTCACGACGAATGGAAGCAAGGCGTCGGAGTAGGGAACAGGGAACAGGGTCACGCCATGAAAAAGGGTATCTCGCGCAGGAACTTTCTCGGGACCAGCCTGAAGTCTGGGGCGACGGCGGCATTTTTCTTTCCCACGGCTGGTTTTCTGGCCAAGGCAACCCAGAGCAATGGCGGAATATGCGTCACGCTCTGTAACCACTGGAGCTATACAGGGATTGGTTGGCAGTTGGGCCTCGAGTCGTGCGTGCTGTCGGCGACCGATGCGATGGAAATGGCCGATCGAGCGCCGCACGTCAAGACCTGCCTCGAAATGGATGCGCTCGCCTATCAATTGATGGCCGAAAAATTCCCGGAAGTCGCTTCCAGGCTGAAGCGGTACCTTGCCGCTGGTAAGGTCGAGTTGATCGGAGGCACGTATGGACAGCCTTTAGGGACGATGTTCAGCGGCGAATCGAACATCCGCCAGCTCGTGTATGGGCGGGAGACCATACGCAGAGCGCTGGATTACGAGGTGGTGACTTTTCTCGACGAAGAAGAATTTTCTCATCCGCAGATCCCGCAAATCGCGCTCGGAGCCGGATACCGCTACGCCAGTCTGGCGCAGGTGGACACTTGGGGCCGCGCCGGAATACCTTACCTCGAGGTCAACGCATTCAAGTGGAGGGGGATGGACGGCAGCGAGATTCTGAGCACGCCCAAGAATTCGCTTTTCGGCTATTCACCCGATCTGAAGCAACTCGCCAACTCGGAGGCCTTCAAGAAACTCGAGGCACAGGGCAAGCCCCTCATTTTCACCTGGGAAGAGTTCGGGTGGGAGCCGCCCGAAGAGCCTGCCTACCTGAAGACTCCCGAGAAATATCGGAAGTTTGCAGAGGAATCCCCGGTCGAGTTCGTCACCTTGAAAGATTATCTCGACGAATACGGCAGCGCTGCCAAGGAGTCGACCTACCTCAATATGGACGCTTGGACCAAGTTGCTGACTTGGGGACTGGGCGGCGACCAATTGCGAGTGATGGACCGCAAGGTGGAGGCGAAGTTGTTGGCAGCGGAGCGCTTCGATGCCGTGGCGGCGAGCCTGGGCGCAAACAATGAAGCGCGGGCACTCGAGCAGGCCTGGAAACATTTGCTGACCTCGCAGAGCCACGACGTGGGATTGTGCGAATTCTCGCGCTGGCAAGGGGACCGGATGGCGCCCCTGGACCGCCTCGAGGACTACCACAATTTCACCTGGGGCGTCATCGGCTACAACCATCTGGAAAGCGCGGAGAAACAAGCGCAGGAAGTGCTCGAGGCCTCACTTGGCCGCGTGGTAGGCAAGGTCGGCTCGGAGGCGGAAAAGCACGGTCAGCTCGTGGCTACGGTATTTAATCCTTGCGCTTGGGAGCGGACCGGACTGGCCAGCACGGGGCGCATCTACCCGTTTCGCGATAAGCTCAAGGACATCGTAGTGAGGGACCGTTCGGGCCGCGTGGTGCCTTCGCAGATCATCAAGAGCGACAGGGATAGGCAAGGGAACCTGGTGGTTGCCGATGTGGCCTTCCTGGCCGAGAAAGTTCCGAGCGTGGGGTATGATACCTACTACCTCGAGCTCACCCCCGAACTTGCCCATCCTCCCGCCACGGATTTGCGTATAGATGAAGGGCAACTGGAACTCGAGAACGAATTCCTGAAAGTCAAACTAAGCTCGAAACATGGCGCCATCGTGAGCTTGGTGGATAAGCGGACGGGACGGGAAATGCTGGACGCGGCGAAGAGCGCTTTGCCCGTCTTCAAAGGCACGCCCAATCAGGATTACTGCCTGCGCAGCGTCTTCATCCAGGAGAAGTACCATCGCCAAGGGTCCGGCATTCCTGCACTATTCGACAGTTCGACCTCAGAAGCAGCCTACGAGGGTGGGGAGAAAATCACCGCTCCGAGCGGGGAATCGGACTGGCGCGCCATATCGAAATCGGCGATCCGTTGGATCGAGCGGGGCCCGCTGCGTGCCATCGTCAAGACGAGCCACCAGTGGCCGCTTTTGAAATTCGAGACGTACGTCACCCTCTGCGCGGGCTTGCCTTGGGTGGAGGTCACGAGCCGGGTGCTGGCGGAGATTCCGCCCGCTCCCGATGCGCTGGGCGCCGACGGTCGCTTCCCTGCCGAAATCAAGCAAGGTTACTGGTTGACCTTTGCACCCGGCTTTCAGCCAACCACGCTGGTCCGCGATTTTCCCCTGGGCATCGAGCCCACGGAGCGCCAGATCTTCCAAGCCCGCACCTTCGTTGATCTGATAGGAAAAGATGCCGGACTGCTGCTGCTGCACCCCGGGACGCAATATTTCAAGCGCGACAGCGAAGGTGTGTATTCAAACCTCATTATGCGGGAGTGGGAATCGTACTTTACCGGCGAGTACGGCTGGCCTCGCTATTCAGAGTACCACCACGCCCTGCTACCCCATGGGGGAAACATCACCAATGCCGAGCGGCTGCGGGCAGCGGAAGAGTTCAGCCAAGGGCTCATCACCGTGGTAGGCCAGCCACACAACGGAAACCTGCCGCGCCGCAAGGGCTTTATCACGGTGACGCCCTCGAGCGCGCACCTGATGGTCATGCGCGCGAAGGAGCGCCAGGGGTTCGAGCTCCGATTCCTCGAGGTCGAGGGCAAGCACGGGAGCGCTTCGGTCGAGTTGGCTCTTCCGATGGCCGCAGCGTCAGAAACCAACCTTCTGGGTAAGAAGCTGACGGAGGTTTCGTCCGACAGCGGTAAGTTGAGCTTCGAACTTCAGCCTTGGCGGGTTCGTACCTTTGAGATCGGCCTGTAGGGGATGGCGCCGCTCACGGTTTGGCCGGAAGGCAGGGGGTGCGCGCCACGACTTCCACACGAACCCGCGCCGTTCCGGCGTCGATGAATTCCAGGCTTTTCGCGGCTGCCCAGGACACGTCAAGCACCCGCCGTGCCAGGTGGGGTCCACGGTCGTTCACCCGCAGCAGAATGCTCTTCCAGTTCGCGAGGTTGGTGACCCGAAGGATGGTGCCAAAAGGGAGCGTCTGGTGAGCCGCGGTAAGCCCATTCAAGTCGTAGATCTCTCCGCTCGCAGTCAGATTTCCTTGGAGTTCGTGACCGTACCAGCTCGCCAAGCCAATTTCCTGGCTTAGGATGAGAGGCAAGCGGGGATGAGCAAGAGTAGTGGAAAGCCTTGCTTCAGAACGGGGCGAAAGGGCTATGAGCCCTATCACCGCACAGCCCATAACAAGCCTTTTCATAGACCCTCCGAGCAGTACGCTGTCACCACCTACCGCACCCACCAGACCTGCGTTACTTTCCTTGGGTTATGAACGGAGTAACTGTAAGCAGCCCGGAAGGAAAAGTCAAGCGCAAAAACCCGTTCAATGTTGTGCGACAAGGAGGGCTGGACGAGCCACGATTTCCACACGCACCCGAGTGGTGCCGGAGTCGACAAATCCCAGGCGCTTCGCTGCGGCCCATGAGACATCGATGAGGCGCTGGCCGATGTATGGGCCACGGTCGTTGATCCGAAGCAGGATGTGCTTTTTATTGTCCAGGTTGGTGACCTTGACTTTAGTTCCAAAGGGCAGGGTAGGGTGCGCTGCGGTAAGTCCATTGAGGTCGTAGAGTTCTCCGTTCGCAGTCTGGACGCCCTGGAATTCCTCACCGTACCAGCTTGCTTCCCCAGTTTCCGGTTTTTCCTTGGGCGCTACCGATGCGCGTGGTGGTTGGATGGAAGTAGACGACCTTGCCTCAGTCTTAGCCGACAAGGCAATAAGCCCTGCCACGGCGCATCCCATGATAAGTTTCTTCATTTGTCCTCCAAACAGCACCCACCCATTTCTAAGAGAACTGGTCATATGTCCGAACACATTGGCTGGGTTGGGGATTTGGTTATTGTCAAGTAGGTAGAACAAGATGTCAAGGTGAAAAACAGTCTGGCTGGTCTAGGTGGCTGATCACCATCGAGGCCATTCTCCGGCCAATGGACCCAATTAAGGCGTGAAGTCTGCGGCGCGTGCTCTAGCGGTTTAGGGGTGGCCCTTGTGGCCACCGGAGGGCAACCACAAGGGTTGCCCCTACGGAGTTCAATGTGATATATAAGTTACTTGTTTTCAACTACATACGGCTATTTATGAATAAGTGCTGTGTTTTCAGCAATATTCCAGGTTAGTTCACGAACTATCCGTATCGATCCTTTGTTTTCATAGACATTCCAGGTTCGTTCCGGCAGTTTCTAGTACTCCGTCTGGCACAACGGACTGTGTGACTGTAGGGAGCTTGCCGTGGCGGAAGCGAAGGCAGCAGCTCCGCAGGCTCCGCTTCCGCACTCCAAGGGTTGCTCCCCTGAGTTGGGCATCCTGAAACCTGGCATCCTTTGTTTTCATAGACATTCCCGGTTCGTTCCGGCAGTTTTGAATACTGCGACCGTCGCGACGGACTTTGTGGCCGTGGCGAGCTTGCCTGCATTTAGTAATGACACATCACCTGACAAGATTCTTTTCCTAAATCCTGAATCCCCTTCCCGCCGTGTCGTGGCGGCGTGCGGGTTAGGTTGACTATAGTAGCCTATCCAGGCTCAAATGTCAAGAACAAAATGTGCGACCCGGACAACGGGACTTAGGGTGAGGATACGGAGGTGAGAAGGTGGGGAGCCGGTCAGAGGTGGGGAAGCACTTGGAGTACGGCAGCGGAGCCTGAGGAGGCGCCGCCTCCGCTCCCGCCTCCAGCGTCGTGAGCGCCCCTCACCCGTCCCGCTCCGGCTGGTGAAAACGCCGGAGCAGAACCCTCTCCCCAGGGAGAGGGCGTTCGATCCCATCCGGAAGCTTTCGCTTTAATCCGAGGCGGAGGCGACTAGAAGTCGATTCGCAGGCTGGCCTGCCCTTGCCGTGCGCCCGCGAACTCGAACAACCCCTGAGCTGAGGTGATGCACCCGAGACCGCAAAGCTGCGCCGAGGGGTTATTCAGATCGGTGATCTTCAGGTCAGGATCGCCCAGGTTGAGGTGGTTCATCACGTTGACAAACGAAACCTCAAACCTCAACTTAACCCGTTCGGTAAGGTTGAAGCTCTTGGAAAGCCCAGTGTCCCAGTCGATGGTGCCCGGACCGGTTAGGATGCCGACTCCCGAGGTTCCGAAGCGACCGATGGGAGGCAGGGATGACCCACCCTCACCGATGCTGCAGCTCCCGCCAGGGCAAGCGAGCCCCGAGCCAAGGATCCGTTCACCTGCGTTCTTTTGGGAAGGAACAAGGCTACCGACGCGGTCAGGACGCTGGGCACGGCCGATAATCCCTGAGCCCGTTCCGGAGGGATCCCCAGAGGTGAAGTACGGCGTGAGGAAAGCGCCCGAATGGATTGTCAGGACGTTGTTCGTTTGCCATCCGCCGATGACCCAGCTCAAGCTTTCAGTAAACCCATAGGTTCGCGATTGGCCCACCGAATTCAGCCGGTCGACTGTAAGACCTGTGGTTTCGCCGCTGAAGTCGACCTCCGGAAGGCCGTTGTACCATAGGTCGTTGATGTCGGCAAACCCGAGACCCTCGGTGAAGGGCTTGCCGTTATAGGGATTCTGCGTCCCAGACAGATCATTGGTCAATCCGAAGCGGAACTCGTTCAGCAACGTAGGCCTGGACGCATAGGTCCCCGAGGCGACGAGCATGCGCACGTGCTCGTAATACGTACTGGAAGGAATGGTCAGTTCCTCGGGCGATAATTGGGGAATGTTCTTGAAGGTGAACCGTCCGGTGACGAAGAGCTTCTGACCGAAATACTGGTCTCCCCGGACGTCAAATCCATTGGAGCTCAAGTTCGCCGGAACGTTCGTGCGGTAATTGTCGCTGGTAAATGTGCTTCCAACATTGGGGCTGGGGTAAAACTGGAGGAACGCCGTTGACGCCGGATTGATCCCTGTAATCACATCGTTCACATAAGGAGTTCCGTTGAAGGGATTGTAGAGCTGATCGGCACTAATGCTGCAAATGCCAGCGGCGTTGAAATTGCCTCCGGACTGAGTGCACAGATAACCCAGATCGCCACTCTTCATGGCCTGGGTGGGGGCCGTGCTAGAATATCCGTTGCACTAGCGACTCCTGCAGCAAATGGCTTAGGCCCAGTTTTCATGTCCAGAGTCCGGGTAGTGACATTCGATCTTTGGGACACTGTTTTCGTCGATGATTCCGACGAACCCAAACGGCTTCAGCAGGGTCTGCCCCCGAAGTCGGTCGAGCGGCGGGAGTTGCTCCACCGCTTCCTGTCGCGGCATGCTCCCATCGAGCGGGCGCTCGTGGATTGCGCCTACGACACTGCGGACTCCGCCTTCCGCTACGTCTGGAGCCACCAACACGTGACTTGGCCGGCGGAAGTGCGGCTGCGGGTGCTGCTTGCCGGCCTGAAGCGCGAACTGCCGCACAACGAACTTCGGCAGTTGGTGCGCCTGCACGAGGAGATGGAGTTGCGCGTGCGCCCCGACCTCGTTCCCGGAGCGGCCTCTGCCCTCGAGGCGTTGCGCCGGCGATTCACCCCGGTGGTGGTTTCGGACGCTATTTTTACTCCTGGCCGCGCGCTCCGCTTGCAGCCCATAAGGCTGCTTGTCTTGCCAGTGCAAGTCCGGCCGCGGGAATTGGCTGATTTACCCGCGTAGTTATATTCGACGCCTGCTTGAGGCGACTCAGGAGGTGAAAGCTCGAAGGTAAACGCCCCGGCCGGTGCGGGGCTAGCAACTCTTCCGGGCCGAACCATAAAGTGAACTTTGCAGCCTCGTTACACGGCCACGCTGCAACCGGAGCGCGTGGGTTTGTAGATGCCGACCCTCTACAGAGGTGGGGAAGGCCAAAGCGGACGATGAAGAAACAGCCAAGTGCAATCGTTCGGTCTGCCGGGGTACGGAAGGCGGCACGGAGAGAATAGACAGGCAGAGTAAATTGGGGAACCTCTCGGCTCAGGTTGGACCGGGCGACAAAGTCATAAGTCGGCCCGGAGGAGTCGAGAGTGTCGGATGAGGTCATAGTAAGCATTGACCCGGGGGGAAAGTATAACCCGCTGGCGAGCCAAGGACCTCTGGACGGGAGCCGTTCTGTCAGAAGAAGGGAGTGCCGCTTGGACGAAAGTCCCACTATGGCTTGTAGCTCTCTTCCGAGATAGGAACTGGGACTGTAGCCGCGTATAAGCTGGCGCGGGGTGTCGGCTCGAGCCACTCCGAGTAGGCGAAGGTCGCGGTGGAATTCCCGTTTGAAGCCGTACTGGGGAAAACCCGCCGTACGGAATTTTAGAGGGAGAGGAAGAAACACGCGTGCCCCGCGTGCACGCCCCGGTGATCCGTTGGACTGGCGTGGTTAGCATGTGGTGCGCTTCCTCTCTACTCGACGGTAGCTCTTTTCTTCGCGGCAACCGCCCGCTACTTAATGGCAACGGCGAGCGCGCTGCCTTGCGAACCCGAGGGCTGGGTCAATCCAAGGGTTGCAGCCAATGTGGCGGCAAGGTCGATGGGTTGGCAGGGGCTAAAGTAGACCCCCGGCTTGAAGGCGCTGCCCCACAAAATGAGCGGCACTTGCGAATCGTAGTTCCAGGGGCTCCCGTGAGTAGTTCCGCTGAATCCCGAAACAGGCAAGGCGTAGGGATCGAGCACCACGAAGACGTCTCCGGCGCGCTGGGGGTTGAAACTGTTGGACACCGCGCGGGCCAATTGGGATGAGGGCAAACTTCCTGTCAAAAGCTGCGTTCGCGTGAATGCGGCCGTCACTCCAGGCGCGGAAGCGGCCGCAGTGGCTGCCACTTCTTCGGCATGAGAGGCCTGAATGCGGAGCTTCTTGAGAGCATCAGAATCGAGGTAAATGAAGGGCCCGTTCATTGCCGCAATATAACTCCCGGCGCCAAATTCCGTAGCCATCGCCTCTTCGACAGCTTTGCGAATCAAAGCAGGCTGGGCAGAGCCTGGGCCCAATTTGTGGGCTTGAATGAATTCCGGGGTCGGAGCCACTCCGTGGTCCGCCGAGAAAGCGATCCAGACATTCCTGAGACCCACCAGCTTGTCCAACTCGGCGAAGAAGGACGCCAGGTCGCGATCTGTTCGCAGGGTAACGTCGGCGACTTGCGTGCTATAGGGGCCATAGGCATGACCGATATAGTCGTTGACGCTGAGAGATATCGTCAGCATATCGGTGCCGTCTCCCTTGCCTAAGTGCTCGTCCTTGATTGCTTGTTCGGCAAACGCCAACTCGATTTCATTCATGTAAGGTGTCCGTTCCAGCCAGCCCAGGAACTTGGAGTCAGGACATGATTCGTTCGGGCTCGCCTTGAATTCGCTTAGCGTCTTGCCGTTTCCGCTCTCCGGCAGAGCGACCCAGTTCCGGCCGCAATAGGCCTTTGCGGGCGACTTTTGGTTGAACATTGCCACCCACGCGGGGAGCGCCGGCAGGTAGTAGGTGCTGGTCACAAACCCGCCTGTATGGGAGTCATACCAGTACGCGGCAGATGGCGAGTGGCCCCCGGGTAGAATTGCCGCGCGATCCTTAAGCGCGATAGCCACCACTTTCGAGCGGAAGTCCGTGGCAGCCCGCAACTCGTCCCCGAGTGTGCTGCCGATGAGGTAATGCGGGGAAAACCCGGGCGCCTCGCCGGCCCCTTCCGAGCCGCTCACCAGTTTCGTGGATGGGTCCTCGACACAATTGACAGTCCGGCGCAGCGAGCGGTCGTACCATTCGTTGCCGATGATTCCGTGGACGTTCGGGTACGTCCCTGTCAGGAGAGTGGCATGGCCGGGACCGGTGGCTGTGGTGGCGTAATCGTAGCGGCAATCCGCGAAGCAGGCGCCGCCAGTTAGTAAGAGGTTAAATCCTCCCGCCACGAATTGTTGCCTGAATCGCACCAGGTAGTCATAGCGAAATTGGTCGATGACGAGTATCAGAACCAGTTTGGGACGGGGCGGGTAATCCGCGAGGCTCCCTGCCGTTGCACCGCCCAACAGCAAGAGCGCCAGTAGACCCACGATGAACACGGCAACCGAATTCCTCCTCAGCACAACAATCCTCCGTAGATCTCTCATCTTTAATCTGGAAGGGGATATTGTGGTAAGCGGCTCGCTAATCTCTAGCCCCTGGTCCTTAGCCCCTGACACCCGGCGCCTGACACTTGCTCTTACAGCACCGGCTCGCTCCAGTTCTCGAGAATGTGTTTAATTCGGCCCAGGAATTTTTCGGCTACCGCCCCATCGATGACCCGGTGATCGTAGGAGAGGGAGAGATAGGCCATGGTGCGGATAGCGATGGCGTCGTCGCGCACCACCGGGCGTTTTTCGATGGCGCCCACGCCCAGAATGGCAACCTGCGGCTGGTTGATGATCGGCAAGCCGAACAGACCTCCGAAACTTCCGGGATTGGTAATGGTGAAGGTCCCTCCCTGAACATCCTCGACGCTCAAGCGCTTGGTACGCGCCCGCTCGGCAAGGTCCTGAACCGCGCGCGCGATGCCCAGGAAGTTCTTTTCATCCGCGCGCTTGACGACCGGCACGATCAGCCCGGCCTCGAGCGCGACAGCCACGCCCACGTTGACGTCGCGATTGTAGAGGATGTTCGTGCCTTCCACCGAAGAGTTGATCACAGGAGTGTCTCGGATAGCTTCGACGGCAGCGCGTATGAAGAAGGGTGTGTACGTGAGCTTGAAGCCGTTTCTGCGCTCAAACTCGGCACGTTGCCGCTCCCTCGCCTCCACCACTTTGGTCATTTCAACTTCGAATACCGTGTAGACATGCGCCGAAGTGCGCTTGCTCGCCACCATGTGCTCTGCAATTTGTCGGCGCATGGGGGTCATTTGAACCACTTGCGTCGGCCCGGCGAAAGCGCTGGGCGCGGGAGCAGGCTGAACCGCAGTGCGCGGTGGCACGGGCGGCGGAGAGGAGGGCTGCGGCACGGAAGGAGGCGGCATGGGTGGCGCCGGAACTGCCACGCCTCGGCCTGCGGCCACAGACTGGCGCTGCTCCACGTAATCCAGAATATCTTTCTTGCTAATTCTGCCGCCTGAACCCGTTCCGCGCACTTGCGTGAGGTCAACCTGGTAGTCGCGTGCGATGCGCCTGACGAGCGGGGACGACCGCACTTCCGCGGATTCAGGAGGAGCAGTCGGACCCTCAGCCGGGGTTGCAGCGGCTGGCGGCGGAGCAGGCGTTGGTGGTTCGGCAGCCGCCAGGGCTGAGGGAGGCGCCGAAACCTCCTCTGACCCCTTGGCGGGTGCGGCTTTGGCAGTTCCTTCGCCATCAATCACCGCCACGACCGTGTTCACCGCCACGGTCTCGTTTTCTTTCACCAGAATTTGGGAAAGAATCCCGGCGGCCGGTGACGGTATTTCCGCATCCACTTTGTCCGTCGATATCTCAAAGAGAGGCTCGTCGCGGCCGATCGACTCGCCAACCTTCCTTAACCATTTGGTAATCGTTCCCTCGGCAACGCTCTCACCCATCTGGGGCATGATCACGTTCGTGGACATAGCAACCCCCCGCGGAATTGATTCATTGAGTCATTGGGCCATTGAGACATTGAATCATTTAGCCATTGATCTATTGGTCCGGTGCTCCGTTCAATGAATCAATGAACCAATGACTCAATGGCTCAATCACTCAATGGCTCAATGGCTCAATTTTAGTAGTCCGCCAGTTTCTTTGCTGCCTCGATCACCTTCCGAGTGTTGGGCAGAAAGTACTCCTCGAGGGGCGGCGAGAAAGGGACAGGCGTGTCCGGAGCGGTAATACGCACGATAGGCCCATCCAAGTCTTCGAAAGCCTTCTCGGAAATCAGAGCGGCTAATTCGCCCGCCATGCCGCCCGTCTGCGTGTCCTCGTGGAGCAGGATAACCTTATTGCACTTTCGCACGCTTGCCAACACCGCTTCTTTATCGTAGGGCAGCAAGGTGCGCAGGTCAACGACCTCGAGGGAAATGCCGCCTTTTTCGAGTTCCTGCGCCGCCTCGAGCGCAGTCCAGACCATGGCGCCGTAGGTGATCACAGCCAAGTCTTTCCCTTCGCGCCGCACTGCAGCCTTGCCGAGGGGAACTACATAATCACTTTCCGGGACCTCTTCTTTGATTCGCCGGTAGAGAAACTTGTGTTCATAGAAGATCACCGGGTTGTCGTCGCGGATGGCTGCTTTGATCAAGCCTTTCGCATCGTAAGCTGTGGCGGGCATCACCACTTTCAGCCCCGGCGTGTGGACAAACCACATTTCGTTGGACTGGGAATGGTAGGGACCGCCGTGCACGCCTGCGCCGGACGGCCCGCGGATCACCATGGGCACCGCCGGCCCCCACCGGTAATGCATCTTCGCCGCCATGTTCACAATCTGATCAAAGCCGCAGGCGATGAAGTCCATGAACTGCATCTCAGCTACGGGACGCATCCCCATCAAGGCGGCTCCAACCGCCGCGCCCACAATGGCCGATTCGGAAATAGGCGTGTCAATCACGCGCTGCGCGCCGAATTTCTCCAGCATCCCCGCGGTGACCTTGAACGCGCCTCCCAAAACGCCGATGTCCTCCCCGAGCAAGAACACGGAAGGGTCGCGTTCCATCTCCTCCCAGATGCCCTGGCGAATTGCCTCGAGGTAGGTTAGCAGCGGCATGGGCGGCTCGAAGCTGGAAAATAGAAACTGGAAACTGGAAAATCGAAATTCGAAATACGAAAGTCGAACTCCCGCTAGACTGTCGACTTCGGTTCTTCGGTCTTGCTCCTTACTTCTCGCGCTCCTTACTTCTTGCTCCTTGCTTCTTGCTTCTTTCTTCCGACTCCTGAATCCTGCTCTTCCGCGCAGTAGACGCCCTGCAGGGCGGATTCGCCTGTTGGCAGCGGTCGCGCCTCAGCATCGGCGATGGCCGCGTCGATCTCTTTCTGGATGAGGCGATCGAGATCGCCAATCTGCTGGGTTGACATGATCCTTCTCGAGAGGAGGTATGTTTCAAGCTTCTGGATGGGATCTTTCTTTGCCCACGCCTGCAATACCCGGGCGGGAACATATTCCGCAGGGTCGTGAGCTGAATGTCCTGTCATGCGAAAAGTCTTGCACTCGAGAAAGCTCGGGCCCCTTCCTTGCCGCGCCCGCGATACCGCCTTCCCAACCGTGCGATAAACCGCCAGGACGTCGTTTCCATCGAGGGATTTGCCGGGCATGCCGTAGGCGGGGCCGCGGGCCGAGAGGTTCTTTATCGCAAATTGCTTTTCGACAGGCGTCGAGAAGGCATACCCATTGTTGTTACAAATGAAAATCACGGGCAGCTTCATGACCCCGGCCATGTTCATCGCCTCATGAACCTGTCCGACGCTGGTCGTGCCCTCGCCCAGGTGCACTAGAGCAACGTTCCCCTGCTTGCGCCATTTCAGCACCATTGCAACTCCGCAAGCCACCGGACAGGTTCCTCCCAAGGGAGAAATGATGGGGATAACACCGAGCTTCATATCGCCGATGTGCAAGGTGTTATCCTTTCCGCGGGTCGGCGAATCGAAACGCCCCATCCAGTTTGCGAATACTTCGGCAAGGGAAAAACCGCGAATCAGGAAGGAAGAAAAGTCCCGGTGGCTGGGCAACACCACGTCGCCCTCAATCAACCGCAAGGCTGAGCCGACTCCAATGGCTTCCTGCCCGCGCCCAATGTAGACCCCTCCCACGATTTTCCCCTGACGATAGAGGACCTGCTCAATCCTGGACTCCGCCTCGCGCGTCAGCTTCAGATAGTAGAGCATGCGCTCGAGGGTGGCGGCATCAGGCGCCGTCCGAATCGTCGAACTTTTTGCAGAATTCGTGCTTCTCATCGGAGAACGGGTTGGGAGCAATCCACCTATTTCGCCCTTTCAGGGCTTAACGCTCATCGATGGACAGATTCGCGGGCCCAGGCCGTTTGGCCTGGGCTGTGCTGGTGCCGCCCCTATGGGGCTCAGCGGACTGACACCGTCGCTGTCCCGTGAAAGATGTGGGACATGCTCAACCCCAGAGAGAGTGCGGGCCATGCGTTCTCACCGTTCGACTTTCGACTCTCGACTCTCGACTTCTTTGACCATTTCCAAGTTGAAAACTCTTCCAAAGTGTCGAACGGTTTTCTCTGCAACCTCGTCAAGGTCCACCGGCCGGCCCAACAACTTCTGGAGCGAGGTCACGCCTTTATCGCGCAGCCCACACGGAACGATCCATTCGAAGTAGCGCAAGTCGGTGTTGACGTTGAAGGCGAAGCCGTGGGAGGTGACCCAGCGAGAAATGTGGACTCCCATGGCTCCGAGCTTGTCATTTCCCACCCAGACGCCTGGGGCGCTGGCGAGGCGTGCGGCCTCGATTCCGTAATCCCGCGCCACGCCGATTAGGACTTCTTCGAGGGAGCGCATGTACCAGGCGATGTCCCGCCGGTGTTGCGTGAGGTCGAGGATGGGATAACCCACCAGTTGGCCAGGTCCGTGGTAAGTCACGTCGCCGCCCCGGTCAATCTGGAAGACCTGCGCACCGCGCGCGGCAAGTTGCTCGGTGGAAATGAGCAGGTTCTCCTTTTTGGCATTGCGCCCTAGCGTGTAAACGTGCGGATGTTCGAGCAGCAAAAGCCAGTCAGGGATGATCCCAGCCTTGCGCGCCGCAACCCGCTCACGCTGTAGGCATAGGCCGTCCGTGTAGCCGAACGGACCGAGTTGTTCGACATGGCACTGCATGGAAATCGGGGCTGGGGGCTAGGGACTGGGGACTGGTGGAGGGAGCACGAGTCTCGTCCTTCAGCGATTCTGCGTCCTTTGGGTTTGGAATCCCGACGAAGGGCCGCAGAATCTCTGGAAACCGAGTCTCTGCACGACCTCTCCAGTCCCAAGCCCCTAGCTCCTAGCCCCCAGGCCGCCAGTCCCTAGTCCCCAGCCCCCAGTCCCTAGCCCCTGGTCCTTTCAGATATGAATGGCCCAGTCGTGCGCAGCATGCGCGGCTTCCATCACGGCTTCGGTCAGGGTTGGATGCGGGTGGATGGCGTAGGCGAGATCCTCGACCGTGCCCTCCAGGCGCATGGCCACCACAGCTTCGGCGATCATTTCGGTCACGCGCGGCCCCAGCATATGGACGCCCAAGATTTCGCCGTAGGTCTCATCGCTGACGATCTTCACAAAGCCTTCGCGAGCCCCTAAGATGGTCGCCTTGCTGTTGGCCGCAAAGGGGAACTTCCCGATGCGAACGTTGTGGCCGGCTTCCCGCGCCTGGCGTTCCGTCAGCCCCACACTGCTGACCTCAGGCTCACAATAGATGCAATTGGGAATTTGGCCGTAGTTTATGGGCTCGACCGCTTTTCCCGCGGCATGCGTGACGGCGACGATCCCCTCCCTCGAGCCCACATGCGCCAGCAGCGGGCTGTTCGCGACGATGTCGCCAATGGCGTAAACACCGGGCTCGTCAGTTTGCATGTTGGGATCAACCTTCACAAAACCCCGCTCCAGCTTGACCCGGGTTTTATCCAGACCCACATCGCGGGTGTTGGGCGAGCGTCCGACGGCAACCAACAAGGTTTCGGCTTCGATGGTTTGAGGCTTCCCATCGGTTCGAGTGAAGGAGACAGCCACTCCATCCGCCATTTTAACGGCTTTCTCAACCTTGGCCTGCGTCTCGAGCGCGATGCCCTGCCGCCGGAACGACTTCTCGAGTTCGGCGGAGATTTCTTCATCCTCGAGGGGGACCGCGCGCGGCAACATCTCGAGAATCGTGACCTTGACGCCGAAACGATGGAAGATGGAGGCGAATTCGACGCCCACGGCGCCGGCGCCCATAATCACCATCGACTTGGGGAGGGCCTGCAAGGCCAGGATTTCCTTGTTGGTCAAGATGGTTTTGCCGTCCGGCTCGAAGCCCGGAAACGTCTTGGCCTCGGAGCCCGTGGCAAGCACAATCTTGGCAGCCTGGATTTCCCGCACCTGCCCCTTGGCGTCCGTCACGGTGATCCGGCCTGGGCCGGCCAGGCGCCCATGACCTTGAATGCTTTCCACCTTGTTCTTCTTGAAAAGAAACTCGATGCCTTTCACGAGCCGGGTGACTACCTTCGTCTTGCGGGCCTGAATGGCTGCCCAGTCAATCGAGAATTCCTTGCAGACGATTCCGAATTCCTTGCCATTCTTGAAATAGTCGTAAACATCGGCATTCAGCAGAAGGTCTTTGGTCGGAATGCAACCAACGTGCAGACACGTGCCGCCGAACTTGTCGTCCTTCTCGACGACCAAGGTCTTAAGTCCTAATTGCCCGGCGCGAATCGCCGCCACGTACCCGCCGGGCCCGCTGCCAATAATCACAATGTCGTACTTGGGAGTTTCCGCCAAGCCCGCACCTCCGGTCGGCTGGATTCAGGAGTCAGGATTCAGGATTCAGGAAAGCCTGCTTGTGGCTTTTCTTTGACTCCCGAATCCTGAATCCCGCTCTCCTGGTCATCTTACATTACGAGAATTGGGGAAACAAGCAAGCGCCGGATCGGCTGTAGTGTCTCAGTTTGCTGTGGCGGCGCTCTCTGAGCGCCGTAAGTTGTCGAAATCTCAGGATCGGCGGTCAGAGACCGCCGCTACAAATTTCACCACGAGAGGCAACCGTAGTGCCATTGCAAATCGAAAGGCATAGGTGTAGAGTCCGGCGCGGGGTCTCAAGCAAGGGACTCTCAAGCAAGGTAATATCCGTTACGACCATATGTCGTGAAAGCCTGAGAGGCAGTATGAAACTCCTGCGCTCGCTTCCGGTCCGATCTCATCTTGTAGTCGCGTTCATCCTATTCTGCTCACTGGCTGCTCTTGGGCAAACGCCCACTGTCCCGGCGCGCGTTACGCAACCTGTGGACCGCGAGAAGCTTGTCACACTTCGAGGGAACACTCATCCGCTGGCCCGCCCTGAATTCGACCAAGGCATCGCACCGGATAGCTTGCCCATGGAGCGCATTCTGCTTGTCTTGCAGCGCTCGGCGGAGCAGGAAAGCGCGCTGCGAAAGCTTTTGGAACAGCAGCAGATTCGGTCTTCACCCAAGTATCACATGTGGCTCACGCCGGAGCAGTTTGGGCAGCAGTTCGGCCCTGCCGATGCCGACATCCAGGCGGTGACCGATTGGCTTACCTCACAGGGTTTTCAGCTCAATCGAGTGGGCGCCGGGCGCACGGTGATCGAGTTTTCGGGTACGGCGGGGGCGGTGCGCCAGGCACTTCACACGGAGATTCACAAGTATGTAGTGCGGGGCGAAGAGCACTGGGCCAACGCTAGCGATCCGCAGATTCCCGCGGCGCTCGGGCCGGTGGTGGCGGGGTTTGCCTCGCTCAACAACTTCCCCCGCAAACCCCCAGTCGAGCGCGTCGGAGCTTTTTCCCGGACGAAGGCGACGGGCGAGGTGAAGCCACTCCTCACCGTTCCTACCGGCAATGGCGTTAACTACTATGTGCTCGTGCCCGGGGATTTTGCGACGATTTACAATGTTTGGCCGCTCTGGCAGGCGAGCCCGGCGATTAACGGAGCCGGGCAAACCGTCGCCATCGTGGCCGCGTCAAACATAAACGTTCAGGACGTCAGCGATTTTCGCAATCTGTTCGGCTTACCGGACAATCCCCCGCAAATCGTCCTGGACGGCCCTGACCCAGGCGTCTCAGGGACGGCCTGGGAGACCGAAGCGGACCTGGACACCGAGTGGTCGGGCGCGGTGGCGACGAATGCGACCATTGACCTTGTTGTCTCAGAATCGACGGAAGCCAGCTTTGGCGCCGACCTGTCCGCCCTGTACGTCATTGACAACAACTTAGCGCCGATCTTGAGCGTCAGCGTCCTATCCTGTGAGGCGTCTCTCGGCGCCGGCGGCAATGCCTTTTACAACTCACTTTGGGAACAAGGTAGCGCCCAAGGGATTACCGTCGTGGTCGCCGCCGGCGACAACGGCTCGGCCGGATGTGACTATTCGGAGTACGAGTCTGCCGCAGAGTATGGCTTGGCCGTCAGCGGATTAGCTTCGACGCCGTTCAACGTGGCGATGGGCGGAACCGATTTTAACGACGTCAACAACTGGTCCACATATTGGTCCAGTGTTAACAATGCTACCACGCTGGCCTCCGCCGCTTCGTACATTCCCGAGATGGCCTGGAATGATTCCTGCGCACGTTCGGGAGTGGCGAGCGACTGCGCATCAGCAGGAACCGATACGCCTGCCGGAATTGACCTCGTGGCGGGCAGCGGGGGCGCAAGCAATTGCGCCCAGTCGATCAGCACCAGCACGAGCATAAATTGCACGGCTGGGTATCCCAAACCCGCCTGGCAGAGCGGGCCAGGCGTGCCCGGTGACAACGCGCGCGACCTCCCAGACGTTTCCCTCTTTGCCGGCGACGGCACCATCGCCAACAGCTTCTACCTGATCTGCGAAGCCGACGCGCTTCCGGCCGGAGAGGTCTCCTGCAACTCTTCCTCTGCCCAGTGGTACTTCGAGGGCGCCGGCGGAACTTCCGCGGCAGCACCCGCCTTTGCCGGCATCATGGCGCTGGTCAACCAAAAGACTGGGGAGCGGCAGGGTAATGCGAATTATGTGCTGTATCCGCTGGCCGCCGGGAGCGGCTCGAGCTGTACCTCCAATGCGAGCATGGCTGCCACGGCCGACAGTTCCTCGTGCGTTTTCTACGACGTAGTCACGGGGAATAACTCGGTAGCGTGCGTGGGTGGCTCGCCGAACTGTAGCAACCCCGGCAGTGGCTACGGCCTCCTGGAGGTCAATCCTCCCTCCAACACGGCGCCTGCCTGGACCACGACCGCCGGGTACGACCTGGCCACCGGGCTGGGTTCAGTGAATGCCGCGAATCTGGTGAGGTACTGGACATCGGTGAGCTTCAAACCCACCACGACTAATCTAGCCAGTCTCTCCCCCACCACCCTCACCCACGGGCAGCCGGCCAGCTTCACTATCAATGTGGCTGGATCGGGAGGCGGCACGCCCTGGGGTGACGTCTCGCTGATTGCGCAAGCGGGCGCCAGTGTGAGCAACAGCACGGGCATCGGCCCCTTCGCGCTGAGCGGTGGGAGCGTGAGCAACAAGACCACCATGCTTCCGGGCGGGACTTATGGCGTGACGGCGCACTACGCAGGGAATGGAACGTATGGCGCCAGCGACTCAACCCCGCCTGTCCAGGTCACCGTGAACCCCGAGGGCAGCCAGACCCATGTCGCCTTGTTAACGTTCGATCCGATTACGGGGCAGGAAATTAGCTCCAACGCCACATCAGTCGTGTACGGGTCTACATTCAACCTCTTGCGCGTGGATGTGACTAACTCCTCGGGGCAGGATTGCTTTTCGGTTCCCTACGGATGCCCCAGCGGACAGGTGACGCTCACCGACAACGGCCTGCCGCTCGATGAAGGCACTTATAAACTGAATAGCCAGGGCTACACGGAAGACCAGTCTGTTCAGCTCATCTACGGGGTGAACAACATTGGAGCCAGCTATTCCGGCGACAATAGCTACAACACGAGCACCTCAGTCACGGACGCCATCACCTATAACAAGGCGCCCACCACGGTCACGCTGAGCGGCCTGCCGGCGAATGCTGTGACCGCCACTCCGGTTTCCTTAACGGCAACGATCAATACGCAGAGTTACGGCATCGCCCCAACCGGCGCGGTGCAGATGCTGCTGGGAGGTGTTCCGGTTGGGTCCTGGGGCGGAAACGGTACGCCGACTAACGGTTCAGCTTCAGGCTTTGCATCACTACAGATACCACTCAACCTCGACCTGACCGCAGGTGTAGACAGCCTCACGGCACAATATGCCGGCGACAATAATTACGCTGGCTCGACCTCGGCTCCGGCCACGGTCACGGTCGGCGATTACAGCTTGTCGGCCAGTCCCTCAACCATCAACATTTCAGCGCCAGGGCAGTCCGGAACTTCCGCAATCACCATAGGTTCACTCTACGGTTTCAGCGGCTCGGTGAGCTTGACCTGCGGGGCCTCGGCGCCGGGAGTGACTTGTGCAATTTCGCCTTCCTCAGTCAATGTGACGGCTGCATCGCCCCCCACCGCCACGCTCACCGTTAACACTACTGCCCCTGCCGGCGCGACTCTGCCTGCCCTGCAACCAAGGGCGCGCCCAGGCGGGATGCTGAGAGGCCAAGCGAGTCTACCGGCTGACGGATCATTCCAAGGAGCCGCGCGTCTACAAGACAAAAGGGAATCTCGCCGCAGTCGGGCCGGGATTCTTGGAGCGAGGCCCTCCCCGCCTCCCGGAACGACATCCTCCGCGCGGGGTCTCCAGCTTCCCGCTGGTCTTCGCCTGCCCGTTGGGTTGCCTTGGTTCTTGGCGGGGTTGCTGGCCTTGGCGATGCTGGCGAGTCTGGCCAAGGAACGGCGTCGCGCGGGCTTGGCGTTTGCGACTGCCATGCTCGTGGTGGGAATCTGGGCAGCTTGCGGCGGCGGAGGTGGCGGAAGCAGTCCTCCGCCCCCTGCCGCACCCATCGTAAGCCTTTCGGCCACTAATCTCGCGTTTGGCCAGGAGAATATGGGCTCGACGAGCGCGGCACAAACCGTGACGCTCTCCAACACGGGCAATGCCTCGCTGAGCATTTCGAGCATGGCGCTTGGCGGCGCGAATTCCGTTGATTTCGCCCAGACGAGTAACTGTGGCGCCAGCGTGGCGGCAGGAGCCAATTGCACGATTAGTGTAACCTTCACTCCCTCGGCAGCGGGAGCGCGCAACGCGTCGCTTGCCATCACCGACAACGCAACCGGCAGCCCGCAGACTGTCAGCTTAAGCGGCACGGGACTTCAGCCCGCCGTCAGCCTCTCGCCGAGCTCCCTTACGTTCGCGAAGCAGACTACGGGCACGGCCAGCGCGGGGCAGGGCGTGACGCTCAAAGACACTGGCAATGCCTCGCTGAAAATATCGAGCATCGCCTTGAGCGGGGCGAATCCTGGAGACTTCGCCCAAACGAATAATTGCGGCAGTAGTTTGGGAGCGGGCGCCAGTTGCACGATCAGCATAGCGTTCGCACCTACGGCGGCAGGTTCACGCAGCGCTTCACTCGAGATCTCCGACGACGCGAGCGGCAGCCCACAGACGGTGAGCTTGAGCGGCACAGGTCTCGCGCCGACTACCACCCTAAGCCTCTCCACCACAAGCCTGGCGTTTGGCCAGGAGAACGAAACGCTGACCACTGCGCCGCAGACGGTGACGCTCTCCAACACCGGCAGCGCCAGCTTGAGCATCTCCAGCATCACCGTCAGCGGTGCGGATCCCAGCGACTTCCCTGAAACGAACAATTGCGGCGCGAGTGTCGCGGTAGGAGCCAACTGCACCATCAGCGTGAGCTTTGCGCCGACGATAATGGGCGCCCTCACCTCGCAATTGCTCATCGCCGACAACGCCAGCGGCAGTCCGCAACTCGTCAGCTTGAGCGGAACGGGAATCAACGCGCCCACCGGACCTGCCAGCTATCAGATCACTGTGAATGGCACTAGCGGTGGCGACCTCCACACCATGTTCGTTACCGTGAATGTGCAATAACCGCAGTGACGAGTGAAGCGTGTTGAGATGAAAACCAAATCCCTGTTGCTGGCTGTCTCGAGCTTCACGTTGACCGCGCTCCTCAGCGTCGTAAGCCGATACCTGACCCCGCTGCCTGCTAATCTTCTCCTCACTCTTCGCTGGGTCAGCATCTTCGCACTCGTGCTCTACGCCCTGTATAAGCGCACGCTGACCACATGGATCCTGGTCGCAATGATCACGGGCGCGGTGCTCGGCCACGATTGGCCCGGCGCTGCTCTTCACCTGCGCCTGCTCAGCCTGATTTTTCTGAGGCTTATCCGCTGCATCATCGCGCCGCTGCTCTTCGGCACGCTCGTCAGCGGCATCGCGGCGCACTCCAACCTGAAGAAGGTGGGGCGCATGGGCCTCAAAGCAATCATCTTCTTCGAGGCCGTCACCACCCCCGCGCTTTTCATCGGTCTCGCCGCCATCAACCTCAGCAGGGCCGGCGTCGGCGTACACCTGCCGGCGGCCGGCGGGGAAACCCCGCAGGTCCAACGGCTGACCGCCTCGGAAACCATCCTGCAT
>Ga0326728_10003781_pt1 | contig 46098 bp, 36 predicted proteins | sample MB3enrmetagenome_FD_207602 | JGI IMG/M metagenome (GOLD analysis project Ga0326728, IMG submission 207602) | Lab enriched peat soil microbial communities from McLean, Ithaca, NY, United States - MB31MN | ecosystem: Environmental > Terrestrial > Soil > Wetlands > Peat | place: USA: New York...
TTTCCGTGGTCAGTGCCACAAGTTGGACGCCAGCGGCGACGGCCTTGAAACGGGTGCCCGGCTGGACCAACGGGATGTCGTCCATGCCCCACGCCGTGACCACGCCGGCCTGCCCGGCTCGCGCCTGGCGAGGGCCTGCGCCCGAGCAATAGACCCGCTTTGACGACTTGCTCAAGCAACAGCAGCACCCCAGGGGGACCCGCCGCACCCAGCCCGCTCAACAGCATCCCGCTGAAAACTCCCCGGGTCGGCCGGGTATCGGCGCGCCAAGCCGGCCGCAAGTTCTTTGAGCGCGGCGACATCGAGCCGGGCGCGGATTTCCAGGTCGAAGGCTTCGCACGACTGGTCCAGCCGGTCAAACTCCTCGGGCGGGATGATGTTCTGAGCCATGGGGTAAAGGATGTTGTTTTCCTTCTGGATGTGCGCGTAAAGCAAGGGCACGAACTGGCCGGCATAATCGATGGTTCTCGAGATCTCGGCCTGGCTGAGCGGCCCGGAGCCGGCGCCTACCTCAAGCAAACCCCGCACGGCCTGGCGGCCGGCGTCATGTTCGGCCAGCATCACCGCTATAGGGCCGCTATCGTGGGGGAATCCGGCCTCCTCCATTTTGACAAAGAGCCTGTCTTCCTCTTTGCCGTGGTGGCATTTGTCCGCGAAATCGCGGAAGAACCTGCCGAAATCCGCCACATCCTGACGGGCGACAGGGCCGCCGGCAGCCAGTTTCTCAGCCAGGGCCTGCAGTGAGGCCAACACTTGAACAATCAACTCGTGCTCCTGCATCATCGATTCCACACATTTTCTCATGCCCTGAGTCTAAGGCGAAGACGGAACGAGTTCCTTGATTTCGGTCAAGGAAAGCGACGGTCGGCCAGTAAGGCCAATCCCTACCACGCCAGGGACTCGAGGTAGCGGAGGCTCTGCGGGATCTGCTCGAGGGAAGCCGGCGACTCGTCTTCGATGAAGAAGTGCTTCACGCCGGCCCGAGCGGCCTCGCGCAGAGTGGCGGGGATATCGATCTGGCCCGAACCGATGATCACGTCATTGCGGACATCTTCGCTGCCGGTGAGCAAACCCGTCCTGGTCCCTTTTCGCATGTCTTTGACATGCATTAAGGCCCAGCGGTTCGGGTACTTCCGCAGCAGCTTCACGGGGTCCTGCCCCGGATGCGCCACCCAGAAGATGTCCATCTCGAAGCTTACCCACCTGGGGTCCGTCTCAGCCGCCAGCAGGTCGAACAGGGTGCCCTCGCCCCGCGGAGCGAACTCAAAGCCGTGGGGGTGATAGAAGAAGCGGATTCCCGCTTTCGCCAGGGCCTGGCCCGCCCGGTTGAACACGGCGGCAGCCCCCCGGACATCGGCCTCGGCCAGCGCGCCCTGCCGGGGTATTCCGGCCGTGCCGATAAACTGCACGCCAAGCGTCTTGGCCTCCTCGACGACCTTATCGAGGTGCTCCGCATACATCCCATAATCCTCGATGGCGGAGACCGGCTTGAGGGCGAACCGCTCGAGCATGGCGCGGAACTGGCCTCCAGGCACGCCATAAGTGCCGGCAAGCTCGACCTCGCGGAATCCGAAGTTGCGGGCGAATTGCAGGCCGAGGCCGACGTTCCGGTTGAGGATGTCCCGGAGACTGTAGAGTTGGAGGCCGACGGGCCCGCTGAAACTCGAGCTGGTGCCGACTCCGTGGGCGCCGGTCCGAGTGCCGTTATTGAGCCAGACATCCACCCGCGGCGTATCCCAGTTGTAGGGCTTGTTGAGCAGGTCCAGGTCTCCATCGCCATCCAGATCGGCCAATTGGCCCTCGTGCCAGCCGTGCCCGACGATGACTTCGGTTTTCCTGAAATGACCCTGGCCATCGCCATAGAAGACCCAAGCCGTCGCCTCGGGGTTATCCCGCTGCGGCTGGTTCTCGCTCCATTTGGCCATCTCGGCGGCGAATATGTCCAGGTGCCCGTCCCGGTTGATATCCCCCAGTTGAAGGGTGTGGCCGTGGATGACTGTGCGATCGACCAGATTATGGCCAACCCAGGCCCCAGGGTCCTCGGCATCGCCCGTGCATTCATACCAGCGCAACGGGCCCACGCCGTCACCCGGAGAGATGACAATCTGGGCCACTTTGGTGGGCTTGAAGTAGCCGGCAAAGATGAGCCCGCCCTCGTTGGCAATCTTAATCGGCTTGAAGCTCTTGCCGCCCAGGTGTTTGTACCAGGTGTTGTAAGCCAGCAGGTCCACTTGGCCGTCCCCGTCCACGTCGAAAGCGGAGATGCCTTCGGTGTAAGGAGTCGATGCGGAGGTTTCGACGGTGGCAATCTCGGTCAGGGGCCACGATTCGGCGGTGCGCGGGTTGGGAGGAATCTCGGCCAGGAAAAGCTTCTTGGCCCCCTGGTTCCAGAAGGCGAGCTGGGGTTTGCCGGTGCCCAGAAAATCGCCAAACACCTGGTCGTGGTGTTGCGTCTTGCCGCCCTTCTTGATCAGATGCCGTTTCCAGGGCACTTTCGGGTCAAAGTTGGGGGCCGGGTTTTCCCACCACCAGACTTCGTCACTCTGCCAGTCGCCCCCAAAGACCACGTCCAGGTCGCCGTCGCCATCAATGTCACAAACGGCGCCGCCTGCCTCGATAGGCAGGTAATCCTTCTCGATCACATAAGGGTCCCAGCCGGCAGCCGTCCGCCGGTACCACACCAGGGCAGGGGCCTTTTGGCGGAAGCTAAGGATAAAATCGTTGACGCCGTCGCCGTCGAAATCGGCCACCACTGCGCCGGTTTGTTGAGTCGAGCCTCCCGGCGGGGTGGGCACTTCGCCGCGCTTGCTCGAGAGGTTCTGCCAGACCGGGTCCACTCCGGCCCACATTTGGGCTGAGGCAAGGAGAAGCTGGCCAATTGTCCAGAGGCCTTTCCAGCCACGGTTTCGGGATGGGTTTGAAAGGGGCGACGGTTTCATGGCATTTCGGATCGCTGAATGGCCGCTCATTGTCAACGAGAAACCGCCCGGATTATACGTCTTGCATTTCACAGGCGGGGCGCGTAGAACTCCATGAAAAACCTGAACATATCCAATCTATATGCGCTCAAGACGAATTCTCCTTTCCGCTCTCTGTGCCATTGGCGCCGCGCTGGCGGCCGGCTCGCTGTGCGCCGAGAACACAATCCCCCAGGAATGCAGCATCGGCGGCTTTTTCATCGGTTGCCAGGCCTACACGTTCAACCAGTTTACGGTGTTTGAGGCCATCGAAAAGACCGCCGAGGCCGGCGGCTCCGTCATCGAGTTCTTTCCCGGGCAGAAACTGAGCAAAGAGGAGCCTGACGTGGTTTGGGACCACAACGCCTCGGCCGAGACGATTGGGAAGGTCAAGGCCAAGCTGGCCCAGCACAAGATCAAGGCCGTCAATTACGGCGTCGTGGACGTGCCCCAGGACGAGGCGCAAGCCCGCAAGCTGTTCGAGTTTGCCAAGGAAATGGGCTTGCGGGCGATTACGACCGAATCGGTCGGCGCCCTGGATACAATCGAGAAAATGGTCAAGGAATACGACATCATGGTGGGGTTTCACGACCATCCCAAGCAACCCAACAACGCGGACTACCGCATGTGGGACCCCAATTACATCCTGTCGGTAGTCAAGGACCGCGACCCGCGCATCGGTTCCTGCGCCGATACCGGCCACTGGGTCCGCTCCGGCCTCAAGCCCCTGGAGTGCCTGCGCATCCTCCGGGGCCGCATAATCAGCAGCCACCTCAAAGACCTCAACCAAATGGGACCCAGGGCCCATGACGTGCCCTTTGGCACCGGGGTCTCGGACATTCCCGCTATCCTGGACGAACTCAAGGGCCAGGGTTTTACCGGCAACCTCTCCATCGAATACGAATGGAACTGGCAGAACTCGCTCCCGGAAGTTGCCCAGTGCATCGGCTTCGTGCGCGGCTACGGCGCGGCCAGGAAGTAGCCGCCGCTCATTGCAGGCCGGACATTCAGGTCAATTGGGCTGCCATGAAACATTCGGGCAAAGCCAGAAAGGCCGCGTTCAACGTGATCCTGCTGTCGCTGATCGCGGTGGTGGTGGTCTGGGCCATCGGCTTCCTGGTCATGGTCATGGCCATCTCGCTGATGGTGATTGTCCCGGGATTATTGGTCCTCTGGGCGCTGTTTTCGGCCTTTACACTGTATTTTTTTCGCGACCCGACTCCGCGCGTGCCGACCGGGAGCAACCTGGTCGTCTCTCCGGCCCATGCGAAGGTCGACGTCATCGATACGATGCTCGAGCCGGAATTCATGGGCGGGGAGTGCCAGCGCGTCTCGATGTTTCTCTCAGTCCTGGATGTCCACGTGCAATACGCGCCGGTGGGCGGGACGGTCGCGATGGCCAAATACACCATGGGCCAGTTCGTCAACGCGCTGCGGACCGAGTCGGCGGCGTGCAACGAGAACGTGCTCCTGGGCTTTGTCGCCAGCGAGCCGCCCGGGCAAAAGGTCGCGGCGCGGCTGATTGCCGGGGCCATTGCCCGGCGCATCGTGACCTTTGCCCAGCCAGGCGACGAGGTGGCCCGCGGCGACCGGATCAGTCTCATTCAGTTCGGCTCGCGCGCGGACGTTTACTTGCCAGCCAACGCCAAAATCAAAGTCAGACTCGGCGAGCACGTGGTCGGCGGCGAGACCGTGTTAGCCGCCTTCGAGTGAGCCAAACCCTTAGCGTTCATGACCACTTAGTCAGCCATGGATTCCCGGTCTTCCCCCTCTGCCGCCTCCGACTCAACCGAGCCGAGACTCAAGATTTATTTTCTCCCGAACCTTCTGACTGCCGGCAACCTCTTCTGCGGCTTCGTCGCCCTGACCAAGATCGTCGAGGCCGACTTGGCAACCGGGGATTTTTCCCCGATTAAAGTCGCCCTCGGCTTCATCCTCCTGGCGTGCATCTTCGACCTGCTCGATGGGCGGGTGGCGCGAATGGGCGGCATCGAGAGCCCGTTCGGCCGTGAATTCGATTCGCTGGCGGACCTGATTTCCTTCGGCGTGGCCCCTGCCTTCCTGGTCCACCGCGTGGTGCTCAAAGACGTCTTCAGCAACAACCCCGAGCCGGGCTGGTTTATCGCCTCGATCTATTTGATTTGCGGCGCCTTCCGTCTTGCGCGGTTCAATTGCCTGGCCGCCGCGCCCAACAGCGGTGGCGGCAAGGATTTCCTTGGCTTCCCCATTCCCTCGGCGGCCGGGTTGGTCGCCTCGCTCACCCTGCTGATCATCCATCTCAATGAAAAGGACAAGTCGCTCGGCCCGTGGAAGTATCTGCCGGTGGTCGTCCTGCTCTTTCTCTCGGCCATGATGGTGAGCACGATCAAATACCCGAGCTTCAAGTCCTTGGGGCTGCGTTCCGTGAGCACCTTCACCAAGATGCTGATTTCGGCCCTGGCACTGGGCCTCATCCTGGTTTGGTGGCGAACCATCTTCTTTTACGCGCTTCCGGCCTTCTTTACCCTGTATCTGATCTATGGCTTGATCCGCCCCCGCATTTCCCGGGAGGTCCGCCGCGAGATCGAGGAAGACGAGGAAGACGAACAAGGAGAGGCTGGGTGAGGCGCCCGAGGGGGCGACTGCCCGAATCTGAAGAGAACCTCCTTCATGGATAGTTTGCATCCCATCCTGGTTGCGGGACTGACCGGTTTGCTCAGCGGCCTGCTGCTGTCCATCCCGGTTGGCCCGGTCAACCTGACGATTCTCAATGAAGGGGCGCGGCGCGGGTTTTATTGGGCTGTGATGATTGGGCTGGGGGCGACCGTGATGGAGGTCATCTATTGTTTCATCGCCTTCACCGGGTTTGCCTCTTTTTTCACGCGGGGCTACGTCAAGGCGGCGATGGAACTGGCCAGCTTTGTCTTCATGCTCTTCCTGGGGGTAAAATTCATTTTGGCCCGTTCGGTGAGGACGGCGCCGATGCAACTGGGCAATGCCGCCCACAGAATCGAGGAGCGCCTTGGCGAACGGCTGCATCCGCATTCGGCCTTCATGGTGGGAATGGTGCGGGTGATGGGCAATCTGGGCGTGCTCGTGTTCTGGATTATCCTGGCGGCCAACTTCATCTCTCGCGAGTGGGTGACCCCTGACTGGCCGGGCAAACTCGCCTGCGTCGCCGGCGTCGCCGTGGGGACGGGCTTGTGGTTCGCGAGCTTAAGTTGGGCGGTGTCGCTGGGCCACGGAAAGATCAGCGAGACAACGCTCCTGCGCATCGAGCATGGCTCCGGGGTGGGCCTGCTGATACTGGCCCTCATTCATGGAGCGATCATCATGAGAGAGATGTCCCTCGGGCACTGATGGACTAGATGGAGCCGAGCCTGTCCCGGTTCTCATAGACCTTGAGGATGGCGTCGGCGATGTCGTCCATGTCCGAGCGCGTGCCCAAGAGCGGTCCGGAGGCCCAGACCATGGCCATCTCCTGGCAGACCCGGTCGCAGTTGGGGCAGTTGAGCTCATCCCGGTATTGCCGGAGGCGGCGCGGAGAAAACATCTTCTGATAGACCTTGCTCCTGAGGATGTTCTCAACCCAGGGTTCCCGGTGCAGTCCGTGGCCGATGTAGGGACTGAGGCTGAGGCCCTCGGCCTCGAGCGCCTTGAGGAAGGCGCTGCGATCGGCCCCGTTCCACTGTTCCTTCTTGTAGCTCATCGCATAGATATAGAAGGAACCGCTGGCCGTGCCTTGGTAGAGCTTTTGGGGGAGGATGCCCGGGCACCCCTTGAGCCGGGAGGTCAGGTAGGCGGCGTTTTCGTTGCGGCGCTGGAAGCGTTCCTGCGCGCCGAGCAATTGGGGCAGCAGGACGGCCGCCTGAAACTCGTTCATCCGGTACTTCGGGCCAATTACTTCGGTCCTGCCCCGGCGGGAGGTCCCATGATTATGGACTGTGTAGCACTTGTCCATGAGCGCCTCGTCGTCCCCCACAATGGCCCCGCCCTCGCCACAGGCTATGGTCTTGCTGGCCTGGAAGCTGAAACATCCCAGTGGGGCGATCGTGCCAAGCTTCTTGCCCTGGTACTCGGACAGGTGCGCCTGGGCGGCATCTTCGATCACGGCCAGGTTGTGCTTCCGCGCAATGGCCATGATGCGTTCCAGGTGACAAGGCTGTCCCATCATGTGAACGGGCATGATGGCCCGAGTATTCTCCGTAATCCTCCGTTCCGCGTCGTCCGGGTCCAGTTGGTAGGAAGCCGGGTCCAGGTCTGCCAGCACGGGCAGCGCCCGCGCGGAGAGGATGGCCTGGATCGTCCCCGGATCGGTATAGGGCGTGGTAATGACTTCGTCGCCGGGACCGATACCCAGCGCCTCCACGCACGTGTGCAGGGCCTGTGTCCCCGAGCCCGTGGCCACGCAGAACCGCGCTCCCATCAGCTTCGCATACTCCTTCTCGAACGCGGCCACCGCGCCGGAGGCGGACTGGATGCGACACCAGATGCCGCTCCGGGTGGTCTTGACAACCGAGTCCACGATCCGTTCATCAACGTAAGGCCAGGCCGGCCATGGTTTGTTCTTGTTGCGCACAGGCTCCCCGCCCAGGACAGCCAGTGTGCCGGCGGTCCGGGTCAGGCCCGCGTATCCAGTGAGCGAGGCCGAGGCCACGGCGGCTATCGAACTGGCCGAGGCCGCCGCGATGAACTGTCGCCGAGTCAAATCACGCCTTTTCATTTGTCAAGTGAGGTTAACGTTTCGTCCGCTCCTCAAGGGTAGGGCGATCCACCTGCCCAGGCAAGCGGAAACCCGGGGCCCGGCCCCGGCGCAGGGCGAATTCATGAAGGCGGAGCGCCGGTTTTGTAACCGGCTTAAACGCAACGACCTGGCTACGCTCTAAGCCGATTGGAAATCGGCGCTCCGTTATTGCCGCCCAGCGAGTTAGCGTTTTCTTGAATCCGCCCCGGCCGCGGCGGGACTTCGTTGATTTCTTCTTGCATGGAGGGTGCGGACTGGCAAGATTGCACGCGATGCCGGCCCCCGCTCAGGGCGGGACAGATGCCGGCAGTCCAGCGCGCTCATGTTTATGGCCGGAGCCAAGAAAACCGCCTGTACGGCGGGCCGCCGCGGCCCTCCGGCGGGTCGAAAGGCGGAGCGTTGGTGAGCGCGCTGGAGAAGGCGCTGCGAACCGACGGAGGCGAAGCCTCGTCTTGCGCCGGGGTCCCGGAGGAGGGACCTCAGATGAAGAAGGCATTGATTACGGGCATTACGGGGCAGGACGGCTCGTACCTGGCCGAGTTGCTCATCTCGAAAGGGTACGAGGTGCATGGGATTATCCGCAGGGCCAGCACGTTCAACACCGGGCGGCTGGAGCCGCTCTACTCGGACCCGCACCTGGGAAAGAGCCGATTGCATTTGCACTATGGCGACCTGGGGGATGCCAGCGCGCTGGCGCGGGTGATCGGCAAGGTGCAGCCGGAGGAGATTTACAACCTGGCGTCGCAGAGCCATGTGCGGGTGAGCTTCGACAGCCCGGAGTACACGGTGGACATTGGGGCGACCGGGACGGTGCGCCTTCTGGAGGCGATACGGGAGACGGGCATTCGGCCCCGGTTTTACCAGGCATCCTCCAGCGAGATGTTCGGCAAAGCGCGGGAGACGCCGCAAACGGAGCAGACGCCCTTTCATCCGCGAAGCCCCTATGCCTGCGCCAAGGCCTTTTCTTACTGGATCACGGTCAACTACCGCGAATCCTATGGTTTGCACGCCAGCAACGGGATTCTATTCAATCACGAGTCGCCGCGCCGGGGGGAGACTTTCGTGACACGAAAGATTACGCGGGCGGTGGCGCACATCAAGGCGGGCTTGCAGGACAAGATATTCCTGGGGAACCTCCAGGCCAAGCGGGACTGGGGCTACGCCCCGGAGTATGTGGAGGCGATGTGGCTGATGGTGCAGGCAGACAAGCCGGACGATTACGTGGTGGCCACCGGGGAGACGCATTCGGTGCAGGAATTCCTGGAGCTGGCCTTCAGTCATGGCGGCCTGGACTGGAAGGACCATGTCGAGACCGACCCGCGCTACTTTCGTCCGGCGGAGGTGGATTCGCTCATTGGCGACAGCAGCAAGGCCCGGCGGCAGCTTGGCTGGGAACCCAGGACCCGGTTTGCGGACCTGGTCAAGCTGATGGTGGAAGCGGACATCGAGTTGCTGCGCCGGCACCGCCAGGGTCAGACGAGGGTGAGCGGCTGAGAAAGTCCGCGTAGGCCAGCCGCAGACCGGCCGCCAGGCCGACCTGCGGCCTCCAGCCCAGGTCGAAAAGGCTCGAGCTGTCCAGCAATTTGCGCGGCGTGCCCTCCGGCTTGGTTTTGTCCCAGAGAATCTCCCCCTCGTATCCGACAACCCGCTTGACGGCCTCGGCCAGTTCGCGAATGGAGATTTCGGCGCCGAAACCGACGTTGATGAATTGCTCCTGGCTGTAGGTCTGCATGAGAAACACGCAAGCCCGCCCCAGGTCGTCGGAGTAGAGGAATTCGCGCAAGGGGGCGCCGGTGCCCCAGCACTCGATGCCGGGAGCGCCCGCGGCCTTGGCCTCGTGAAACCTGCGAATGAGGGCGGGCAGGACATGGGCGCGGAGCGGGTCGTAATTGTCGTTCAAGCCGTAGAGGTTGGCGGGCATGACGCTGATGAAATCGCACCCGTATTGGCGCCGGCAGGCCTGGCACAGCTTGATGCCGGCGATTTTGGCGACGGCGTAACACTCATTGGTGGGCTCGAGGGCGCCGCTCAGGAGGCACTCCTCTTTGAGGGGCTGCGGCGCCAGCCTGGGATAGACGCAGGAGCTGCCCAGGAAGAGCAGCTTTTTAACCCCGTTCTGATACGCCCCATGGATGAGATTATTCTGGATCTGCAGGTTCTCGAAGAGGAACTGGACCGGGAAGGTCTTGTTGGCCATGATGCCTCCCACCCGGGCGGCGGCGATGAAGACGAACTCCGGTTTTTCGCGGGCGTAGAAGCCGCCGACCGCCGCGCCATCCAACAGGTCCAGTTCCGCATGGGTGCGGCCGAGCAGGCACGAGAAGCCCTGGCGGCGCAGTTCGCGCCAGATGGCGCTCCCCGCCAGGCCGCGATGGCCGGCGACATAAATACGACTGTCTCGCAACATCTGCATTCCAGTCAACATATCCCCCTGGCCGCCAAGACTGCAACCAAAGTTGCAACTGGCAATCAGTAGATTCACCTTGAGTTCCCCGGACCCTGCTGATACGGTGCCCGCTATGCTGTTGGCCCTTGGTCCAGGACGACCGAGGGAAAGCCTTGGAACAGAGAAACAGGCAGCGCTTCCGAGCGCGCTATTGGAAAGGGGCAAGTTCAATTAGCGGCGACGATTCGGTTGTGTCGTTCGGAGTGTTGGTTTGCGAGCAAGCTCGAGCGAACTGACGGGGCGGAGCTTTGCCTGGCGCTCGAACACGGACCACGGACCCGTTCATGCGTTCCGAAACTGACAAGGCCAAGCTGCAGGCGTTCATGGCCGCCCTGGGCCGGCGTGTGCGGGGACCAGGGCGCATTTACCTGACGGGCGGGGCCACCGCCCTCCTATACGGGTGGCGCCCCATGACCATTGACATTGACCTCAAGCCGGACCCGGAGCCGCCCGGGCTCTTTGAAGCCTTGGCAATCCTCAAAGACGAACTGGACATCAATGTTGAACTGGCCAGTCCGGACCACTTCATCCCGGCCATCCCCGGTTGGCGCGAGCGCAGCCTCTTCATCGCACGGCACGGCCCCTTGGAGTTTTACCATTACGACCCCTACGGGCAGGCGCTGTCCAAGCTCCAGCGCGGGCACACCCGTGATTTGGAGGACGCGCGTTGCCTGTTCCGCGCCGATTTGATCCGCGCCGACCGGTTGCTCCAGATGTTTGATTCTATCGAGCCTGACCTGATCCGCTATCCGGCGATTGACCCGTCCTCGTTTCGCGCCGCCGTCATGGATTTCCACAAATCCCTCGCCAGTCCCGCGGCCCCTGGTCAGTAGCCGGTGGTCAGTAGTCAGTGGCCCCATAGTCCCCCAGTCTCTCCTTTATGGCCCCCAATGACCTGCTCGCGGGACTGCCCGGTGAAGACCTCGTCCGCGAAGGCCTGGCGGACTTGCAAGCCGGACGATGCACGGTCCCCGCCTGCCTCGTGGCCATCGGCCTGCCGCGGATGCGCCGGGCCGGCCTGGTCCGCCATGAGCCGGCCGTCGTGCCGTCCGACGCCGAACTCCAACTCTATCGGATGCTCCGTCAAGCCGGTGGCGATGCCTTTTCCCGCTACAACGCGCTGGTCCGGCGACTGGTCAGCTTCGAGCAGGCCCTCGACCGCCGCTGCCGCGATCGCCAACTGCGGGGCTACGGACCACGGGGCCATGAGGGACCACACAAAGATTGAAGCTTGGAAGCCGGCGGACGATTTGACCGCGGCCAGTAGTCCGTAGTCCCTCTCCCCCCTATGCAATTCATTGACCTGCAAGCGCAGTACAAGAAATACCAGGCCCAGATCGATGCCCGAATGCGCGCCGTCCTCGACCACGGCCATTTCATCATGGGACCGGAAATCGCTGAGCTGGAGTCTGCCCTGGCGGGATACGTTGGGGTCAAGCACGGCATCACGGTGGCCAGCGGCACCGACGCACTCGAGATCGCCCTGCGCGCCCTGGGGGTCGGAGCGGGCGACGAAGTCATCACCGTGCCGTTCACCTGGATCAGCACCGCCGAAGTCATCGGCCTGGTGGGCGCCAAACCCGTCTTCGTGGACATCGAACCGAGGAGTTACAACCTCAATATCGACCTGCTGGACAAGGCCGTCACGCCCCGGACCAAAGCGATCCTGCCGGTGAGCCTCTTCGGTCAAATGCCCGACTACGACCGCATCAACGCCATCGCCGCCAAACACGGCCTCCCGGTAATCGAGGACGGCGCTCAAAGCTTCGGCGCTACTCAGCGCGGACGGCGCAGTTGCGGAGTCACGCTCATCGGCAGCACCAGCTTCTTCCCCGCCAAACCGCTCGGCTGCTACGGCGACGGCGGGGCGCTGTTCACCGATGACGATGGCCTGGCCGAGAAGATGCGTGCCATTCGGACCCATGGCGGCCTCAAGCGGCACGAGCACCCCTTGCTGGGCATGAATGGCCGTTTCGATACCCTGCAGGCCGCCGTGCTGCTGGCCAAAATGCCGTATTTCGACTGGGAGGTGAAGGAGCGGGGCCGCATCGGCGCGCGCTACACCGAACTGCTTGGGACCGCGTGCGTTGCCCCGGAGGTAATGCCGGGCAACACTCACGTCTATGCCCAGTACACCATCCGTCTTCCCAACCGCGAGGCCGCGATGGCCAAGCTCAAGGCGCAAGGGGTCCCGACCGCCGTCTATTACCCCAAGTGCCTCAATGAACAGCCTGTCTTCGCCGGCTACGGTTACAAGCGGGGCGACTTCCCCGTCTCCGAGACGGCCTCCCGAGAAGTGCTGAGCCTTCCGATGCACCCCTTCCTGGCCGAGGCGGACCAGGACCGGATTGTGGCCGCGGTTAAGGCCGCCGTGTAACCGCTCGGCCAAGCCCCTCCCGCTGTGAAACGTGTCATGTCTGTTGTTGGCGCGCGGCCCCAGTTCATAAAGGCGGCCGCGGTGAGCCCCGCCCTCGCGCAGGCAGGACTCTCTGAACTACTGGTGCACACTGGCCAACACTACGACAGCGACATGTCGAACGTGTTCTTCCAGGAACTGGGCTTGCGCCCGCCAGACCTCAACTTGAACGTCGGGTCGGGCAGCCATGCAGTCCAGACAGCCGCCATGCTGGTGGGTCTGGAGAGGGCAATACTGGAAAACAGACCGGATTGGGTGCTGATCTATGGGGACACCAACTCGACACTGGCCGGCGCGCTCGCGGCCGCCAAGCTGCATACGCCCCTGGCCCATGTGGAGGCCGGTCTGCGCTCCTTCAACCGGAGAATGCCTGAGGAGATCAATCGTGTCGTCGCCGATGCCCTTGCCTCGATGCTCTTCGTGCCCAGTGAGGCCGCGCGCAAGCAACTCGAGCGGGAGGGTGTCTCGCATGACCGCATCCTCTGGACCGGGGACGTGATGTACGACGCGATGCTGAGGTTCCGGGGAAAGGCCGCTTCGGCCCCCGGGGTTCTTGGCCGCTTGGGCCTGAACGGGTCGCCGTACGTGCTGGCCACCATACACCGGGCCGAGAACACGGATTGCTCGGAGCGGCTGCGCGCGATCTTTGCGGGCTTGGCAGAGGTGGCGGAGCAAGTTCGAGTGATACTCCCACTCCATCCTCGGACGCGCGGCCGCCTCGAGGCCGCAGGAGATGTTCCCTTGGGGAAGCTGGAAATCATCGAACCGGCAGGTTTCCTGGATATGCTTCGACTGGAGACGGGCGCGCAGGTGATTGCCACCGACTCAGGCGGGGTGCAGAAGGAGGCGTTTTTTCAGCGCGTGCAATGCGTGACCCTCCGGGACGAGACGGAGTGGACCGAGTTGGTGGAACTGGGATGGAATCGCGTGGTGCCCCCGCGGGACCCCGGGCAGATCGCCCAGGCTATTCTGGCGGCGCGAGGCGCCGTCGGTCGGGCGGCAGAACCCTATGGCGACGGCACTGCCTCCGTCCGCATTGCCGCAGCCTTGCGCCGATGATCGGCGCCGGAATTTTATTATGCACGAACCGACACAAGCTCGCGATTTGGCGCTCGTTGGCGCCGGGTACTGGGGAAAGAACCTCGCTCGCAACTTCAATGCCCTTGGGGCGTTGCACACGATTTGCGACAGTTTTGCGGCAACCCTCGACTCATACGCGCCGGACTTTGGCAAGGTTGAGAGGACAACGGAGCTTGGGGCCGTCCTCGGCAACAGAGCCATCACCAAAGTGGCGATCGCGGCGCCCGCCGCCCGGCATTACGAACTGGCCAGGGAGTCCTTGCTGGCCGGGAAGGACGTGTTTGTGGAAAAGCCGCTGTGCCTGGACGCCCGCCAAGGGCGGGAGTTGGTTGAGTTGGCCGGCAAAAAGGGATTGGTGGTCATGGTCGGCCATCTCTTGCAGTACCACCCCTGCATCCAGAGGCTCCAAAGCCTGCTGGCCGAGGGGGACCTCGGAAAACTGCATTACATCACTTCCAACCGCCTCAATCTGGGCAAGATTCGCCGGGAGGAAAATGCCTTGTGGAGCTTTGCCCCGCACGACCTCTCGGTCATCCTCTCGCTGGCTGGAAACCTGCTGCCCGAGCGAGTCTCCTGCACCGGAGAGTCCTACCTGACCCATGGTGTCGCAGACACGACGCTGACGGCGATGCGGTTCGCAGGCGGCGTGCGGGCGCACGTGTTCGTCAGTTGGCTCAATCCCTTTAAGGAACAGAAGCTGACGGTGGTTGGGTCCAACGGGATGGCAGTGTTCGATGATACGCGGCCCTGGGGCGAGAAGCTGCTCTTGCATCGGCACTACCTCACCTGGACCAATGGCCAGACCCCCACACCGGCCAAGACCAGGGGCGAGGCGGTGGCAACCGCGGAATCCGAACCCTTGCGCAATGAGTGCGCCCATTTTCTGGAATGCTGTCGGGACCGCCGCAAACCCAGGACCGATGGCCTCGAGGGCCTGCGCGTCCTCGAGGTGCTCCAGGCGGCCCAGCGGAGCCTTGATAACGACGGCGAAGCCGTCAACCCCATGGCCAATGGTCCCGCAGTCAGCGGTCCCGGGTCCAGTGGTCCTGTGGTTTCCACCCCCGTGGTCCCTCCACGCGAGTACTTCGTCCACCCGACCGCAGTTGTGGACGACGGCGCCGAGATTGGCAAGGGAACCAAGGTCTGGCATTTCAGCCACGTCATGAAGGGCGCGAAGATCGGCGAGCGCTGCATCTTCGGCCAAAGCGTCAACGTGGACGGCGGGACCGTCATCGGCAACAACGTCAAGGTGCAGAACAATGTCTCGATCTACACGGGGCTGGTGATCGAGGACGACGTCTTTCTTGGCCCGTCTTGTGTTCTGACCAACGTGTCGAACCCGAGGTCCCAGGTCAACCGTCATTCCCTGTATGAAAAGACGCTCATCCGGCGCGGCGCCACGATCGGGGCCAACTCGACCATCCTCTGCGGCGTCGCGATTGGCCGTTACGCCTTTGTTGCCGCCGGGTCGGTGGTGACCAAGGACGTTCCCGACTACGCGCTTGTCATGGGCAATCCGGCCCGGCAAAAGGGCTGGATGAGCCGACACGGACACATGCTCGGCAAGCCGGACGCTGACGGCGTCATGCGGTGTCCGGAAGCGGGGCTTCGCTACCGGGAAGCCGAGCCCGGCAAGCTCCGCTGCCTGGACCTGGACGAGGACGAAGCGATGCCAGAGGCACTCGCGGTCGGGCGCGCGACCTACGACGCCTACAAGGCCTCGGCACATTAGCACACAGGCCATTGGAGTACCGCCGCGTAATGTGCAGTGCGCCCAGAAGATGAAAGCAACCACGCGAACCGGGGCGGCGGCCCCGCTCCGGGGGAACGAGCCGCGAGCGGCTGCCTGATGGATTACTGGACGGACGGAACGACTGTCTATTCCAAGCAACTGGCCCCTTTGAAAGGCTCTCCCTGATCCCGGCCGCGCATGCGCGCGCCGAACAGGGTGCCGGATTCAATGCCGCTATATAGCGAGAGCCTGTCCCTGACTCCTCCCACCAGGCACAACTGCGCGGAAATTTGTGCCGGTGTCCGTCGCATAAGATCCTGGGTTTATCTTTGAGTCGGAGATCCATCGCAGACACCTCGCTTGAACACACCGCAAACAGCAACCACCGCGCCTGAAACGGTTGCTCCCGTTGCGGGAGCGGCGGGTCCAAAATCGTACGGCGACATTGTCAAGTCGTCCTCAATCATTGGCGGGGCGCAGTGTGCCAGGCTGCTGATCTCGATGGTTTCGACGAAAGTGGTCGCCGCCCTGCTAGGTCCTTCAGGCGTGGGACTGGTTGGGCTTTACCAGTCCGCCACCGACCTGGTGGGCATGGTGAGCGGCCTTGGCATCGGCTCCAGCGCCGTCCGCCAGGTTGCCGAGGCCCACGGCAGCGGCAATCCTGAACGCGTTGCCCGGACGGTTAAGGCGCTGCGGCGCGCCTGCTGGGCGACCGGGTTGTCAGGCTGGCTGCTGACCGTCGCGCTGGCACGGCCGCTGAGCGTCTGCATCTTCCGCAGCCCCGAGCATGCCGGTTCCATTGCCCTGCTTGGGGCCACGCTGCTCTTCGCTAGCATTTCGTCCGGGCAAATGGCCTTGGTCCAGGGAGTCCGGCGCATTGGCGAGTTGGCGCGCCTGCAAGTCCTGCCCGGGATTCCCAACCTGCTTATCAGTGTCTGCCTGTATGCGTGGCTGGGGCAGCGGGGCATTGTGCCGGTGCTCGTCACCATGGGCGCGGTGAACCTTGGGTTCTCGTGGTGGGTCGCACGCCGTGTTCCCCTGGCGTCGGCGGCCATCACGTGGCGTGAGTCCTTTCAGGAGTCCGGCCGCCTCGTGTCGTTGGGCGTGGCGTTCATGTGGTGCGGAGTCATGGCGGCGGGCGTGGGGTTGGCGACGCGCGCCTGGATCTTCAGGGGCTTTGGCACCGGGGCCAGCGGCATTTACCAGGCGGCCTGGGTTATGTCGGGTGCCTTCACCGGGTTGATACTCCAGGCGATGGGCACGGATTTTTATCCCCGCCTGACTGCTGCCGCCAAGGATAACTCGGAGGTCAACCGGCTGACGAACGAACAAACCGAGGCGGGCGTCCTGCTGGCGCTGCCGGGCTTGCTGGCCGCGCTGGTGTTTGCGCCGTGGGCCATCCAGGTTTTCTACACGGGGAAATTCCTGCAAGCCAGCGAGTTGCTGCCCTGGTTTCTCCTCGGGATCTTCGGCAAAGTGGTCTCCTGGCCCCTGGCCTATATCCAACTGGCCAAGGGCAACGCGCGCACGTATGCCGCCTCCGAGACGGCGGCGAACGGGCTGCTGCTGCTGTTGACCTGGCTAGGCTTGCGCTGGTGGCAGGTTCCCGGGGTTGCCGTGGCCTTCGCGCTGCAGACGGGCATTTATGTCGTGCAGGTGCGCTGGGTTGCGGGGTGGCTGACCGAGTTTCGGTGGTCCAGTTCCGCGCGGAGGCTTGTCCTCGAGTCCTCAGCGGCAGTCCTGCTGGCCTTTTGCATACCCAGGTTCTTGCCTCCCGTGGCCAGTGCGCTTAGCGGCGGGTTGCTCGCTGCGGCGGCTTCCTATCTCTGCATCGGCAGGTTAACAGCGCGCCTGGGGCCCAGCCACCGCATTTCCCGGTTCGTCGCCCGCTTCTCCGCGGTTACGGGAGCCGGCGCCAAATAGAATTCAGCCCTCCGCACGCCCGACGTGATTACCGTCACTAGCCTAGCGCGGGTTTACTTACCTGACGAGGCAAACCTCCATTCGGAACGGTTCAGGAGAACGAGGCCGCTCTGATGCCCCAGCTAGTTATCGAATATAGGGAGGGGCCGCTGGGCCCGGGGCTCCTGCAAGAGATCGCTCGGCTCTACGGCGCATACGATCCAAAATACCGCGCTCCGGAGTTCTGCGAGCAGCTTTTCAACCACACACCGGCCGGCGGATCCCACCACGTCTTCGCCAAAACGGAAACAGGTCGTTATGTCGGCCACTTGGCCCTGATCCCCCTGTTCGTTTCGACCCGCGCTGGCCCGGTTTTGTCGGCCAAGGCCGAAGCATTTTGCCTCGAAAAGGAGTTTCGCATACTCAGAGCAGCGACCTCCCAAGGTACAGCCCCTGCTGCCATAGCCCTGGCTCAGACCGTTTACGGGGCAGCCGCACGCGCCGGCATACCCCTGATTCACGTGATCACGTCAGAGCCGGTCGGACTGGTTCATCAGGTGGCCGGATGCCGCAAACTCTCGTTCCCATGCAGGCACTGGCTTTTTTTCCTGCGCCGCCCCCCCTGGAGAGGGGGCCGCGTCGCCAGTTACGCGGCAGTCCGCTGTATCCACCTCGCGCAGAAGCCAATGCTTATATATAGCCGGTTTCGGGCACGAGCCTCGCGAGCGGCCGTTGCTGGAGTTGATGACGAGCTTCTGAGAATCGCGGCGACGTTGCGCTTCGGCGAGCCACACCAATGGTCCTTCAGCCTCGATCCGAAGAATCTCGTTTGGCTGAACAACACTGGCCACCTGGGCGGAGCACGCTTCCCGTCGGGGGGATTTGCGCTCTGGAGCCGCCCCGACGGGCGTTCGGGCGTTTGCTGTCTGTTGGCCTGGTACAGCCCGGACGGCCGGACCGATTCAGCGAAGGCCCTTCTCGGCCAAGTGATCAGCGGCAGCGCTCAATTGGGGGCATCTCTCCTCTCGGTTCCGGCTTGCGCCGCCATCGATAGCAAAAGCCGGCAAGCGTTAGCCGCGGCCTGCCGGGGCCGCTGGGCCTTCCGGCGGCCCCGGCCGGACGTCCACGATTTTTACGTGTGTTCCCGGGATCCTCAGTATCTTAAAGGGGAGAATTTTGCGTTCTCTCCAATGTTCGAGGGTCTTTTTTGATGGACACGGCAACCTGGAATCGACTGAGAATCAGCATGTTTCGGCTCCACCATAATGGGTACTTGACCGCAGACTTGGAAACGGCTGCCGCCCTGCTGGAGAAGCGATTCAACTATGTGCGGGAGGGCGCGACGGTCCATGACCCAATCCAAACCGCCCACGTGCTGCTCCTGCGGCTGCCGGGCGATCAGCCGTGGTTGGAACTCGTGACGCCGGACGGTCCGGCGAGCAAACTGGCCCGAGCTCTGAGGAAGGACGGAGAGGGATGGCACCACGTGTGCTATGAAGTAGAGGACATCCTGGCGGCGGGCCTCCGGCTGCGCGACCAGGGCATGTTGCCCCTCTGCGAACCGGTTCCCGCCAGCGCGTTTCCAGGACGCCGCCTCTCCTGGTTTATGGACGCCAAGGGTTTCCTGGTCGAACTTGTGGAAGCCCGCGACCGGGTAGCGCCCAGCCTTTGAGCCCCCTATCGTAACGTATGGCACCTATGACAAAGCTCGATCGTCTGCAGGTGGTGTTTCGGGATGTGTTCGGTGACCCGTCCATCCGCCTGGCTCCGGAATTCTCCCCGGCGACCTATGCCGACTGGGATTCGATCGCCATGGTTCGAATTGTGCTTGCTGTCGAGAGCGAGTTCAACGTACGCTTCACGACGGACCAACTGGTGGGAATCAAGTCAGTCCAAGATATCATGGCCGTCCTGGAATCCGCCTAAACGCCCTTGGGCATTGAACCAACGGCCTCAACAAAGCGTGGAGTCGGCGGACAATCTGCTTGACCAGGCCCGCGCTCGGCGCCGGGACGGGGACGCGCCCGGGGCGTATGGGCTTTTGTGGGAGGCCCTGGGTGCCGAGGACTTGTCTTATGAATTCCTCGCCAAAGCGGCGGACCTGTTCGCTCGCCTGAAGAAGCAGGCCCCTGCCCCCGGGGCAAATTGGACGCCCAAACTGGCCTATCTTTGCCGCCACACCGCGGCCCTCCATCTGCCCATCCTGGAGGTGATGGCCTGGCGGGAGGGACTCTTGCTGCAGCTTTACGCCCCCGCTTATGGCGTGGTTGAGCAGGAAGTTCTTGAGCCCCACTCTGGTCTGTATGCATTCAAGCCGGATGTCGTTCTGTTCGCTGGACATTGGCGGGACGCCGCTCTGTCGGCGTGCAGTCCGCGGCCCGCTGAACAACTTCAAACTGTCCTGACCAACGTCCAAGCACTGTGGAAGGCCGTGCTATCCAACCATCCATGCCGCATCGTCCAGCACAACTTCGATTCCCCGGCCTGGGACTCGTATGGGAGTCTGGCCTCGCGGCTCCCCCGAGGGCGGCTTGCGCTGTTGCGCGAGTTGAACCTGCGCCTGGCCCAAGTGGCCCCGCCGCAGGTCGCCATTCTCGACGTGGACCAGCTTTCCGCGAGTTTCGGGCGCGAACGGTGGGAGGATGCCCGGCTTTGGCACCTGGCCAAGCAGCACCCGGCTCCGGCAGCGCTGCCCGCCTTGGCGGCCGCGCAAATAGCCTTGGTTCGGGCCGGTCTCGGGCTGACAAGAAAGGTCCTGGCATTGGACCTGGACAACACGCTTTGGGGCGGAGTTATTGGAGAGGATGGGCTGGAGGGGATTCAACTTGGGCCGCCCGACGCGCGGGGCGAGGCCCACCAGGCCCTCCAACAGTACTGCCTCGAATTAAAGCAGCGCGGCGTTCTGCTGGCGGTTTGCTCGAAGAACAACGAGGACGACGCCCGGCTGCCCTTCGCTGAGCACGAGGCCTCCATTCTGAAACTCGAGGATTTCGCGGCCTTCGTTGCCAATTGGCAGGACAAGGCCGAGAATCTCCGTGTGATTGCGCACACGCTCAATGTGGGCTTGGACAGCTTCGTGTTTCTGGACGACAACCCGGTCGAACGGGCGAGCATTCGTGGTCGTCTGCCCATGGTGGCGGTGCCCGAGGTCGGCAGCGATCCCTCCGATTTCATCGCCGCGCTGGGCAGGGGACGATACTTTGAAGCCTGGAGTCTTTCCGAGGAAGACCAGTTGCGGACCGCCGGTTACGCGGCTAATGCGCAGCGCCAGGAGGTCCAAAAGAGGTGCGGCTCGCAGGCGGACTATTTGCGCGAACTAGGCATGGTCTGCGAACACGGGCCCTTCGATGCAAGGACGCTTCCGCGCGTTGCACAGCTGGTGGGCAAGACCAACCAGTTCAACCTGACCACTCAGAGGCACAGCCTCGAGGCCCTGCGGCGTCTGGCGGAGGACCCAGGGAACTGGACGCAATGGTTCCGCCTCCGGGACCGATTCGGCGATTTCGGATTGATCGGTGTAATCATCGCAGTACCGGCTGGGCCGGACCGCTTGCGCGCTGACACGTTCCTCATGAGCTGCCGTGTGATGGGCCGTACCGTCGAGCACTTTATGGCGCTGGAATTATTTGCCTTCGCGCGCCGCCGTGGAATCCGCACGCTGATAGGAATCTACCGCCCCACCCCGAAAAACAGCATGGTGGCGGGGCTGTGGCCCCAATTCGGATTCCAGAAGACCAGCGAGACGGCTCAGGAAACAGCCTTCGAGCGGGCTGCCGACGCCGCAGGCGGGCCGTTGAGCTTCGTGGCTGAAGCGGCGCCCTAGCCGCATGTTTTCTCCTATGTTTCACGCAGTTTGGTGATGGACAGCGCAACCTGGACAGAACGGCAAAGGGACTTTGCCGTCGAGTACTTCCGGTCTTTGCACGGAAGCGCCGCGCCGCTGCCGGAGAACCAGGTTCTGCAGACGGTTTTTCGCGCCCTTTCGCGCCAGGAAGAGTTGGGAACCGAGCACCGGGACCGCTGGGGCAACTGGGAATGGCCGTTTTGTGAATCCAGCACCCCCGACAAGATTTACCGTCCATGGGTGGACGAGCTGGCGGGCGAACACCTTCCTGCGGAGACCAGGAATGGAGGCTCGCACCGCTGGCCGAAGGGTAAAGCCTTTGCCGTTTGCCTCACCCATGACGTGGACCAAGTGGCGCCGGTCAAGCCGTTGTCCCGCGGCCGGCGCCTGCGGGATCTCCTCGGAAGGCCCAACGAGCTTGTGCGGAGGATCAAGGCGCCGCTCAAGTCGGCGGTATCGTTGCTGCGCGGCCCTCGCGGATACGAAAGACCCGCCGACTTTGATCTCGGCAAATGGCTCGAAATGGAGGATCGTTTCGGATTCCGATCCAGTTTCTTTTTCTTTCCTGAAGAAGTGAGCGCGCGGCATGAATGGGATTGCACCTATCGCTACGAGGACGTTGTCTGTTTCCAAGGCAAGCCGCTCACGGTCGCCGGCATGATGAAAGTCCTGGACGCGTCTGGCTGGGATGTCGGTTTGCACGGGAGCATTAAATCGGCGACGACTCCCGGGGTGTTGCAGGACGAAAAGCAACAAATCGAGAAGGTCCTGGGGCACCCCATCATCGGTGTGCGTCAGCACTACCTGCAATACTGCGCCAGGCGCACGCCCCTGCTTCAAGCCGCAGCCGGCCTCCTGGTCGATTCGACCCAGGGCTATAACCGTTCGATCGGCTTCCGCGCGGGCACGGCCTTTCCCTACCGTTGCTGGGACCATGAAAGGCAAATGCCGCTTTCACTTCTGGAGATCCCACAACACGTCATGGACGGGGGCCTGTTCACTCCCAATGCCCTGGAATACAACGAGGAAATGGCGGTGAAGCACTGCATTTCCCTGATGGACCGCGTAGAAAAGGTGGGAGGCTGCCTGACCCTGAACTGGCATCCGGATTGCCTCGACCGCCCGCTCTGGGTGCGCGTCTATCAACGTGTCCTCGCCGAAGCCCATCGCCGAGGCGCTTGCGGAACGTCGGCGGCACAGATTTATCGTTGGTGGATAGAGACGCGAATGCCCGGCCAATCCCCCGCTTGAGTTGCATCACCTAAGACGCTATGTATAATGAGGACATGAAGGCCCTTCCGCTGTAGTCCGATATGTGTGGCATTGCCGGCATTATCGGAGAGTGGCCCGGGGTCGACCTCGAGGGTTTCCGCGACGAATCGCTGCGGGCCATGCAGCACCGCGGACCCAACGGGGCCGGGGCGATGTGCGTGCACGCAGGGCGCCTGGTGCCGGTTCATGACGGGCCAATTCCGTCGGGGGCTTCGGCGCTGTTGCTGCATCGGCGCTTATCGATTCTCGATCTCACGGAGGCCGGCGCCCAGCCGATGGCCGACCCGGAGGGCCGGCATGCGCTCGTCTTCAACGGCGAGATCTATAATTTCGAGGCCCTGCGCGCCAAGCTGGGCCTGGAAGAGTCCGCGTTGCGCAGCAAGTCGGACACTGAAGTCCTGCTCTACTGGCTGAAAAGCGGTGGCGACTTGGGCCAGCTCGTAGGGATGTTCGCCTTCGCGTTCCTGGACCTGCCGCATGGCAGCCTGCAGCTTGCGCGTGACGCCTACGGCATCAAGCCCCTATTCGTCACCTTGCGCGACGGCGCCCTGGCCTTTGCCTCCGACATCCGCGTGCTGCTCACACTGCCGGGGGTTTCGCGCCGGCTGGACAGGACCGAGGTCCTGGAGGTGTTCCGCTGGGGAGCGCCCTTCCCGGGACGCCAGTCGATTCTTTCCGATCTCCTCACGGTTCAGCCCGGAGAATCCCTACGCGTGGACCTGCTTGCCCCGCACCGGCCAGAGTGGGCCAAGTGGTGCTCGCCCTCGCCCGCCGAGACCTACGAGGAGCCGTTCGCCCAAGCCGTCAGGGACGTGCGGGAGGCGTTTTTGGAGAGTGTCTCGCTGCACCTGAAGTCGGATGTCCGCGTGGGCACTGCGCTGTCAGGCGGCATCGATTCCTCCTCAATCGTCATGGCCATGCGCCACCTCCAGGGCGACAGTGTCGAGATTCACACGGTCAGCCATATCGCCTCGGCGCCCGGCAAATCCGAGGAGAAGTGGATCGACGTTGTGAACGCCGCTTGCCGGGCGACCCCGCACAAGGTGCGGCCCACGGCGGAAGAACTGGCGGCGGACCTGGACGACATGATCCTCTACCAGGGAGAACCGTTCTACGGGACCAGCATCTACGCGCAGTACCGCGTCTTCCGTATGGCGCAGCAGGCGGGGCTAACGGTCATGCTGGACGGACAGGGGGCCGACGAGATTTTGGCCGGCTATGAGCATTACGTTGAGCCCTACCTGGCCGGCCTGCTGAGGGCCGGGAGGTGGCGGCGCTACGCCTCGCTCGTGCGGTTGCCCGAGGTCCGGAGCAAGGCCAGATTCCTGGCCCAGGGGCTGATACTGCTGCCTTGGCGCCCCCCTCGGGCGATTCGGGGCTGCTACCGGCGCGGATGGGGCGGCTTGCCCGAATGGATGCTGCTTGGCAGGACGACGCCCGAATACGACCACCGCCGGGAGCGCTCGCGCCTGGCCGCCGGCCGCGGGCTCAAGGGCAGCCTGGTCGATTCGGTCGAGACCGGGCTCGTCAACTTACTCCGCTATGAAGACCGCAACTCGATGCGCTTCTCCATCGAGAGCCGGGTCCCATTCCTGTCCAAACGGTTCACCAACCTCATCCTGTCCATGCCGGCGGACTATATCTATGGGCCCGCCGGGCAAAGCAAGTATGTCTTCCGCGAGGCCATGCGGGGAATCGTGCCGGACGTGATTCTGAACCGGAGAGACAAGATCGGCTTCGAGAATGATGAAGCGGAGTGGCTGTGGGCGGCGAGGCACTGGGCGGAGGCTATTCTCCGCGCGGCGGAGGGCCGCAGCGCATTCATCAGCGCCGGGAAACTGGGGCGGAGCTGGAGGGCCTTTCTCGGCGGAGCGCGCTCGCCGCGATTCACCAAGGCGCTCTGGGGCTCGCTCATCTATCTCCGGTGGCTGCAGCTCTTTGAGGCGCGCGACTGAGCATCGGCGCCGGACCGGCATGCCCTCGGTGGCCTGGCCGATGGGGGCGGAAAGAAATCCTTAATGGAATCGTTTTATGCCATTACGATGAGTCCCTGGCAGGCGGGGCTCGTCCTTGCGGGTCTGCTGGCCCTGGCCTCCTTTTCGAAATATGAGGTCATTTTCGGCATATTCCTCGTCGTGACTGGCTGGAATGCGCCGTATTTCCTGATAGACCTTGGTTCCCGCAGGCTCCCCTTCGAGTGGGCGCTTATCGCCATCGTCGGCGGACTTGCTTTGCTCCGCATGACAGAAGCGAAAAGCTATGTGATTTCCGAGAGAGCAAAGCTCACGGGGTGTTTCATCCTCTTCTGGGCGGCATGGATAACTTTAACGTCGGCGCTCAACGGATTTAAGGGCTACACCTTCGGCCTGGCCTTCTACTTTCCCGCCACTCGATACGTCCTGCCGGCGTTGGGATTCTGGCTCTTCATCAGGGATGCCCGGGGTTTGAGGGCCTTCGCGCTGGCGTTCGTAGCTGCGTCGGTGCTCTATGCCGGAGTGTTGATGTGGCTCGTGTCCGAGGTGGCAGCGTGGAGCGATGAGCACTGGGAGTCGGTTGCGCAGCACGAGGATGCCTTGACGTTTTTCTACCACAGTCCCGCCTGGATGCTAACCTTCGCGATTATCTTCACGATCATCTTCATCCTGCGCCCGGCTGTCTCCGGACGGCCAATCCTGGCACGGGCGCTATGGCTGCCGGTTTTGGGGTTCCTCTATTACGCCCTGTTTTTCACCGGGTCGCGCCAGGCGACCATTGGCGTGCTGGTGGCTTCCGCTGTCCTGCTCGTTCTGCTCTTGCGAACGCGGTTTTCCACCGTGGTGGTCGTGGGACTCACCGCTGCTGCGGCTGTGGGCGCGCTAATGTACCTGGTGAGTACGGACCCGGAACGGATGCGCTTTGAAATGCTCGGCGAAGGTGTCACCAGCCGGTGGGCGAATTATGAAACGATGCTAAGCTACTTCGACCGCAGCCCGCTCATCGGGTGCGGCCTGTTTTATGACCCTGAGCAGGTGCATAACATCTTCCTGGATGCCCTCGCCGGCCAGGGCTTGCCGGGGCTGCTCTTCCTTACCGGCTTTCTCGCCTTGGGCCTCCGGTTCACTCGGGGCACCGCCTGGCGGCGTTGCGAGACCGAGTTCGAGATGTGGCGCCTCGGCGCCGTGGCCATTTTCGCCGCTCTTTTCTGGTGCGCGCAGGTTTCCATGGGGGTGATGACCATGAACACGCTTCTGTGGGGCATGCTGCTCGTCTGGCGGCTGCATGAGATAAGGCCTCCCGAGCCCGCTACCGAGGGCGTCGAGCCGAGCCGCGTCCCGAGTGGCGAGTCCCGCCGCACCGGAGCGCGGCGGCCCGCCGGCAGCCCGCCGTGGGGCAGGGGCGTGGAGGAGAGTCCTTCCGGGCGGAATGGCTAATTGGTCGTGACCACTAAGCTCAGGGCGGTCCATGTTCACGAGGCCACCTTCGTGAACAACAGCCGCGACCTCAAGGAGGCGCGCAGCCTTCTGCGGGCCGGGCTCGCCGACGAGGTGGTGTTGGTCGGCATGCTCGGAGAGGGTTTGCCTGCCGAGGATTCGCCATTCCCCGGCGCCCGAATCGAGCGGCTGCCCAGGAGGACGAGGCGGTTGCCGGCCAACAAACTCCTTGCGCTTCTGAAGCTGGCCGAGGCCCGATGGCGGTTCGTTTCGGCGATCTCGAGGTTGCGGCCCGACGTCATCCACTGCCACTCCCTAGGCCCGTTAGCGGCCTGCGTCAGCGGAAAGCACCGGACCGGCGCGGCGCTGATCTACGACGCCCATGAGCTGGAGACCGAGCAAGTTCCCGTCAAGGGCATGCGGCAGATCGTCGAGACATTCCAGGAGCGGCGGCTGATAAGGCACTGCGACGCCGTGCTCTGCGTCGCGGATTCCATCGCTGACTGGTATGGCCGAGCCTATGGCATTCCCCGGCCCTACGTCGTGAGGAACGTGCCGGACCTCCGCTTCCAGTCTCTGCCGGAGGAGTCCAATTTGATCCGCCAGGAGCTGGGCCTGCCCGGAGAGAGCCTGGTCTTCCTGTACCAAGGCCGCCTGGCGCCCGGACGGGGTGTGGAGCGTTTCATCAGGGTTTTCCAGCGGGCATCGCCAGCCCGGCATATCGTTTTTATGGGCTACGGTCCGCTGACGGATGTGGTCATGGCCGCAGCCCGGGAAGGCGGCAGCATTCATTTTCTGCCGGCCGTGGAACCTAAGCGAGTCCTGGATTACACGACTGGCGCCGATGTCGGCGTAATCGGCGTGGAGGATACCTGCCTGAACAACCGCTACAGCTTGCCCAACAAGCTCTTCGAATACCTGCTGGCCGGCGTTCCCATTCTGTGCCCGGACTTGCCCGAGATGCGCAGGGTTGTCCTCGAGAACGGCTGTGGCTGGGCCGATCCCGGGAGCGATGAAGGGCTCCTCGCCCTGATCGACCAGCTTGGCAGGGACGAAATTCTCGCCAAGAGGCAACAAGCCAGGGCGGCCCGCCCCCTCTACTCCTGGCAGAAGGAGGAGAAGAGCCTGCTGGCGGCCTACCGCAGCGTGCTTGAGAGCGTGCAGTGGGCATCAGCGCAGCAGCAGGAAACAGGCGCGTGAGAGAAACGTCACTTGTGGCGATGAACCGGCAGACAGCGGGCAGCGGCGGCAGGGGCGGCTACAGATTACGCGCGGGCAACCGGACAGAGCGCTCCGCCTGAGACCCGCCCGAGAGCGTTAAACCACCGCCTTTATGCGCGAATACCCAAATTATACCTCCCTTTTAGCGGGCCCTTGTCCTGGCACCTCCGTGAGTATGAGTTGAGCGCGGCAGAGCCCCAAGGCACAGAGCCGACTGATCTTCAAGGTCGTCAAACCCCAGGCTGGCGACCCAGGCAGCGCTCCAGGCCGGTTTACGAGCCCCAGCCGCATTGACGTCTGTGAATTATTATGAATTGCACCGTGAACCTCATCAATGGGATATTTCTTCTCAGCGTCCTCATAAGCGGTACTGCCTTTGCAGCCCCCATGACCACGGCCTTCACATATCAAGGCAGCCTGCAGGACGGCGGCAGCCCGGCCCACGGAGCTTACGACATCCGCTTTTCACTATACGACGCACAGACGGGCGGCGACCTTGCTGGCACCGTCACGAACAGCGCCACACCAGTCACAAATGGCCTGTTCACCGCCACTCTAGACTTCGGCCCCGGCGTCTTCACCGGCGAGGCACTGTGGCTTGACCTCGCCGCCCGGCGGGCCGGCACGGAAGCATTCACCCCCCTAACACCGCGCCAACCGCTTGCGGCCAGTCCATACGCCCTCTACGCCAACGTGGCACAGACCGCCAGTAACGTCTCGGCATCAAATATCACGGGCCAGCTTATGCTTGGACAGCTACCTGAGCAGGTGGTAACGAACGCTGCCTCCAGCGTGAGCCTGAGCGGCACATTTGCCGGCAACGGCGCCGGCCTCACCGGTATCGAAGCAACGAACGTCAGCAGCATCGATCCGGCCAATACTATCCTGCTGAGCGTCGGCCACTCACGATGCTTCAACCTTTTCGAGGAAATGAAGAACGATACGCGCTTCCTTGGATACCCGATAATCAGCAATGCGGCGGTCTCGGGTTCCACCGTGGCCCAGGCCGGCACAGTCTGGACCAATCTCCTGCCGCAGGTCGCGGCCTGGCGGGGCGCAGGCTATACCGTGCTCGTGACCATTTGGACGGGCGCGAACGACTTCGGTAATTTCACAGCGTCCACACTGAGCACATATTCTAACATTTGCACTAGCATCGCGGGTTCCGGCTGCCTGCTCTACTGCGTCACAGACCAACCCATAGGTGATCACGACACCCCGGCGGGCTATGTTGCCATTGCATGGTTGAACAACTGGATTCGGGAATGCTTCCTGGCGTGGAGGGTTAGAGATGCGCAGAATGACGAGCCTGATTGCTTCAACACGAATATCTTCTACGACACCTTCCACGAGTCGGTCGGCTTGGGCACTGTCAGGGATTTCTTTGTCCCGGCCTACCTCAAGGAGATCTACTCGCCGACAAAAACCATCTGGCCCCAATGCTGGAACTTCGTTTACGGCACGAACTGGGTTTCGATTGCTCCGGGCAGCAGCAACTCAGCGCCTACACTCCTGAACGTCTGCGGGGGGGCAAATGTGGGCTGGACGCTTTCCGACGGAAGCTCGTTGAGTTTTGGTCTTGGTGGCGTGCTCTCTATTTGTGGTCCGGGATCACTCTGGAATCAATTCATCGGGAATGCGTCCGGGAATGCGGCGGCGACAGGATACTGGAACGTGGGCCTCGGGCAAAACACGCTGACGGGCATTGCGAGCGGGATCGGAAACACTGCCCTTGGATACTACTCCATGGCTGCCAACACGACAGGCACGGAAAACACCGCCGAGGGCGGATTTGCGCTTTGGTCAAATACAGCCGGGAACTACAACCTTGCAAACGGATACGCTTCGCTTTTCAACAACGTCAGCGGCAGCGAGAACGTCGCGGTGGGGTATTATGCGATGTACTGCAACACAGGAGGCGTGGGTAATATCGCTGTAGGCACTTCGGCCTTAAAGTACAACACGAGCGGAAACGCCAACGCTGCTATAGGCACAGCCGCACTTTATGCCAACGCCAACGGCGGCGCAAATGTCGCCGTTGGGGAATACGCGTTGACCGCCAACACCTCGGGCAATGAAAACACTGCCGTTGGGAGTGGAGCACTGGGAGCCACAACCACCGGCAGCTATAATGTCGGGCTCGGTTCTGATGCAGGCGCAAACGTCACCGGCGGCAGCAGCGGCAACACGTTCATCGGGCCCGAATCCGCGTACAGTTTTAGCAGCGGCAGCGGCAACATCTGCCTCGGGTCTCGCGTTGACCTGCCGCTCTCGACCGGAAGCGGACAGTTGAATATCGGCAACCTGATTCAGGGGACCGGAGCCTACAACAGCCAGAGCGCGTCGTCGTCGAACCTTGTGACTGGGGGAGTGGTGACGATCGGCGGCGGCTTGCGATACCCCCAGCAATCTGCCGCTCCCACCGCTGCAAGCATCGGCGGGACCGTCGGCAGCGTCACCAACCATTTGATCATGAACGTGAACGGCCAGCTCACGGATTATTGGAGCGACGGCAAAACGCTCTATAGCAAGCGGCTCGCGCCCTGAAAAAGAGCAGTGAAGACCGTCCGCCAGAGTCTTATGGGACGCCGCTGATGATGATTCCGCAGGAGAATGTATGGCCAAAGTGAGGGTTGTCCACGTCCACGAGACGCCCATGGTCCACAAAACCAGAGATTTCGAGGAGGCCACAAGCGTGCTCTCGGTGGGGCTGGCCTATGAAGTCCTGCTTGCTGGGATGCTGGCAGTGGCTCTCGCCTCCGTGGAGTCGCCCTTCCCGAACGCGAGGACTGAACGGCTGCCCAGGAAAACGTTTCGGCTGGCGGCCTACCGTGCCGTCTTGGGGACGAGGCCATGAGCGCCGGGCGCTGTCTTCACTTGCTCCAAACCAACGCGACTCACGCGAGCCGCGTGCTCAAGGAATCGCACAGCCTCGTAAGAGCGGGCTGCGCCCGCGCGGCATCCGTTGTGGCCAAGTGGGACCCGGGCCTGAACGAGCGGGAGCAAATCGCTCCGGGCATCGAACTGACGCGGGTGAAGCTGGCCACCCTTGGACTGCCCAGGAAGCTGCCGTGGCAGGCGGTGAAAGAGGTCGAATGGCACTCCAAGGTGGTGCGCCTTGCACGCGGGCTCAACCCCTCCGTGGTCGTTTGCCACAGCATACGCCCCCTGCGGGCAGCCGTTGCGATCAAGCGGGCCACGGGGGCCTCGCTCCTCTACGACGCTCACGAGCTCGAGACAGAGTGTACGCAGCCGCGCGGCCTCCTCAGGCGCCTGGACAAGGTGATGGAGCGCCGTTTGATCCGCCACTGCGATGCCGTAGTCTGTGTGGGCGATCTCATCGCCGACTGGTACGCCCGGGAATACCGGATTGCCCGCCCTGCGGTAGTTCGGAACATCCCGGACTCCCGCATCGGCACGGGGGCTGGGGACCCGCCGGCCCTGAGAGAGCGCTTCAACGTTCCAGAAAACGCGCTGCTCTTCATTTACTCCGGCGGGCTCTTTCCAGGCCGGCGCGTGGAACAGATGCTCAGAGTGTTTCCAAGGCTCGGAACGAGCCGCCAGATAATCTTCATGGGCTACGGGCCTCTGGAGCAGGCCGTGCGGACGTCCTCGGCCACGTGCAGGAATGTCCACTTTCTGCCGGCCGTCCCCGCGCCCGAGGTGATCCGGTTTGCGGCGAGGTGCGACGTGGGCGTCGTAGGCGTGGAGAATGTCTGTCTGAGCAACTACTACAGTCTGCCGAACAAGCTCTTCGAGTATCTGCTGGCGGGGGTCCCGATTTTGGCGCCCGACTTTCCTGAAATGCGTGGCGTTGTGGCACGTCACGAGTGCGGGTGGCTGGTCCCCGAGGGAGACGAAGCTTGGCTCGGCGCTATTCGCGACCTCAGCCCAGAGGGCGTGCATCGGGCCGGAGAGCGCGCGCGCATGGCCGCGGCGCTATATTCCTGGGCCAATGAGGAGCAGGTTTTCCTCAAGGCCTATCGCCAGGCCATGGAGAGCCGGCGGGCGTGAGAGACAGTTGTGTGTGGCATCGCGGGCATCGTCGGCAGACTTGATTCGGTCGACCTCTGCGGCTTCAGGGAGGCCGCGTACGGAATCATGGCGCGCCGGGGTCCGAATAGCCGCGGGGCGGCTTGCGTGCGCGACGGGCGGCTCGGCCCGGTGAACGAGGGTCCCATCCCCCCTGACACTAGCTGCCTCTTGGTTCACACGCGCCTGGCGATACTGGACCTGACGCAGGCCGGGGCGCAGCCGATGATCGATGCGGCCGGGCGTTCGGCCTTGGTATTCAACGGGGAGATCTACAACCACGGTCAACTGAGGCAGGACCTCGGGCTTCAGCAGGCCGAGCTGAGAGGCACTTCGGACACCGAAGTCCTCTTCCACTGGCTGCGCAGGCACAGCAAGGGCCAGGACTTCAAGGAACTCGTCGGGATGTTCGCGCTGGGGTTTGTGGACCTGGAGCAGGGAAGCCTGCTGCTGCTCCGCGACTATTACGGGATCAAGCCGCTCTTCGTGGCCCGGCGTGAACGCTATCTCGCCTTCGCCTCGGACTTGCGGGTCCTGCTGGCCCTGCCGGGCACGTCGCGGGAGGTCGACCGGACCAAGGCGCTGGAGGCGCTGCGCTTCGGGGGGGCACCTCTGCCGGGGCGGCAGTGCATCCTCAAGGGCATCGAGTGCGTGCTGCCAGGGGAGGCCCTGGTGGCCGACCTCGGCCATCCACAATCGGGCGCATGCCGCCGATGGTACAAGCCCTGCGGCGAGGTCACCTATGCCAAGCCCTTTGGCGCGGCCGTCAAGGAGTTGCGCGAGGCCTTCCTCGAGAGCGTGCGCCTGCACCTCAAGGCCGATGTCAACGTGGGGTGCGCGCTGTCCGGCGGGATCGACTCCTCGGCCATTGTGATGGCCATGCGGCTAATCCTTGGCAAGAAGGGTGATATCCACACCGTGAGCCATATTGCCAGGCAGTCCTCCCTGGACGAGGAGCGGTGGATCGATATCGTCAACCGGGCGGCGGGCGCCACGGGGCACAAGGTCATCCCGGTCCCCGAGCAATGCGCCGAGGACCTCGATGATCTGATCCGTGAAATGGGGGAGCCTTTTGGGACGACGAGCGTCTATGCGCAGTACTGCGTTTTCCGCGAGGCAAAGCGGCAAGGGTTGACCGTGATGCTCGACGGCCAGGGGGCCGATGAGACGCTGGGCGGCTACGCCTCCTACATGACCAATTACCTATGGGAACTGTTCTGCCAGGGCAGGTGGGGGCGCGGCCTGGGCATCCTCGGGTCCGAGCATGTTCGCGCCAAATCCACCCTGGGTTACCAACTCTCCCGGTTGGTATATTACCATGTCCCGCCGGCAGTCGCCCACCGCCTCGGCTGGTGGATGAGGCGAGGGGGGTCCCCCCGCTGGCTCACGAGCCACGGCCCCTCGGAGGAGGCACAGCAGCAGGAGGAAGTTTACCGGAGGCGTTGGCAGGTCGGCCTCAAGGCAGGCCTGGCCGACTCCGTCATTACTATACTGGGCGACCTCCTCAGGTACGAGGACCGCAACTCGATGCGGTTCTCGATCGAAAGCCGAGTGCCGTTCCTCTCGAACCGGTTTGCCGACCTGGTCCTTTCCATGCCGCCGCACTTCATCATCGGTCCCCGCGGGCAGACCAAGTACGTCTTCCGGGAGGCCGTGCGCGGCCTGGTGCCGGACGCCATTATCGAGCGCAAGGACAAAATTGGCTTTCAGAACGACGACGCCCAGTGGTTGAGACGCCTGGCGCCTTGGGTCGAGCAGTTGCTCGGCGCATCCGAGGACCGCAGCCGCCTCATAGACACCCGCATCCTGCGGGAAGAGTGGGAGCGGTTCCTGCGCGGCGCCTCCCGCCGCTCCGTGCTCCTTTGGAGCGCCTTCCTCTACCTCAGGTGGCTCGAGATTTACGGCGCGGCCGACTGACAGGCAATGCGAGTAGCCGTAGCAACCTCTATTCATCCGGACTACGATGCCCGCATCTGGAAGCACGTCACGGGCATCGCACGTCTGGGCGTGGAGGTCGACCTGATATGCCCCTGGGTTCCCAAAGGCGGCGCAGAAGACCCCTCGCAGCGCCCGGTGCATTGGCACACCTTTCCGCGGACGCCCAGCCGCCCTATGCGTTTTATGGCCTGGTTTCGGGTCCTCAGCAGGCTGAGAGAGGTGCTTGCGAAGGTCGACCTGGTTCATTTCCACGATCTGGACCTGCTGCCGTTGATGTCCCTGGTCAGTCTGGTGAAGCCGGTCGTCTATGACGTCCATGAGAACTATCCCGAGGAGATGCTGACCAAGCCGTACCTGCCTGGCTGGAGCAGAAGGTGCTTGTTCTTCGTGGTTCACCACGGCCAGCTCATTCTGTCCCGCCCGGTTCGGAATATCGTCACGGTTGTTCCCAACCAGGACGTCACGTTCGCCCATCCCAGGTACAACTTGATCCGAGTTCCAAACTACGCCAGCGCGGAGCTCCTGCGCCGCGCGGAAGACAATTACATGGCCCGTGAGGATTGTCTCGTGTTCACCGGCTCCCAGTACGAGGAAAATGGCAGCCTGCTCCTGCTCGAAATCACCTCCCGGCTCAGGCAGCGGTTCCCTCGTATCAAAGTCCTGGCCGTTGACCGCTTTTTCGACCCCGGATTCTATAAACGCTACCAGCGGAGGGTCCGAGAGCTGGGGCTTCAAGAAGCTGTGACGCTCCAGCCGAACCTGCCGCCGCAGGAGGTCTGGCGCATCGTCAATCGCGGCGTCATCGGCCTCTGCCCGCACTTGAGTGTCAGGAAGGCAGTTCTAGCCCTGCCCACGAAGATCTTCGAGTACATGGCCCTGGGGATTCCCGTCATCGCGACCGACGCCCCCAATACGAGAGAGGTCATACAGGCCTGCGGAGGCGGCCTGTTGGCCGACCCAAACGACTTGAGCACGTTCGTCGGCGCCATCACAGACCTGCTGGAGGACCGACAGAAAGCCCACGAGATGGGCAAGCGCGGCCAGTGCTACTTCGCCGAGAAGCTCACTTGGGAGTCGCAAATGCCCAGGTTGGTCGAGTACTATTCCACCATCCTCGAAAAGTGTGAAAATCGCCTAAACCATTCCGGGAGACAGCCGATGAAGATGGAGTGATCTCGATTCCCGCGGCCACACTGCGGAGCGAACAGCAGTGCTGGCGCATCAAGGCCGCCAGGGATGTGCTGAAGCGAATAGGGCGCGCGCTGTGGCGCCATTTGCCCGCCGTCCTGGTTTTTGCGCTCCCCGCCGCATCGTTTGGCAGCGCCCCGATGGGCACGGCCTTCACTTACCAGGGCAGGCTGAATGCCGGCGGCCAGCCTGCGAACGGCCTCTACGATTTCCAATTCTCGCTTTGGGACGCCGCCACCAACGGCAATAGCGTGGCGGGTCCTCTTCCGGCCAATGGCGTCGAGGTGACCGGCGGTCTTTTCACCGTCTCGCTGGACTTTGGCGCCGAGGTCTTCGCCGGGCAGGCCGGGTGGCTGGGAATCTCGGTGCGGACCAATGGCGGCGGGGATTTCACTCGGCTCACCCCGCTCCAGCCCCTCACGGCGGCTCCATTCGCGCTTTATGCGCTCAACTCCGCGACCGCCGCCAGCCTGAGCGGCGGGGGCACTGCCTCCGAGTCGGGCGGCCTGTTCGAGGGCGCCTTTGCCGGCGACGCCTCCGGCCTGACTAATATGAACCTGGCCACCGCGCAGGCGGGCAATATTGCGGCGGCTATCGGTCTGACTAACCAGGCCAATCAGCTTGTCGGCACGTTTGCGGGGAACGGTTCCGGCCTGACCAATTTGACCCTGCCGGCGGCCAGCATCACGGGAGTCATCTCCTCATCCAGCCTTCCCCCCAATGTTGCCCTCCTTAACGCTCGCCCTACGTTCTCCTATCCGGTATTCGCGCCCAGCTTCATCGGCGCGTTTGCGGGGGACGGTTCCGGCCTGACCAATTTGATCCTGCCGGCGGCCAGCATCACGGGAGTCATCTCGTCATTCAACCTTCCCCCCAACGTCGTCCTCCTTAATGCCGCCCCTACGTTCTCCAATCCGGTGAGAGCGCCCAGCTTCATCGGGGCGTTCGCAGGGGACGGTTCCGGCCTCACCAATTTGAGCCTGCCGGCGGCCAATCTAGTGGGCGCCCTTTCGGACAGTCAGCTTTCGGCCAATGTGGCCCTGCTCAATGGGACCAACCTGTTCGGCGGGTCCAACGTCTTTGCCGGCCCAACGCTTTTGACCAACACGGACAACATCATTTATGGGTCCTTTTTGGGCACGGTGCCGGCGACCAGTCTGGTGGGCACCATTCCACACAAGCACCTTTCGGCCAACGTGGCCCTGGTCAATGGGACCAACCTGTTCAGCGGGTCCAACGTCTTTGGCGGCCCAACGCTTTTGACCAACCCGGACAACATCATTTATGGGTCCTTTTCGGGCACGGTGCCGGCGGCCAGCATCACAGGAGTCATCTCCTCATCCAGCCTTCCCCCCAACGTTGCCCTCCTTGACGCCGACCCTACGTTCTCCGCTTCGGTAATCGCGCCCAGCTTCATCGGGGCGTTTGCGGGGGACGGTTCCGGCCTCACCAATTTGAGCCTGCCGGCGGCCAACCTGGTGGGCGCCCTTTCGGACACGCAGCTTTCGGCCAATGTGGCCCTGGTCAATGGGACCAACCTGTTCGGCGGGTCCAACATCTTTGCCGGCCCAACGCTTTTGACCAACCCGGACAACATCATTTATGGGTCCTTTTCGGGCGCGGTGCCGGCGGCCAGCATCACGGGGACCATCTCCTCATCCAGCCTTCCCGCTAACGTCGCCCTCCTTGACGCCGACCCTGCTTTCTCCGAAGCGGTCAGCGCGCCCAGCTTCAGCGGGAGCGGCGCGGGCCTGAGCGACCTTAACGGCAACAACCTGATGACCGGTCCCGTTTCCGCGCCGCTTGGGCCGCAGATGATTGGGAGCACAAACTGGACGTTGGGCAGCGGTTGGTCCGGCAGCTACACCGCCGGCTTTGCCCACTCGTCGGGCACAGCGTATCTGTCCAACTACGTCACGGGGCTATCGGTCGGCGCACGGTACGTGGTTTCGCTGTTGCTTTCCAACGATACGGCGGGACAGATCAATGTCAGCCTGGGCGGGTGCGCCCTGACGGATGGCGGCTCAGGAGTCATGTGGCCTCCCGGGATGATGTGGCCCAGCGCGCCGACTGCGTATTATTTCGCGCCAACGATTGTCAATGCGAACGGTTTGGTGATTACACCACTGAGCGAGTTCAACGGGACCGTGCTGGCTGTTTCCATCCAGCAGATCGTCGGGACAAACACGCCGGTCATCTCGGTGCCGGACGGGTTCGGCCAGGACGCCCTTGAGGTCAGAATCTCCTCGGCAACGAACGCAGACATCTTCATCGGAGGTGGCTCGGGCGAGTTCGCCTGCGGCGGATTCCAGGACACGGCGGTCGGATTCCAGTCGCTTTCCAGCCTCACGAGCGGCTCACTGAATACTGCGCTGGGGTATCAAGCCCTTTTCGGAGACGTCAATGGCAGGGCAAACACCGCCGTCGGCGCTAGCGCCCTGATCTCGAACAACGGCGACCAAAACACCGCGCTGGGGGCGGGCGCGCTTCAAAGCAACACCTACGGCTACGACAATATCGCCCTTGGCGTCGAAGCGCTGGGAGCCAACACCATTGGCTTCGGCAATACTGCGGTGGGCGGATACGATTGCATGTTGAACAACACGACAGGGACGAGAAACGTGGCGGTTGGCTGGACGGCGATGCAGTGCAACACCTCCGGCAGTTGGAACGTGGCAGCCGGCACTGGGGCCATGAACGCGAATACGGTTGGATCAAACAACGTGGCCATTGGATTCTCGTCGATGAACAGGGCTACGACCGCGAACCTGGATGTGTTTGTTGGCTTTCAATCCGGAAACTCCACTACCACCGGCAGCCAGAACGTCGGGATCGGCGAGGACGCTCTCATCTCAGAAACGAGCGGCTTTGACAATACCGCAGTAGGCGCTGGTGCCCTGGGCGGGCTTACCGAATCCGGTTACAACGTCGCTCTCGGAAACAGCGCAGGCGCGTCCGCTACAGGAGCGCAAAACACCCTCCTGGGCACCGCTGCGGGAAGCGGCTTGACCAGCGGCAGCGGGAACATAGTCCTGGGCGCGTTTGTTGACCTGCCGTCAAATGCCGGCAGCGGCCAGCTCAACATCGGGAACCTCATTTTTGGCGCCGGACTATACAACGATACCGTCATGTCCAGCGCTCCTGTTTCCGGGACCGTCCAGATCAACGGGGACCTCAGCGCCAGCGGAAAGATGACCCCGACCAACGGCGTCTGTTTCCCAATGGCCACCAGCGCCCCGACAGCGGCGAGCATCGGCGGGACGCAAGGCAGCGTGACGAACCACCTGATGCTCAATGTGAACGGGCTGCTGATGGACTACTGGAGCGACGGGACGACGCTCTACAGCAAGCAACTGGCGCCCTGAAAAACGTTTCGTGCCTACGGTTGCAAGTATCGTGCGGAGTAGCCCGCGGCTTTACCAGTGGTACCGGAACATCAGAATGCTGCTCTTCCGTGCCGGCCACCGCCTGAGGCACGTCCACCCCACCGCGTTCATCACCCGGCCCGCGAGCATCAGCAGAGACCTGCGAACCGGGGCCTACTGCTTCATCAACCGTGGAGCCTTTATCGGTCCGCGTGTGGCGCTGGGCAATTACGTCATCTTCGGCCCGGAGGTCGCCATTGTTGGCGGCGATCACGTCTATGACGAAGCGGGGACGCCCATCTGCTTCACTGGGCGGCCTCCAATGCCAAAGACGGTCATCGAGGACGACGTTTGGGTGGGCCAGCGCTCGGTTATCAAGGCGGGCGTCCGCATCGGCCGAGGGGCTGTCGTGGCCATGGGTTCGGTTGTGACCAAGGACGTTGAACCCTACACTATCGTTGGCGGCGTGCCGGCTAAGTTGATCAAGCGCCGCTTCCGTTCGCCTGAGGAAGAGTCGGAGCATGATAGGATGCTGGCCCAGCCGTGCGTCCCGCGGGAGTACTGCAAGCCCAAAGTTACGGAGGATGACTCCCGGTGAGCGCCCCGCGGCGCCGCCCATTCCGGGGCAACCCCCTCGGATCACCCAGCTAGCCGTTGCGATCTGTCCCCGTGCGCGTCCTCCTGCTCAACCAGACGTTCTATCCCGACGCCGCCTCCACGACCCGGCACCTCAAGGATCTAGCGCTCGGCTTGTCCGGGTGAGGGCACAGGGCGACGGTCGTCACCAGTCGAAGGGCCTACGATGGGCCTTGGCGGCGGTTCGCAGGGCAGGAGAGTTGGCGCGTGAGCTTGGAGTCGAGGTGGTGAGCCCGTGCCAAGAGGCAAGCGAACTCATCGCCGCACGAATCGCCGTTGCGTTGTTTGGACGATGCCAGGGGCTATGCTGAAAATCATCCTTGTCGTCGGAGCGCGGCCTAATTTTCCCAAGGTCGCCCCGATCATGTTGGAGATGGCAAAGCACCCGCACCGGCTCCGCCAGGTGCTGGTCCACACAGGGCAGCATTACGACTACGACATGTCGCGAGTATTCTTCGAGGACCTCGAGATGCCGCCCCCGGATGAGCTCCTTAGCGTCGGCTCTGGTTCCCACGCCGTGCAGACGGCGAAGGTGATGACGGCCTTCGAGACGGCGGCCGTCAAGCACCGTCCGGACGCGGTAGTCGTAGTCGGCGACGTGAATTCGACCCTGGCCTGCGCCCTGGTATGCTCCAAACTCGGCGTGCCCGTGGCGCACGTCGAGGCCGGGCTCCGCTCGCGTGATCGAACCATGCCTGAAGAGATAAACCGCCTGTTGACCGATCAACTCTCCGAGATGCTCTTCACGCCGTCGAGGGACGCCTCTGACAACCTTTTGGCGGAGGGGATCGCCCCGGCGAGAATCCATTTCGTCGGCAACGTAATGATCGACACCGTGGTCAGGGTGCTGCCTAAAGCGCGTCAGCGACCCGTCTTGAAGGACCTGGGGCTCGGCGAGAGAGGCTTTCTCCTGGCGACATTGCACCGCCCGTCCAACGTGGACGACCCCGCCGCGCTCCGCGCAATCATCGAGGGGCTGGTTACAGTCTCGAGGGATACCCAGGTGATCTTCCCAGTCCACCCGCGCACGCGCAGTCGCATACAAGCGCTGGGCGTCAAGCTGCCGAACTCATCGCTGCGGCTGATGCCGCCGTTTGGCTATCTGGACTTCCTGGCGCTGATGAGCACGGCCAGTTTGGTTGTCACCGATTCAGGCGGAGTTCAGGAGGAAACGACGTTCCTCGGAGTCCAGTGCCTTACCGTCAGGCCAAACACCGAACGGCCTGTCACCATCACCGAGGGAACCAATCGGCTGGTAGGCAGCGGATACGACGAGCTGGTCAAGGGCATCCGGCAATCATTGTCATTGGGGCACGGCGTCCGGCCCCCGCCGGAGCTCTGGGACGGCCATGCAGCAAGCCGGATCGTTAAATCTTTCCTCGACCGTTAGGCTCCGCCAACAATACAATCCACCCCTCTGGACCCCTTGGATTTCGAAATATGATGCAACTGGGTCGGGCTTGTGGCACGGGCATCTTGCCCGTGTAGGCTCGGGCAAGACGCCCAAGCCACGGCCTGAGGCGGAGCCTCGCTAACTTTATGACAACACCAATGAAAAAGAGAATCCTGGTAACCGGTGGCAACGGAACCGTGGGCGCGGGCTTGGCCAGCGAGCTCCGCTCAAGGGGCCACCTTGTGGCATCGTGCGACAATTCGCACCGGCCGGATGAAGTCGGCTTTTCGGTGCGCACGGATGTCCCCCGGCCCGCTTACGCGAGATGCGACGTGGGTGAATTCCGGCAACTCGAGCGCGTCTTCGAGAAGCTTGGGCCCTTCGACTGCGTTTACCACTGCGCGGCTGAATTCGGCCGGTGGAACGGGGAGGACTTCTACGAGAGGCTCTGGCAGACCAACGCCGTGGGCACCAAGAACGTCATCCGCCTGCAGGAGCGGCTCCGGTTCCGCCTGGTTCACTTCTCGTCCTCTGAGGTTTACGGCGATTGGCCCGGTGTTATGCTGGAAAGCGTCATGGACGAAAACGAGGTCAAACAGCTAAATGATTACGCGATGAGCAAATGGGTAAATGAGATGCAGATTCGCAACTCGGCCGCGCAGTACAAGACCGAGAGCGTGGTAGTCCGCCTTTTCAACACCTACGGACCAGGCGAGTACTACAGCCCCTATCGGTCGGTGAACTGCCGATTCCTCTATTGCGCCCTCATGGGCCTGCCCTGGGTGGTGTTCCGCGGCCATTCTCGAACCTCGACTTTCCTTGCCGATACCGTAAGGACCCTCGCCAACATCGTTGGCAACTTCAAACCCGGCGAAACCTACAATATAGGCGGTGACGCGCCGCACACCATAGAGGAATTGTCGGATACCATTCTGAGAGTCACCGGCGCTGATCCGAAACTGGTCGAGTATCGCGAGTCGGAGGCCCTGACCACGAGGCACAAGCGCGTGGACACGAGCAAGTCGATTCGCGACCTGGACCACAAGAACTCATACAGCCTCGAGGAGGGGCTGCGCGTGACCGCCGACTGGATGCGGAAGGCCTACGATATACCCGCCAGGCCGTGAAGCGGGTGGAAATCCATGTTATTCGTCATCTCCGAGGTTTACTTTCCTGAGGAAGCAGGCACGGCCCATTACATGACCGGCATCGCCGAGGGATTGGCCAGCAAGACGGCGGTTCGGGTCATCTGCGCCAGGCCCAAATATGAGAGGCAGTGGGATGCTGTGCCTGCGAAGGAAAGCCACAAGGGTGTAAGTATCCAACGGTGCTGGGCGACGACGTTCGACAAGAACCGCTTGGCTGGCCGCATTGCCAATGTCGTTACGGCGTCCTTGTCGATCTTCCTTGCCGCTGTACGGCAGGTGCGCAAGGACGATCGCGTGCTCGTGGTGACGAGCCCTCCTTTGCTGCCCTTCGTGGCGGCCGCCGCGTGCCGCCTGCGTGGCGCCAGATGCTTCCTGAAAATCGACGACGTCTTTCCCGAGGCCATGATCCATTCCGGGCTTTTGCGCCCGGGCAGCATCGCGGTCTCCTTCATGAACTGGATGAACCGCGCCCTGTACAGGCGCGTCGAGCGAATCGTCGTCCTCGGCCGTGACATGCGGCTGTTGGTCGAGAAAAAGCTCGGGGGCCCCGGCGAGAACCTCCTGGTCATACCAAACTGGGCTGATGTCGATACCGTCGTGCCCAGCCCGAAGGCTGGGAACAGACTGCTGCGCGAGCACGCCTTGGAGAATAAATTCGTCGTTGGCTATGCCGGAAACCTGGGGCGCGTTCAGGCCGTCGAAGCCATGTTCGAGACGGCGCGCCTCCTCAAGGGCGAGGAGGATGTTCACTTCATGGTTGTCGGCTCAGGCCAGAAGGCTGCTTGGCTCGAGAGTGCCGTGGCGCAAGCGGGCCTGACCAACATTACCCTGGCCGGCTGGCGTCCCCGTGCGCAGCAGTGCGACTTCCTGAACGCATGCGACCTCGGCCTGGTGTCGCTTGTGCGCGGCATGGCCGGAATAGGCGTCCCTAGCCGCCTCTACAACGTCATGGCCGCCGGGAAGCCTGTTCTCGCCATGATCGACCAGGAGTCCGAGCCCGCCATGGTGGTCCGGGAGGAGTCCATCGGGTGGGTCGTGCCGCCTGATCAGCCTCGGAAGGCTGCCGCCGCCATCCTTGACGCAAAATCCGACCGGGGGCGCCTGGCCCGGATGGGTGCCACGGCCCGCAAGGTGGCCGCGGCCAAGTACTCGCGCGAACGAATCCTGGCCGCCTACGAGAGCCTCCTGTGGCGCGCCTGCCGAGGCACGGCGCCGTCGTTGCCGTGACCAGTCCGCCTTTGGTTTCGTTCATCGGTGCCTGGCTGGCCCGTTTCTGGAGGGCTTCCTGCTTGAACGGCGCCTGCAGGCCGTGCGCCCTCACACGGTGTCATGGGCCGTTGCCGTCAAGCCAGGCCCGCAGCCGGGCGCGCTCATATTCTGCGCTAAATCCCTTGGCCACCGTCCCTCCACGACTGGCCCAACGCCAGCCTGACCTGGTCGCGCGGCCGAGCCAATCCATTGCTCGAGTAAGGTAACACGTGCAGCGGCGCAGCGGAGTGAGCGGCAGGCGATGCTTGTCCGCCATGTATTTTGCCATGTGCTGGCGGGAAGGAAAAGCCAGTCCCCATAGCGAGCGCGCCTTTGTGGCGAACGTGGCAGAAGCGCAAGCGGAGGCCACCACGACCACCAGTGGCGGCAGCTCGTCCTGGGGCGCCGCGGGCAAAGGCTGCATTCCAGCCAAAGCTGCTTTTCTTGCCTTAGCCAGCCATCGAGGGGCCAGGGCCTCCGGTTCGATCGCCTCGAGCAAGGTGCGGGGCACGGGCGCATCCGCCAGGTCTTTTGCCAGGCGCAGCGCCATGCAGACGCTTCTTTCCGCGCGCCAGTCACGAATCCGCGACCGCACATGGTCCCACTGAATTTCACGGCAGTAACGGTCCAGCACAACCCTAATGTCCCACAGGGTCCCAAGTCCGAACTCGAACAGATGGCGGCTGGCGTGCAGACAGAGGTGAAGGAGCAGGTCCTCGGGTGATAATACCATCGACTCCTCCCCGGCGATGGCGGCGCGACAGGCCCGGCCCCAGAGACCGTCGAGCGGCACCGGGTGTACCCAGTCGATCGTCCAGTGGACTTCGATGCAGGGATGGGGCGACCTCGGCAGCATTGGCATCAGGTGGTCGTGGTTCCTCAGCCAGGCCTCAAGACCTTCCTGGCGGTACTCCGGGGCCTCAGCGTCCCAGGAGTACCCCATCTCGCGAAGACTGGCCGCGGTCCTCAACAGGTCGGGCCGCCGGACTAGAATATCGATGTCCCCCATTGGGCGGAGCGCAGGCTGCCCATAAATCAATTCGGCCAGGTGCGCTCCCTTGAGCACGATGAGGGGGATGTCCCTCTCGCGCAGTTTCCTCAAAACCTGCCGCAAATCCTGGTAGAGCATCTCATTCTTGGCGCCGGTGAGAAGGAAGGCCTCGCGGAGAGCTTGGAGAACGCTCTCCGGCGTCTTGGCCGCCGAGCCGCTCCCGGAGGTGAGGCGCTGGTAAAGCAAAGGCCGGAGGCTGTGCCTCGCGCTCGCCTCTAGAAGCTCATCCCAGCCGGGCGCGTCCAGCCGATCGAGTTGCGCCAGCGTCTCCACGTCCGGCCCCTTGAGACACCCCAGCAGGATTTGCTCGGCTTTCATGATTCTGTGGCGAGCGGAAGCTGCCCGATCGCGGGCCGGAGCGCAATTCGAAACGATCCCCGTGGCGCCAATGGAGCACTTGCCGCCGCGCTCAGACTGTGCCAGGATAGACGCCTGTGTTCTTTGCGATTCACGCCTGTTAGGATTAGATTAAGCTGACAACGCATGATATTGCTCGCAATAGCAAGCTGCCTCCTTGGGGCGGCTATTGTCCGGTTGCTGATCCCGTTGATCGTCAGGGAATGCGCGCGCAGACGAATACTCGATCGTCCCTCGGACCTGCACCATGCCCACAGCCGGCCGGTGCCGCGCCTGGGCGGGCTGGCATTGGCGGGCGCATTCGTGGGGGTCGAGCTGTTCATCGCATTGGTGCAGCCAGACGACGGTGTCAGCATTCCCGCCCGAGATGCCGTCATCCTAGGCTCCCTGGCGATGTTCGGCCTGGGATTATGGGATGACCTGCGGGGGCTGGGAGCCAGAAAGAAGCTGCTCGGGCAAATTCTGATTGCCGTTGGGGTATGCACCTCCGGCATTGGCATCCAACAGTTTCAAATCCCGCTAACCCAGCATATTATCCCCCTTGGCCACTCGGGGCTGCTGGTGACTGTCTTCTGGCTGGTCGCAGTCACCAACCTGATCAACCTGATTGACGGCGCCGACGGTTTGGCCGCGGGAATCTGCCTGATGTTGATGCTGCTGATCGCCTACGTGGGCCACCAGGGCGGCAGCTTCGAGCTGCTGGCTGCGGGCATGTCCGGGGCGTTGCTGGCCTTCCTGCGGTTTAACTTCCCGCCGGCCCGCATTTACCTTGGCGATGGGGGGGCCTATTTCCTGGGCTTCCAAATTGGCCTGTTTTCGCTGATCGATTCGCACAAAGGCGCAGTGTTCGCGTCGCTGGCGGCGCCGATGTTTGTCCTGGCCCTGCCGATACTGGATACCAGCCTTGCCATCGCGCGCCGGGGCCTGTGGGGGCTGCCGATCTTCCGGCCCGACCGCCGGCACCTGCACCATCATTTGCAGAGCATCGGGTTCTCGCGCCGAAGGGTGGTCTTGTCCTTTTATGCGGTGACGCTCGTGTTCCTGGTAATGGGCTTCGTCACCGTCTGGTCGCGGGGCCACTGGATCCCCGGGTTGCTGGGCTTCGGGTCCCTGGTCCTGCTGGCTTGCGCCGGCAGCTTGGGTTTCAGCCGGGAGTGGTTTGCGGTGGGCCGCGTGGTGGGCAACTCGTTTGGGATGCGCAAAGAGATACAGTACGCCCTCAGCCTGACTCACTGGCTGGAGTTGGAAGGAGAGCGTTGCGGTTCACTTGACGGTTTATGGACCAGCTTCAGTTTTGCCGCGCACAAGCTTGGATTCACCTCGGCAAAGTTAACCTCAGCCGGCGGGCAGCGGGCCTGGGCCCACCCCCACGGCGGCCGGCCGACCCGCTCGGCCCGGTATGAGCTGCATGGCGGACGTTCCGGCATCCTCGAGCTCGAGGCCCCGGACTCCGGCCCCTCTGGGCCCGGCGGCGAGCCGGCGGGCCAGGGGGCGTCTGGCGGCAAGAAACTCTGCCTCGGCGTATCGGACTCCAAGGCGTTCGAAATCTTGAGCGAGTTGCTGGCCGAGGGCTGGTTGAAGTCTGCCGCCCGTTGCAATGGCGTCTGCGCCCAGCCTGAGAATCGAGCTGGAAAATGAGAGTTCTCGCGGATCCAGCGGCTTTGCTGTGGTTTGGGCTGTGCGGGCTGTCCTGTGTGCTCCTGGCGCGGCGGCAATGGAGACGGGCCTGGGTCGTTTTGGCTTGTGTTGCGGCCGCTTGTGCGGTGGAGGCGGCCAGGCTGCCCCGGCGGCTGGTTGCGGGCCTGGAGCGGCCCTTTGTGCGGCAGGCGGGAGCGCCAACCGAGCCGGCGGACGCCGTGGCGGTGCTCGGGGGCTCCGTGAAGCCGTCCACAAACAACATCCTGGGTCTGGGGTTTGGCGACACTGCCGATCGCCTCATCACTGGCATCGCTTTGGTGCGCCAGGGAAAGGGGCGCGTATTGGTCTTGAGTGGAGGCGGCAGAGGGGTCCCGCCCGGAACCGGGGTGCCGGTCGAGGTGCAGGGGGCAAGGGATTGGATTCGTTCATGGGGCCTGGCGCCGGCGCCGGTCGAGGTCCTCGACTGGTGCCTGGACACACACGAGGAGGCGCTCCGGCATGCGAACCTGGCGCGCAAGAATGGCTGGAAGAAGGTCATACTGGTCACTTCGGCATGGCACATGAAGCGGGCAGCGGCGGCATTTCGCAAGGCCGGGTTGGAGGTCGTGCCGGTGGCCTGCGATTTTCGCGGGATTCCCGGCCGTCTGGAGAGCCACCGCCTCTCTTGGGTCCCGCGCACCGGCACGCTGGTCCTGCTGGACCTATGGATGGAGGAGACTGCGGGCTACCTCTACTACCGCCTTCGTTCCTGGGCTTGACATGCCAAAGCCACTTAAAGCCACTTAAAGCCAATTAAAGAAGAATGAAAACAGCCGTGGTATGCGGAGCGGGCGGCTTCATTGCCGGCCATGTAGTCAAGCGTCTCAAGAGCGAAGGTTACTGGGTGCGGGGCGTCGATATCAAACTCCCCGAGTTCGCCCCCACGGCGGCAGACGAGTTTCGCGTGCTGGACCTGCGCGAGGAGAGGAGCTGCCGGGAAGCGCTGGCGCTGCCCGGGGGCAAACCGGACGAGGTCTATCAGTTGGCGGCCGATATGGGGGGCATGGGCTTCATTCATTCCGCCGAATGCGAGATCATGCACAACAGCGTGCTCATTAACGT
>Ga0326728_10003782_pt1 | contig 46088 bp, 43 predicted proteins | sample MB3enrmetagenome_FD_207602 | JGI IMG/M metagenome (GOLD analysis project Ga0326728, IMG submission 207602) | Lab enriched peat soil microbial communities from McLean, Ithaca, NY, United States - MB31MN | ecosystem: Environmental > Terrestrial > Soil > Wetlands > Peat | place: USA: New York...
GCGAATATCAGACTGATCAATCGTCGCCAAAATCTGCCCCGACTGCTGCTGGCCCTGTCCTCGAAACACAACGACAAAAACAACCACAAAGATGTGCAGGGGTTGACAGGTCACTCCATATCAGTGTTCGTGAAATCCGGCGGCGGTTTCGTATCCATGTTTCTGCACGAGCAGATCGCGTTTTGCCAGTTTGAGATCTTCGCCGACCATTTCGGTCACCAATTCCTGAAACGAGGTGCGTGGCGTCCAACCCAGCTCGCGTCTGGCCTTTTCGGGATTGCCCAGCAGCGTCTCGACTTCGGACGGACGGAAATAACGAGGATCGACACGCACGATAACCTCCCCGCGCTCGTCGATGGCGTGTTCCTCAACCCCGCTGCCCACCCATTGCAGATTCATGCCGAGTTGCGCGGCAGCCAGGGTGACGAACTCGCGCACACTGTGCTGCTCGCCGGTAGCGATGACGTAATCCTCAGGCTTATCTTGCTGCAGCATCATCCACTGCATCTCGACGTAATCGCGGGCATGACCCCAGTCGCGCAGCGAGTCCATGTTGCCCAGGTAAAGACAATCCTGCAAGCCGACCTTGATATGGGTCAGGGCACGGGTGATCTTGCGGGTGACAAAGGTCTCGCCGCGGATGGGCGACTCGTGATTGAAGAGTATCCCGTTGCAGGCGTACATGCCGTAGGATTCGCGGTAGTTGACCGTGATCCAGTAGCCGTAGACCTTGGCCACGCCATAAGGTGAGCGGGGATGGAAGGGCGTGGTCTCCGACTGCGGAATCTCTTGCACCAAGCCGAACATCTCCGAGGTGGAAGCCTGATAAAAGCGTGTCTTGTGGGTCAATCCCAGCAGACGAATCGCCTCCAGAACGCGCAGTGTACCCAGGGCGTCGGCGTTGGCCGTGTATTCTGGCTCCTCAAAGGAGACCATGACATGACTCTGTGCGGCAAGATTGTAGACCTCATCGGGTTGAATTGCGCCGATGGTGCTGACCAGGCTTGATGTATCGGTCAGGTCGCCATAGTGCAGGATCAGCCGGGGATATTCACTGTGCGGGTCTTGATACAGATGGTCGATGCGTTGTGTGTTGAAGAGCGATGAGCGCCGCTTGATGCCATGCACTTCATAGCCCTTATTGAGAAGAAACTCGGCCAGATATGCGCCATCCTGACCCGTAACCCCAGTAATTAAAGCCTTTCGCATTCGCAATTGCCTCTTTTTCGCTAGCAGCCTGTTGTGTAATAGGCCATGATGGATACTTGCCTGACTCCCTTATCCCCAACATATTGCGGTTTCAGGAATCCAGCTTTGCGGTACATTTGACGAGAGAGTCGTAAGGAATCGGCTCGACGGCGACTGCCTGTTCATTGTCGCGCGACAGCTATTCTAGAAAGAGAGTATCCGCTCGGTCCTGGCACCGCACGGAATCGGGCATTTTGCAGAAAACGGGGCAGAGCGTGTTTTTAAAACCGCGTTCGATTGCGCAGGACGGCATGGCGGCAGCGTTCACCACAGCCGCGGCAGACAGGCTGTACGATCTCGATCTGGATGAACTGCTGGGCCGGGAGCCGCTGCATGTAGATTTGGATGCGGCGCGGCGGCGGATTGCAGGCCGGGTGGTGATGGTCACCGGCGCGGCCGGGTCGATCGGCGGCGAACTCTGCCGGCAATTGCTCGATTGTGAGCCGGCCAAGCTGGTCTGCGTGGATCGGGCGGAGACCCCGCTCTTTCTTCTACAACAGGCGATGCGCGCCGCACCGGTGCAGATGGCATTCTGCCTGGCGGATGTGGCCGACCCTGCGCGCATGAACGAGGTGATGCGCGAACATGCCGTAAGCGCGGTGTTTCACGCCGCCGCCTATAAGCATGTGCCGCTCTTGGAGCAGAACCCGCAAGAGGCGGTGAAGAACAATGTCTTGGGCCTGTTGTCGCTTCTCGATGCCGCCGATGGAGCCGGTTGCGAGGATTTTCTGCTCATCTCCTCCGACAAGGCGGTTTGCCCCAGCAGCTTCATGGGCTGCACCAAGCGCATCGGCGAACTGATTCTGGCGGCGCGGCCCTCGGCGCGGATGCGCGGCCTTTCGGTGCGCTTCGGCAATGTGCTGGGCTCGCAGGGCAGTGTTCTGCCGCTCTTTCAGGGACAAATCCGCTCCCGGCGGGAGATCGCCGTGACCCATGCGGAGGTTGCGCGCTACTTTCTCACCCCCGCGGCGGCGGTGTCGCTGGTCTTGCAGGGCTTTTCCATCGGCGAGCGGGGAGACATCCTGGTGCTGGAGATGGGCGAACCGGTGCGCATTCTGGATCTGGCCGAACGTCTGATTCAGCGATCGGGAATTCCGCCGCAGGAGGTGAGAATCGTGTTCACCGGTCTGCGTCCTGGAGAGAAGCTCTTCGAGGAGCTGTTCTACGATTTCGAGCAGAGCCAGAAGACATCGGCGGAGAAAATTCAGCGGGTGCGCGGGCCGGCGATGGGGTGGGCAGAACTGGAGGCGCACTTGTGCGCCCTGCGCGCGGTGAACGCCACGGGCCAGCCGGAGCAGATCCGCGCCAAGGTGAAGGAGATGGTGCCGCAGTATCTCTGGGAGTCTCCCTGCAAGGCGGCGCATTTGCAGGGAATGGTTTGAAATCGACTACTCTGATATAGATTTCCGAATTTTCGCGCGATCCATGCAACAGCGCCGCTCAGTTGCTGGCTGGGAATAAAATGACCCAATGCGCCACAGGCCAGGGATCAAGCGTTGATGAGAGCGGCGGCTTCCACCTGCGCGCTGATCCACTGGTAGGTTTTGCGGATGCCATCTTCCAGAGATGCGCTTGGAGCCCAGCCCAGTTTCTCCATGATCAGGCGGTTGTCGGAGTTCCTGCCACGCACCCCCAACGGACCGGGAATATTGTGAATGCGCAGGTCGCGGCCGGCAATCTTCATGGCCATCTCGGCCAATCCATTGATGCTGATCATCTCTTCGGAGCCGATGTTGACCGGCTCGCTGAAGGAGGACTCCATCAGGCGGCGAACCCCCTCCAGGCACTCGTCGATATACAGGAAGGAGCGGGTCTGCAAGCCATCGCCCCAGATTTCAATCTCGCCGCCCGCGGGGGCCGATGCGACCTTACGGCAAATCGCGGCCGGAGCCTTCTCCCTGCCACCCTGCCAGGTACCTTCAGGTCCAAAGATATTGTGGAAGCGGGCAATGCGCACTTGGATTCCATAATTTCTGGCATAGGCCATATAAATTCGCTCACTAAAGAGCTTTTCCCAACCATATTCGCTGTCGGGCGCGGCGGGATAGGCGGAGGCCTCGCTGCAGACCGGATTCTCGGGATCCATCTGGTTCCGTTCGGGGTAGATGCAGGCCGAAGAAGAATAGAAGAACTTCTTCACTCCCGCCTTGCGGCCAGCCTCAACGGTGTTGAGATTGATGGTTGCGGAGTTATGCATCACGCAGGCATCGTGCTCCCCGGTAAAGATATACCCAGCTCCGCCCATGTCAGCGGCCAGTTGATAAACCTCCTCGATACCCTGGACGGCCTGAGCCGCCAGCGCGTAATCGCGCAGATCACCGACGATGAACTCGTGAGCTTCCGTGGGGGAGAATTCAGGATCCTTGAGGTCCACTCCGCGTACCCAGAAGCCTTCCTGCCGCAGACGCTTTACCAGATGGCTTCCGATAAATCCGCCAGCTCCATTAACAAGAACTTTTCTCATGTTCACTCATCCTCGTTGAATCATTTGACGCAAACTTGGTATGGACTGAGCCTTCATAATACGTGCCCCGTAAGTGCATTGCCTGGCGTGAAAGCCACCATGGTTGTCTTGGTAGGGGAATCGTGGTTCCACAGAGATCCTCGCCAATTTTATACAAGAAACCGAAGGCGTGAAGGCCGAATAGCAGAAAACAACCAGGCAACCGCATAGTCTACCATGGGTAGCACCCATTATACCGCGCCATCGCGTTCCGACCAGGCCTTTTGCAGCAGAAGCCCTTTGTTTGGCATCTGAATCGAGATCCTGGCGGTAATTCGCGATGGTCGAAGCGAGGAGAAATCAAGGATCGCGATCGCAGCGAAGATGGGTTGAAGACGTGGTTGCAAGTTAGTATGTCGCCGGTTCCGGCGCGCAGTGCGCGATGTTATGCGGAAGCTGCAATTCGCGGCTCAGCCACGTTTTCGACATACCAATCGTAAGCGATTTTCAGGCCTGCTTCAAAGTCGGTCTGGGCGGTCCAGCCCAAGGCCGACAGGCGGCTCACATCCATCACTTTGCGCGGCATGCCGTCCGGCTTGGAGGTATTGAAGGAGAAGGTTCCCTGCCAGCCAATCACCCTGGCCAAGCTCTCCGCCAGATCCAGAATGCTGATGTCGTGCCCGGTGCCCAGATTCAGAAACAGCTCCTCCGAGTAGTTCTTCATGGCAAAGACGCAGGCATCGGCCAGGTCGCCAGTAAAGAGGAACTCGCGCTTTGGCGTGCCCGTGCCCCACAACTCCACGGAGGGGAGGTCGGCCACCTTGGCGGCATGAATCTTCATAATCAACGCGGCCACGACGTGGCCACTCTCGGCGTCGTAGCGGTCTCCGGGCCCGTAGAGGTTGGTGGGCATGAGGGAGATAAAATCGCAGCCGTACTGGCGCCGATAGGCCTGGCAGAGCTTGATGCCGGCGATTTTGGCGATGGCATATGACTCGTTGGTCGGTTCCAAGGCTCCGGTAAGTAGCGCTTCTTCTCGCATGGGCTGCTCGGCATGACGAGGATAGATACAGGAAGAACCAAGAAAAAGCAGCTTTTTGACGCCGGTAGCGTAGGCGGAATGAATGATGTTGGTCTCGATGACCAGGTTGTTGTACAGAAACTCGGCGGGGCGGGTTGAGTTGGCCAGGATACCACCCACCGTGGCCGCAGCGAGGAACACGGCATCGATCTTGCGGTCTGCCATCCAGGCTTCAACCTCCGCCTGACGGAGCAGATCCAGATCGCTTCGCGTGGCCATAACCATCTCGCAGTGCTCGCCCTGCAGGCGTCTGACAATCGCAGAGCCCGCCATGCCGCGATGCCCAGCTACCCATACGCGACGGCCTTCCAGATCAAATCTAGCCATGTCCGATGCCTCGATTAGGAGATTTTGCAGTTACCAATTTCAAACTCAAGTACAACATCTCCGAGAATAGTGCGGGAATGCGATGGCTCCTGCCTTGTCCAGTATTATCGACGCCATTGCCACCCCGGAAACCCGGGCGCGAAGTTGGCGCGCTCTAGCCAGAGACTAACCCACCCAAGAACTCTCCACACTCTCATCCTCAGTGACGGGCGCCAACCGCGGATACTTGGCAAGACCGGTTAATTGCTGCAGGCAAAGCCAAACGAAGCGCGGGTTATTGCGCAAGTATCTTCCAGCCAGACGGCGGGGCTCTTGCAGCATGCGGTAAAGCCACTGCAAACCAGAACGCTTGATCCAACTCGGCGCATCCTTCGCACATCCGCTGTGGATGTCAAAGGCGGCTCCCACTCCGACCATCAATTGCACGGGCAGACGGCTGCTGTATTGCGCCATGAAGCGCTCCTGCTTGGGCGTACTGAGTCCGCACCACAGGACGTGAGGCTTGCAGTCAGTGATCTGCAGAAGCAGTTCTTCATCCTCTTCCGGCGTGAGCGGCCGGAAAGGCGGGGTGTATTCACCCGCGATCTGCAACCCAGGAAACTGGGCGCGGAGCCGGCAACCAAGTTCTTGCGCGACACCCGGTTTGCCGCCATACAGAAAATGACGGTATCCGCGTTCGACCGAAAGGCGACAGATCTCCAGCATGAAATCGGGTCCATACACCCGAGTCATGTCCTTATGGCCGTGCCAATGTCCGAGCCAAACTGTAGGCATGCCATCCGGGGTGGTCAGAAAGGAGGAGTTGAGAATTCGCCGAAAGCTCTCGTCATCCTGCGATTCGATGATCCCGTGGACGCCAGTGACACAGATGTACCCCGACGAGCCGCTCTGCAGCAGCGCGTCGGTTTGATGAACCGCCTCTTGCATGGAGACGGCACTGATTTCTACACCCAGTATGTTGACTCGCGCCATGGAACACGTCCTTTCGCGTTGGGGAGGAGAAGCCACTCAAACAGGTCATACAAAGACTTTGTCTGAAATACCTCACGAATAAGCTAAATGCATAACAGTCCGGACACGTGTTTTCTGATTCGATCAAGCCAGAACTTAACCGGATTCACCGGAAGATGGTCTTCTGGAGCCTTCAAAACGAGGTTTTCGTCAATTAGAATGTGCTTCCCCGTCTGGCGATTGATCGAAAGATTGATACTTACATGCTCGCATACATCAGCTTCATTATCGGCTCGATAAGAACCAAGGAAATAGTCCGTGGCTCGATAAAGACAAAAGCCATTGAACGATGATCTACAACGCATCGGAATCAAGCTGGTTACCTTCTTTTGATTATTGTAAATCCAACGTTGATGAAATCGATAATAGTCCAAAGGCTTATGTTTTGCGACTGTTATCTCCCGGTTAAGGTTTTCAAGGAACTCGAAACCATCGGCTCGCAGCGATAATAGATCATAATACACTGGAGAAGAGGCTGCACTGACTGCGAACAAATGCTCATCTTTCGTCATTCTTTCTATAGCTAAATGGATATGCTTTGATTCGGGTGGAGCTTTAATCGCATTATCCAAGTCTGCAATGATGATATAGTCGGTGTTGATAATCCTCTTCCTAGAAATATCGAGAAGCGCTTGCCTCCCTAATGCCATTCGAGCAAGACGGCTCTTTACTCCGGCCATAAAAACGGTATCTAATAACTCAATGCCCGATCCGCTTGCCTGTAGGATAATCTCCCTTGTGTTGTCTTTTGAATTATTCTCGCCTATAATCGCTGAGCAAGAAAAGCCATTGGAATTAAGCCTCTTCAGATAATTGACAAATAGCGGAAATGTTTTGGCACAATCACGCGCCAAACAGAGAAACAGAATCTCAGTTGTCATGTATATTCTCTCCGAACGAAACTAAGGTTTCCCTTTCCATAAATCGTCTCGGGCGGAGATCCCCAGCCAATACCTGAGATTCTGTCGGATGATTATGCCGGTTTTCAATCGACCAAAAATTTCCCCGCAGAACTAACCTGAAAGTGTTGAATCTCTCCGCATACTTATTCGCTGAAATGGTTCGGTGATCCGGAGCTATAGGTATCTAATGTATTCCTATCACATGACATCTATCAACTCTGTCGCTGATGAGCAAATATAGGCACATGCATATTACCTGGAGGATACATCGACCTATCGCCTTTCCTAGCATCACGATCAACTCCAGATAGATAGATAGCGATGCAATCCATGTGCGTCGTACTTTAGCCTACCTTGAAGGGTTTACTTCATTCAAAGATGGCGAGCCTGTGATGACTGGGTGATCGATGAAAGGTGGACCTGCCTGAGAAAGGTTGCTCGGCGAACTGCTAAGATGTCATTAGTATATAGTTTGTCGACGCGGTTCCACAGCCTCTGCTGTTGTTCGGCCAGTTCGGCGTTGTTAGATGCTAGTCTCTCCAGTATCACTGCCAAATGTTGGTGATCATTCTCACCGAAGAGGAGAGCGTCGGATCCGATAACCTCTGGGATAGCGCCAGTTCGAGATCCAATGGTCACGGTCGCTTCGGACATAGCCTCAATCAATATAAGCCCAAACTGCTCTTCCCAAATTCCTGTCTTGCGAGAAGGTAACACGAGCGCATCGCTTTTTGCAAGAAGATCTCGTACTTCTTCAACACAAAGCCGTCCCTTAAAATCCACCACATCCGCGATTCCGAGGCTGTCACGCAGGGCGGTCAGATTCTGCAAATCAGGACCATTGCCCGCAATATTACACCTAATCCTGATTCCCTTATAGCGTACCAATGCAATCGCCCTCAGTAGGCAATCAATTCCCTTCTCTGGGACCAATCTCCCTGCAAAACATACGCTGAAGGAGTCTGCATTTCTTCTGCCAAAAAAGGGAGACGGATTGCGCAAAGGGATACCCATTTGGGGGATGATACTTGTTTTACCGCGATATCCCCAGTCGCGATGCACCTGTTCCGCACCAGTGCTGCCAGCGATAAGTCCTGCGCAATGTCCGAGAACATATTGAACATTGCGCCGTCGCGGCCATGAAAGTGAGCGGTGAAGATTCTCCCATACAAACATCACCAGAGGGATTGACCTCTTTTTTGCAGCTGCGGCAATCTGCGCTGCTCCCAGGGAGTATACCTCCTGCTCATGCAACAATAAGTCAGGATGAAAATCATCCAGTGCTCGCGAAAGAGCCTTGAACCCATACAAGAACGCACCCTGTCGTTTGCCAAAGATGATGGGCAATGCATAAGTTCGAAGCCCATGGACCTGATTCTCAAAAGCGCCCGGTGAACGTTGAAACCGGCCACGATATTTGTCTGGTGTGATCAACGCCAGTTGTATCCCCGGACAAGCCGCCATAGACTCAAGAACTGGAGAATATCCAGGCTCAACGTACGCATGTGAAACGATGGCAACCTTCATGAGTTCTCCTGGACGTTCTTGTGAAGCAGCATGCCCAATTCAGACTTTGGCAATCAAGCTCCAGACCCGGCAAGATTTCAATATTGATACACAGATCATCGGACAGTGAAGAGGCTCCATCAAAGGCCTATAATCACGCGCAGGTAAGGCACAGGCCAATAGATGAACGCGTAAAGTCCTCCATGTCTCCATAGAAGTTTCCACCAGTCTCGCGGTGGCAATCCACGGTGGCTTAACAGTAGTCTCCAACGTTGCTTGCGAGGTAATGAGCGATTCGACCAAAAGGTCGAGATGGGATTACCCCGGCATTCACCGATGTACCCCGGCGCTACAATAATCTGTACGCCGGCGCGCCTGGCAAGGAGGCCATAGTCTATATCCGACATAGCATGCGTGAAGGACCGCATCATTCCTACGGTCTGATAAATATATCTTGGAATAAACACGCAATTGCCGTTGAAGGTGTCACAGTGTTTTGCGATTACGTTATCAGGAATCACTTGAGTCGCGCGTACCGGATGGCGTCCGCATAAGGACTGCCCACCATATGTATACATCAATGTATCTGGATCGCGAGTGGAACCGACAACCAGGACGCCGTTATTGGATTGAATGATCGCTTCGCTCCAAGTGTTCATCAGCACAGTGATGCAGTTCGGATGCAACATCGTATCGTCGTTCAGCCAGAGATAGAAGTCTGGATCGCTCTTTGTTGCAACCTGCCAGGCCAAGCGCATTCCATTGCACCAAAAGAGCGAGCCATCCCCTTGAAGGATATTCGTCGTTGGGTAGGCTTCCCGCACCGCCTTTGCCGTTCCGTCGCTACAGCCGTCATCCACCAGATACACGCTCAGTGCGACATCCTGCGGCAGAGTTTGGCTATATAGCCGGTCCAGACACGCGAGCGTGTAAACCTTTCTGTTGTGGCAAGTAATCAGAACCGCGATTGTCTGCATCGTATGATTAACTTTCAAGAGTGGATGTTATATGTTGTCCTTCAAATGTACCGCGTACGCTAACGGGCCTGCCCCCGCCTTTGGTGAAGCCACTCTGCTTGGCAACGACCCAAATCAGACCGAGACTCGCTCCCTGCATGATCCCGCCAGCATAAGGCGCCAAGTAGACGATTTCTGCGAGTAACAGCGCTTCGATGAAACTGGCACTCATGAGCGGTTGAATCAAACCATCTCTGGCTAAACGGCTAGACCAGTTTAAGCTCTTCATGATAACGCCTAACCAGATCAGGAGCGTAACTAAGCCGACAATACCGTAATTTGCGAGAGTGCTAATATAACGACTGTGAATGAAGGTTGAAGCGCTCGAGACAACAAATACATTCATTGCCCAACCGGCAGGTGGGCCAGCGATGATCGCCAGAGGGTTATCGGAGAGAATTCTGGCCGTTGCTTCCTGGTAGCCGGCAACTCGCCAAGCCCAAGTGCTATCTTCTTTCTCGGTTTCTTCAACATTCGAAGCAAATATCCCTTTTGCGGAATCGAGAACCCGAGGAGCGATGAGCAGGAATGAGATAAAACAAACCGAAATTACTGATACTAGAATTGTCCACTGCTTTCTTGAGGTTCGCAGGGTTCGAAATGCCAGCCAGACAAATCCAACGGCTACCGCTAACCAAACACTTCTATGTTGTAGAGCGAGCGTAATCGCGGCCAGCGGTAAGGCTACTGCCCCCCACCATTTATTGCGGCGCTCGGAGAGCCAGAGGTACAGTGCTGATAGAAATGCTTGAGCTACAACAAAGGCGTAATTCGCGTTCAAAACGCGCTCTACTTCGCGAAAGTCACCGCTTTCGTCTCCCGGGATCGATAGAACCCCAATCCAACGGAGGATTGCTACACTACCAAATACCAACCCCACCCATCCGATCCACCGGGCCAAACATTTTGAATCCAGCTTGATGGCGGGCATGATCAACATGACGGCCAAAGCCGGAGCTACAAAATGAATATTCTCCCTGATGTTGTTACCTGCATCCTTGATGCCATAGGTTGGAATACCGCGTAGAAAATTGAGCATGGAGAGACCAAATAATGCAATGCAGGGCATGGCGTCGGATGGAAGTCTTTGCCTGTTACGCTTTAAGACCAGTGCGCCCGCTGAAAGCATAACAATATCAGCAATATCGTTCAGATATATAGTAACACCAAGATTTATACCATCTGTGCCGATCTGAAATAGATCCGAAAGAGAAACTATCGCAATCATGATGAAAACAGCCAAGACAGGACGACGCCGCGTATAGCCCACAAATACCAATGCTACCATCGACATAATCATCGGCACAACTAGGTTTTCAGACACTGAGTATGCTCCCGAGGAGGCGATTCTGCTTGCCTGCGGATATCAAATGGACTGTTGTGGTGTGATAAATAATACTCAGTCGAAGATCGCGAAATGAACGATCGTTGGTATGAGCAATTCAAATCAAAGGCTATTGTATATCTGAAGATATTGCCTGGCAATGTCAGCCCACGTCCCTACCGGAAAGGTCATGTTTCTCCCGCGATGTGCGTTATTATAGAACTCTTTGAGTGAACTGGAGATTGCGCTGGCACTATTCAGTGAAACCAGATGCAGGCGATTTGACTTGGGATATCCTTTCGCAGCCCAAGGAGGATCGGAGAGAAGCAGCGGCAATCCCGCCGCGGCGACCTCATACAGAGCTATGCAACCACTTTCCCCTTTGCTGAGAAGAGAAAATCCGCGCGCGCCGCGGAGTATTTCAAATATGGTAGCTTCAGAAACATACCCCGTAGATCGGACGAATCGATCATCAACTGTTTGTAGAAACGCTTGGAAATAGGGATCGTTTTCGGAAAGCGGCTTGCCAACAAACACGATGGGAACCTTTGCCATTTGCGCACATCTGGCAAGAAGAATGGAGTTTTTGCGGGAACAAATGGTGCCGACACTGACTATATAGTCTTCTTCAGTTTGACTGGCACCGAGTGCTTCCAGTGCGTAAGGATCCAGGCCATGCGGAGTAATGTGGCCTCGTTCCTGTGGCAATTCGTACACTTCCCGAATTACATCCCACTCGTGCTGCACAATATAAATGAGCGCGTCGAGATCATCGTAGAAACTCAAACGTGCATCGAAGGAGGGAAGTATTCTTCGGGCTGCTTTGGTGGCCCATTTTCGAATGAATCTGCGATTGCCGCTTTCTGATGCCACCACGTCGAAAGCTTCGGCCATGACCAGCACATCCCCTTTGTTTGGCTAGACTGGTAATGCCTTGATTGGGGCGTTGCATAAAGTGCATGATGTCGCAAGTCTGGTCTGGATCCCACCATCTTTCAGGTTCGACTTCAACACCGAGAGTGGCCAATTCTCTCATGAGCGACTCGATTTGCGTTTGAATGCCGCCGTGGGCAAGCGAGAATGGAATGCCATGAGAGAAAACTACTTTCATCTGAGGCCTCATTGATAAGAGTCGTGTGGTTTCTTGGAATACCAAAACATCTGAGTAAAGGCATTATAGATAAAATGGCGATCACTGTATAAAGTGCTTTGGCAATGAACACTTCAATGTCTGCGATGTCTATCTGCTGCGATAATGTCCCGATAGAAGTCCATGTGCGATCTCACGAAGCGGTCCAGTCCAAAGCGGTCGGCGATCATCTGGCGGCCATACCTTACAAGAACGAGGCGGCGGTCCTTTTGTTTCGCAAGAGCTAACATGGCTTGCGCAATGTCAGCCGGACTTTCGATGTTGACTAATTGGCCAGCCCGTCCGTAATCGAGCGTCCAAGGTACCGCTCCACTCGCATGTCCCGCAATGACCGGACAACCGGCTTGAATCGCTTCGCACATTGCTAGCCCTTGGGACTCGATGCGGGAAGGATGAACCCAAATATCGACTTCAGTCGCCAATTCGCTCAGGAACACGGAGTGCGGTTTGGCTCCGCGGAATTCAATCCCTGCATCCGAGTATTCGATGGACCTTTGCTCCCAGTTTCCGCCATAGACCAGAAGGCGGCAATTGGGGAGATCCCTTTTAAGTATCAAGAATCCCCTAATAGCGGTATCAACATTCTTCAGCGGACCAGGATATCCATAGCACGCAAAGGTGATGCATCCCGACTTCGGATATGGATCTGGAATCTGAACAAGATCCGGTAACGGTGGAACCGCATTCGGAATCACTCGAATCTCGCCCCGATATTGGTGCTTCAATCGAAGATAATATTCAACATACGGAGAGACCGCGATGATGTGTTTAAAGCGATGAAGCACTGCTGACGTGTTGGCCAACCATCGCAGTGTCGATGCGTGTGCCAACGGCCCCCAATGCCATTCGCTGCCAATGCGCGCACATTCCCAAGCGGCATCATGCACGGTCAAGACCTTGGGCCCGTCCCAGTCGGCAACGGCTCTTGAGGATTCCAGGGTCCAATGGGAATGAACAATCGCGGGCTGGATCTCTTGAAGATGAGCGAGAATAATCTTTCTTTCTCGCTTCAGGCCATCTGCAATCCAGGCGATCCGACCCCGCTTTGGGTAAATGATCGCGCTCAGGGGAGAAGACTGTACATTGAGATCCTTGGTTCCAAGGATGCCTCCCAAAAGTGTTGTCTGGATGCGCCGCCTCGTGAACTCCCTAGCAAGGTCATGAATCGGCACTCCAGGAGGGCCACTCATGGTGCTCAATGCTTTTCCGCCATCTCCTCCAATAAGAGGAGCTATCGATGCTGGATCGTATTGACCGGCCAGCACGACGGGTTGGTCGAACTCAAAGACATGGTCGGTCAATGACTCTCCTTTACAGTAGGGTCCGAAAGTATAGTTATCCATAGCGGCAGAAATTACGATTCCTCCCTCCTGCAGAGAAGATCACGCCCTCGTGGTTGTAAGCAATGTTAGGCTGGCTACAACAGCGCTTCTCTTTTAGTTTGCTCGGATAGCAACATCGACAACGCTTCTGTCAACCTTCCCAAGCGACGATCGATGGGGGATTGGAAGATAAAGAATTGGAGAGAAAGCCAAGATCGGGCCGGGGGGCCTTGCGTCCTGATAGGTGAGCCTCTCGGACGCATTTCACTATCTCGATCATATCCTTGCAGCGATGGTATTGAGTGTGATGGGCCAGGATATGTCTACGCGCATTTGCGCCCATCTGAACTCGGTCACCGGAAGACATATCAAGAAGTTTGTCGCAGAGCGTAAACATATCGGTCTGGTTATTTGCCAGCCACCAGTCCTGCCCAGGCTGCAAAATGCGATCTACGCCTTTTACCCAGTAATCTACAAAAGGGGTGCCTGACGCAATTGCAATAAATACCCGATCAGAGGTGTAGTAATCGTGGTAAGCGTTCGGCATTCCGCCCAGACCGATCGCAGACTTGCGATAAGCATCCTGCTGCCGCGTATACGGTATGGGACCCTGCCATGAAAGGTTTCCTGCCCATCCATTCCCGTATAATCCAAACCGCTTGCCGTAGCGCTTTGTGAAGGCTTGAACGAACTCCACTCGCTTCTGTGCTACATGGTAATAATGGCTAAATGGATTTCGCGACCTAACTCGACTGCCAACAAATACTATATCAAAAACGGATGTCGAAGATTCGGCGTCTAGATCGTCCGAAAAACGAACCTGACAGCATCCATTTGGCATGAGAACAAGATTATTACTTCCCCCTCTCCTAAGTTGTTCAGCGAGATATCCCATGCCAGTAAGAAAACTAACATCGGACAATGCGCTGGCTACCCTGAAGCTCCTTGGTATTCGATTGGTCCAGCGTCCAAAAGGGTCACCCAAGCTCGTGAAAAGCACAGGCTTGTTGGGCAACGATTTTAGGCGGCGAATGGCATCTGTGGGATCTGGCATGGACGCATGGAAAAACTGCAGAAAGATGGCGTCAGCCTGCATTTGAGTTGCCATTGATGCGGCTTCATCCCAAAAGCCATTCCATCCTATCGCCAACGCGCTACCCTGAACCGGAATTGCACAATGTGCGTCGAGAGCACCTTCAGTGACCAGACGCTCAAAACCTTGATAATAACCTGGATGATCGGCGGCAGCATCCAGTGCTTGATATAAGACTAGAAGCCTCAAAATAAGTCTCCCATTCGAGTCCTTTAGATTTGCAAGCACCTAGGCTGCGGTTTACGGTTTGCCTACGGCTTGGCGAACTCAAAAAGCCCGCACATGTACCAACCATCTGGGACCCGGTATGGGTCGACGTTCTCGTAAATACTCCCATCCTCATTGACATAGGAGAATGACAGCAACTTCAGTCCAGAGAAGGCTTGCAAGATAGTTGAAGGGGAGAAGACCCTGTGAGCATTGAACTCGACTCTTTCTTCGCCAATCGGAACCGAGAAATACAACACCCCTCCAGGAGCTAGAACCCTCTGCAGGGTATTCATGTAAGTGAAGCACGATTCCGCGCTGATCGGATCGCCATAGCGTCCCAACCCAAAATGCTCGGCTACATGAAGAGTGGAGAGAGATTCAACACTGTCACTTGGGATGTTCGCCAAAGTTGTTGCATCATCCTGGATGAAGGTGAGCCCCTCGAGATTACTTTGAATCGAGCGGATATCAATTAGGGTGATATCCATGAAAGTAAGTACATGAGCAACAAAACCGTCAATCCTCGAGCCGATATCAATATGGCTAGCCGGCTTACGGCGATAGATTCTCCTCGCGGCCCACAAATCCTGGTGAAAATAGTCGCCGCCAATCGAACCCGCGGAGGCCTTTCGTTCGTAGAGGATGGGAAAGAGGTGCTTCAACCTGACGGCAAAATGTGGTCGACTGTTACTGGACTCATATTTCCGAATATCACGGATAAAACCCGGCAAACCGAGTACATTCTTTATACAGGCCGTGAGATTGATTCCGAGCATGCCCCAAAGCCTGTGAGCGAGTCTCAAAAATGCGGGACTCGGTCTCCGTTTACTCGATAATTGTGTCATTACAGACAATCCTTTCTCTGAGAAACGCCACATGAAGGTATGTTCTTCAAGACGGGCTCGTCAGAAGAAGTCTGTAATGCGAGCGAGGTTCTCATGTGCGACTGGTAAAACGCGAGCTAAGGTGTTATCGGCGTGCTGATTGCCCGACTGCAGAGTGAGTCACATGACTTGAGTGAATCAGGATCTTACCTGCATGGTTGATAAGAGCAAAAGTTTAGTTGTCGAGTAAAGTCCACTGAGGAGAGAAAAGATCGGAGAAATCCTGATCCTTGCGATTGCCCCAATTCCTGGGAGCAATCACAGTTTTGGTCGCGTTTGTGTTTATCCATGCTCCCCACCAGGAGAAGCTGCTGTTGGCGATAATGTTGTGAGTGCAAGCCGACATGAGGCGCATATCCTCGAAGGCGTTGGCGGCGTTGTTGCCTTTGGCGAGAATGACATTATAGCGATTAGAAAACAATTCGCTAGCAACCTTCATATCATCGCTGAAGATCACAAAGGTCGCATCCTGGTATCGCTCCGCCATGTGCGAGAGTGCGCTGTCATAGTAGGAAGCGGGCAATACCATTCCGTAGTGAAGATAATCCCCTCGGCGAATGTGGACAGAGATGGTGGTGTTTTTGCTCCGGATTTGATCCAGTAGCTCGCGATTGTGCCCGGAAGGCTCCTCTTTGAAGCGAAGATCTTTCCTAAGCTGTGACTCCATCGCTTGCACATAGCCATAGGCCTGCCAGTAACCGCGCAGATAGATTCGCGATGCTCCCGCAGGTGGTTTCAGCGCGGCATGGAAGGTATATTCCTTAGGTTCGGGGAGGCAGACGATGCCCAGGGCGCTGTTCAGTCCGTTCACTGTTGGCTTGAGATGGCGCAGATTGGTTTGATGGACCCTGTGCATCAGATTAGCAACACGTATCTTGGCTTCAATCTGAAAATGTGACAATTGCATCAGCCGTGGCGAGCCGAATGAAGCGGTTGTCGACTCGGGCATCGACAAAAGCTCAAGCGGCGCTTTCCATTGCTGGGCATAGTAAAGGCTGGCGGCGTATCCAAAAAGCTGATTACCCAATCCGCCGACGATGGTACTGAGAATGCGCATTCTGTGGCTCACGTTTGTTGATTGAAGATGCGAGAATCAAGTGACTCATCCGCCCGATCGGGTTATCCGGCTAGATTATACATCTCGTCACGAGGGAACAGAAGAGCCGCGAGCCCTGTAGCATGATTGAAACAAACTCAAGATGCTTCGTTCACAGTCCTTTTATGCATTCTTGCCATCAAAGAAGGCAAACCCGAGTGTTTGATCTCATTGCGGAAGGTTTCCGAGAGGAAGACTAAAACAAGAAAGAAAGTTGTGACGACAGCGGCCACCGCGACAACAAAGCCTGGCCAGCTTCGAACGGTGAAGATGCAACCAATCGCAATGGCAACTACCCCCGCCGCCGCGCTCTTCAGTAATTCAAGAAGAGCTCCAGATACCTGCGCCCGATGCAACTTGGCGCGGCGGGCAAAGGAATAGGGCTGATACCATCCTCCGACGAGTACAGCTGCGGCCAGGGGAGCCAGAACAACGCCGATCAGGCCATAGTAGCGGGAGCCAATATAGAGAAAGCCGACGGTTAGAAGACTCTGAATGCCGCTTACAATCGTGGACTTCTTGATGTCACCTAGAGCGAAGGTCAGTACGCTCATGGTCCCCACGATGGCGACCAATACGGAATTGGCGACAAGGATGGAATTTACCGCAGTGCCGGCAAAGAGCTTGTCCCCCACCCAGAGTCTGACAAACGAGTGATTCAGCGCGGCAAAGCCTGCAGCCATCAGGAAGACCAGCCAGGATGCGATGGCCGTGAAGCGAAGCAGTACGTGTCCTTTTTGCTCGATCTCACCGGCGCCCACAACGTGTGCGATCGCAGGAGCCATGGCTACGGCGGGGCGCTGTACAAAGCTAGAGCAGAGATCGATTGGAGACCGCGTTGCCCGGAGCATAGGTACGACGCTAGTGCCCAAGGTTCTGGCCACAAACACGCCGTCCAGGTTCGCCGAGAGCACGCCGGCAATCTTCCCAAAAAAGGTGAAGGACACGACGCGGAGCACGCTGCGCACTTCCGTGAAGTCCGGAAGCAATCGATACTTCTCGGATTTGAACCGGAAAATGAGATAGACAAAGCTACCAGCCAGCATTCCGCCGCCGCGCACTAAGTTAGCGGCTGGGATAGCAATCACGCCATACCCGTGCAACAACATATAGATCTGAACCAGAATAGAGACAGTGGTGGAGGTCACATAAACCAGTCCTGCGCCCAGGCTTGATTGCAGGCCCAGGTTGGATGAAATCACCGCGTATCCGAAAACCGTCAGGACGCTGGCAACTAGTTCGATAAAACAAGCATGGTGCAGGGTCGCCCAGTCGATTGAACTTGGCAGATTGAGGATAGATGGGAGCATGGGAATGAGAAATAATCCCGCTATCCCAAGCAGTAAGACCAGTACCGCGCTGATGGCAATCCCGCTCCAAACGAGAGCGGATACTTTCTTTCGATCTCCGCCGCCGTAGGCATTTGCGACTAGCTGCTGAATTGCCGCGGAGAGACCTGGATCCACAATCGTCAGCCACACCAGCACATTGCCGGATGCCATCCAGGCCCCGTACATGCCGATAGAAATATGTCGCAGGTTCAGCGGGAACATCAGAATTCCCGACACCATGCCAAAACCGAGAGAGACGTAGTGAAAAAAAAGATTCCACTTTGTTGTTCTGCGGCGGGTGCGCTCAACCACTTAGCTGTCCTTCCCGAGTGTCTCGATCAGCTCCGCTGTCTTCACGGGACGAAACAGCCCTAGGTGTTTATAGAGCCTCAATTTAATAGCGCGCAGCCTCAAGAAGTGCGTAATCTCGTTGCGAAAACTGTAAGCCAGTTCCCAAGGATAGCGCATCCACGGCGGGTGAATGCGCGCAAAAGTCTCTTTTCTTATCGATGGTGAGATCCTATTATCAAGAAAATATCCCGCATACCCACGGCAGGCTAGCCGGAGATTCTCTTCTCGCGCGCCATCGAGTTCGGGAATGCTGCTCAAGGGAGAATCTGTGAGAACCCCATAGGTGCAAAGGTTCAAGAACAGACTATTCCAACTGCGGGCGCCATACCGGCTTTCCGTGTTCTCAGCGAGGCTTCCACCGCGAATGACGCAGACAGAATCCAGCCCGTACAAGCCCCCGCCAACCTGTTTGACAGCAAATGGTAGATAGTAGGGAAGCATCAGCGTCCGGGTATTGAAATCGAGCCAATCCTGCTTGTGGCACCATTCAAACGCGACATCGAGTGCATTCTTGAAGTTATCGGTCCAACGATATACATGATTTCCGATAAAGGCGGGTCCCCACCTTGTGATACCGGCCCACGCGATTTCGTATGGAGCGCAAGCAAACCTGTTGACGGAAATCGGAGAATCTAACTGGCAATGAATTGAATCCAGGTAGGTCAACCCGTGAATAGTACGATTTAGAATCATATCGGCATCGGAGTCCCTAATTGCCCGGTGTCTTTGAATGAAACTGCGCGGCATGAACAGATCATCATCGCCCTGCAATACAACCGCTTCATTAGGCAACGCGTGTTCGCTAACCGCTGAATACCAACTCTTAATTGGGTCGAGGGTCTTAGGCCGGCAGATGATACGAATAGTCCAATGATGAGCAGAGTCAAAATCGTCTTGCGCTGATTCAATAACTTTTGCCACTTCGTTGTGATGAAATGGATCGTTGCTCACCACGCAGAGACGCATGTCTTCCCTCTCGGGCGATGATGAGCGAAACATCGATTGCAGTGTAAAGCGCAGGCAATCAAGGCGTTTGTACGTCGGAAGGATAACTAGCATGATTGCTCCAAGAATTCTGACTAATTCCATGGATATTTATGTGAGAGCTTTTCAATCGACCACAGGTTACTGCTCTGGCGCTTCTTCTATAAATCGTCAGGGTGCGGTTACCTCATCATATCCTTCCAGCGCAGTAGCGTATCATGTCTCCAGTCTCCCGTACTTGTGTCATGTTGTTGATTAAATACTTCCGTGACATAGAACCTTTTTAATATGTCAATACGTGGATCACGAACCCCACGTCGTGGAATATCCCCGAATGGTGTTAGTGCCGACACGAGCACCTTATTATCAACGGTTAGGGTAAACGACGCATCAGAAGTAGAAGGGCTGAAGTTTGCGGTAAACATATGTTGGCCGTGACGTGCCGTGATACCAACATTGCCTCGATAATCATCTATATAGACACTGCATTCTAGAGGTCTAAGGGATTTATATAGGAAACAGACCAACGCAATCACGTGGATAAAATAAAAATTAAGCGTACCTCCGCCTTCCTTCGGTACAGACTTCCAGGATGAACTCGAATGATGGGAGTTAAAACACCAATTTAATTGGATATCCAATCCACGCCCTGCTGATATTTCGCATTCACATACCTGCGCCCAATCACAATAGACGAACAGGTACGGTGTGGCGTGGCGTATCCCTGCCTCTCTGAGTAGATGATCAAGATTTATAGCCTCTAATGGCGTTGAGGCGAGCGGTTTTTCGATTACTAGTTGTATGTGGCGATTATCATGCGCTACTTGCTCCGCATTGATCTTATTGTCGTTGGGTCTTTGGGCTAGAATGAGCAAGTCTGCTGCAGTAGTCAACTTGGATTCATCATCGACAAAATGAACGGAAGTGCAATATTGTTGCAACTCCGTTCGCTGGTCTAAGACTGAGCGATAACGACGTGGGATATAGATGCACTGGCCCAACTCTACGAGTGCAGGTAAATGCCCATATAAACCAAAACCCGATCCCAATAATCCGATCATGAGAAGATGTCCAAAACCTCTCCGGTACATCCCATCATACGCAAATAGCGATGGATTTCCTCACGAATATGCCAGGCTAGATTCACAATGATAGGCGTGTCAGGATTCTTGAAGAGCTCTACTTCATCAAGAATTGGTATTCGAGTGCCAGGAATGTAATAGCCAACCTTTGGCGAGGCGGAGCGCTCATAGGTTGCACCAAGCATAGTCTCGTCGATACCGAAATAGCTGATAATCACCGATGCCCGGCCCGGGAAGGCCTTGGCAGGCAACGGCCCATGCGTCTGACTGAGCTTATACAAACACTCCATCATTCTGAGTTTGGTTTCTTCGATATATGTTTTCATCACAGGAAAGGAGTTTAGAAAGGTACTCTCGTCCACTTGTACTTGGGATACCAGGGAGCGCTTACGCAGGGCAACACGGATGTTTCCATTGTAGCGTGGAGGAAAATCGACGTGAACGATTTTCATATCAAGCTTATTTGCGATGTATTCAAAGGATCTGAAGCTATAGGTTCTGGGATGTTCATGATAAAATGTGTCGAATTGAAAACGCTTGAGGACGGATCCGAGATAATGGTTTTCAATAATTAAGATTGTATCTTCTTTCGATAATTTGAGAAGGCAATCAATTACCGCCCCCAAATCTTCAATATGTGCAAAGACATTTGTGAATGTGATGATATCAGGCTTAGGGAACCTCGATAGATATTCAGCTACACTACCGGAGTCGAAATAGCTGTTAAACACGTTGTGTACGCGGGTCTTTGCGTCTTCAGCCGCGCCCGTGGGCTCGATGCCGACCGTCTCTGCGCCGTGATCCCCGAATAGTTTTAATAAGCTTCCGTCGTTGCAGCCGATATCGAGCACAACCGCGCCTGTCAGATTACCGTAAAGACGTTTAGATAAATCCACCAAATCTGCCATGCCAGCAATAACATCCTCGGTCATTGCTGCGCGGTAGTGATATGTTTGCGGAAAGAGAACGGACTTCTCGACTTGATATTTCTGATGAACAGTCAGACAGCGTGGGCATAATAGCAGTTCAAGTGGGTATTTCTGAGGCTGGGCTGGATTCCCTATTGGAACCAAGTCGTCGCACATCGGCTGACTACCCAAATCTAGCACTGTATGGAGATCCGCACTATCACAGACCTCACACGCGGATATTGTTGTCATCTGACTTGCCATTTGAGTGATCCTTATGAGAAAGAAGTTGTGATAGATGGATTAACCATGCACAATGTTAATTCAATTGCTACATAGCATCTGAATTAACATTGTGGCATAGCCCAGCTAATTGCTGGACGGTCCACACGGCTTCGTACTGTTTGATCTGTTCTTCGGTAAAGTCCCGCATTTGCTGGTGATGCTGGTTGGCTCGATACCAGGCCGCGGTCATGTTGAGCGCATCTATTAGATGCAAAGTGGGCTTCCAGCCCAGGCGATGGGCGGCCTTGGAGCAATCCAGCTTGAGGTTTTGCGCTTCGTGCGGCTGAGGGCCATCTTCCAGCTCCCAGTGCGCGCCTTGGCCCCAGATTCCTGCTAACTGGCGGACAATCCACTCCACCGGTTGCGCATCCGACTGCTCGGGACCGAAGTTCCAAGCTTCGCCAAACGAGGCGCCCGATTCCAAGAGTTTCTCCGCTACGTCAAGATAGCCGCGAAGGGGTTCCAGAACATGTTGCCAGGGGCGAATGGCGCGGGGATTGCGAATGCGCACGGAGCGGCCCTCGAGGAAGGCGCGAACGATATCCGGAATCAATCGATTCTCGGCCCAGTCGCCGCCGCCAATGACGTTGCCGGCGCGCACCGTGGCCAGAGCGACACCGTGCTTCTGGTGGTCGGAGGGATGAAAAAAAGAGTTGCGATAGGCCGCCACAACCAGCTCGGAGCAGGCCTTGCTGTTACTGTAGGGGTCGTACCCGCCCAGCCGGTCGATCTCGCGATAAGCCCATTCCCACTCGCGATTTTCATAGCATTTGTCGGTAGTGATGACCACCACGGCGCGCACGCTGGCAGTGAGGCGTATCGCCTCGAGAAGATTGGCGGTGCCCATCACGTTGGTCGAGTAGGTTCCCAGAGGATCCTCGTAGGACGCACGCACTAGCGGTTGGGCGGCAAGATGAAAGACCACCTCGGGACGGAAGTCCCGCACTGTTCCCAATACCAGAGGGGCATCGCGAATGTCGCCAATCACCGAGCGCATGCCACGGGCTACGCTTGCGTCCTGAAAGAGGTTCATCTGCGTTGGCGGCTCCAGGGACAAGCCGCAGAGATCCGCTCCTTTTTGCTGGAGCCAGAGGGAGAGCCAGCTTCCCTTGAAGCCGGTGTGGCCGGTAAGCAAGACACGCTTCCCGCTCCAGTTCATGGCCACACCTTCCAGGGAGCATTACCGCTGCTCCACAGGGATTCAAGAACTCCCTTGTCGTGAATGGTGTCCATGGGTTGCCAAAAGCCCTGATGTTTAAAGGCGTTCAACTCGCCATCCCGGGATAGATCCTCGAGCGGCTTGCGTTCCCAAATGGTCGAGTCGTCGCTGAGGTATTTGCCCACCTTGGGAGAGAGAACAAAGAACCCGCCGTTGACCCAGCGAGAATCCCCTTTGGGCTTTTCGGAGAAGTTGGACACGTAGCCATCTTGCTCGATTTGCAGCGCGCCAAACTTACCAACGGGCTGCACGGCGGTTAGTGTGGCTAGTTTGCCGCTCTGCCGGTGATAGTCGACGAGCGCCCGAATATCGATATCAGCTACACCGTCGCCGTAGGTAAAGCAAAACGACTCCTCATCCGCAAGATAAGGCAGAACACGGCGTAGCCGTCCGCCGGTCATACTGGCAGTCCCGGTATCCAAGAGCGTGACCTTCCACGGCTCGGAACCATTGCGGTGATACTCCACGCCGTTACTCTTCAGGTCGAAGGTTACATCGGAGGAATATAGATAGTAGTTGGCGAAGTACTCCTTGACGACCTGTCCCTTGTAGCCGAGGCAGATAATGAAGTCATTGATTCCATAGGAGGAGTAGATCTTCATGATGTGCCAGAGAATTGGCTTTCCGCCAATCTCCACCATCGGCTTTGGCTTGAGCGAGGTCTCTTCGGAGATGCGGGTTCCGAGCCCTCCCGCGAGGATGACTGCTTTCATCTCTTTGCTACCATCCTTCTCTTTTCCGACATTGTGCCCTCCCAACCTGGCCTTCATTGTGTCTCGAACGCTCCAAAGCAGTTACCTGGAAAGAGCGTTGATTTATATTGTCAGCTAAGCGACGCCGGCCTTTTCGTCCGGAATACTGCCATTGCTGGTTCGGGGCTCAGGGCTTGCTCGGGATTCTCGGGGCACGTGGCTGCCGCCGTACCCTTCCGCCCTCCGTGCCTCGGAAATGAAAGGGCTTTGCATTTCGTATTGAGCTAGCCGGTTCGCTTGTTCGGACTCAATATTTGATCAGGATGCTGCTAGGCTCCCGGCTCCATGGGATTTCTGGACCAAGGAGCCCAGGACCAATTAGATATCCATTGCAACGGCCGGAGGACAGGGCGCGCAATGGACGTAACGATCTTCTTGCGCTGGTCGGCTTCATCCATCTCTTCCCAGAAATTGATGGCATACACGGCCAGGGTGGCCAGCAAAAGGGACGCCAAACTTCCTAGAATGAGTTTTAGCAGCCTGCCGCCGGGGGTTTTGCGCTCCGGCACATTGGCGGGGTCCAAGACGCGCACCGTGGGAATTTCTCTTGCTTCTTGCACCTTGGCCATTTCATACTGCTTTGTCAGAGCTTCCCAAAGCGCTTCTTCAACCCGGGCTTTGCGCTGCAAGTCCATGGATGTAAGGCCTAAAGTGGGTAGTTGACTGACCGTGGGAAAGCCCAAATCCTTATCCAGATTTGTGGAGTCATCCGGGCTCCCCATGACTTTATCAATCTGGTGCTGCAACTCCGCGATGCGCGCTTTTGCCGCCCGTACCCTCACATTGTCTTCGGAATAACTTTGCCGGAGCGCCGCCAATTCCGCGCGCAGTAATGTCATCTGATCCTGAAGTTTGATCCCAGACTCCACCATGGATTTTCCCTGCGTTTGAATATCCAGGGTTCTGCTCTTGGTTGAAAACTGGCTGAGGGCAATACTAGAGTCGTCCAGATCCTTTTTGATTTCCTTGAGGCGTTCTTCAAGGAAGACCCTTTCCCTATGAGCCGCCGACGTGCTGTTCGATTCCAAGAACAAGTTAAGCTCTTCGCTGTAGCCCTGTGCCAAATTGGCTGCCAGATGAGGATTGCGGGCTTTCACGCTGATCGTAATCAAGCCGTTCTTGATGTTGTCGCTGATATTGGAACTGCCCGCCAGCCGGATGCAGGCAATTTCATGCGACGGGGTATGGTATTCCTCAAGTAGGTTATAGCGCTTTACCAGTCTTTCCTGAATGGTTCGGCTACCGAGGATCGCGACATATATTGCGCCTGGACTTTTGAGTCCAAGTGCTGCACTTCCGGCCGATGCCAATCCGCCCGTGGCGAACAAACTCATCAGGTTCGAGCTTGGGGAAGAATTCTCCGGGGGCAGGAGTGTCGATGTGGATGTAAAATAGGGCGGCAGGCTGAGAAGATAGATCAGACAAAGCGTTATGCCCACAGTGAGAATTGAGAAAAAGACCCTTCGTTTCTTCCAGCAGATTCGCAAGATGGGCATTATATCTAGATTCATGCCATCGTCTTGTCCTTCGACGTTGCCGGAGGTTACTGGGCGGGCGAGAGGGTCTTGTTCGATAGGCTGCTTCACGGTATGTCCTTGATCCATTTGACAGTCGCTTTCTATGAGCAGAGTGTTTAACAGCTATCGTATGCGCTTGAGCCCTTCTATCGATCGAGCGCGGTGAAGGCTGTTCGCTCCGTGAGAATATTGATTCGGCCAGAATGGAGTGCGAGATGGAATCTCACCCGCATCGCACATTCCAAGGCCCTGGGTATGGGTGAACGCTGCGAAAAAGCATGTTTGTGGCAGACGGATGAGTATTATGTCGCCGGCCGGACTGAGTAGTTCCCCGGGCTGTTTTGAGCGGCGGGATATGCGCAGATGCCGGCCGGGAGAATGTCGATGCGATTGGTTTAGAGTACTCCGCTGAGTGCTAGCGGGGTGACGGCGGCCGTCATGATTTGTGCCGCACCGAGAATATTCTGCCAGACAGGTGAAGCACCGACGATCTTCTCTGGAACGAAGATGGTATCTCCGGGCCGCAGTTTGGCGTTCAGGATGCCACTACTGCCCCATTTATCTCCATGGATAACAATGGAGCCGTCGGCGCGCAGCACATAGACCTGTTTCTTGTTGCCGGCCGAGGTTTGTCCTCCCGCCTTGTTCAGATACCAACTGACGGTTCGACCTGGTATATAGCTGATCGCGGTCGGGTTAAATACCTGGCCACTAATCAACACGAAATTCGGTCGTTTGGGAATTTCCAGTGTATCTCCGGCTCTCAACTCCAGGTCGGCGGGGGTGTTTTCCCATTTTGATATGTCCGGGGAGAGGTTGACGACAAGACGCCCGTTAGCGGGTTGATTTCGAAGAGAGGTCAGGATTTGATCGCGCTGCTGCTGGAGAGATAGGCGGGCCGCGTTCTCACTATCCAGAGTCATGGTGCCGGATTTGATGGTGATGGGGGTGCTCTCAATCCGTTGGATCATCTGCAGACGCGACTTGGTGTTCAATTCGCGAACTTGTGTCCGCTCAAAGTCGGCGGCTTCCGGATAGGCCTGCTGGCGGAAACCTCCTGCCCGTTTAAGGACAGAACTAAGCCTCTCCCCGCTGATAATGCCGTAACCTCCGGGATGCTCGACTTCGCCGGTGATGGTGACAGTCGCGCCAATATCTTGCCACCCCTCCAACTGCCGGATGTTGAGCACATCGCCGGGTTTTAACTCCAGATTTTCACTTCGATCATTGCCGAGAACCTTGTCCAGGTCAACGGTCTTGTGATCGATCTGTATGCTTGTGCCATTTAGCGTGGTGTAGCTCGATAGATCTGCTTCAGTGCGGAATGCGCTTCTCTTGAAGCCGCCGGCGGCCTCGATGAGTTGAGAAATCGTCATACCCTGGTGCATAGGGAAAATGCCAGGACGGAGCACCTCTCCGGTAATCGTAACCGTCGGGGCATCGAGTTCATAACGACTGAAAATGCGGATCAGATCGAACGGCATGAGGGTGAAGGAATCGTTGCCGATCAGCACTTCGTGCAGATTGAAGGATTTTGTCTCTGGGCTGTAGAGAGGCGGTTGCAGGCGGATGAGTTCCGCATGGTCGGAAGGCTCGGGCAATACGTCTTGATAGGAGTGCAACAGGTCGCTGATGGTCATTCCGTCGCGATAGGGGTACTTGCCGGGACGATAGACGTGGCCCTCGACGTAAACGGCCTGTTCGTTGTAGGGCAGAATCTGCGAGATGGAGATGTCATCGCCGCCCTGTACCTTGAAGGTGACAATCTGCTGCTTCACCGCATCCGGCTTTCCGGATAGCTGCAGGCTGAGCATGGTGCGGTGTTCGTGGGCTTCTAAGCGCTCGACGTTTATTTGCTTCAGACTCGCCGTTGCCAGCACCCCTCCGGCAAGGTTAAGCACCTGGTCCAGCGTTTGTTCGCCGTTGAGTTCGTAGATAGCCGGCCGATGAACCATGCCCTCGACAGTGACCTGTGAGCCCACCGCGGGAACCAATAAAGTATCGCCAGGCAAAAGACGCTCATTGTCGGAGCGGACACCGCGCAGAAGGAAATCATAGAGGTCGATTTCGCGGACCAACTGATTGCCGCGGTATTGGCGCAGGAGGCGCATAGATCCGCGGGCGGTTGGCCCGCCTGCCGCATACAGGGCACTCAGTGGGGTGGACAGCGAACTGACATCGTAGGCGCCGGGTCGCTGCACATCGCCGACTACATAGATGCGCACGGTCCGCAGGCGACCCAAGGAGATCTCGACGTGCTCGCCTTGGTATTGGGTATTGAGGGACTTCTGAATCGCACTCTGCGCCTGAGCAATTGTAAGCCCGTTCAAGGTGATGGATCCCGCCTCAGGCAAGGCGATCTGTCCCTGGCGATCGATGGTTACATTGAGACGGATGGACCGTCCGCCCCACAGGTTCAATATAATGTTGTCGCCCGGTCCCAGCACGTAGTCTGGACCGACAGGAAGGTCCATCGGCAACTCGTCGGTATTGCCGGTGCCCAAGAGAAAAGTATCGCTGCCGAACCGAGTCAGCTTCCCTCCGGCGGTAGGAACCTGCGTGTAGAGATCGCGAAGCGAGGCAAGATCGCCATAGGGTGAAGGGCGCTGAACATTGACAGGCAGATCTTCATGTGTCGGAATGGGCGCTTTTGCAGAAGGCGCGTGATGCGCATTTGCGGTGTGCGAGTTGGCGCTTTGCGTGTGTGCTGGGGAGTTAGCGCTAGGCGAAGATGGCGCTAGAGCTTGGTCATTCTCGGATGGAGCCTGCGCATCCGGAGCGTCGGCGCTGGTTTGGACGGCACCCTGCGCATCTCCCGACGCCGCCGGCGCCTGGGAAGAAGCAACTGCTCCCTCGGATTGGGCAGACGCGAGGTTAGAAGAAAAAACTACAATCGCCAAAACGAATAATATGCTGCCGATTGTTTTCCAAAGCAAACTGGAATCAGTATCCTTCTTATGTTCACGCACGAAAACACTCATCCTTTGACCTCTGTAAAGCTTGTATGGGTTGAGCCCGACGGCTAGCTCGCGAAAAAGTCTATCGCCTATCTCCATAGCGGCCGCACCGCGGAGATAGGTTCGATCATTGTTTCAGACCCGTTCTACCACTCAGAATCTGATGTCATACGCCCCGGATTGCGAAGATGGCGGTATGCAGCAAGATGGCGATGTCCATGAAGAATCCACGGTTCCTGATGTAGTAGAGGTCATAGTGGGGATTCTCATGGATCAAATAACTTCTATCCGCGCTCAACTGCCACAAGCCAGTGATGCCGGGAATTACGGAGAGGCGCAGGCGCTCGCGCGGACCATAGGTTTGCACGATAAAGGGCATCTCCGGGCGCGGACCGACCAGTGACATGTCGCCCTTGAGGACGTTCAGCAATTGCGGTAGTTCGTCGAGACTAGTCTTTCTCAGAAGTCTCCCGAAGCGGGTAATTCTCCAATCCTCCGACTTGGTTGGAGAGAGATCGTATTTGGGAGCGGCCGCTTTCATCGTGCGAAATTTGTAGATCTCGAAGAGCTTTCCGTTTTTGCCCACGCGATGTTGCTTAAAGATAATCGGGCCCTCCGAATCCAAGCGTACCCCCAGCGCCAGCAGGGCGAAGAAGGGCGAGAAGATCACCAGGATGATCATGCTTACGATAAGGTCAAAGACCCGCTTGGAGAATTCGTACCCATGCATGTTGACGGGGGCGGCAAAGGAGCCCAGCATGATGCCGTCGATATCCAGGTAGTTCACCCAGAGGCTCTCATGGGGTGGTTGATTAGGCACGAAACTTAGCGACACGCCGGCCTGCTTGGCTAGAGTGGCGATCTCCGCGAGCCGGCTTTGGGCGATCGTGGGAATGGCAACGATCACCAAATCGGCCTGCATTTCCTTGATCATCCTCAAGGTGATGGGGCCCTGGATTACCAGTTCGGAGTCGATATGGCTATAGCCTAGCGCCTTGAGTGTCTGACCCACCTTAGTTTGGTCATCGTCCACGAGGCCAATCGGGTTCAGCCCGAGCTTTCTGGAGCGCAGGAGTGCGGAATAGACCCGCTTTCCGGTATAGCCGGCGCCATAGATAATGGCTCTCTGCACGCCGCGCCCGCGGGCATGCAAGAAGCGGACAAATGAAAAGACGGCCTGCTTCTCGGTGATCACCGTAATGGGTACCGTGAGAAGCATAGCGCCGAGCAGGAGCGGCGAGAGCGCGAAATGCGCCATGATCGCAACGGGATAAATAACCAGAAAAGAGAGGAGCGAAGCTCGCAAGGTTCGTTCGGTTTCGCGAATCCGCAGCATTCCGGAGCCTTGGCTGTAGACTCCTTCTCGATCGAGCATGACGACAAAGAGGATGGAAAAGCTAATTGAGACGCCCAGTAGCTGTGGAAGCGGGAGAGCCAATGCCCTGGCTGGGCGGAGATAGCTATAAGACAGGAATACGCCCGCAACGCTAATCGCCGAAGCGATCAGATCTCCAATGACCTCGGTCGCCATGGCGAGTTGAGTGAATCGCAGAAACTGCGATCTGCTTAACCGTGGCTTCAAGCTAGACAAGATGTCTCGATCTGACAGCTCCGCAACGAAAGGTTTTTCCAGAATCAAACTCATAACAGAATCCTTTGGACTGCGGTGAATGTTTTCAACGACGCGCCGAAGAAGCCCAGATGAAGAGTTTTGATACGCCGCGATAGGCGCTGTCTCACGGTGGGTGCAAATTCCACCGGAATCGTATGACGCGGAGTCTGCCGGGAGTTCAGGGGCGACCCATGTTTACAAATTGCCGCGACGAGAAGATCAAACTTCGGCAGACCAGCGACCGAACATTTCCAGCGGAAAGCGCCCTGATATTGCGGAAGACTTGTGAGACTCAACCATCCAGATCAAGCTGCTCGGTACACCTATCCGGCTAGCGGAAACTTTCTGTTTTGAAGGTGGTGATGGTTTGTGACAATTTCTCAATTTTCCTGTTCAGCTTGCGTATGTGCGCACGAAATTCGTCCATGTGGCCGCCGAGCGCTTCATCTCGGTTGACGCCATTCATGAGCACCCGCATGGCGTCACGGGTGAGAGCGGAGACGCTGGGCGCGCCCGTCAACGTGCACAGAACCCTGAGAGCAGAATATTCCTCTTCAGAGACGCGAACGCTAATCATGCGGGATCTGGGCTTCTGCACGGTCATGTTGGGCTCGGTTGCTCGTTTTGAAACGCCGACTGAAGTGCGCCCCGTGCGAAACGACGCAAGGTTGTCACGGGAGGCTGGGGCTGGGGAATAACATAAAAAACAAGGAGCGGGCAGGCTTCGCCCCCGTCAGTCCCACGAGTCTCGCAGGACTATCTCTTTTTCATTGCAACATGCCCGATGCAGGAAGGCTGCGTGACGAGGCATGCGCCTTGGAACAGGAAAAAATAGCCACCTACTTCGAGGAACCTTTCCCGAGTACTAAAGATAACATGCCTTTTTTGCCAGTACAAGTGAAAAATGTATGACAAATGCTTGACAGCCAGCGATTCGCAGCCTTTGGTTACTAGATAGATAATAAACGACATGCGTCCAGTAATGTTACCAATATGCCTTTCGAGTATGACAAGTATGTAAATAGTTTGACTATAGTTGGTTTCATAGAAGAGCTGTTCTTTCTGTGGAGGCATATTGCACCCAAGAATGCTACGAGCGATCGATCCGAGAATGGCGGGTGAGCGCTGCGAGCGGTATGGGAGCAGTGCCTGGCGGGATAGACATCCGGCGATTATGTGATCTCTTGGCAACCAAGACAGAAATACATTTCTGGAGCAATCGGTCAGGCGCATAAAGAGGCAACGCGCTTGCTTGCCGATGCTGGTTGGCGATCAATAACCGTAAGCCTGAGTCGTCTTCAGGCTTGGTGCAGCCGTTGGTGCATTGAGAATGAAGAGATCGTTGATTCCGACTTCCAGGGAAAAGCTCTGGCGGACCGCAGCAAGGGATAGGATGACCTTGCATTGTTTACGCAATTCGGTCACAACCCCCTCGACCCCGGTGAAGGCGCCGGTAAGAACCCGAACCCTGGTTCCAACGGGGATGCCGGGATGAGGCCGCATAGGCAACCCGCCCGCGAGGCCCTCGCGAATCCTGCCGAGTTCTTCGTCACTCACCATATCGCGCAGATCATCGCCCAGTACTCGGAGGACACCGGGAGCGGAGATCGCGGCAATTCTGTTTTGGGTCGAGATGCGAGCAAACACATATCCCGAGAAGAGGGGACGTTCCGTGACCTTGGTTCGGTCGCTCCACTTGACCCGCTCCTTATAGAGCGGGATGTAGTGTTCGATGGAACGTACCAACAGATGTTGGGCTACTCGATTCTCGTGGTTGGAAAGAACATGAAGAACATGCCACGGACTGTTTTGCATTGCTTACTCCCAGGATCAGATGTGTCTGACACAGAGGGTTCCGCATCTGCGAATCGCCACTGGGTATGGAAACGCTCTTGATTTGGTTAAGGATGCCGTTTCAATCCGTTAGCCGGATAGGGTGAACTATCGGGCCTCTTCAACAGCTTATGGGAAAAGTCGTTGTTCTGAACGCCTTGGCTTGCCAGATGTTTGCAATCATCTGGTTGTGAATCGAGCTCCCGAAAAAGGCTTCCCTCCAAGGGCGTCAAGTATTGAAGGCAAGTATACCTCGATCTACCCCGAGAGGGACAATGTAAATGGAGGAAAGTCATCCTTTTACGGTGAGATCCGCTTGGGGCGGTGATCCTTTCGCGGCGCCCCGTGCCGCCGGCAGAACGAGATGCACTATTGCGGTTTTGGTGGAAATGTCGCGCGTTCGGCAAGAGTTTCGAGGACAAGTGTCAGACCATGCTCCCAAGGCGGCAGGTGGAGGCCGAATGTCTGTTGCAGCTTGTCGGGTGAGAGCCGGGAATTCATGGGGCGTGCGGCAGGACGGGGAAAGGCGCTGGTCGGGATGGATAGCACTGTGGGCTGGGGTGTGGCCAGCAGGGTGTGTGCGCGGGTGAAGATGGCGCGGGCAAAACCGCACCAGGAGGTTTCGCCCCCGTTGGTCAGGTTGTAGACACCGCTGCGGCCGTCGATTCCCTTCCCTGCCGGAGAAAGCACCTGCGCCAGCACGTCGGCGGTGGCCTGGGCGATGCACTCGCTGGTGGTGGGAGCGCCGATCTGGTCGTCGACTATGCTCAATTCGCTGCGCTCCTGGGCCAGCCGCAACATGGTCAGCAGAAAGTTGGTGCCCCGCGCGCCGTAGACCCAACTGGTGCGGAAGATCAGATGCTCGCAGCCGGAAGCGGCGATGGCCAGATCGCCGGCCAGTTTTGTCTGTCCGTAGACATTGAGCGGAGCGGGGGTGTCGCTCTCCTGCCAGGGCGTGGTCCCGCTGCCGTTGAAGACGTAATCGGTGGAGTAGTGAACCAGCAGGCTGCCCAATTGCCGCGCCTCTTGGGCCAGTACGCCCGGCGCTGTGCCGTTGATAGCCATGGCCAATTCCTGGTCGGTCTCCGCCTTGTCCACGGCGGTATAGGCCGCGGCGTTGACGATCACCGTGGGCTGCTCGGACTGCACCGCGGAGCGCAGCGAGTCCGGCTTGGTGAAATCCACCTCGGGATATTCGACGGAGACGATGTCGCCCAGGCAGGCCAGCTTGTGGCGCAACTCCCAGCCTACCTGGCCAACGCGTCCAAAGATCAAGATCTTTTGCATGTGCGTCCTAGAGTCCCGAGTTTGAAGTTCCTTGGTATTTTGCTTTTTGTGGGTCAGGCGATAAATGCAGGTTCTTCGACTCGCTGCGCCCGCTCAGAATGACAGCTTTTTCTTGAATCAACTTCTGGCCCGCTTTACTAAGGAACCTCTGATTAAGTGCGCCTTCTATGATCCGACCTTCCCTCAGGGGCTAAAGCCCATTGATTCTTTGAGCTTTATGTACGGGCTAAAGCCCGTACCCTTCAAATCGCCGACTTAATCAGAGTTTCCCTAAAGTGTTTCGTAGATTTCGGCCTGATTAAACGGCCTGGCGGCAAGGTCTTTGGCGGAGAGGATGGGCTCCCCGTCCAGTGGCCACTCGATGGCGATGGCCGGATCGTTCCAGAGAATCGAATGCTCGGCTTGTGGATCGTAGTAGGCCGTCGCCTTATAGAGGAAGTTGGCCGATTCGGAGAGCACCAAAAAGCCATGCGCCATGCCTGGGGGAATCCAGAACATGCGCTTGTTCTCGGCAGAGAGCTCCACGCCGGCCCATTTGCCGAAGGTCGGCGAGTGCCGGCGCAGGTCCACGGCCACGTCGAAGACTCGTCCGCTGACCACGCGAACCAGCTTTCCTTGCGGCTGATTCATCTGGTAATGCAGGCCGCGGAGCACATTGCGCGCCGAGCGGGAGTGGTTATCCTGCACAAAATGCGCGTCGATGCCGATCCGCTGCATCTCTCGCTCGTTGAAGCTCTCCAGAAAGAAGCCGCGCTGGTCGCCGAAGACTACCGGCTCCACGATCAGGACATCGGGAATGCTGGTGGGGATGGCTTTCATCTACAGCTTGACCTCGGGGTATTTGAGAATCTCGTTCAAATAGTCGCCATAGCCGTTGCGGAGTGCCGCGGCCAGAGCTGCCAACTGCTCTGCCCCGATGAACCCCTTGCGAAAAGCAATCTCTTCCGGGCAAGCCACTTTGAGTCCCTGACGGCGCTCGATGGTTTGCACGAAGGTGCTGGCTTCGAGCAGCGAATCGTGTGTGCCGGTATCCAGCCAGGCGATGCCGCGGCCCATGGTTTGCACATGCAACTGCCCTTTGGCCAGATAGGCCCGGTTCACGTCGGTGATTTCCAACTCGCCCCGCGGCGAAGGGCGCAAGTTGGCGGCAATGTCCAAGACCTGATTGTCGTAAAAATAGAGTCCGGTGACGGCATACCGCGATTTGGGCTGGGTGGGCTTCTCGGCCAGATCGATGGCGCGCCCCGAGGCGTCCATCTCCACCACGCCGTAGCGCTCCGGATCTTTTACCGCGTAGGCGAAGATCGTGGCGCCGGAGGTTTCGGCGGCGGCGGATTTCAACATCGAAGCCAACTGATGGCCGAAGAAGATATTGTCGCCCAAAACCAGGGTGCAGTTGTCCGCGCCCACAAAGTCGCGGCCCAGAATGAAGGCCTGCGCGAGGCCCTCCGGGTTGGGCTGGACGAGATACTGGAAGTTCATGCCCCAGGCCGAGCCATCGCCCAGCAACTGCTCGAAGCGCGGCGTGTCCTGGGGAGTGGAGATGACCAGAACGTCGCGAATCCCTGCCAGCATCAGGACGCTGAGCGGGTAGTAGATCATCGGCTTGTCGTAGACCGGAAGCAACTGCTTGGAGACCGTTTGCGTGATGGGGTACAGGCGTGTGCCCGATCCGCCGGCCAAAATGATGCCCTTGCGTGCGCTCATGCCCCTTCCCTTCCCTGCCGTCCGGCGTATTGTGTGCCGATCCACTCGCGATAGCTGCCGCTGGTTACATGCTCTACCCAGGCCGGATTCCGCAGATACCACTCGATGGTCTTGCGCAGCCCGGTGGCGAAGGTCTCGCGCGGCGTCCAGCCCAGCTCCCGCTCGATCTTGCCGATGTCCATGGCGTAGCGGCGATCATGGCCGGGTCGATCCTTCACAAAATGAATCAGTTCGGCATAGGGCCGACGACCGGGAGCCAGTTCGTCGAGCAGCGCGCAGAGCTGATGGACCAGATCCAGATTGGACATCTCCTGGCGGCCGCCGATGTTGTAGGTCTCGCCGATCACACCACGCTCCAGCACCGTACGGATGCCGTCGCAGTGGTCGCCGACATAGAGCCAGTCGCGCACGTTCAGGCCATCGCCGTAGACAGGCAGTGCCTTTCCCAGGAGGGCGTTGTGGATCATCAGCGGAATCAACTTTTCCGGAAACTGGCGTGGGCCGTAGTTGTTGGAGCAGTTGGTGGTCAGCACCGGCAGGCCGTAGGTGTGGTGGTAGGCCCGCACCAGATGGTCGGAGGCGGCCTTGGAGGCCGAATAGGGACTGTTGGGGGCGTAGGGGGTGGTCTCGGTAAACGCCGGATCAGCCGGCGAGAGCGAACCGTAGACCTCGTCCGTGGAGACGTGCAGGAAGCGGAAGGCCTTCTGTTCGGCGGCGCTCAGGGCGCCCCAGTAGGCGCGCGTCGCTTCGAGCAGTTGAAAGGTGCCCTCGATATTGGTGCGGATGAAATCCCCAGGGCCGAGGATGGAGCGGTCGACATGGCTCTCGGCGGCGAAATGCACGATGGCGCAGGGGCGCTGCTGCTCAAGAATGCGGCGCATTTCGGCGCCGTCCACGATGTCGGCGCAAACAAAGCTGTAATCCGGCAGGTGCTCGACGGCGGCCAGATTCTCCAGATTGCCGGCATAGGTCAGCTTGTCCAGCACCACCACCGGATCCTTCTTCTCGGCCAACCACTGCAGGACAAAACAGGAACCGATGAACCCGGCTCCGCCTGTCACAACCATGCGAGCGCTCAAGGATACTCCTTGCAAACTGTTCGATTCAAAGACGGAGATGCACCGCGGATGCTTTTTTATTTTACCCTTCCAGCGTGGAGCAAATGGAGGGCTGCTCCCTGCCAGGATAAGGTAAGGCGATCCCGACCGTTCCGGTCACAAAGAGGGGGGTGAGCCTGGGGATAGGTAGCGTTCTTTGAGCCATTCGACCAGCAGCTTGCCGCGAAGCACCCGCCGCCACACCCAGAAGATGGGCCGAAGAGGCGCATAAGCCCAGAACAGACCGTCTGGAAGACAGAGCACCTGGTAGTCCTCCCGGCTATATCCGAGTTCGGCCAAACTCTCCCGCCAAGTCCTGTGGGGCAGAAGCAGCCTTTTGTAGCGGGTGATGCGGTAGCGCTCCGGCAATGCCGTCAAAACGCCGGCAAGTGTCGGCTCTTCAGGAAGTTTGATGGCGTGAAGGGATCTGTCGACAAGAAAAGGTGGCAGATCCTTCCATGGATTGCCGGGCAGGGCTGGTAAGGGAAGGCCATATACGTCCTTCAAGAGGCGCAGGCAGGCCAGCAGGGCTCTTTCTTGTCCAGACCTCTGTGCTTCGCCCAGGACCGCTACCCAATCCAAGCCCCCTGCGGCATGTATGCGCGCCAAATCTCCTAACCACTTGGCACGGGACCAGGTATGCTCTGCCCCGTGACTGCTTAAATCGAGGGTCCGATCGAGGGGATTCATACTCTGGTGGGTACATCCCGCCCAGATGGATGGAGTACTCCTGGCCCAGCGGGCGCTGGTTAGGCCAGGGACATCCCACTGGTTGCGCCAGTGAAGTTCGAGTAGGCTGCCTCCATGGGGGTTTACGAAGCCGATGTTATGCTCGTGCTGCTGGCAGCTTTCCCATTGGCGGGGAGTTAAAGGAAACCAGGTTGATTCCGGGCGCCAGCCCATGCTCTCCAGGCAGGCTTGCGCCCGAGGGAGGTTCTCTACGGTGACCACCAGATCCAGGTCATGGGACTGGCGGAGCCCAAAGTCTCCATATAGATCAAGGGAAAGCAATAGCCCCTTCTGGGTCATGACGGGAATCCCGGCGCGGTTGAAGGCCTTCAGTACCCCAGCCAGCAGCATGGAATGCTTAACGGCTTGCATCCGGCAAGCATCGCTACGCTTTTGCAGTTGTTGCCGTATCTCGTCTGGGATCTCTAAGCCAGCCACTCGCTTGAGGGCGGCCCAACTCAGGGCCGGAGTGCGGTGACGGTCCACCAAGCGGAGAAACTCCATCCAGTCCGGGCCGGCACCGACGGCTTCGCGGATGGCCGACTCTTGCTGATCCACCCAGGAGGATGGGGCCAGCCAGGAGGTGGCGATCATCAAGCGAAACGCGGGGCTGGTTGCTTGCAGCCAGGAAGCCTCAGGCATGGCCGACCTCCTGCGTCGCTCTCAGCAGTTGAAAGCTGCCCTCGATATGGGTGTAGATGAAATCCCCTGAACCGATGGTGCAGGAGCGCTGCTCTTCAAGAATGCGGCGCATCTCGGCGGCGTCCACGATGCTGGTGCAGGCCGGCTTGCCGAGCACCACCACCGGATACTTCTTCTCGGCCAACCACTGCAGGACAAAGCAGGAACCGATGAACCCGGCTCCGCCTGTCACAACCATGCGAGCGCTCAAGGAAACTCCTTGCAAACAGTTTGATACAAAGACCGGGATTTACCGCAGACGCTTTCTGATTTTACCCTTCCGCCGTGAAGCCTGTGGAGGGTCCTTGGCAGCCCGCAAGAAAATGGAGGGAAAGAAGTTGACGCCGGCCAACGCGGTTACTTTCAGCGCTCTAAAGGAGGGCGGGCGGGGTCAGTCCGGGGTTGAAGTCGGGGTGCGAAGCGGTAAAAGTTGCTACAAGCAACAATAAAACTACAAAAAAGCAACATGGGAGATGGAGTGAAGATGCAGGATGTAGCAAGCATGGTTCCTGTTGCAACAATGGGTGATGTGGCAACAATAGAGCAAACTGCTACAATGGGCCATGTAGCAACAATGTAATTAGTTGCAACATGGCGCAGTGCGAATCAAGGAGTATCATGCCCATCATTGCGGTTTCCAATCCCAAAGGCGGGGCAGGGAAGAGTACCACCACCCTGCTGCTGGCCACCTACCTGGCTGAGCAGGGCGCCAGCGTCTCGGTGCTCGACGCCGACCCCAACCAGCCCATCCTCGACTGGAAGACGCGTGGCGAGTCCAAAACCACTTTGGAGGTCATTGGCGGGGTCAAGGAATCGACCCTGATGGAGACCCTTGACCACCTGACCCATCAATTCATCTTCATCGACCTGGAGGGCACGGCCAGCGTGCTGGTTTCGCGCTCCATTGCCATGTCGGATTTCGTCATTGTGCCATTGCAGGCCAGCGCCGTCGATGTCCGCCAAGCGGCCAAGGCTATCCGCGCCGTCCGCGACGAGGAGAAGGTGGCGCAGCGCTCCAACCCCAACCGCCGGATTCCTTACCGGGTGGTGATGACCCGCACCCCGGCTCCCGGTGCGCCCGTCTCCAGTGTGCAGCGCCAGTTGGAGGCGGAGATTCAGGCCTCGGGTATCGCCCGCTTCAAGACCAGTCTGTCCGAACGCCTGGCCTACAAGGCGATTTTTGTCGAGCGGCTCTCGCTGCCGGAGTTGGCGGGTATGAAGGTCGGAAACCTGGATGCCGCCCGGCAGAACGTCCACGAACTGGCCGAAGAGCTGATCGAGACGCTGCAAACACTGGGGCAGGGAGGTAATGGATGAGCAAATTTGGTTTGGAGATGGAACCCGACGCCGCTCCCCGGAGCGATCTGGCCGACCGACTGGCCAGCTTTCCGCCATCGGTGGCCAAGACCGCGATCAATCTGGCGGAGGTGGACGCCGCGGCAGCGTCGCTCGGCTTTACCAGCCGCGAGGCCGGCCGCAAGCGCCGTGTCGTACCCTCGGAGCCCAAGCGGCAACTGTCGATCATGATGCCGGTGAGCAAGTACAACCGCTTCGTGGCCTACGCCGATCGCCACCGGCTCACCTACGAGGAAACGATCTCGCGCTTCCTGGAGAGGGCCACGGATTAGGCCTTGACCGCAGGTTCTGGCGCGGTGCGACAGGCGTAAAAGAGGGAGCATCCGGAATAGGCCAGCGTACCCGGTGCAAGGTTCTTCGGGGGAGTACTTGTGCTTCAGCTCGTTCCAATGGAAATGGTGGGCACTCCTTAGTCCTGGTCGGCCACGTCGGCGACGCTGAACAGGCCACCGCCACCGGCCCGGAGCTGCTTGGGGGCGGTGCGCCGCGAGGGTCCGGGCAGGCTGGGAATGAACTGGATACCCTTGAGCGGAGGAGCCAGCCACAGCCCCTTGGGGCGGGCTTCGGCTTGCAGTTCGGGCCAAGCGATGCGCAGGGCCTGGATGGTCTCTTTGAAGCGCTGCTTGATGCGCCGCTCGTTGGAGTCGCCGTGCCAGAGTTGCTCGCGCAGGTTGGCCCAGGGAATCAGCGTGGGGCTCGATGCCGCCCACGAGCGCCAGCCGAGAAAACCAATGTATTGTTGCAGTTGCGGACGCTCAGAGACGAGCAGCAAGAGCGCCTTGAGCATGGGCACGTTGTAGGCGATGAAGTCCTTGAAGAAGGATTCGTCAAACATCAGGCCGCGCGGCTGCGTCTGCCTCTGGGCCTCGGCCCGGTCGATGGAAACGCTCTTCTGGGCCTTGACGCTCTTGGGCAGTCGCGAGGCGCGCACGATGGGCATCACGAAGGTCTCGACATCGGTCGAGTTGGTGCGTTGCACGGTGATGGCCAGGCCGGCGATGCGCTCGAAACGGGCGCGCAGATCCTTCAGCGTGCGCCCGCCCTTGCTCAGATTCATCCAGCTCAGATACTCTTGCGCCGTCTCCCAACTGACAAAGGGCGATCCGGTCTGAATGGCGCGGTTGATCATCCAGTGCAGCATATTCACGTCGGAGCCGTAGGGCAGCTTGACGTTTTCGTGCATGGCGGTGAAGGTGACCACGATCTGGGAACCGTCGGCCATGCGTGTGGATTTGCGGATGACGCGCTCGGGGGTGGAGCGGCTGGGCAGCCCCATGAAGATCAGAAACTGCGCGGTGACGATGATCTCCGGCGTCGGCTCCAGGCGGGCCTCGCGCAACATCACCATCTTCGAAGCCAGCTCGGTGCGGCTGTTCTTCAACTCGCTGCGATAATCGCGGCGCAACTCCGGCGGTTCTATGCTGGTCAACTCAAAGAGGTCACTCATGCCACACCTCCATCAGTCCGCCGCAGAAGACCGTATCCCGTGGCATCGAATCGAGTTGTCAGTCGTGCGCCCATGGTTTGCGGAGGATCTTTCCTTGACGAATTTGTTACGCGCGGATTGCAGCCGTTTGAACGTTCCGCTGTAGTGTAGGTTCTGATTCCTGCCTTGTCGATGCGAAAGTGGGGTTTTGTGTACAGAGCCCTGCTTCCATCCTACGCAAAAGGCGGGAAAATACACGCAAATTCGCACAAAAACTTGTAACGAATTTAGAAGTGGGGCGCCGAGTACAGATGATACGTATATCGCTGAAAAATAGACAATTGCACGACACCATGCACCAACTCTAATGCAAAATAGTGGGGTGCCGAGTACGGAATGGTTCTTTGCCGGGCACAGGCGCTCCGGCCATCGCCTCAAAGTGGGGCGCCGAGTACATATCATCCATATCTCATTCAAATCAAATGGCTTATTTCAGGATAACGGGTAAAACCGAAGGGCGCCAGGTACAACATGTGCAAACGAAAGTGGGGCGCCGGGTACAGTATCTATGCATATTGCACATTCCATGCATCTTAGGTTCTCCACAATCGAGTGAGTAAAAGCAATAATCGGAGTGGGGTGCCGGGTACGTTAATATGGGGTACCGAGTACAGCGAGTGGGATGTCGAGTACGCGAGAGTGGGGAATCGAGTACGAAAAAGTGGCCTATCGGGTACATATATAGACAAGAGATACAGGTAATAACAGGATCTTCTTCAGGTAATAACAGGTTCTACTCCCAGTGGAAATCTGCAAATATGGTGCGTCTCAAAGAGCCGGACACATCCGGCGGGAGGGCGCTGAGCGCCCCTCCCGCACCCTCCCCGCCAAAAAACAAAAAGCTTACAGCAAATCCAGGGTTGGTTTGCTTTCATGCTTTCGTGTGATGATGTTTGTTTGAACAGAATCGCTTTAGGTGGCGCCGAAGCCCGTTCGGGCAAGCCGTGAGACCTCTTTTACTTCCTGAGTCGATTCCGGAAGGGTAAATAAATCAATCGTTTCTGCCCTACTATCTTCTTCGCATTCCCTCAAATCGGCGGCTTTCTTCCTTGTTCCCGTTGCGCCAGATGGGCAAAGAGAGTCCGCAGTTCTTCGTCCTGAACCTGGAGCTGCGGGGGCAGGGGATCGAGCATGCTTTGAATCGTACCCAGATCGTTTTGCAGGGCTTGGGCCAGAAGATAAAGCCCTTCGATGATCTGTTCAGAATCTTCGCCGGTAATGATTATCTGTCCTTGAGTCAATCGAATGCGCGCTGGCAGATCGTCTGCCATCAGACAGCGGAGATCTTTCGGAAGAGCAAACGTCATTTGCTTGGGTTGCGGCGGTGGACCCGCTTGCAAGCGCCGCGAGTGTACCGTGGTGGAAAGATCCTCGCTGGCAAGAGAGCGATCGAGGAATTCAAGCAGAGTTTCGCGGTCGACGAGATGGGTTCCGCCCACGTTTTGAATGCCGCCGATGGTGCGCATGAGCATTTGCGCGGAGGCGCGCTTTACCTCAAAAAGGCTCTGCACATCGCGCCGGGTCCAGGTCTGGATGCGCGAGCGTTCCACACGATCGCGGATCTCGTGGAGACGATTGGACCAGGAGATGGGTTTAGGCACGGAATCCTCCTTGGAGATGCGATATATCAACCGATTCAAGGGTAGGGTATAAATGGCCGACATGCCAATTAAAGTTGTATATTTCCCTTTTTCATACTTACGATAATATGTAATTATCAGGCTTTATGACGTAAAATGGAAAAAGGCCCCCTTTTGGCTGCTTTACGCAAAGATTCTCGCTCTTTCCCATCTTTCCAACTCAGGAGGCGCCTTGCCGCAGAGTCCGCATACCCGGTCCAACCTGATACCGGCGAACCTGCTAGCGGAGCCCGTCGGCAGCGCCCCGATCAAGTTCGTCTCCCCACCGGAGATCCTGGCGCCGGCTGCGGCCCTGACCACCCCTCCGTCAGAGGAAACTGCCAGCGGACTCCGGCTTGCCGTGGAGCCCATAAGCGACCGTCTTTACGCGACCGCCCAAGCGGCAACCGCCTATATGGCCAAAGCCAAGGCCGCGGCCACCAACCGGGCCTACTCTTCGGACTGGCGGCACTTCAGCACCTGGTGCGCGGAGAATGAACTCACCTCACTCCCGGCCACCCCCAGCACGGTTGCCCTCTACCTCACGTCGCTGGCCCAGCCGCGGGAGGGGGAAAAGCCACGCAAAGCCGCCACCATCACCCGGCGGCTGACCTCGATTAACGTGGCCCACAAAAGCGCGGAACTCGACTCACCGGCCACCATGAACCATCGTCTGGTTGCCGACACCCTGCACGGCATCCGCCGCGAGCTGGGTGTCGCGCAAACCAGGAAGAAGCCGTTGACCCGCGACCGGATCGTCAAACTGCTGGGCGTACTCGAAGGCCCGATCGCGGCGGCCCGGGACAAGGCGCTGCTGTTGATAGGCTTCGCCGGTAGCATGCGGCGCTCGGAGCTGGCCGCCTTGCGGGTGGAGGAAATAACCTGGCACCGCAAGGGGATCACACTGCTTATTCCGCGCTCCAAGACAGACCAGGAGGGAGAGGGAAGGGAAGTAGATATTCTCCTGGGGGCGCACGATCTGACCTGCCCGGTGATGGCGCTGGAGAACTGGCTCAAGATCTCCGGCGTAAAGGACGGGTTCGTCTTTCGCCGCGTCGGCCAGCACGGCAACGTTGGCCGGGCGCTCGGCAAGGATTCCATCGGGCGAATCGTGAAAAAGCTGGTCAAGCTGGCCCGGATCGACGATCCCAATGCCTATGGTGGACACTCGCTGCGGGCGGGCTTCGTGACCGAGGCCTCCGCCAATGGCGCCACCGACCGGCAGATCATGAAACAGACCGGGCACAAATCGATCGTCATGGTCCATCGCTACGCGCGCGAGGACCAGAAGGACCGGCAAGCCGCGGCCAGCAAGTTGGGTTTATAAAGGAGCAACCGGTGGAAGAGAAGTGGGAACTCAAAGCCAAGATCGAGGCGTTGCTGATCGCCTGCGACCACGCAGTGACGATCCAGCCTCAGGCCCAGTGCCTCAACGTCCCCGAAGATGAGATCGATGAGGCGTTGCGGGAGTTCGAGGCGGACTTAGTGGCAGCCGATCGCGGTATTCAGTTGCGGCGCCGACCGCATGGCCAGTTTGCATTGGCTACCTTAAACACAAGTCCTCGCCGGAGGTTCGTGCGGCCCTGAAGCAAGAAGCCCATGCCGAGCTCGAGCGCATCGGCTTCGGCAAGCTGCGCCAGGCGCGCCGGAAAACGCAGGTTGCCATTGCCGAGAGGCTCCATATTGCCCAAGGGGCGGTTTCTCGCATGGAGAAACAGTCGGATTTTCTGCTGAGCACCCTGAGGGAGTATGTCGGTGCTCTCGGAGGCAAGCTGGAATTGCGAGTAGTTTTCCCGGATGCGAACTTTGAGCTTGAGACATTGGCGCCTGCGCCGGCGACAAAGAAGCGACCCTCGCGCGCTCAGGCTGCGGGCGTGAAGGCTGAGGCCAAGGCACGATAAGCGAAGCGGCTTCCCACCCTCGCTAGAAAAAAGCGAGGATGGGGCACCCGCACCCGCTTCATGGGCTGGATAAGGGTGGGCCACCCGCCTTCTGCACGATGCGGCGCATGTCGTCCAGATTGCGCGCCAACCGATCCATGCTATGCACCACCACCGTGTCGCCTTCACGCACAAAGCCCATCAAGGCTTCCAACTCGGGCCGCTGCGTGTCCTTCCCGGATGCTTTGTCCGTGAAAATTCTATCGACGTGCGTCTGCTCAAGCTGCCGATCTGGATTTTGATCGAAGCTGCTGACCCGAACATAACCAACGCGCTGACCCTTCAATAGATGCTCCCGGCGGAATCCGTCAGGAAGAAATCTATAACCATTGCCGCCATATGTCAACTATTAAAGGATAGGACCTTATTCTTACGCGTTTACAGCTTCTTCCTGACGCCAGAATGATGTGTACTCCAGACTGACACTCGTCCCGCTGCTGATCCGTCGATTTTGTGTCTTAGCGTACGATTTTTTCCCTTTTCTGAAGGAACCCCTTGTTCGTCTCCGCGATGTAGGCATCGAAGGTCTTCACCGGCATCGGCTGGCCCGTCGCCGCCGGACGCAACAGGTTGACCAGCAGCAGCCGTACCGCCGTGATCTCCTCCAACTCCGCGCTCACCTTTACGCCCTGCCGGTCGCGCTCGATCTCCGCCAGGATCAGCCCACGGATCAGCTCGCCCTGCGTCTGGCCGCGCTTGGCCCTGAGCGCCTCGAACTCTCCAAGCTCGCGCTCGTTCAGCTTCGTCCCCACATGATGCAGCCGGAACCCGGCCCGCTGCGCGACCCGCGCCGCGATCTGCTCCCCGTCGCCTTGGACCATGCTTCTGACCTCCATCTCGGACGGATTCCCCAAGGTTCCCAAGGGAACCCCGCACGCCCTATCTCCTTGAGACGGTTCACGCGCTCGCAGGGTATCCGCAGGGTTCCCCTGCACGACCCTGTCAGGGATGGAGTATCGAGGTCATTCCGGCGCAAAGCGCCGCGCCACGCCGACGTGCGGCACTTGGCCCGCTATAAACACACACCTGCGGCATCGCATGACACGGATGCTGCGCGGCTTCCCAGCCAAAAACACCCCATCTGCCGCCGCCCCTTTATGTTCCACTAATAGCCCACTCCACACCCGCGCCCGCCGACACCGCCCCGGCCCCTGGGCTGATTCCTGCCGATTTTCCCTGATCGCCGCGCAGTCAGCCTTTCTCGGCAAAAATCAGCCTTCATCGGCCTTTATCAGCCCCACCCCTGTGTTTTCTACAAGTTAACGCCGCAGCAACCGGAATCGACACTGCCGCGCATAACTGCTTTCGTTTCAACGGTTGCCATATAGCAACCGGTAAACGCCTTGTTTTTAGAGAGTTTTTCTTTTAGCCGCCTGATTCTAAACACGTTCCCCAACGGTTACCCAAGGTTGCTCTACAGCAACCTTTTAGGGGTGACGTGTCCCTATACTCCCGGTGCAAAGCACCGCCGCACTTCGCTGGCTTACGCAAGATGCTGGGCGAAGCCTGCAACGATCTCGGCAGCTCGTAGCGGTTCACGCTGAAGCAGCAGATGCGGCCCCTCAAGTGCGGCTACAGCCATCTGCGGCTTGATCCGCCGAAGCTCTTCGAGACATGCGGCGCTGACGAGACGATCTTCCTTCGCCTGGAGATACAGGACGGGCACAGCAACCCGGTCCAGTTCCGCGCGGACATCGCATCCGAGTACGGCCCGGAGGCGCGCGGCCAGCACTTTCGGCTGCACGGAGGAGACCGCCGCCCGCACCGTCGCCAACAACGAAGGCGGCGCATCCGGCCCAACAAGCCAGAGCTTGGCTGCAAGATTTGGCAGAGGAACCCGAAAAACGAGCGGCATGAGCAACCAACCGAGCCAGCGCCGCCAACCCTGCACCGGGCTTGTGGCGAACCCGGCACAGAGAACCAGGCCGTCTAGATTCACTGGATTCGACGCCGCGTATTGGATCGCAAGCGGCGTCGAAAAGGATTCAGCCAGAAGCACGAACGGCCCAGTGGTCGAACAGGCCGTTCGCACGAAGACCTCCAACTCAGAGAAGGAGAGACATCGTTCGGTTGGGTACCGCACGGTCTCTGTCTCGAACTGCCCAGCAAGCGCAGCAACGAACTCCGAGAACAGTTCTCCCGTCCCGTCCATCCCTGGCAGAAGTACGAGCTTTAGCGCAGGTGTCAACTTGCCGCTGGGGATTGCCCCTTGCTTAGGGCTATCAGGCGGTTCCGCCGTCTTTGCCGATACAGCCACACCGCTAGAACACTCCAGCACACGGCGATGGCGATAGCTGTTGCCAGTCGAATGTAAAGCCGCATCCGCCACTCACTTGCATTGGCGAACGGATAAGCCGTCATCCACACATCGAACAACACCTGATAGAGGCTGACTAGCCCTCCGAGAGTCAGCAATGCTAACGCAATCCACGCCCAAACAGTTTTTGGATGCACCATCAATTGCCTCCTGGAGAATGAATGCTGCCATCTGCGTACACCACGGCATGTCGAGCGACCGTGACAGTCACCACATATCCCGTACTTGTCGGAATTGAAATGGTAATGTCGTGCGGAGTCGAATTATTGATGGCACCGTGCGCCCATGTATTGCAATCCACTGCTGTCCGGCTATAAGCTGAACAGATTCAGTTGGTTGCCGGAGCATGTTAATTCGAGTTGGGAGTCGATCTGCTGAAGTGCCTGTAAAATGGGGGTTTTCTCGAACAGAGTCAGGCTGAGCAC
>Ga0326728_10003784_pt1 | contig 46081 bp, 47 predicted proteins | sample MB3enrmetagenome_FD_207602 | JGI IMG/M metagenome (GOLD analysis project Ga0326728, IMG submission 207602) | Lab enriched peat soil microbial communities from McLean, Ithaca, NY, United States - MB31MN | ecosystem: Environmental > Terrestrial > Soil > Wetlands > Peat | place: USA: New York...
GGGGCGGATGAGAGGGTTATCGAGGCCGCCCAGAGTGTCGAGCGGTGAGCTGGTGTTGGCGTCGTCGATGTTTAGCCGGGCGAAGATGGAGGTTCGATCGGTGAAGATGTGATCCAAACGGAACATTCCGCCGTCTTCGCGATTGTTGTTACTCTGCGGTGATATCCATTCGTTGGTGAGGGAATCGACGGGGACCGTCCCAATGGGCCACTGGACGAGGAATGGTTGGAGAGCGGGATTGGTCACGCTGGCCCGAAACGCGGCGTTCGGCACAAACCCGATGACGGTGGTGTCCAGGCGCTGCCGCAGTCCTTCGTAGTCGGTGAAGAAGAAAGTTCGGTCCTTCTGGATGGGCCCGCCCAGACTGGCTCCGAACTGGTTCAAGCGGAAGGGTGGGATGTTCGTATCGAAGGGCGAGCGGGAGTCGAAGACGTTATTGCGCAGGAACTCAAACACCCCGCCGTGAAACGAGTTCGTCCCTGTCTTCGATACGATGCTGACGATGGCGCCGGCCGACCCGCCCTGATCCGCGGTATAGACCGAGGAACTTACGCGGAACTCCGCGATCGATTCCAGCGAAATGGCCAGGCGCACGCCCACCTTCTGGCTCTGCTCCTGAACGCCCGTGGCATCGAGTCCATCGTAGGTGTAGTTGCTGTCGTCTATGCCCCGACCCACGAATCGCAGGTCCCTCTGGCCGCCGGCGCCGAGGTTGACCGCGCCTGGGGCGAGCGTCATCAGGAGGGACCAGTCGCGCCCGTTAAGAGGGATGTTCTCCACTTGATGTGATTGAACGACGGAGGAGATCTCGGCGTCGTTCGAATCGAGCGCCGCAACTGTACTCCGCACTTCGACCTTCGTTGTGGGTGCGCCCACAACGAGCTGCACGTTGATGGTGCGCGTCTGACCAACGAAAAGCTCGATCCCCGTCGTCTCGGAGGTTCTGAATCCTGAGGCAGAGATCGTGAGATCGTAGGTTCCCGTTGGCAGGCTGCTTATGCTGTAAACTCCACTGCTCCCCGAAGTCGTCTGCCTTTTGAAACCCGTGTCGAGCGCAACGACCTCGACTTCCGCGTTGGGAACGCTCGCACCACTCGGGTCCGTCACGGTTCCATTAAGGTTGGCGTTGTTGATTTGGCCAAAAGCAACGCCAACAAACAACGTGGCGCCAAATAAAGCGAGAAAAACAACCCAGGGCCATTTAAGTTTCACGGAGAATTCCTCCTGTTTGTACGAATTGCTGTAGAGAGCAACGTAGAGTACAGCCGTGCTCTCTAACCACCTTTTGGCGCCCCTAGAGTGCCCCTACGATGAAAAACGCATTAGGCCGAGCTAGTGTGCCTCAGATGAGATGTGAACCGAGATGATGGCACGTGAGTAACAAGATTGCGGCCACGTGATGAACTGTGTGTGAAGCTCCGATAAACAGAATGTTAAATTGGAAGCGGAAGGGGTCCTCAGGAAGCGAGAATGTCTTTCATTCTTAATCGGAGTGTAATATATTTGTCACATTGCTGTAACGTGGAGTTCGCGCTGTGTGGCGTCGTGCAGCGGCAGCGTTTCTGGTAACTTGCTTGACCGTCGGCGGCCTCCGAGCCAGTGAGGCCAGCTCGACACCTAGCCCAGATTCACGTCCCGAACTCGTAAGCCCCTATTTGCAATACGAATTAAGGCTGCGGCCCTTCTATCCGATTCCTAGCCGCCCTGCCGGTGTTCTCCTGCATGGACGCATCAATGGTGGGCCTCCTCTGCGATTGGTTCTGGACAGCGGCGCCGGTTTCATCGTGATTGGAGCTAAGGCTGCGCGTTCCGCAGGCATTTCCGCCAGCTCCGAAATGGAGCTGGTAGGCTTGGGAAGTAGACCCGCAAAGGTGGGGTGGGCCGAAACTGTTGAGATCGGTCCCGTCCGCTTCCGAAACTGCCGCGTCGCGGTGGTGGAGGGCAATGTAATCGAAGGGGCCGACGGAGTGATTCCTTTAAGTCTCTTCTCCGACTTCCTGCTGCGCCTCAATCTGCCCAAGAAGTCGCTCGGACTGATCCCCTATCCGCGCGAGCAAGACGCGGCGAGCCCGTCTAGCGGCGGGGTCACACAACGAGACCTGCTGTTAGTCGCGGCCGTCTTGAACGGAAAGCAAAGCGGGCACGTAGTTTTGGATACCGCCGCCTTTTGCAGTGCCATCTCTCGTGAGGTTGCAGGCTCGCCGCGTGGCTATCTTGCTCCAGAGATACGGATCGGGGCAGGGACTGGCGCTGCGACGGGACAGCTCGTGTCATTCGCCGTGCATTTCCAAATTGCAGGGCAGGAACTCATTCCGAATGAGGTTGTGGCGTTAGATCTTTCGAACCTGAGCCGCCACTCTGGTATGCACGTAGTTGGTGTCCTCGGGTTCCCGGCATTGAGGCCCTACGTTCTCACAATTAGCTATCGCAAAGCGTTGGTCAAGATCGAATCACCGCAGCGTCTCTCCATGCGTGAGGAGGATGGCAGTCACAACGCCAAATCTCCTGCGCCGCTCGCACTCCGTTAGGTGCTCCTCAAAACGAATTCGTTTGCCGCAAAGACTTCCACGCTCCGTCGTGTGCTTCAGTCATAATCTTTTCCGAATCCGTGTGTTCGAAAGCTAGCCGTCGAGCGGGTTAATCGGCCAGTCAGCATTCTGCCTGAAAAACGTCCTTTCGGGACATCAAAGCGGTCCGTCCTGCATAGCTATTGGGAAATCCCCTTCGTACCAACCACTCCTGACCGAAAGGCAGCGCTCAAGAGACATTGGGAATGATAAGTCCGCTCCGAGGAAGTTTGTCTTGGAAGAGCACTCGCGGGATTAATCGCCGGCGTAGTGTTTACCGGCGGCAAGCGCGTGCAGCTTCGCCCGATTAATTCAAAGAAGAACGATGGACCTGTCGATTTCGCGGCACGGCATTCGACTTGCCACAGCCGCAGCCGCCGCTCGAGAAACCGGCGCTCGCTGTCATTGGTGACGAGGGCAAGAGCGCGGCGATAGCTTCCCCTTGCGCAAGGAGGTAAACGACCGGTGACGGATGGCCCGTTCGCCGAGAAGGTGTGAGAAAATCACGTTGTAGGGGCAACCCTTGTGGCCGCCCTGGGGCAACCACAAGGGCCGCCCCTACAACGTCATTCCAAAACGTGATTTTTCCACACCTCGTCCGCGATGGGGGTGATGGGAAGCCGTCTTGCCAATCATGGGAAATTCCTGATCAGCACGGCGTCGGTGGAGTCTGTGCCGCGCGACAGCGCCAGGCGGCCGTCGCGCGACCAGTCGAACCAGAAAATCCTGTCCGAAGTGAAATGCGCCACCGGCTTCGGCGGGCCGCCTGCCACCGGTTGTTCCCAGATGTTACCCACTCCATTCACGCTGTTGATAAAGGAAATGGCGTGGCCGTCGGGGGTCCAAGCCAAGGGAGCAACAGTAGGAGCCGCGGCAGTAGCGGGCAGCGGGAACACCTGGGCGGGTTGGCCACCCGCGAAAGGGACAATCGCCAGGCTGAGTGGCTGATTCTGGCCGGGAGAGTAGATGCAGGCAATCCACTTGCTGTCCGGGGAGACGGATGGCGAATATGAGGAGTAGTCCGTCAACTGGGACGCCGGGCCGCCTTCACTCGGAACCTTCATCAAAACAGATTTGCCTCCCTGCACACGGGCAAAAACCACCCACCGGTCATCCGGCGATATGGCGGAAGGGAAGTCCCGCTCACCCTCGGTAAGCCGTTTCAGATTGCCGCCGTCCATATTCATGCGCCAGATGTTGGCTTGGTTATTTTCGCTCCACCGGGTGAATGCAATGAAACCGCCACGGAGAGAGACGGAGGGAAAGTTGGAAATCGAGGATGCGTCGTTGTTGGTGAGCCGCCGGGGGTTCGAGCCATCCGCGCCCATCTCCCAAAGATCATAGCGTCCGTTGAAAACCGTGCGATAGACGATCTTCCCGTCCGGCGTCCATGCCAAACCGTTATCGCCGTCGCGGGTCTGGTTCCCGGCGCTCAAGATTCTAGCTTCGGACTCCTTGCCAGGCGCGGCGCCCTCACGAACTCGCTGCTTGCATTCAAGCAAGTCCGGCGAGCTTGGCGAGCAACCCACCGATCGCCCCCGCCACGCGTTCTGCGGTGAAGGATTCCGGCAAGGGAACGGTAAGAACAGGGCGCTGTGTTTGTGCATCGGTCCGAAGTAAAGACGAAAACGCCCGTTCAATGGACCTTGTATGATCCGTGGATCTCACAGCGCCTGAAGCCGGCGGGGCTAACGTCTCGAGGAAACTCAGCCCCGCTTCCAAAAGCTTGGCGGCGGCCTGACCCACGTCGGCTGCCGCGGGGGCACGATCTGAGCTCACGCCGGGCGCGGATTTCTGAACCTCGGGGACGGGCGCCTCCGCTCCACTGGGGGTGGCGACCTGTGCGGAGGTTTCGCGGTCAGCGGAGGATTGGACTGTCGACTTCCGCGCCTCCTCCGCCTCTGCCACGGGTATCTGCGCTGTTGGCTCGGGTGAGATAATCGGCTTGGGCCTGCCCGGCTGGTCACAGAAAACCTCTTTGATGACCTGCATGGTGGTTTTGCGGCCGAGCTTTTCAAAACTCACTTCGTCCGTGGTCAAATCGAAGAGTCCCGCAAACAAGGCTCTCTTGAGCTTGAGCGTTTCCCACACTCGCTCTTCGATGCTCTCCTCCGTGAGCAGGTGGACTACCTGGACGGGATGGGTCTGACCGAGGCGATGTACCCTTCCGACCCGTTGCTCGAGTCGTGCCGGGTTCCACGGGGGCTCGAAATTCACCACCGCCGAAGCTGCCTGTAGGTTCAACCCAACTCCGCCGGCGTCGGTGGAGAGAAAGACCTTGCAATCGGGATCCTCGCGAAATCGGGCCATCAGTTCACCACGCTTACTACTCGGGACGCTTCCGTGTAATGAAACCCAGCCAATCCGCAGCTTCGTTAATACTTGGCTGGCGAGGTAGGTCATGCGCTCGTATTCGCTAAAGACGACCACTTTGCGCTTTTCCTCCAACGCCAATTCACGGATGATCTCGCGAAACTCCTCGAGCTTGGGCGAAAAATTGGTCTCCTTGTCGAACAGGAAAGTCGAGTTGCAGAGCATGCGCATGTTCTGGATACAACACGTGATGCGGCGCAAGTCGATCTCGGAAAGCCAGCCCTGCCGCTGCCATTTGCGCATCAGGCGGGCGAGGATGTCGCTCTGCTCCCAGTAGGGCCCGGCCTGCTCAGACGTCATGCGAACACGGAAAATCTGGTCGGTGCGCTCCGGCAGTTCCGGAAGCACCTCTTTGCGAGTTCGGCGCAGCAGAATGGGCTCGAGTTGACGATGGATTTGCTCCAAGCCGCGGTAGCCGAGCAGTTTCCCCTTTTCGTCTTCCATGCGATGTTCCTTGAGAAACCGGAAGGCGGGACCAAGCCGGCGGCCATCAACAAACTCCACGACCGAGAAAAGTTCTTCGAGCTTGTTCTCCAGCGGCGTTCCGGTAAGCACCAAGGCGTAGCGGCTCTTGAGCTGTTTGATGGTGCGCGCCGTGGCGGTCGCCCAATTACGGATGCGCTGCGCTTCGTCGAGGATGATCAGGTCCGGGCGGAGATTGTGCATGTCCTCGATGTCTTTCAGGACCAGCTCGTAGCTGGTGAGATTCAGAAACGCAGGAGAGCTATAAAGCTTTTTCCGATGCGGCATCGGCCCGTCGATGACTTGAGCTGAAAGATCGCAGACTTTCTCGATTTCAGTTTTCCACTGGTACTTGACCGAGGCCGGCGCCACCACCAGCACCCGTTCAATGCCGCGACGGCGCCGGAGCAGTTCCGCCGCCGCGATGGCCTGAATCGTCTTGCCAAGCCCCATGTCGTCAGCCAGCACCGCGCGTCCGCGGCACGCCGCAAATAGCGCTCCTCGAATCTGGTACGGGAAGAGCGGTACCTTTAACAGTCCTTCTAGTGGATTCTTCCCTTGCTCCAACTGCGCGAGGTAACGGTGTTCATCTTCCAATCCCAGAGCAAGCTCGTTTTCACGATCGATAAAATCCAAGACGTCACTGTAAACGACGATCGTTTCATCGGCAACGCGGAGCTTCTCGATGACCACATCGAATTTGCGAAGGTGCTCCTTCAGGAGGAACCCCCGGGAATCGAAGTACTCGGCACCAATTTCGCGCAGAGGTGGAGAAGCGGCAGGGGGCATTTTTAGGCGCACCTCGATGCTCTCTCCGTAGTGCAGTGAAAGCGACGCGCGGGTGCGCCGGTACGTTTGCCGCGGGAACGACCGGCCGAAGCGCTCCCGCATGTCCATCAGTAAGGCTTCGATGTGCTTGCATGTGCCCAAAGTATTCACGGCAAAATCGGGGCACGAGCAATAATTCTCGAATAGGCTTGGACCGCGCATCGCGACTCGATACTCTCTGCCGCTGGCCGACTGCACCACATAGTCGCCGTAACTGCGTCCAGGCGGCGTCGCCAGGATACTCTGGATCGCGGCGCGGGCCCGCTCCTGGCGAGCCGAAATCTGTTCCTCCACTAGCATCTCGGAGCCTCCGGATGAAATGAACGAGTGGTAAGCATATCAGGAAATAGAATTCGTAGCGTAAGGGACGTCATCAGTACCGAAAGCGCGTGGCGTCGTGGGGGCAGCCCTTGTGGTTGCCGCAGGGCCGCCACGAAGGCCGCCTCTACAGCTTGCGAACGCGAAGCGTGTAAAGCTCGCCGGTCTTGATTTCCTCCGACCGCTCCAGAAGCTTCGCCAAATCGTCAGAGACGGCAAGGAAGCGCCCAGAAAGAGCGTCCGCCCGTCCCGAGGCCAGTTGAACCACCAGTTGCGCGGCCGTCTCAGGGGGCACGACGCGCCCCCGGTCAAATAATTTCCTGAACCACGGCAGCCACTTTTTCCCGGCCTCGGACTCGAGCACATAGCCGGTCATGGCGGTGCGCACCGTGCCGGGGTCGATGGCAAAGACGTAGACGCCGGAGCCTACCAGTTCCGCCGCCAGGTTTTCAGTGAGGCGAATGAGCGCCGTCTTGGCGACGACGTACGCACTCATGTGCGCCACCGCCACGGTGGCAGCTCCGGTGGCGAGATTGATGATCCGGCCGCGGCGGCGTGCAATCATGCCCGGCAGAATGGCACGCGAGCAGAGGTAAGGCCCGCGCAGGTTCACTTCGAAGGAATGCCACCAATCGGCTGCGTCAGCTTCCCACAACGGCCCCAAAGGCGCCACGGCGGCGGCGTTGTTCACCAACAGGTCCGCCGGCCCCAGGGCGGACTCCATCTCGCGCGCCATGCGCTCGACGGAGGCAGCTTCACTCACGTCCGCCACAACTGCCAAGGCCTGCCCGCCTGCCGCCTTGATGTCCCGTACAGTTTCAGCCACTTGCTCTTCCGACCTCGCGACCACGCCGACGCGCGTCCCTGCCCGTGCCAGCGCTAAGGCGGTGGCGCGTCCAATGCCCCGGCCCCCGCCCGTAACAATTGCGACCTGGTTTTGCAGTTCACTCAAAACGGAATCAGCGTTCATCGTGGTTTCTCCTCAATCTCAGCATGCGCAGGACGGCAACGCACTAACCAGTTTGGAACGGGAAGTGACCTATTTTGGCTTCCGCCTGGATAGGTAGCATGTACGGTATAGCTTAGGCCGGAGTTCACTACGAGTGCGGCGGCTGGGCGCAGGCTGACAAGGTCCGTTGCACTATTTAGCGACATGAAAAAGTAAGGAAGGGTGTGACATAAACTGTCAACAGAGAGTGACATACTTTGGCATAGGGTTATCATAAATCAGCTTATCACTGAATTGTGAAGTCACTTATATGTACCTGCCTCTGTATAACTAGTACAGACGAACTCTAGCAGCATCTACCTCGCCCCGCAGACCATCGTGGCCCCATTCGGTTGCTTAAGTCTCGTGTCCACAACTCTTCCCCCGTTTTTCGCGGGGCGGAACAGTGCGGGCGCGGTTCAACCCTCTCCCGCCGCCTTGGCATGAGTTACGTATCCGGCGGGGTATCTAGCTGGACAACTGGCAATAAAACTGCCACAGCGCTTGATTCTGTCTTCGTTCGACTCCGAGCACCAAGCTCGCATTTGTGGACTAGAACCCGGCGCTTCGCCGAAATGGGACACTGGCCTTCACCTCTATTTTCCCAGGTCGGGACGCAAGCGCCGGACCAGGCTAAACGCCAAGCGTAACTCTGACTGGGGTGAGCAAAAAAAGGGGGGGAATCCACCACAGACCCTTGCGTGGAAGTCCTTTTCTAGAATTAGGCTGCCTCCGCAATCGCCTCGCACCAACCCGCAGCCCGACAACCAACTTGAATGGAGTGTTATCACGTATGAATCGTGGGACAAGCGAAGAGAGAGCTCTGCTTAGGCAAGCGTTCGACCTCTTGCTGGAGCTTCGTACACGGCCCGACGCACGTAAACTACTGGGTCAAGCAGTGAATTACCTGCGCCTCCTGGAACACCAGGGAGCGTCTGGGGGACTCCCCCTGGTCATCTCCATGCAAGTGATGCGCCTGCGGAAGTTTTAGGCCGGCTTCATCGCCGCCACACGACGGGCGTCTCAGTCCGTCACGCGCGATGGGGACACGACTCGGCGAAAGCAAGCTATCGCTTGCCCACGCCGCCCCGGTGAAGTTCGCCCGCCCTCTGCTACTCGGTCGCCTGTGGGACTGGGGTAGTCACAGGCTCGGGCGCGGCAGCAGGTGATTGAGCGGCGCGCATCTTGGCACTGTCACGCTGCATCTCCGTGACCAAATCCTCCAAAATGCGCAACTGCTCGCTTCGGCGCTTCAAGGTTGATTCCAGTTTCGCCACCTGCTTGCGCAGCTTGTTGTTGTCCCTACGCAACAGGATCAGGCTTTCGCCCGGCTGGGGCATGGTGAGCTTACCGCCGGGCCCCAACTGCGCGGTCGGCAGCGGGGCGACGTGGGCTTGGGTTTCTTTGATGAGCGTTTCCAGTTCCTTCCGTTCCGGCCCCCCCGGGCAAAGTTGGCGCAGCGCCAGCAGGCGCGCCAAATCCGGACGATTGCGGCCGCGCTCCCAGTGTTGCACGGCGCCCTTGGTGGCATTCAGCAGACGCGCCAAACCCTCCTGGCTGACCTCTAAGCGCTGCCGGACCTTTTTCACTACTTTTGCGGCATTCATTTCTTCCATGGTACACTCTCCTCTCCTAGCGAAAAAAATACTTGACATTCAGGACAAGTATAGGCTACAGTACATCTGCCTTGCAAGGGGCAGCCGCTTTTTCCCCGTCGGCTACATTGTAGGGCACAGCCTCCGCCCTTCCGGTGGCAGGGTCAGGCCTCCACAGGTTGGGCGGTGGCTCCTGCGGCGGGCCGGGGCCAAGAGGCCTTCCGGCCCGCTCCCGCGCGTTCCCGCTGGCTTTTCCCTCAAACTCCCTGGGGCGCGCGCGGTGTTATGGTTCATGCGCTTACTCTTTGAGATGCTACCGTTTCGTTATAAACGTTCTCTCTATAATCAGCTTGTGCCCTACGCGCATCTTGCCGCTCTCCTCGCGCTCGCTTCACGCCGCCACCTCGCGCCGCGCACTAGTAGCCTCCCGACCTTATACCCCGTCTTCTCCCTCTTATCGGAAGTTGGGGACGCTGACTTGAAGCAAAGTGGCCTACGCTCCTCGGTACCTTTCTCGGCTACTCAAAACTTAGCCTACCTCCCGTGCCGTATAGGAAAAGATGGTAGCACATTTCTTTTGTTTTCGGGAGGGGGTGTGAAGAAAAAAGCTCTGCGGGTCCAAACACCCGCCGGAGCTTTGCTCAATTCGCAAGCTTGCCCGGTAGCGTCCTGGCTTGCAGTAGCGGCGCTCTCGGAGCGTCGCAAGTGGTCAAGAGATCACGATCGGCCGTCAGAAACCGCCGCTACAAGATTCAAGCTGAGACACTGCCGATTGTCCAGTCCTCTCTTTAAGGAGCGCTTTCATGCAATTGGAAAACTGTCGTGATGCTGTAAAATCGTTTCCCTCCCGTTCTTGCGTCCTCTACGCGGCCTCATCCCGACGTGCCTCAGAGAGGCTGCATCGGGCTGCGGCGGGTGTTCGATCGCCCCTCGAGTCTCGCACCTCACTCCGAGCTCAACCGCGAGTTGCGGACCTCTTCCTGCCCCGTTGCTGCCAGAAGGCGTGCGTCTTTCCGGCTCAGCCCGGCGGCTGCGGCGAATGCGCTTATCACCGCCGCCAATCCCTCGATCCGAGTTGTTTCCAGTCGCTGCAACCTTCGTTCTTGCTTCTTGACCAAGCCAAATTCGGCCTGCCGGATTCCGAACCCGACGATGGTCGTGTCCGGGACCGCCATCGGCTAGCGGCCGAACGTGTGCAGTTCATGCTGGGGGACGCAGCCTGATCCAGGAGCCTGCACAGTTTCGCCATAACCACGCCTTGCCTCCTTACCAAGGTGAGGAACCCTTGCCCTGAAGGGGTTGTTCAAAGAGTTCGGCCCCTTCAGGGCCCGTGATTTGGATTGGGGTTCTTGCCATCCGTGGGTTTCACCCACGGCTACCCAATGTGTTCCCCTCCGGGGAGCAAAGCGAGAAATGCAGGACTTGGCTCATTGGCAGCCGGTTCTCGATTTCAAGATTGCCTGCGATATGCACCGAGAAAGCTCGACTCTGCGCTCAGCCTCGACGCGTGACGCTCGTCTGTTGATGCCGAACTATGCCGGAGGAATTGTATCGCCATGCAACCCTACGCCGCTCGATCCTCGAGTCCAGCCCGGTTGGGGCCGAATTCCAAACTCCAGTCTTCCGCCTTGCCCATGCTTACTCCCACCCATGCTTGGCGTGTTCTCTGCCGCCGCACGGGCGGCACCATCTCTCGCACCACGTTCTACCGCTGGATTAATTCCGGCCGAGTGGGCGCCGTGCGCGTGGGATTCCGCTTCCTTATCCCTTTGCCGCTGCTCGAGGAGATTATCCAGAAATGTTTGGACGGGGAGAGGATTTGAGAAAGTATGAGCAGGCAGCTAGCGCGCATCTGTCAGCCCGGCGCGCAGTTCGTTCAAGAACGCCCATCAATCGCAGGGCTCCGCTCTGCGAAGCGGGCCAGGAAAATGCATACGAAAGCAAGACAAAAGGAGGCGCATGTGTACTTGACGCATCACACTGGCCAGCGTAGCCTTACGCCACTTGCGTCTGCGAGTAGGCCGTGAGTCACTCACGACTTCAATGCCTGGTCGAATAATTATTCGACTATACCTGAATAAAACGCAATGACGCCTGGCACGCGCAGTCCCTGTTTCTGAGCGACTTGGGTCGAGCCTTTCTGACCCCCAACTCATCGCGCGCAATTGACCCCTCACCCGGCCCGCGCCGGCTGGTGAAAACGCCGGACGCGGCCCACCCTCTCCCCACGGGAGAGGGCTATGTTTTTCAGGTTTTTCTTCTGACTCCTAATTACTGCCTACTGCCCACTGCCTACTGCCTCCCCGTTCCCTCGCCTCTCATTAAAACGCTTTCACTCGCCGCCGGTTTCTGGCAGACTATGACACCGGAAGATTTTTCAGGTTGGGCACTTATCCAAGGAGGTCCTGTCTATTATGAAGAGAGATTCGTTCAGCCGGCGTGAGTTCATGCAGTGGGGTGCAGGCGCCGCAGCGGGCTTAGCTGCCAAAGTTACTCTACTGGAGCCGCGACGCTTGTGGGCGTCGGCCGGTCCCGTGCCGCCTTCGGACACGGTACGGTTCGGCATTATCGGGACGGGCACGGAGGGCTGCGATCTCTTGCGCGCGAGCTTGGCTGTGCCTGGCATCGAATGTGTTGCGGCAGCGGACTTGTACGACAGCCGCCACATCGCCGCCAAGGAAGCTCTGGGAGGAAAGGAGATCGAAACCACCCGTGATTACCGCAGTATTCTCGATCGCAAGGACATCGACGCGGTGATTGTGGCTACACCGGACCATTGGCATCGCAAGGTGGTGACGGAGGCGGTCGAGGCGGGGAAGGACGTCTACTGCGAAAAGCCGATGTCACATAGCGTCGAAGACGGACTGGCTATGGTGGCGGCTGTGCAGAAAAACAATCGCATCCTTCAAGTCGGCAGCCAGCGGGTAAGCTCGATTCTCTACGCCAAGGCGAAGGAGATCTGGGATTCGGGCAGGCTGGGCGCCGTGGACACCATCGAAGCGGCGTGGGATAGGAACACCGACAGCGGGGCCTGGGTGTATCCGATTCCGCCCGACGCCAGCGAGCAGACGATCGATTGGAACACTTGGCTGGACGGGGCGCCCCGGCGGCCGTTCGACGCCACGCGCTTCTTCCGCTGGCGCTGCTACCGTGATTACGGGGCGGGCTTGGCGGGCGACTTGTTCGTTCACCTGCTCTCGGGAATTCATTTTGTGACCGGCACCAATATGCCGCCGGAGCGCGCCCTTTCCACCGGCGGGCTCTATTACTACAAAGACGGCAGGGAGTTCCCGGACCTTCTCTGGACAATGTACGATTACCCGCACTTCCAAGTCGTGCTGCGCTGCAACCACAACAACAATTACGAGAACGAGTTATTCGCCTTCTACGGCAAGAACGGTACCATGCTCATCAATGAGACCACGGTCACTTTCAGGCCGCAAGCGTCCTGCCACCAACCCGAGGACTATTCCATCGGTAGCTGGCCGGCGAAAATGCGGGAACAGTATCTGGCCAACTGGCGCGCCGAACATCCCGCGCCCCCGCCGGGACAATTCAAGATCGAAGACGAAGACGATGTCTACACTACGCCGCCCCAGTACAGCGATATGTCCGACCACGAAGCGAACTTTTTCCGTGCCGTGAGGACGCGCCAGCCGGTCGTCGAGAACGAGGTGTTTGGTAACAATACGGCCCTCGGATGCCACTTGTCGAATTACTCTTACTTCCACAAGACGCCGGCGGTCTGGGACGCCAGTGCGAAGAAGATTACCTCTTAAGCAGGCGCCGGGTGGCGGGTGTCAGGTGTCATCCCACGCAGGCGGAGGTCCACCTCTGGCAAGTGGGTTCCCGCTCGCGCGGAAATGCCGCGGCTTTCGACCGAGGCCCCGTGGCTGGGGGCTGGAAAATCTCGGTAGTTTCACGCATGTCCAACGAGCGGCAGAGATCCTTAGTCGTCCGGACCTCTCAAGATGACAGGGCGGGCGATATTCTTCCTTGATCTTGGCATGCGCGCCGATTAGGATAATCGCCGGCGGGAACAGCACTGATTAGAACATCCAGGAGGTCTTATCCCATGAGTGAGCAGCGGATTTCCAGACGTAAATTCATGCAGGCGACGGCATGCGCGGCGGGCGCGACGCTGGCGAACCGGTCGATTCTTTTGGATCCCGGGCCCTCTTACGCGTTGCCGCGGCCGGTGCCGTCCGGCGACACCGTTCGGATGGGGATTATTGGCGTGGGCATGCAAGGCTCCGGGCTGCTTCGCACGAGCATCGGGCTGCCGGGAGTGGAGTGCATTGCCGCTTGCGATTTGTACGACGGGCGGCGCGAGTTAGCCAAGGAGATCGTCGGCAAGGAGATCCCCACCACCCGGCAGTACAAAGAACTCCTCGACAACAAAGAGATCGACTGCATTGTAGCCGCGGTTCCCGATCACTGGCACAAGCAGATCGTGGTGGACTGTTGCGATGCCGGCAAAGATGTCTACTGCGAAAAGCCCATGTCCCATACGGTGGCGGACGGGTTTGAGATGATTGCGGCGGAACAGAAGAACAAGCGAATCGTGCAAATCGGCAGCCAACGCCGCAGCGACATCGTCTATGCCAAAGCCAAGGAACTTTGCGAAAGGGGCGCAGTGGGCGATGTTTGCCTGGTCGAAGCTCAAATAGGCCGCAATGACCCATGCGGCGCATGGGAGTACACGGTGCCGCCGGATTTGTCCCCGGAGACTCTGGATTGGGAAACCTGGCTGGGCACAGCCCCTAAGAAGCCTTTCAATGCCCTGCATTTTACCCGCTGGCGGTGCTGGCAGGATTATGGAGAAGGAATCCCCGGCGACCTTTACGTGCATCTCTTGACCGGCATCCACTACGTGGCGGGAATCAGTGCCCCGCCCAAGCGCGGCATGTCGATGGGCGGGCTTTTCCGCTGGCACGATGGGCGGGACGTCCCCGACTCGATGACGACTGTCTACGAATATCCGCAATTCCGCGCCACCCTGCGAGTGACGTTGAACACTGAGTCGGAGGAGGTGACGCGATTCATGGGCACGCGCGGACTGCTCGAGATCCGCAACGGCGAACTGACTCTGACGCCTCAATCAGGTGCCGACTACGCGCCCTGCACTCCGGGCTGGCCCAGGAAAATGCGCGCCGATTTTGCCGAGGAATGGCACCAGGAACATCAGTCAAGACCCGGTTCCTTCTCGACGGTAGAATCGACGCGATATTATGCGCCCCCGGAGTACGACGACGACCGCGAGCACTTGTGGAACTTCTTCGAGTCGGTAAGAACACGCCGACCTTCAGTCGAGGATGCAACCTTCGGAAACAACACGGCTATTTGCTGCCACATGGCTAATTACTCGTACTTCAACGGCAGCATAGCTTATTGGGATGCCGGCAAGAAGAAGATACTGAGCTCGGCTGCGTCGTAGGGCCAAAAAAACTCGGGCCCCTTAGCAGGGGCCCGGAGTGAAGAAGAGGAACTCGGTCCCGCCGCGGTCATGCCGCGAAGCCCTGGGGGCAAGGTCCTCTCGACGAAGATCCGATGCTCCGGCGGGACTCGACTCAAATCTAGCCTGAAGAGTTTGAGGAGTCCAATCGTTCCTTTTTATAACGATCATTAAAAAAATCGTGGCGAGGGTAGGGCGGGCTGCGGCTTTTTGTCCATCAACCGAGGCAGTATCCACAGAGACGACATGTCAAACGAAGGTATTACCGGCTCCTCGAAGTCCGCGGATAGGAACACGGAAGTGCGGACGGAGGTGCTCCTAGGCCGCGTGGCAGAGCGCGATGCAGAAGCGCTAGCGAGCTTATACGACCGATTCGCCGCCAAGCTGATGGGGCTGCTGGTCAGGATTTTGTCCTCGAGATCCGGCGCCGAGGCCGCTCTGCAAGAGGTTTTCCTGCGACTGTGGAAGGAAGCGCCCAGCCTCGCGCAAAGCAAGGGGAGCGTGGCCGCATGGCTAGTGCTCATGGCGCGGCACGAAGGCTTCCATCGCCTTCGTGCCCAGCGGGCAGGCGGGGGTCGACTTGAGCAGGATTCCCTCAGGCGGGGGCAAGCGAAACACGAGAAGCAGGCGGACAAGTCACTGGATTCAGCACGCCGGCAGCACAGACCGCGGGAGCGTCCAACCAACAAGTATGACTCGCAGACTTTGATGTTCCTCGCCGAGTCTCCGCAGCTCTGGATGCCGCAACCGGAGGACATTGCTTCCGTGGATGCGCGTTTAGGCCTGCTGCAAAGAGCTATCAACCAAATGCCCAAGCCCCAGCGACGCGCCCTGGAGCTGGCGTTTTTCGACGCTTATACCGAATCCGAAATCGCTGCGCAGCTCGGTGAGCCCCTGGGCAAAGTCAACGCGGGGCTGCGCGCCGCTTTTACCTTTCTGAGGCACCGCCAGCACGCGGTGTTGGGAACTTGGACTGCCGACATCTAGAGAACATTTACGAATTGTTCCTGCTCGGGGTGCTTTCGGATGAGGAGTCGCTGCAACTGCGCGCGCACCTTGCTCAGGGCTGCGCGCATTGCGCGCAGAGACTCAAAGAAGCCGCTCGAACGGTTTATCTGCTGAGCCTCACTGCCAAGTCCATGGCGCCGGGGCCCAAAGCCAAGGCCGAGCTGCTGCGGCTGCTGAAAAGCAAGTGATCAGCTCTCAGTCGTCAGTTGTCAGTCGACCGCGGACAACTGACGACTGACCACTTATCTATGGCTTTACGTCGCGAACTGGGGCTGATCCAAGCCACCTCGTTAGCCATTACCGACATGGTGGGGATTGGCCCCTACATCACCATTCCCCTTTTCCTGGCCACCATGGGCGGGCCCCAGGCCATGCTGGGCTGGTTGGTGGGAGCGCTGCTGGCTTTCTGCGACGGCTTGGTCTGGGCGGAGCTCGGCGCGGCGATGCCCAAGGCGGGAGGGAGCTACAACTACCTGCGCGAAGCCTACGGAGCGCACCGCGCGGGCCGCTGGTTCTCGTTCCTCATGGTGTGGCAGATCATGTTTTCCGCCCCACTTTCGGTGGCCAGCGGCAGCATCGGCTTTGCCAATTATCTTCACTATCTCTTGCCCGGCCTTTCGTCCGTTGGAGTGCGAATCATCGCGGCGCTCTTCCCCCTGTTGCTGGTGGCGCTGCTTTACCGGCGCATCGGCGCGCTCGGGAACGTTTCAGTGGTGCTGGTGGGCGGGGTGATCCTGGGGTGCTTTTGGATCATCTTTTCCGGGCTGCCACGCCTGAGCGCGGCCCGCCTGGCGGATTTTCCCCCCGGCGCCTTTCAGTTGCACTGGATCTTCTGGGCGGGGCTCGGCCATGCCACGCTTTATGCTCTCTACGATTACTTTGGCTATTACAATGTCTGTTATCTTGCCGAAGAGATCCGCGACCCTGGCCGCGTGATTCCTCGCGCCATCATGTTTTCCATCCTGGCGGTGGGAACCCTGTACGTGCTGATGACCGCCTCCTTCCTCAGCGTAATTCCGTGGCGCGAGGCCATTCACAGCCGCTTCATTGCCTCTCTCTATATTGAAACGCTCCAAGGTGTGGGGGCGGGCAAAATGATGACATGCCTGCTGCTCTGGATTGCTTTTTCCTCGGTTTTCTCATTGCTGCTGGGATATTCGCGCATTCCATACGCCGCGGCCATGGACGGGAACTTCTTCCGCGTCTTCGCGCGCCTTCATCCCAAAGGCCAATTTCCGTATGTCTCACTCATTACCCTGGGAATTGTGGCCTCCGTTTTCAGCCTCGGCCATCTCAGCGAGGTCATCGGCTGGCTGGTCGCCACCCGCGTGCTGATCCAGTATTTGCCCCAGACGGTGGGTTTCTTCCTGTTACGCTTCAAGTCTCCACAACTCCCGCGCCCCTTCCGCATGTGGTTTTACCCGGCGCCGGGAATCCTCTCGCTTCTGGGTTGGCTTTACGTATTGGGAACCGCGGCGAGGAACTCACTGCTTTTCGCATTGGCGGTTTTTGCGGTGGGCAGCGCAGCCTACTTCATTCGTTCACGAATGAGGGGCGAGTGGCCGTTCACTCCCAGCCCACGATTCAGATCAGCGAAGTGAAGCAAGTGTAGCGGAGCCGCTCAGCGAGGATCGAGTCCCGCTGGAACGTTGACCACCCTGACGACAGGAAACACACGGTCAAAGAGGGCATTGTTGCCGGCTTGAAGTATGATGAGCAGGAGAATCCCGGCCATTGCCAGGGGGACGAGTCTTAAAAGAGACGACCATCGCGGCCGCAGGCGAATGCCCCAGACGATGGACCCTGCAACGAGCAGGCATAAAAAGGAAACATCTATCGCATGGCCCGCAGGCGCAAGGCCAAGGGCGGCTTGGGCGGCCTGCCATTCCGTTTCGTCGTGCCCCCGCCCGACGAGCAGAAAGCGAAGCGAATAAAGGCCGACGGGAACAAGCGCTCCGGCCAGTATTACCTCATTGTCAGAACACGGCTTGCGCCAGAAATACACCCCTGCCGCCAATGCCGCCACCGTTGATCCTATAACTCCTCCAAGGGCGATCCAGATATCCTTGCTCCAGTCCAATTGAGATTGGAGAACGTACTCCTTCGCCGGGGTTGGGATGACGGCAACACCCTCGACCAAGCCGGCTACCGCGTGTCCGACCTCGTGCAGGTAAACACCGGCAATGAGCGCACCGGAAAAGATCAACATGTAACGAATGCTGAGTTTCATGGCGGAACTCCTCAGCTACCGCACCCCAGGGATGCGGCGGTCGTGGCACTTGCGTGGCATTTTAACGCGGATGGCATCGAGGCGCACACACAAACCCTAAAACGTCCGCGTCTCAAGCGCAGGAGTCGCCGAGAGATGGTCACCGAGCACACAATTCAGATCAGTGAAGTATCGCATGTGTAGGAGACGTCTTTTGCCGCGTCCATGTAAAGGCACCGAAAGACCCCTCACCCGTCCCGCTCCGGCTGGTGAAGGCGCCGGAGCGGGACGCCTCTCCCCAGGGGAGAGGGCAGTCGATGCTGGGGAGGGGGCTGTCGATACAGTTGGCGCTACACGCCATCGTGGGGCAGTCGCCGAGCCAGGAACATCCCCTCGTTGTGGATAATCTGAATATCGTCTCCATCGGCGCGTGCGGAGAAGCCGGCTTTATCGCCCGCCATGGATTCTTCCATTTGTATTCGAGTCTCGGCGTAGCGCTTCTGGCCGGGCTCGAGGCCGGCGCGCTGCATCCATTGATTGAAGGAGCGCTGCCGCCGACGAAGCGACTGCCGGAAGACCTCGAGCCCATGCTCCTCGAACATGCTGAGGAAAGTGGTGAGGCGAAGCGAAGAAGTGTGGGAAGGGTCGCGGAGCCTTTCGATGTGATTATAGAGATCGAATTTAGCGTCGCTCTCCGGAGCCAGCGGATCGAGAATCAGCAGCCGGCCCTCGGGTTTCGTTACGCGGATCATTTCCAGGAGAACCTGTTGCGGCTTGGGAATATGGTGGAACGCATGCTGGCAACTGACCAAATCGAACGAGGCATCGGGGAAGGGAAGGCAGTCAGCATCGGCGCGAGCAAAGACCGCATTGACGATTTGTTTTTCAGCCTGAAACTGGCGCGCCTGGCGGAGCATCTCGGGCGTCAAGTCGATGCCCATTGCGAAACTCACCCGCGGGGCGACAGCCAGAACAAACGCGCCCGGCCCGCAGGCGACATCGAGCACAAGCTCGTGAGCTTGGGGCTTGGCAAACTCCACTTTTTCGGCCAGTACCTCGACCGAATCGCGCACCGCGAACTTGGCGAATGCGTCGGCCGTTTTGGTGAATTGTTTTTGGACTGTTTCTTTTTGCTTCTTGGACATAAAAGCTATCGGCGATCAGCCCTCAGCTATCAGCCCTCAGCTAACTGCTTGCTGAAAGCTGAGGGCTGATGGCTGACGCGTGCGGTTCCCCTTTCTGCCTAAATTCATCCTAAAAGGGTAACAGGCCGACGTGTAGTGTCAAGTGCTTCCGGCAATCACGAATCACAGATTTGAAATCACAAATGCAAAAATCTCTCTTGTCATTTTTTTGTGTGGCGAGTAGGATTAGTTTGAAAATCCCGCGAGGCGGTGGAGTCAGCTTACAAATTGGAAGAGTTGCCGCAGTGCATCGTCGAACTTCGGAGCGTCAGCAAGCGCTACGGGGAACATACAGCGCTGGAGGATTTTTCCCTGGAAGTACGGCGGGGAGAATTTCTAACGCTGCTGGGCCCCAGTGGAAGCGGGAAGACCACGATCCTCCGACTAGTGGCGGGATTCGAGCAGCCGCAGAGCGGGCAAATCCTGATCAACGGGCGGGACGCATCTCCCCTGCCGCCTTACCGCCGCAATGTGAACACGGTCTTCCAGCACTATGCGCTGTTTCCCCACCTGAATGTGTTCCGCAATGTGGCGTTCGGCCTCGAGCAGAAGCATTTGTCGGCGGCGGAAATCCGCACGCGCGTACGCTCCCTTCTGGAGATGGTAGAGCTCCCCGGAAAAGAGGACCGCTACCCGCATCAACTGAGTGGCGGTGAGCGGCAACGCGTGGCTCTGGCGCGGGCTCTGGTGCTCGAGCCCGCGGTGCTGCTGCTGGACGAGCCGTTGGGCGCGCTCGATCAGAAGCTCCGCCAGCAAATGCAAGTGGAACTCAAGCGTCTGCGCGAGCGCCTGGGAATCACTTTCATTTTCGTTACTCACGACCAGCAAGAGGCGCTCGTGATGTCGGACCGGATCGCCGTCATCGACCATGGGCGTCTCGAGCAGGCGGGACCGGCGGAGGAAACCTACGGAGCGCCTCGGACGCCCTTCGTCGCGGAATTCATGGGTGTGGAGAATTTCTTTCCAGTGCATTGCCTCGATCATTCCATCCTGGGCACTCGCTTCCAGACCGCGAATGGGCTGGTCCTCTGGTCGAGGAATTCGATGGATTTGGGTCCTGGTCTTACCGCGATATTGGGCGTGCGCTCGGAGGCCATGCGTCTAACACTCGGCCGCCCTCGACCCAGCAGCGAGGCGGTTAATATTGTGCCCGGCGAAGTTGTTGAGGCTATCTTCGAAGGCGGCAGCCGCCGCTGGACAGTTCGGATTGCGAGCGGCGAGCGGCTGGTAGTGCGAGGGGCGATGGCGGCAAACGCTCTTCCCCTCGAGCGGACCTCGCCCGGCGCCAAGGTTTATCTCTCCTGGGAGCCGGATCGCAGCTTGGTGTATCCCGTCAACGGCTCGAGCCCGCCGGCATCGTCCCCGGTCGACAACGTTGGAGCGTAGCGTCGCGACGTCAAGCAGGGTTGTTGCGTCCGGCTTCGTCCGCGCAAGGTGCTTGTGCCTTCGCAGGCATCAATTCCCCTGCCGCACGCTGCAAGCGTCGCATGCACTTCTCCCATTCCCCTTCGTAACACTGCGGCTTGCGACAGTCGAACTCACAGAGAGCATCATCCTTAGGAACCTCGCGGAAAAACTGTCCCGCGACCCACCCCCAAATGTTCCGAAGAAGATTCATCGAGTCACCTCAACCGGCTTCAGTTTCGCTCGCACTTTTGGAAACGCGCCCCGTTGCCCACGTTACTGTGCTAACGCCAAAAACGGATGCACAACCTCCTGTGAAGAAATCGGCCCTCCAGCACTGAGACGTGAGCTAATTCTATTGCTTCTTCCTGCCTGGTTGATATGGTAACACAAGTGAGGAATGGGGGTGACATTTTTATCCCATGACAATATGTCGCAAGGGCGCCCTCGCCTCTGCCTTTGGCAGACTGCCGCGAGCGGCAACCAAGCGCTCGAGATCCTGTCTCTGGCTGAATCCCGGATTCTCCAGTTGCGGATCTGGAATCTGCAATCGCGCGATTCACGTTTTCTCTAGCCCCGCGCAGCGCGCCCCCAGCGGCGCCCGGCGCGTCGCGATTTCGGCTTCGAAGACACAAAAAAGGCTGTCTTTTGCCACTTTTGAGGCCCGAATTGCGCTCTTTGGCACGCAAAAATGAGTTCATTTTCAGCATTGTAAAAACCTAAGTCATTCATTTCAAACATGTTGTTGAGTTCGTTCCCTCTAAATAACATCTTTTTTCGTTGGTGCGGTGTTTTTTGCCGGCGCGGATCGCGTTCTCTCCGCCTTGCCGCTGCCGTTCCCGCCCTTCGCTTCCGGAGCTTCTCTTCCCATAACCACTATTCTAGGCTACGATAGTTCGCGGGGCGTGTCAAGTAAAAAGTGCAAGAAAAAAGTGCGAGAGACAAAAGGTCATACACCGGAGGCCAGGCGCGGGACGCCAAGGCGCAGTAAATGCCGGGACGGGTCCCGAACGGACCCAAGATCATTAGCCGTAGGTCTTATAAGCCCGCCTTCTTGGTCGAACGCCCCATGCCCCGGCTGCTCCTTAAAAGAAAGAGGAGCCCGCGAGCTGTTTCCCTCACGGGCTCCCAGAAGGTGCGGGTCGGTCTAAATGATTATCTCTAGTGCGGCATTGTGCTTCCCGGCCAGCTTCTGACAAGGTTGAAGGCGTTGACGCTCCCGAGACCAGTGGCAAAGTCGTAGCCCTTGGTGGTCCCATACGCCGGTTTGTAGGACCAGTTCCAAGTGGAGAGCACGCCGTTGGTGGCTCCGTCGTAGTAGCAGTTGAACGATCCAATCGTGACGCCATTGACGACCAGCGGCAGGCAGTTCACGTCGATGTCGCCCAGCGTCACATCGTAGAAAACGCAATGCGAATCGACCTCGTTGCCCAGGGTTGAGTTGCACGAGCTGTCTCCCTTGAATCCATACTCGGAAGCAGCCAGTTGGTAGTAGTTGAAGTTGGGATTTCCCTGGTACGTTTCCGACGTCTGATTGATCATCGCCTGAATGCCGGCCATGATCGGCGCGCCGAACGACGTTCCGCCGTAGCCAGCCCAGTTCACGGGAGCACCTGTGCAGGGTGGTCCCCCAAACGTCGGATCGGAATAACACACCACGTACCAGTGGCCCCAGAATCCGTCGCTTGCAAACAGGCTGACGTCCGGCAAATCGCGCACGCCGTCTCTCGGATTTGCGAACACCAGGCTCTGATAGGAGGGCTTCGGGTAGCCCGAGCAAGTGCCGCCGACCACGCCCGGTATCGGTATGGCCGGGGTTCCAAACGCGCAGCCGCTCGGGCCGCCGCCTCCCGCCGCGACTCCCAGGAAGTATTCTTTGCCTAGGGTGCTGTTGCAGAAACCGTCTGGTCCATATGGAGTGGCAAATCCCAGGTATTGAGTAACCAACTGGCCGGCACACGAGTCGTTCCAGGGAATCTCAGGGATGTACGAGAGGGCTGAGCTGTAGTCGGGACGATTCGTGGCGCTCCAGTAGGTGGAGTTGGCGCTGAAGAAGGTGTCCGCGAAGTCCGTGCCGCCCACCGCAACATTGTAGGGCGTGCTAGCCAAACCGCTGACGTTGATACCGCTCACTGCCGCGGGTGCGAACATGTCCGAGGTGTCCGCGCCACCATCGCCCGCCGCCACGAATACGCTAACACCCTCCAGAACGGCGAGCTGGTAAAGCTGGTTGATGTAGGCATTGAAGGTCGAACCATTAGAGCTTTCCGATCCCGCGTAACTGAGGCTAGTGATCGCCGGCGGCCAGCCACGGCCGGTCAGGAGGTTTTGCAGCGCAATGTAGCCACCGAAGTTCGTGTTTGTATCCGCGCACGAGGCGAGGACGATCGCGGCACTGGGCGCTGACGCACTCGCCCATTCGACATCGACTGCCGCTTCGCTATCGTCGCTGTTTACGCCCGGATCCGCGCAGGCGCCTCCATTGAAGGGTGTCCTGGACGGCTGCGGATGGATTTGCGTTAGGGTGCCTTGCGGGAATCTCCTTGCAAGGCCAAAGGTGTGGCGGAACGTATACCAGTCGGCCGTCGTGTAGAGGTCGGTGTCTTCCAACACCACAATCGTCTGGCCCTGGCCGGAAACTCCGCGGGCATAGAGCGGATTCATGTTGTAGATGGTTTCCAGATCGCCCGGCGCCAGCGGATAGGAACCTGAACCCGCCGAATAAGCGAACCGCGGCTTTATGGTCGGATGCGGCCGAAAGTCATTCATGGAAACGACGCCGTGAATTGCGGGCGCAAGCGCTACCGGAATGCTCGGGTCGCTCGAGTTCGCGATATGGGACTTGCCGTTCACAGAGAGGTTGTGGATCTCCGTGTGGAAAGCTTCACGAATCGCTCTGGCAGGACCGGAGAAATCGATCACCCCGTTCGCCTGGTAGACGCTGTGGACCGTGAATCCGTGCGATTCGAGCCAGGCGGTCACGAGGTTGACGTCTTCTTCCGATGGTCCGAACCGCTCCGCGGCTTCGTCGGAGGTGAGCCACTGGTGGTATACCGGCGATTTGGGGTTGTGGAGCTGATTCACCAGTTCCTCGGCAGCCTGCTCTTGCGCCGGAGAACGATTCAACAGAAGGTACATGTGTTCGAGCATGAGATCGTCGGACACGGCGCCGCGGTCATTGGCCGGCGTCATCTCCGGACGCGTGTTCCCGACAAGTCTCACCAAATTGTCTTCGTCAATGCTTTGTGTAACCAGGGCGCGTTGTAGCACATCCGTTTGTGCGAACAGCGCGGCGCTGGAAGCGAGAACAATTGCGAGTAGACCCACAAATGGAACTGATATGCCCGCTCTTCGTGACATAGACTTACCTCCATTCAGCGCTCCTTCGGAACTCGAGGAGCGCGCGCAACGCGAGACGGGAGTGAACGCACTGTTGCATTGCGCTCTCCCTCTTGGCGTCGCTCAAATGCTTGGCTAGAGGAGCAAATTGTCCTCGCCTCGAAGGTGTCTGTCAACAGAAAAGCGATGAGAAAGATAATTAGGCAAGTAATGATTATTGTACCATTATATTACGTAGTAATGGACGGCTAATGCTGGCTGGCAAGATGCCCTCAGTTCAAACGTTGTGTTCGGGCGCGGCGGCACGTATCAGGGAAGCGGACATACGACCAAGTGCTGGGGAATCGGTAAATCCTTCGCCGTTACCCGGGTGTGATCACTGATCTCCGCCCAATGATCTTCGAGATTGACGATCAGTTGCTCATTCCGCTATCTGTTCTCATTGAATCATGCGGGATGCTTGTTGGGAGGGGAAAGCAATGGGACCGTGGTTTCGAAATGCTTGCATGGGTAGCCAACCCCGGCACACCCATCCTAGTGATTAATCACGCGGAGACGATTGACACAGTTCGCGAGTTGGTCCTTGAGATACACGTTGACTGCGTTGATGCAGTGCTCGCTTGTCTCGCGCACTCTGTTAGCGAACAATGCGGAATGAGCCCGCCTTTGCGCATTGCCACGCTTGACACGGCGGACTTCATGAGGTGCAAGCTCGCTCGCAGACTCAAGTTAACGCTCCTCGACATGAGGACGCTGGAGGAATATTAGGTGTACGGAGAGTTTCGGCGGTTCGAGGCAACATCATCGCGTCGTGACAGCCCCCCATTATCAGCCCATGTCGGTTCCCAGGACTGAGAGGGGGCTTACCTGCCAGGTAGGACCGCAACCAGATGGTGTTTGGCCACTGTAGTATCATTGTTATCGTGGCAAGGCCCGACAACCTCAGCTTCAGAGCAGCAACCATCGAGACCGTTAAGGAGCATTGCGCTTGCGCCTTTACGATGTGATCTGGAACGAAAAGTTCGCCGCCAAGATTGAAGAGAAATACGCCGTCAGTACGGATGAGGTCGAGGAAGTCCTTTTTTCGCGTCCGCACGTTCGCAAGTTGGAGAAAGGGAAAGTGAAAGGTGAGCACCTGTACGTGGCCTATAGTCAGACAGCAGTGGGGCGGTATCTCGTGGTATTCTTTATTCACAAGCCCCGCGGCGCGGCCATGCCGATCTCGGCGCGGGAGATGACGGTCGCTGAGCGGAGATACTTCCATGAGCAAAAAAAAGAAGGTTGATCCCATTCCCGACGAATTCACCAGCTATGCGGAGGCGGCGGAGTTCTGGGACAAGCACGACACCACCCATTACCCCGGCAAATTCCGGACCGTCAAGGTCGTGAGCGAGTTCCGAAACCGGCACTATGAGATCCCGATTGACGGCGACGTGGCCATCAGTCTCCAGCAAAGCGCGCGGAGGGCGGGCGTACCGCTCGGGCGCCTGGCCAGCGAACTGCTGCGCAAGGAACTCCGAGCTGCCGGGTGAGGATGCGCGCCCAGCCTCCAAGAGTCCGTTACGGCGAGCCCGCCAGGCCACACTAACATGACCGAAGCCGGTGCTGGTAGAGCGTCGGTACAGCTCGGCACGCACGTGCGCAGCCTGAACTTGATGTACCGGGATTACGGGGTCGGCAAGGTTTACAAGGTCCGGGATGGTCTCTGCAAGGTTGAATTCAACCCCTCAGTTTTTTCCCTTTCGCCTTTCCGCTCGGAAAACTTCATTCTCAGCCTGGACGAAGTTGAGGTCTGTCCCACGCCGCTGGAACGGGCGAAGGCGGGGCTTTGGGAGGAAGCCTGGAAATTCGACCTGCGGCAGATGGCGGCGCGCTTCCTGACAACGAACAAGGGCGGCCAGCTCTCGAACGCCCGGACGGAGATTCTGCCGCATCAAATCTTCATGGCGTACACAGTGGTGTCCAGTCCACGGCGGCGCTTCATGGTGGCCGATGAAGTGGGCTTGGGCAAGACCATTGAAGCGGGCATGGTTTGGCAGGCGCTCTTCCATCGCGGTTACGCCAATCGAACGCTCATCATTACGCCCGCAGGACTTACCCGCCAGTGGCAGGAAGAATTCAAGGACAAGTTTCAGGCTGGCGATTTTGAGATTTTCGACCGCGACTTCACGGCCACCCGCCCGCAAATCTGGCCCCTGCGCGCACGCGCCATCGCCTCGCTCGACCGCCTGAAGCGCAAGGAGCAGAAGCGCATATTGCTCGAAAACCGCCCCTGGGACCTGATTTAATGAGGCGCACCGGCTGAGCGCCGAGGAATACGGGAGAAAAACCGACAGGACCCCAAAACTATCAACTCGCGGAAGCCCTGCGCGGCTACACGGACGCTTTGCTGCTGCTCACCGGCACGCCGCACTCAGGTGATCCTGACCACAGCCGCTTTATGAACCTGGTGCGGCTGCTCGAATCCAAGGTGGATTTTTCCACACTGACCGACCAGCCGCTCTTCCGCGAACCCGGCGCGGTGCCCTATGAATTCCTAACGCCCGAGGCAATGAAAGAGAACGGGCTTGACGAGCGCTATCGGATGGCCACGTTTGACCGCGCAACGGCAATCCGTACATCGACATGGAGCTTTCTTCCCTGGCTGCGAGTCGCTATAGCGAGAATGACTCGCCCTCACCGCAAATCGAAAGAGCCCTGGATTCGCTCGACGGAGTGGACGTGGAGGAAGCCTTTCAGCATGCCAGAGACCATGTCGAACGAACCGTCCAGCTTTGGGATTGGGATGAAGACGTCGAGCTGATCGGCGTAGCACGGGTCGTCGCCCTTCCTGCAAACTGGAGCCTGACGGTCCGATCAAGCCAGCGTAACACCGACCCGAAAGACAGTCCCTAACCGACAAAGACCACGCCTTCCGGGGCCGAGAAGTCCCCACGGTAGGTGGCGGCGACCCCCTCCTTGCGTTGCCCTTTGTCAAAGCAGTCGCTCATGCCGCTGGCGGCGCCCAGAAACCATGAAAATACGCCTGCGGCGCAACCATTTTCAGAGCAGGCCCGCCCCTACAGCGGCTCGAGGGCGTAAGTGCGTGCGCAGGTTCACCAGCAGCCCGGGAGCCATGGTCGTGGCAGGACCGACCGGCGTACAGAGCGAGAATTGAAAGGTGCTTGTCCAGACGAAGCCGCGAACTTGGCGCTCGGCCTGGGACCACTCCGCTACGCAAGCGCGGGCCGGAGCTCCCGACCCGCGTTGCGACGGCGTAAGGAGGGTAGAACTAGTGCGGCATTCCCGGCATCTGCCGCGGTTCGCCCTTGATATGGGAGGTTTCGTTGGCCAAGGTTTTCTTCAACACCATGGTCATGTCGGGACCGGTCATCTTCGCCATGGCGTAAGGCGTGACTTGGTCCGAAATCCAGTAGTCCATGGTCCCGCGCGTCTCCTGCTTGCGATAGTGCTGGCACACAAATGTGCCGGCGGGGACGGTGATGGTTTCCGTGCCGACCAGTTCGCCATAGTCCGCTTTGCCACTGGAACTGGAGGGTTGGGGTTGACCCCCCTTCATCATTCCCATCATCATGCCGCTCAATTCCATGGGGGGTTGTGCGGGTTGCTGCATGATCATGCGCTTGATGCCGGCTTCGGAACCTGTGGTGACCATCAACATTTTCGAAACCGTCTCCCCGCCCATCTCTGCGCTTTGCATACGGGTCTCAATCCAAAGCCCAGGATTCCCCTTTACATCTTCCTTGCCAACGATCGCCCAGGCAACGTCCACGTCTCGGCCCTTTGTGGTCATCTGATACTCGGCGCCTGAGCCGACCACTGGGTTGCTCAGGGGCATCTTGGGCAGCGAGCCCATCATGCCCGCCCCCCCTCTTCCACCCCTCTGCGCCCAAGCGCACGCGGCGACTGCCAGTACCAGCACCAACAACATGCTCATTCTCTTAAAAGGATTCATTCGCTCCTACCTCCGATTCTTGACTGGCCAACCTGGAACCTTGCTTTCTATGAGGCCAGATATGTTCAACCAGGATTTCGATTGTGCTTTCCAGGCGTCGAGCCAGTATACTCCCCGTCGCCTCCGTAGGGGCGGTTTTTTCATCCTTTCTGTCTCGAGCGACTCCGGCAGGTGAAAGCGCCGGCGGCGGGACACGCCTCTCCCCAAGAAGGTGTGAAAAAATCACACTGTAGGGGCGGCCTTTGGGGCAACCACAAGGGTTGCCCCTACAACGCCCTGCCAAAACGTGATTTTTTCACACCTTCTTGGGGAGAGGGCTATTGAATCGGATCTACCCCCGGTGTTCAGCCAAAGATGTGGGACACGCTCATAACAATGTCACGCGCTGTCCATCCTGCGCGGAAGAGGGGCACGACCGCAGCGGAGACAACTGCTCAATCTCGATCGAGGACCCTCGCAAATACATTTGTTGGGCCGGCTGCACAAGAGACATGATTCGGGCGGCAGTGGGCTCTCCACGGCCAGCCCAACGTGCGTGACCAGGATCGCGGAACAGCATTTGGAAGGCGGCAACTCACCGAGCTCTGCTGGCGCACTCCACGGGCATTTGCTCGTCTTGGTAAACATTCACAAGCCGCAAACGCATCGCCTCCAGGCGGCTTCCGAAAACACATGCAAATCGCTTCAACAATTCGTAAGCGAGATCGGGGTCTTGGTCAGCTTTGCCGCGAAGGCATCTACCATCAATAGCGAAAGCACGTGTCGGTTCGAGGGCCCTGGCCGAGAACTTCCATCGGTAAGGGGGAAACAACCAAGACCAGCCCAGAATGTCACCTTGTTCGAGAGTTAGAATGTTGAGAGGCCCCCGGCGTTCGGAGGCTATGTGCAACCCAACTTTCCCCTCGCGGATAAGGTAGAACTTGTCGGCGTCGTCGCCCTCATGGAAAATAAGCTGTCCCGCATCAAAATGCACATTCCAAGCGCACCCAGCAACGAGTTCGACATGATGTGGCGGGAAGTCAGCGAAAAACGGATGTGCAGTTAGGATACCCTGAATAGTTTCCATGGCAACACCTCTTCAGATATTAGCTGACATGTGGCGGACTGCCGTAGGGGCGCTCCCCCGCCACAATCGACTTGCCTCGCGCCAACTCCTCAAGCGTCTCTTGACTTAGTTTTTCCTCGGCTACTTTCTTGGGCACCAAACCCAAAGCATAGGCGACCCCATAAAGGATGGCTTCCGGCCTGGGAGGACAGCCCGGAACGTAAAAATCAACCGGAATAACTTTGTCCGCACCCCCTAGTATGTTGTAGGTGTCGAACCAGCAGCCTCCTCCTGTCGCACAGGAGCCGATAGCAAAGGTAAGTTTCGGATTCGGAACTGCTTCCACCAATCTCCTTAGCGCGGGCGCGACTTGGCGGGTGACAGGTCCGGAAACCAGGAGCACATCCGCATGCCGGGGAGAGCCCACGAGCTTGATCCCGAATCGCTCGGCATCATAATAGGGGGTCAGGACATTAATGACCTCGATATCACACCCGTTGCATGCGCCCGTATTAGCGTGGTAAACCCAAAGCGCCTTGCCGAACGCCTTTCTGCAAAGACCTTTTAACATGATAGCACCTCAGCCAGTCACCTGGTCAGCGTTGCCAAAACAGCCGCTGCGCGGTTCAGCAAAGCATATGGCGCCTGGGGAAAAATCCCAACGAACGCACAGGCTCCCGCCAATATAATCATGGGGACGAACATCCGCGCTGGTACTTCCCTCAGGTTTGGCGCAGAGGCGACGCCCGATGGTGCGTTCCCCCAAAATACTCTATATCCGGCGCGAACCATAACCACCATGGTCAGAACACTCGTCAGAATGGCAATGACGGCTGCCCACCACAAGCCAGCCTGGGCCAGGGCCAGATAGATCGTCAGCTTGCTCCAGAATCCATTAAGGGGAGGAAAACCTGCCAGGGCCAACGCCCCCAGGAAGAAACACGCGCTCGTGATCGGCATCCTGCTTTTCAGCCCTCCCAGCTCGGATATTCGCCTGGCGCCAGTGGCATACATCACAGCTCCGACGCACATAAACAACAGGGACTTGTAGAGCGCGTGGTTGAGCAGGTGAAAAAGGCCGCCATAACATCCCAGGTAGGTTCCAAGTCCGATTCCCGCCAGGACGTAGCCCATCTGGCTAACGGATGAATAGGCCAGCAGGCGCTTGAGGTCGTTTTGGGTCAAAGCCAAGATGATGCCGAGCAGCATGGTAAGAGTCCCCAGCGCCACGAGGAAAATAGTGACCTGAGGCCACGCGGGATAGAATATGCTCACCGTGCGGGCTAGGGCATAGGCTGCCATTTTGATCATCACGCCTGATAACAGCACGCTCACCGGGGCCGGCGCCTCAGCGTGCGCGTCAGGGAGCCAGGGATGAAAGGGCGCAATTCCAGCCTTCGTCCCGAATCCGATTACTAGAAAGGCGACGGTGATGGCCGCGGTGCCTCGCGGGATGAATTGAACGACGCCTCGGATGTCGCTTATCAACAGTGCGCTCGCTCCAGCCAGCTTATGAGTAGACGCCGCGCCGGCATAAAGCAACACGCATCCGAACAAGGCGAAAGTAATTCCAATGGTCAGCAGCATAAGGTACTTGTAACCGGCCTCGAGGGCCCGCCGATCCCAATAGAAAGCCACGAGCAGGCCGGAGGTGAGAGTGGTCGCCTCGATGGCCACATAGAGCATGATCACGTTGTTGGTCACACATCCCCACAACATGGTCCCCAAGAACCACAACAGAAGACCATAAAAGATGCGGGTGCGGCCCGCGGCAGTGCCCTCATCCTTGCGGTCCGCGAGGTATCGCGCAGAGTAAACCGATGCAAGCAGAGTGATGCCCGCGATGATGACAACCATCAGAGCACTCAAGGCGTCGACACGAAGCTCACGGCTCCAGGTTGTGAGCACCGTGCCCTCCACGGTCCGGTACGCCATCCAAATGCCCAAGCCGGTGACCAGCGCGGCCGTCAAGACGGATGTCCATTGCTGAAAAGCCCGGCCCGTGCGTGTCGCCGAAAACACGATCGCGCCCGCCAACAACGGCAAGAGAAATACAGCCGCGGGTACCAGGGATATCTCGGTCAACGCTTCTCCAGACATTAGTTTTTCCCCCGCAAGGTCCTGGCCCTCTCCCGAGGGGAGAGGGTGGACCGCGACGGCGCTTTCACCAGCCGGCGCGGGCCGGGTGAGGGGTCACTTGCACGGTCCGCAACCGAGTAACCCCTCACCCGGCTCGCTACGCTCGCCACCCTCTCCCCTGGGGAGAGGGAAAAGGCCCCTTTCAACCTACTCACCACCTCAGTTCCCGCAGTTTGAACGTATCCGTCGAGCCGAACACCTGCCGGACTCCTACGATAACGTACAGGAGGAGGAAAACCGTCACCACCACCTCCGTGGCGACGCCAAAGAGGGCGGTTTCGGGCAACCCAGGAGCCAAGCTCACTAAGCTCAGATGGACTCCGTTTTCCAGCAGACAAAGTCCGATCACCGTCTTGATCGCGTCCCGACGCGTCAGGACAGCGTACAGGCCCAGTGCGAAAACGGTGGAGGCAACAGCCAAATTTGTTCTGAACACCCCAAGTTGACCCATCTCGGTCGGCGCCAGAAGCGCCACCTGGCCGTGGGTGAGACGGAAGAAGCTTATCATCAGCAAGGCGGCAATCGCGGCCGAGGGGCCGAAACCAATCACCGGCTTCAATTCGCGGTCGTCCACACCGCGGATGGCACGGAACAGGAACCACGGTGTAAGAACGGCCTTCGTGATCAGAGCAGTGGCCGCCCACCAGTACAGAGCCTTATTGACAGCAGCGAAACTCAGAAGCAAACCCACAATCAGGAGCGCCTGGCAGAGGTAGGCAAGAATCGAAAACCTGAGCCGGCGCATCTCGACCGCCGCCACCGAGGTGATCACCAAGCTCAAGCTTAGGGTCTCGATTAAACCGCTGTGCAGCGCTTGCGGGTTCATGCTCTGCCTCCCCCCAAGCCCTCCCTGAACCCGGTCTTCATCATCCGGTCGAGCGCGGTGGGAGGCGGGAAGCACCTGCCACACCTCTGGCAGGGTCCCATGAAAACCTCCAGCCGCATGTACATGTCCTGGGGAGCGTTCGTAGCGGTTTCGAATTGCTGGCTGAGGTGGATGGCCTTTTCGGGGCAAACCTCTTCGCATCTGCCACAATACGTGCACCTTCGCCAGTAGAACTCAAGTGTCCTCATAAGCTGTTGAGTATCAGACACTACGATCACGCCCGCCGGGCAGACGTTTGCACATCCACCGCATCCGAAGCATAGATCCGCATCGATCGTGAGCTTGCCGCGGAACCCGGGCTTCGGCTCGTGCGGCTCAAACGGATACTTGAGAGTGACACGCCCGGCTTTCAAGCAAATCAGCGCTTCTCGCAGCTTGCTCAGGAACACCTTAAACCTCCTCCCGGGCTGTAGCGCCGCTCTTTAAGACCGCACCTGCCGGGCTAAAGCCCGCCACTACTTTCCAATCACTGCAAAGGCCAGGGCAGCTAGAGATGAGACCGCGACCCGCATGAAATAACCCATGGCCTGGTCGATACGAAGCCTCGGATTTACGACGTCAACAACCGTCACCAGGATGAGCACGACGAGCACCTTCACCATCGTGAGGAGCAGATCGATCGGGTAGATTCCATAGTGCGGCCAGGGAAAGAACACTTGCACGAGCAACAGAGCCAGGACGAGCTGCTTGGTCCACATAGCCCATCGGAAGAGCGCCAGCCGCGGACCGCTCTGCTCCACCAGTGACCCTCCCATAATTTCCTGGTCGGCCTCGGCAACGTCAAAGGGCAATTTGCCCGCCACGGCTTGCAGAGCGAGGAAAAATGCCAAGCCGCCTATCGCCATGCTGATGCTTGGTCCGTTCTGCACCTGCCAATTGACAATGCCGCCCAGGGTTAGGGTCCCGGCCTTGAAGGCCCCTACCGCGAGGGCAATGGCCAAGGTGGGCTCGACCGATAAGAGCATCATCATTTCGCGCGAACTCCCGATGGAAGCATAAGGGCTGGCGCTGGCGAACCCAGCGAGCATGAGCAGTACGCTGCTCATTGCCGCAACATAGAGCACGACGATCAAATCGCCCGCGAAGGCAAGCGGCGCGCCAGTGCCCATGGGAACCAGCGCAGCGAGAAGCAGCACAGAACCAAGCGTGAGGGCCGGCAAACTCGCGTACACAACTCCGCCCGTGGTTCGGAGGTCTTCCTTACCCAGCAGTTTAAGGATGTCCCAGTAGGGCTGCTTGATAGGAGGACCGATGCGAGAGTGAATCGCGGCACGGAGCTTGCGCATGAGGCCTTCGAAGAGTGGCGACAACAGCAATGCGGCCGCCACGTTCAGCAAGCAAAGCGTGAGAACCTTGATGAGCCAAGCTGTCATCGCACTCCTCCGCGGCGTATCGCCTGCCCCGGGGCTCTCCAGAAAATCAGCCCGCACGGGTCCTTCCCGCGCAAACGGGAATCCAGCCCCTTCTGGACTGACGTGGACCCCCGCTTTCGCGGGGGTGACGTCAACGGTGAGTTTCTTCTCCTCGGATGGGCCGCAGGCCCATGGATACTCCGCCACGACCTTTCCTTCTGGAAATCTCCAGAAGCTCAGCGTGGGAATAAACCCTGACTTGTCTTGTCTTCCGGTCGATGGTCTCAAGGCGCTCCGTGCAGGAGAAACATGGGTCGAGACTCCCGAGGGTAATCGGGACGTCGGCAATGTTTGCGTTTGCGACCATCGCCGGCACGGCCTGAAGGTTCGGATAGGTGGGGGCACGCACTCTCCACCGATACGGCCGGTTATCGCCACCCGTCAATACAAAGTGGACCGCCTCGCCCCTCGGCGCCTCCACGACCGAGACGCCAACCTTACCCGGCGGTATCTCGCCCTTGAAATCCGCACAAATCGGACCGTCAGGGATTGCTGAGACACCCTCGCGTACAAGTCGAATCGATTCCAGCAACTCGGTGACTCGCACCACCACGCGCGCCCATGTATCACCGGGCGTTTGCGTGGCGATCTGAGGGGGCAGTTCGTCATACGCCGCATAGGGGTGATCGAGCCGCGCATCGATCGCCACCCCGGAAGCGCGGGCAGGCGGGCCCACCACGCAAATCTTTTTCGCCCATTCGTTCGTCAAAATGCCCACTCCCCTGGTCCTGGCGTGCAACGTGGTGTCCCCAATGATTGCACTGCGAACTGCTACGGCCTCTTTTTCCACTTGGGCAAGCGTCTCGAGGAGTTTGGGTTTGATCTGATCGGGGAGATCACGCCGGAGTCCGCCGATCGTATTCATTCCGTAGGTTTTCCGGTTTCCGGAGATCTCTTCACAAAGCCACATCACCGGCTCACGAATACGCCAGGCCTGCATGAGCACGGTTTCGAAGCCAATGATGTGCCCGGCAATGCCCAGCCAGAGCAGATGGGAGTGGATACGTTCGAGCTCCAGCATGATAGTTCGAATATATCTGGCCCGGCGCGGCACATCGATGCCGGCAGCCTTCTCCACAGCCTGGCAGTAACATGTGGAATGAATGAAGCCGCAAATCCCGCATATTCTCTCAGCCAAATACGGGATCTCGTTGTAGGTTGAAACGCTGTCGCCAAGTTTTTCAATTCCCCGGTGGTTGTAGAAGAGTCGCGTATCGCATCCTACAATCGACTCACCTTCCACAAACAAGCGCCAATAGGAAGGTTCCTCCAGAACCGGAAAGAAAGGTCCCATCGGCATTACGCTTGCGCCTGTGGGTGGCTCGCGCAGTTGTGGGCGGACATTTTCAGCGGGCGGAGGCTGGTAGTTATAGGGAAAATCTCTTCGCAGGGGATATACGCCTTCCGGCCAATCGTCTGCCAAAAGCAGGCGGCGCGGATCGGGATGGCCTTCAGGACGGACGCCGATGGCGTCTTGGAATTCACGCTCGGCCCAATTTGCCCCTGGGATGATCTCAGTGATCGAGTCGATCCGCGCATCTTTTTCTGACACAGGACACTCGAGCAGAACATAAAGATGCTCACGATCCAGCGAGAACAGGTGCAAGATGGCGAAGTCACCGGTGATGGGTCGCGCATCAGTCCCCACGGAGATCAGGAAGCGTGCCTGAAAGTCGTTGATCAGACCCTCCACAACGGCCCGTATGCCCGTCTTCTCGATCGTGAACTGAAGAGTATCGGCGTGTGGTTCGGTCGCCGACAGGAGAGCACCGTCGCTATGCGCGGCGACGGCTTCCTTCACGTGCGTAACCGTTGCCTGGTTTACCATACTCATGCCATCTCCTCAACCCTTCACAAACAACAGGATTCCAGTCACTACGATGGCGCCAACGACTATCCATAGAAGATAGATCTGCGGGATTCCCACATGCGTTCTGCTTATGCGGTCCGCGGCTTTGTCGATAGCCTTGGCTGCCGGCGTGTACAACCATTGGTCGAAATCGAGCGCGTGGCGAAGGGGAGCGGGGAATCTCGGCACGTGCACGCTTCCGCTGGGGTAAATCCCTTGGAAGGCGTGTTTAAAGGGCAAGTAGAAGCTGCTGGCGCGGTAACGCACAGTTTCCGATGCGTGTTCCTCTCCGCAATACCAAACCGGTACGGGCCTCGTCTGGGCCCCACCCGAGCGCTGAATGGCAAAGGAGAGCAACGCCAGGACTGTCAAGGCTGCGAGAGCCGCAAGGGGCGACCACATGGCCACGGCAGATCCGTTCATCAGAACGAGACCACCCCATATCCGAGATGCCTCCACGCCCCCGAGCGGCATGGCGGTCACCCCTTCGATCGCATGCCCAATGGAGCGCAACACGAGTTGTGGAAAAATGCCTAACAGGACGCACAGGGCAGCAAGCACAACCTGGGGAACGACCATCGATAACGGCACCTCGTGTATTCCGAGGTTCTCAGCAGCCTTGCCAAGGAAGACCGATCCCAGCACCTTCAGGAAAGAAGCGAGGGTGGCGAGCGAAATGAAAAGTGCGATCAAACCAAGCACCAGGAACAATGGAAACCGCATTCCCGCCAAGAGGCACCCGGCGACGATCAGCCATTTGCTGGCGAACCCATTAAGGGGGGGCACGCCCGCTATGCTCAATGAGGCTATGGCTGTTGTGCCGGTTGTGTAAGGCATGGCGGCCGCCAAGCCACCCAGCTTGTCCATATCCCGCTGGCCAGTCCGGTAAAGCACCGACCCAGCTCCGAGGAACAAGCAAGACTTGAAGCAGGCGTGATTGATAGCGTGCAAAATCGCACCTGCGAGAGCAATCGCGGCGAGGGCCGGGTATCGATCAAGACAATAGGTCCCCACACCGAGTCCGAGGCAGATGTAGCCGATTTGCCCGATAGTGTGGAAGGCCATCAGGCGCTTGGTGTCGGTCTCCCGCAACGCGGTCAAGGTCCCTACGAAGAGCGATCCTGTGCCGGCAAGCGCCAGAATAATTCCCCATATGCTGAGCGCCGGCGACACCGCGATAAAAGAGCAGAAGAGGCGGACCAGCCCATATATTCCAAGTTTAACAAGCGCGCCAGAAAGCGTGGCGCTCATACCTGAAGGGGCAACAGGATGCGCATCGGGAAGCCAATCGCCCATGGGCAGGATGCCGGCCTTGGTGGCAAACCCCACGAAGAAAAGGAGGATAACGGTGTTAGCCAGGAAAGGTCGAGTGGCTAACAGGGCAGACAAAGTTCGCCGGATAGCGTCAAAAGAAAACGAGCCGGACGTTCTCCATAGCAGCAGTGCCGCTGCCACCATGCAGAGGGTGGCGCCGTGGGTGATGATGAAATACTTCAGCCCTGCCCGCTGGCTCGCCGGGTTCTCACTCTCGAACGTGACCAAAAAGTATGAGGTCAGCGTCATGGACTCCCAGAAGATGAGGAAAAACAGGAAGTCCGTGCACACCAGAACTCCCGTCATGCTGGCGACGCAGAGAAGAAGAACCGGGAAGAACTTCGCGACCTTGTCGCGGGCGTAGTGCTCCATGTACCGGACGGAGTACAGGGTACTCAGCAGTGCAATCACGGCCACGATGCCCAGGAAGATGGCACTGAGCGGGTCAATCCGCAGTGAGAAACTGGAGCCCAATTGGGGCAAGGCAAGGATCGTATGCTCGCCTGACGCTACCGAGCGCGCGCCCACGACCGCGAGCCCTGTATATACGGTAGAGGCACAAACGAATGCGAAACTGATCCAACCGCACAGCTTCCGGCTACGTGCAAAAAGCACGCTCACCAGCGACCCCGCGATCAGAATCACGATGCTGGCTTCGACGTTGTGAACGGCGTTGACCATTCTATTTCCCCATCATCTGCACCAAAGGCATGCCCACAAAGGGAGCCACCACACAACCGATCATCAGGATGATCAAAGTGGCGTTCATGGGCCACGGCGGATCCACCTCGGCTGGAACCAGCGCCATGGGCGCGCCCAAGAAGATTCTTTGCGCGATGTAGAGCATCCAACCGAAAGACACTAGAGTTTCGCAAAGGATGAAAATAAGGATGAGCGGTCCTATAGGGCCGGGAAGGCGCATGGCGCCCGAAAGGATCATAAATTTGCTCCAGAAACAAGCCAGCGGAGGAACCCCGGTCACGCTCAGTAGCCCGATGAAAAACGCCGTGGCCGTCAGCGGTAGGCTTCGTGCCAAACCGTGCAGCGCCGAGATGCTGCGGGTCCCCGTAACATAGGCGATGGCGCCCGCGCAGAAGAAGAGCGTCGCCTTGCTGTAACCGTGGCAGATGATGTGTAGAACACCGCCGCGGAAACCCAGGGGCGATCCCAGTCCTCCGATTGCGATGCCGAGCAGCACATAACCGAGATGAGCGATGGTCGAGTAGGCCAGTAGCCGTTTCAGATCATCCTGGACGAAGTAGAATGAGAGAGCGACAAAAATCGTGAGCAGCGCCATGCCGGCCATGAGCAAGGAAACTTTGGTGGGGATTCCCCACCCGCTGCTCACTACCCTGGCCATCAAGTAAACGCCCGCCTTGACCATGGCTGCCGCGTGGAGGTAAGCGCTAATCGGCGTGGGAGCCTCCATAGCGTCAGGGAGCCACGTTTGGAGAGGGACCTGCGCCGACTTTGCCCAGGCTGCAATCAGGAGTAAGACCATAACCAGGACCTTCAAATTTGCGGGCAGCGCGCCCAAGGCGGAAAACTCAAAGGAATTGGTACGGGCAAAAATGATAAGGATGGCCAGTAGAAAAAAAGCGCTTCCGGCGTAGGTCATCAGTAATGCTTTGAATCCAGCCCGCAAGCTGCGCTCGTCCTGGTGAAAAGAGATGAGCGCCCATGAACACAAGGTAGTCAGTTCCCAAAAGGCGAAGAACTGAAGGAAATTTGGCGAGATGGCCACCCCTACCATGCTGGTGATGAACAACAGTAGCCAGAAATAGTATCGCCCGTAATGCTCACTCTTTACCGGGTGCTCGTGGTTCTTGTCGGTAAGGTATGCGGTTGAATACAGAACGGTGAGCAATCCGATCGGCACCGCGACCAGCAACATCAAGGAAGCCAACGGATCGATGAGAATGCCCAGAATGGGCGCAGCAACGATGCCGCGCAGCCAGGGAAGGTTCCACAACATTCTGGTGTAAGAAGCGCCATGGGAGGAGGCCGTGACCCATACCGCCAGGCCGGTGGCAATTGCGGCAGTCACTACCGCAGTGGGGCGGCTGTTTTTCTTCAGAACCACTGACAGCAGGGCCCCCGCTGCGGGTAACACCAGCATGAGGATTGCGAGCGAGGTGATCACACGGGCACCTCCCCTCTCCGCGGGGTTGCGAACTGAGCATTGGCAGGAATCCTTCGCGTCCGGAGAACATCGTTCAACACGCCCGCAATGCTCGTAACGCTGGCGTGAACCTCACCGCTCATCGGTTGCATAAAAGCCGTGTGACGCGGCTGAATAGCAATCAGAAATATGCGGGCATGGGTTTCCCGCTCGAGGTAGTCCATGAGCAGGCTCATCGGCATGCGATGTGTGCTCGGCAAGTAACCCGCCACTTGATCCTTATCCAAAAGCGCCACGGAGCCCGAGGCGGACTTGAGATCAACGGAATCAACCAGCACCACGGTGTCCGGCCTCTCGCCCACCACCTGACGCACGTAGTTTTCCGGTACTTCCTGAGCGTCGATGACGCGTATCCCAGGGATATCGGTGATCAGTTGGGCCAGCAGACTGCCAGCGGCATCGTCACCGCGGCAGGGATTGCCAACTCCCATGACGACGACGTTGCCCTGTATCGTGCTGGCGAGTTGTTCTGTTAAGTCCATATTGCAGGCTCTCGCGAACCCGTGCGCGGATGCGGGGCTTTGGAGTGCGGCAGCTTGCTGCCGCTTTTGTACCAGCCAGCTCGCTGGCTGGTTTGAAGTTTCCACTTTTTCCAACCAGCTTGCTAGCTGGGATTTGTTCTCCCTGATGGAATTCCCGCGAGCAAGCCCGCGGGGAAGAAAGCGGCAGCAAGCTGCCGCACTCCAAAGCTTCGCAATTGCCCCCGATGGGCTGGCCCGGCATTCGGAAAAGGGGACAGGCACGGAGTCATATCCATACGAATCTCTCTACTCGACCAACTCCTTGATCTGACCGTAGTTGAACACTGGGCCGTCACGGCATACATAGCGATGGCCAATGGCGCAGTGATTGCACTTCCCGATGCCGCACTGCATCATGCGTTCTAAGGTAGAGATAACTGCCTCTTCTTTGAAGCCGCGCGCAAAAAGATCCCTGACAACAAACCGGATCATGATCGGCGGCCCACAGACGTATGCGAGGGTGGATTCCGGGTGGAGGCTCGTCTTTTCGAATAGAACGGGGACAACCCCCACATTTCCCTTCCAACTGGCATCAGCCACGTCCACCGTAACGTGGAATTCCACATCCGGGCGCTTTGCCCACTGCTCGAGTTCCAGCTTATAAACCAAGTCCGTGGGAGTGCGGGCGCCATAAAGAATTGTTACTTTGCCAAATCGATCACGCTCATCCAAAACATTCCAAATCAAGCTGCGCAGGGGGGGCAGCCCAATGCCGCCAGCCACAAATAACAAGTCCTTGCCGCGTGCCGCTTCCACGTCGAACCCATTGCCAAAGGGACCGCGTATTCCTACCTCCTCGCCGTTGCCAAGCCTGTGCAGCGCATCGGTCAACTGTCCCGTGCGCCTTACCGTGGTTTGGAATGTGTCCGGCCGTGTGGGACTCGAGGCAATGCAAAACGGGGCCTCTCCGAACCCGAATACGGACAGCTCCAGGAATTGTCCCGGAAGAAAGTGGAAGCCGTTGCCTTCCCTCCGGTCGCGGAAACGCAAGGCAAAGGTCTTGGTATCCGGCGTTTCATCCCGGACATTCACCAGCCGCGCAATATCCGGAAGGAATACATCACTCATGCCATTTCCCCTTCCTGATTGCACCCACAACCGCAGGCATGCTTGAGGCGGCAGAACACACCTTGACGCAGCGCCCACAACCGACGCACCCTACCATACCGTCACGCTGGTAGTACTGCGCGCTTACTTTGTGGAAGAAACGGCGCTTCATCCTTTCTTTTCGCTGTGGGCGCGGATTATGTCCTGATGCTTCCAGCGTGAAAGCAGCGTACTGGCAGGAATCCCACATTCGACAGCGAATCCAGCCACCATCCCGGCCGAGATCCTTCACGCTGAAGCAATAGCACGTGGGGCAAACCAGATTGCATCCGCCACACTCCAGGCACCAGTCACTCATCTTTTCCCACAGCGCGTCCGGCACGCGGTTGGTTGAAATGCGCCTCATGGCGGAGGCGAAATGGCAGCTCTCTTCCCCAAAATGGTTTTTCGCCTCCAGCTCCAGCCGCTTTCGCTGTGCCACTTCGGCTTCTGTGGCCGGACGGAAAAGGCTCGGAACATCGGACACCACAGCCTTGCCCTTGTCGCTGCCTATCTCTACGAGGTACCTCTCGCCTAAGTCTGTCAATTGGATGTCGTAACCCTCACTTAGAAAAGGACCCGAATCAGTGCACACACAGAACCCGAGGGGGCATGGAGTGGTGCAAGCCAGACTGACGATCGTGAGGCGATTGACGCGGCGTAGATACGATTCATCCGCCGGTTCCATCCCGTGCATGCGAGTCAGAAAGGCGATCCCCTTCACATCACAACTGCGCGCATTGAAAAGAATCCGCTTGGTGTCATCGTAAATGGGCTCGACGTCAAGGCGTTGACCGTTGCGTTTGATCTTAACGATGGGATCAGTTTGCGGAAATACGAATTGCTTGGGTGGGTGGAGCGGATTCTCGAAATCCCACAACACCGCATCCGGGGAAGTGGTTGTCGAGAAGACTACATCCTTGCCGGCTCCACGCACCGGTGCGATGACCTCCCCAGCCTCCAGGAGTTTTTCGAGCCATTTGGTTGCGTCGCGCTTTTGGATCGTGAGAATGACTGGCTGCATGTCATGCCTGCTCTACTTTTACGGCCGTTACACCATGGGCGCCCAGCACCTTGTTGATACGGTCGCGGAACGCGTAAGGTACAGCTAACACACCGGGCTTAAGATCCGGCCTTAACCGAATGGGCAGCACCGCGTCCCCGTGGATTGAGGTCAACTTCGCCCGTCGCCCCACAGGAATGCCGAGCTCGTCCGCAGATTGCTTGCAGATTTCGACGAATCCATTCGGAAAGAGCTTTCGCTCTGATTGAGTGTCACGACTTAAGGTGGGCGAGAACAAAATGAATGGGTCGCGCCCCCAGTCAAAAGCTCCGTCACGGACAAGCAGATGGGGACGCTCATCATTTGGCAGCCCTGCCGCTCCCGCCGCATAGAGCTTGCACCTCTCCCCGTCCAAATCCCTGACCCAGCGCCCTCCCCATCCATCGTCCGGAGCCCCCTGCTCGAACCGAGCATATCGTGGCGCCGCCTGCTCTATCTCTTTAAAGACATCAACGGCTGAGTTGTATGGAACGCCAACGTCGAACCTCGCACAAAGCTCAGCAAGCACCTGCCACCCAGGCCTTGCTTCCCCAGGCAGATCGGCCGCCTCATGAACTTGTTGGATTCTGCCTTCTATGTTGGTGATGGTTCCTTCGGTCTCAGCAAAGCAGCCAATTGGCAGCACCGCATGAGCAATACTCGAGGTGGGTGTCGCAAAGGCATCCAAGACGACCAAAAACTCGATTTTCTCGAGAGCCGCCATTGCCTGGCGTCCCATCGGGAGCACCGAAGGAGGATCATCCGCCAAAACAACCAATCCGTTCACAGATTGCAGCAGACTCTCTGCCTCCAAACCGCGAGCCGAGGGCAATTCCTTGCCCCAAAGACGCTGGAACCGCTGCTGAGCGCGCCCGTCAGAGAGCGATTGGTGACCGGGCAGGTAATCCTGAGTCACTCCCATGTCGCAGGCGCCTCGCGCGTTGCTGCGCGGAAGCAGCGGCAAGAGCCCGGAGCCGGCTCTTCTCAGATGGCCCGTGATGGCGGCCAGCGTCGCTAGTGCAGCAGCGTTCTTCCGCGCCAAGTCGTGTTGCGCAACGGTGGGCGCCATCAGGATCACCGCTCGCTTGGCATACGCCAACCACTCCGCCGCCCGCCGCGCTTCTTCCCTCACTCGGGCGGACTTTACGGCCTGCCGCAGGCCATCTAATCCATCGCAGTAAAGCGCTATAAAGCTCGAATCCTCTAACCCTGAATCAAGGGCTGCAGCCAGTAGGGCATCGGTCACCTCACCTTCATTTCCTGGAGTTGTCTCCAGGTGTAGAGATGACAGGCGCGACATCGGTGTCCTGGCGTAGCCTATCGTTACAAGGCGGGCCCCTCCCTCCACGGCTTTCAGCACAGAAAACCCGAGCCGCGGATGGCTGCGGGCTAGGTCACCTTCCGTCAGAAGGATCGTTTGGCTTTGTTCGATGTCATTCAGACTGACTGAGGGGACGTGCCCCCCGCATACGTCCTCGATACCAGCTAATAGCGCACCGAAGACGGATTGGAAGCAAGAATCGACATTGTTGGTCCGGAGTCCGGCCCTGGCAAGCTTGCACGCCAGATAGTTCTCCTCATTGCTCGCCCGAGGAGAACCAATTACTCCAACGGGCTTGCCGCCCCCGATCAAACCCTTCAGACGCTCTGTGACGTAACCAAGCGCCTCGTCCCAGGAAGCAGTCTTCAAACTCCCGCGTTCATTAATCAGCGGCTGTCTCAGCCGAGTACCCCACAAGGCAGCTTCATGGGCCCCCCAACCGCGCGCACAAAGCCGGCCGGAGGACACCGGATGGGTTTCACTTGGCGCCACGCCAACCAGTTCTCTTTGCTCCGCTAACAAATAGAGCCCACAGCCGCAAGCACAAAATGGGCACGTAGTAGGAACGCTAAGCACGTCAGACCTCACCCCGAAAATGGGGATCCTTAAGGTGAAATTGGCTCAGAAGGCACTCGGCGCGACACTTGGATACACGGAGTGAAGCTCTCCGCAAGTTCCCGTACCAGACATTAGCTGGGCTTCGTGCGACAAACAAACTCTGGAGGCTTGATTTGGCCGCCCTTGGCAGGAAGATGGCAGCTCTCTCAAGAGGGGAGCCAGGAGTGTAGCGTCTAGTCCGAAGGAGATTCGGACGATCAATCGCACACATGGCGACATACCCGCCGCCTGAGAATAATTTCCGGTGTTCTGCCGGGCAACACTGTTACCAAACGACCCCGCAGGAACGGTAATCTAATCTCCGAGAACGCAATAGCAGAGATTCCTCGCCATAGACAGGGAAGGGCGGGGCTTTTCCCGCCGTTTCACTAAGACTGAGCATCCGTTGGCCGATCAAGAACGTTTAGGTGTTGAGAAATTCGGCTACTTGTCTCAGCTCCGCGGTCGCCTTCGACGAGGATTCCACCGAAGAAGAAGTGTTTGTTGAGTGAAAATCCCCAACCTTTCAGAGGGCGACAACCCCAACCAAGAGTGGACTGGTTCGGAGTGACGGCCTCCGACCGGAGGCATTCCGGGGGACTCTCGGAAACAGGTTTTGTTGTGCCCCGAATCATCGATTCAGCGACGGGGGAGTGTAGGTGTCAGAAAACAAATAGCTCTACTCGCCGAAAAACCTCCAGGCTTGAGAAGGGTCACGGTCGGTTTTCGGGGCAGTCCGCTCGATAAAGTTGCTGGTCCAGGCTCGCACGCTTGTTTCACAGAAAGGGGATCGGGCTCGGGAAATCCCTCACCGAAGGGATAGGGCACTGGGGCATTCGCCGCAACCCAGTGCAAAACAACGATATAATGCCTCATTGGGCCACACTTATATGGTCGTTTTCTCTGCCTTGATCCGCCTAGCCCGCTCACTTCCTTTACGTTCCTAAGCCTCGTAACAGCCTTTTGGTTCAAGGCTTGCTTAAGACAAGTCAAAAGCAAAGCCAGAGGGGTATTTATGCCCAAAGATGCATCGATAGGTGGGACCTTTCTTACCAGGTTTTCACCCCGGGTCCAGGCGAAGCTATTGACCCTAGCCCAGGTTTTTCACTTCAAGGCTGGTGAGGACATGATCAGAGAGGGTGATCACAGCCTATATCTCTACGTCGTGAAGAGCGGCCGCGTGGCAGTGGAAATGGACGTGCCGACCCTGGGGCGCCGTATACTCCGCACCGGCGACGTTGGGGACATGCTCTGTTGGTCGGCGCTGGTGGAGCCACGATTGGCAACGGCCGACGTGCGAGCCATCGAGGACACGGAGGTCTTGGGTATCAAGGGTGGTGCGCTGATGGACGCTTGTCGCGAGGATTATGAACTGGGTTTCGAACTCTACCGCGCGCTCACGGAAGTGATTGCCAGCCGATTTGTCGCGACACGCCTCCAATTGGTGAACGTCTTCTCGACTGGCTAACTGTTCTGCTTGTGTGCCATTGTCTCTGAGGTACCCATGAAGCGGGCGAATCCGGCCAGGAATTGCTCGGCTTTCTCATTGCGCGCAGCCAAATCAAACGTTAGATTGGCTGCGGAAGGTTGTTCCCTCCCCACGAATCATGCGTCACCCGCCGGCGTTTTCTGCTGGGTGGCGCATTTTGCATTACAAGGCTCGCGTGCTGGATTTTCATTTCCTCGGGTATGCCAAAGGCCCATGGATACCCCGTCGATAGTGATGGTATCGGTCACTCCTGCGTAAGCGGTAATTCACCTCAGACATACCTAAGCTCCGCTTTCGCGGAAGTCACGACGAGGAAAAAACTCTACAAGGAGAGATAACAATGGAGACACTGGAGAGGATTTTGAGGCAGCATCCGTTTTTCGAAAACTTCCCGGAGCGCCACCTTGGAGCTATAGCCGGGTGTGCTTCCAACGTCCGTTTTGACGAAGGACAGATCATTTTCAAAGAGGGTGAAGAAGCCACCAACTTCTATCTCATCCGTGAGGGGAAGGTGGCGCTACAGATGATCTCCGAACGCCGAGGTCCCCTCAGCATTCTGACCGTTGGGGATGGTGAGATTTTGGGATGGTCGTGGCTGTTCCCGCCTCATCACTATAAGTTTTCTGCACGGACCCTCGATCCGACGCACGCTTTTGCTGTTGATGGACAGTGCCTGCGTGCCAAAGCTGAACTCGACCACGAGCTCGGTCGCGATCTCCTGACCTGTTGGGCGCCCGTGGTCGAGCATGCCATGGAGGCAACGCGGCTGCAACTGATCAACATTTATCAGGACAGGTAAGGTGGACTTTCCCTCCATTCATCGATCGCCACCTTCACCCAACTCGGGATCGAAACGGTACGGATGGGTCCGGCCTCACCCGGCAGGCCGGTGATGACCCAGTGCTCCTCCCGCAACTGAATGGCATCAACGCGCAGCGCCAGTAACTCGCCGCGGCGGTCAAGGAAACGGTCGAGAGAGTCACGCGGAAACAGCGTAAGACAATTGACTCGTGGGCGCGCGAGAACGCGTTCCGATTTGCCTGAGGCTCACCAAGGAGAAGACTATGAGCAGCTATCGGCAAACACTGGGCGACAGGCAGGAATAATCTGCGAAGGGGTGGACCAACTTCCGAGTGGCGATACGCCCGGAACCGCTGAGCGCCACATCCGGCCATAGGCCGTTTATACAGCCAAGCCGCTTGGCAAGCCTGAGAAACTCGCTCTTGGTGATGAGTGGGAACATGCGGCACGCGATCTCACTCCTCGGCTGGGTGAGGAAGCCAATCTAAAGCTCCCAGCCGAGACCATTGGGGTTGGCTGCCAATTTGACAATCTGCAAGGGCTGGCGTTTAATGGGTGCACAAGAATCGTCAAGCTTAGATATTCACTAGTGTTCTGTAACATTTAATTCTTTACAGCGTCGGACCTTATCGAGAATGATGTCCGCCGTGGCGATCCAGACGAACGGTCTGGGAGTTTGGTTCCAAGCCGCCAAGTACTGATAGATGGTTGT
>Ga0326728_10003785_pt1 | contig 46077 bp, 38 predicted proteins | sample MB3enrmetagenome_FD_207602 | JGI IMG/M metagenome (GOLD analysis project Ga0326728, IMG submission 207602) | Lab enriched peat soil microbial communities from McLean, Ithaca, NY, United States - MB31MN | ecosystem: Environmental > Terrestrial > Soil > Wetlands > Peat | place: USA: New York...
ATAGAGATCCTAAACCGTTCGTGTGGACGGCGGACGCAGATCTGATCTTGGGTAAGGTTGAGAAACTTTGTAAACGAATCTCTGACTCAGGACACTAGTGTCTGACAATGGTACCCCACGGACCCCATTCCTGTAAGCGGTATTCCGGGAAGATTGGCACAGCTTCACTGGCGGGAAGTGATGATTAGCCCGGAACACCGCCAGTGCTGTTATGATTTCTCCAGATCCCCGATGATGGATCAAGGAACAGGTAACAAGCCGAATCGCGCTAAGATCCCAAAGGACCTTCAGGTGAAGGTATTTGGGCGCAATGGCTGGATGTGCCTGTGGTGGGGTCGTCCGGTGATCTTTGCTCGTACGGGGGCAACGCCAGGTTCGGACTAAGCGATGAATATTTCGAGGCCATTCATCCATAGACCGGTGGCTACGACGCTGCTCACCGTTGCCGTGGCGCTATCGGGAGCCGTTGCTTTCCGGCTGCTTCCGGTATCGCCGTTGCCGCATGTGGATTTCCCGACCATTTCGGTGAGCGCGGGTTTGCCAGGCGCGAGTCCCGAGACCATGGCCTCTTCGGTGGCGACTCCGCTCGAACGCCAGTTCGGCCGTATCGCGGGTGTCACCGAGATGACCTCCGCCAGCAACCTGGGAGCCTCCAGTGTCACGCTGCAATTCGATCTGAACCGCAACATCGATGCCGCGGCGCGCGATGTGCAGGCTGCCATCAATGCGGCCCGCGGTTACCTGCCAGCGAACCTTCCGAGCAACCCGACGTATCGCAAAATCAATCCGGCTGATTCCCCGATCTTCATGATGGCGCTGACCTCCGACGTGCTCAGCAAGGGCCAAATGTACGATGCGGCCTCGACGATCATGGCGCAGAAACTGGCGCAGGTGAAGGGTGTCGGACAGGTGTTCACGTGGGGCAGTGCACTGCCCAGCGTACGCATTGAGCTGAATCCGACGGCCCTGAACAATTACGGGATCGGGCTGGAGGACGTGCGGACGGCTCTGGCCGGCGCGAACGCCAACACGCCGAAGGGCCATTTTTCGGATGGCCATCACATGTGGGAGGTGGGCGCGAACGACCAGATCTTCAAAGCCATCGATTACAAATCGCTGCTGGTGGCTTGCCGGAATGGGTCGGCAGTACGGGTCTCGGATGTGGGTGACGCCGTGGACTCGGTGGAGGATTTGCGCAACGCAGGCTACGCCAACGGCAAGCCATCGGTGATGCTGGCCATCTTCCGCCAGCCGGACGCCAACATCATCGACACGGTGGACCGCATCCGCGCGATTCTTCCCCAACTTCAGGCCGAGATTCCTCAGACCATCAAAATCAACGTGAGCCTGGACCAGACCGTATCCATCCGGGCTTCAGTCCACGAGGTGGAGAAGTCGTTGTCGATTTCGGTGATGCTAGTGATCCTGGTGGTGTTCGTATTTCTGCGGAGCGTGCGCACCACCATCATCCCCAGCGTGGCGGTTCCGGTATCGCTGATCGGAACGTTCGGGGTGATGTACCTGTTGGGTTACAGCATCGACAACCTATCGCTGATGGCCCTGACCATCTCGACCGGCTTTGTGGTGGATGACGCCATTGTGGTGATCGAAAACATCACGCGCTATCTGGAGCAGGGCATGCGGCCGATGGCGGCGGCGTTGCGAGGGGCGCAGGAGATCGGCTTTACCGTGCTCAGTATCAGCGTTTCGCTGATCGCCGTGTTCATTCCGTTGCTGATGATGGGCGGCATTGTGGGGCGCCTGTTCCGGGAATTCGCGGTGACACTGTCGGTGGCGATCTCGGTTTCCTTGGCGGTTTCGCTCAGCACGACGCCCATGATGTGCGCGCACATGCTGCGCGAGCACACCACGCATGGCTGGCTCTACCGCGTGAGTGAGCGTGGCTTCAACTGGGTTATCTCCATGTACGGGCGAACGCTGTCCAAAGTGCTGCGGCACCCGGCGATCACGCTTACTGTTTTGTTGGCGACCATTGCTCTGAACTTCTATTTGTTTTATCGCACCCCCAAGGGGTTCTTTCCGCAGCAGGACGGCGGGCGGCTGATGGGCCAGATACTGGCCGACCAGGACACTTCCTTCCAGACGATGCAGAGGCTGCTGCTTCGGATGAGCAAGATCGTCCAGGACGATCCGGCGGTTGATGTCGTCAACGCGTCCACCGGCGGCGGAGGCGGGGGTGGATCCAGCACGAACACGGCGCGCTTTTTCATATCCTTGAAGCCCCTGGAGGAGCGCAAGATCAGCGCGGACTACGTCATTGCGCGGCTGCGCCCGAAGTTGGCGGTGGTGCCAGGCGCGACACTGTACTTGCAGGCGTCGCAGGATCTGCGCATCGGCGGGCGCATGAGCAGCGCACTCTACCAGTTCACTTTGCGAGGCGACAATTTACCGGACCTGATGGTCTACGGACCGCGCATGCTGCAAGCACTGCGCCGGATCCCACAGATCACGGACGTGAATACGGACCAGCAAAACAACGGTTTGCAATCGGTTGAGCAATACGACCGGGCCGCGGCGGCACGCTTCGCAATCTCGCCGCAGTTGATCGACAACGTGCTCTACGACGCATTCGGGCAACGCCAGGTGTCGACCATGTACACCCCGCTGAATCAATATCACGTGGTGATGGAAGCGGCGCCGCAGTTTTGGCAGGATCCGCAAACCTTGCGCCAGATCTATGTGCGGGCTCCTGGCGGGACGGAGGTTCCCTTGAGCGCGCTCGCGCGCTACGAGTCCACGACCGCGCCGCTAGCGGTGAATCACCAGGGGCTGTTTCCGGCGGTCACGATCTCGTTCAACCTGGCGCCGGGCGTGGCGCTGGGAGACGCCGTAGAGGAGATCCTGGAGGCCGCCCAAAAGGTCGGTGTGCCGCCCACGATCCATACGGCGTTCGCGGGAACGGCGCAAGCCTTCCAGGATTCGCTGAGCAACGAGCCGCTGCTGATCGCGGCCGCGCTGGCGGCGGTGTACATCGTGCTGGGGATCCTTTATGAGAGCTACATTCACCCCATTACGATCCTGTCCACGCTGCCGTCAGCGGGCGTAGGTGCGCTATTAGCGCTGATGATCTGCCACATGGATCTGAGCATCATCGCCATAATCGGCATCATCCTGCTGATTGGCATCGTGAAGAAGAATGCCATCATGATGATCGATTTCGCGCTGGCCGCCGAGCGCAATGAGCACAAGAGCTCGCGGGACGCCATTTACGAAGCTTGCCTGTTGCGCTTCCGTCCGATTCTGATGACCACGATGGCGGCGCTGCTGGGCGCGCTGCCGCTGGCGCTGGGAACGGGAGTGGGGTCGGAGCTCCGGAGGCCGCTGGGGATCACGATCATCGGGGGTTTGATTGTCAGCCAGTTGTTGACGCTCTATACGACGCCGGTGGTGTACCTGTTCCTGGACCGGCTGCAATTGCGCTTGGGGCGGTCGCACGCGTTGGAAAGCGGGGGAGCGGCCCCGGTGGGTTCGGAGGCGTAGCGCGAGCGTCATGTTCACCGTCCAATGGCCGGGCAGCTTCTGCGCGTTGCCAAGGCGGGGCCGGCGCGCCATAAGAATTGACGGTAGCCCCAGTTCTTGATACACAGTACGCTGTGGAACGACGTAGCTTTATCTTTGGCCTGAGCACCCTCTCTCCCGCGGCTCGTCTGCTAGCGCAGCAGGGCCCGGCCCGCCCCGAACCAGTCGAAAAGATGACGGCTGGCGCCGAACCCTCCATCGCGGTTTGTCACGTGGGATTCCGTCCCGACGCACGAAAGCACGTTGTTGTCCGGAAACCCGGCTTGCATCACTTCACCATGGAGGACATCAGTTCCGGGCCGCCGTTCCGCATTGACCGGCCGCTCACCGCAGTTGATTCAGCGTTCGGCCCGGCAATGGTGGGCGATTTCAGCGACGTTGCGCGCGAGGGACTATATCAGATTCGCGCCGGCGGTGAACTTTCTCCGCCTTTCTTTATCCGGCCCGATGCCTGGCGTTGCCATCTGCCGGTGGTGGTCAGCTATCACCGCGCCCAACGGTGCGGCGTAGCCGTGCCGAACGTGCATCCAGCCTGTCACCTCGATGATGCACGCCGCCGCGACAACGGCGTCCACGTAGATACGACGGGTGGCTGGCACGACGCCGGTGATCTGCGCAAATGGATGGACGCGACCATGATGAACGCGTTCGGACTGCTGGCCATCGCGCGCCATCTCGGCGCCGGCTGGGACCTCGCAGGCTCGGCTCTTGCGCCGCTTCACGAAGAGTTGCGCTGGGGGAATACCTACTTTCTGAAAATGCAGGATACCGACGGCCGCGTCTGGGCCGATGTGGCCGGAGGCGTCGATGGCGACAATAGCGACAATCACTGGACCGATAACACCATCGGCACCTCCGACGATCGTTACCTGAATCCCGCGAAGACAGGGCTGATTCAGGCGATGTTCACGGCCATGGAGGCGATGTACGCGCAAGAGTTCCGGACCGATGATCCTCGCTATAGCGCTACTTGCCTGGCGGCGGCCCAACGCTCGTGGGAGGCAAATCCGCACGACGGCCCCACCGTGGAATTGGGCTGGTGGGCGCTGGCTGCTCTCGAATTGCACCGCGCCACGCAGACGGACGCCATGCGCCTGGCTGCGGAGGAGTTCGCATCCGCGGTTTCCGCCTTGCAGCAGACCGGTGCCAGCCACGGGCAAGACGCCGTTCGCGGCTTCTGGCGGATGTCCGCGAGGAACCGTGAGCCGTATAAAGATGCCGTGCACGGCGCTTTGCCGGCGTTCGCTCTTCTCGAAATAACACGGGCATTTCCGGATGCCACGGGCGCGAAGAAATGGCGCGAGGCCGCGCGGCTTTACATCGACGGCTATGTCATTCCGATGTGTGCACGCTCGGCGTATGATCTGGTTCCCTTCGGTCTGTTCACAGGGTCACCAACTGCGGAACACTACCGCTCGCTCCCCGGCGAACTCACCTATCGGTTCTTCATGCCCGTGCGCCAGCAGTCCTGGTGGCAGGGTCTGAACGCCCACCTCAGCTCGCACGCCCTGTTGCTTGGCACCGCGGCACGCGAATTTGGCGAGCGCGCATACCGCGATCTCGCGTATCGACAGTTGGAATGGACCTTCGGAGCCAATCCGTTCGGCGCGACACTGGCCAGCGGCATAGGTGTGCGCAATCCTTATCCCCACTCACGGTACGTCGGCATCATTTCTGGCGGCATCATGAACGGCATCTGTGGCAATGTGGACGATGAGCCCATTTTGGATACCGGCTTCTCAGGAACCTGGCGCACGAATGAATACTGGAGCCCGCATGTCGGTTATTTCGAGTGGGCGCAGGCGGTGCTGGAAGCGGCATGACAATCCCCAGCGCACGTGAATACGTTCCGCTGAAGGAGTGCGAAAAGACGCACAACGCTTCCCGTAAGGGTCCGGACACAGTAACGCGGCCAAGGCTACTACGTTAGCTGGACACCGGATTGCTGCGAGCGTTGTTGAAAGCTGTGTGAACGAAATCTTACTGCGGCGATTGCTCATTCAGCACGCGGACTGGTGCACTGAGCGCGGCCAACCGATCCAGGTCAGTCTCACGAAGGAGATCTAAACAGAAAAGATCGGGAGCCGCGCCGAACTCGACAGGCTTCTGCAACAAGTAAGTGAGGCTCGGCATACCCTTGCGAATTACTACCTCGGAAAACATCATGGGCTCCACCGCCGAGGCGAGCAAGGATACGACTTGGGTGCGAATGCCATTGCTCTCCACGCGAACCTTTGCTGCATGGGCGCGCTTCTCGATCCACCTCGCGATCTCGATCAACTGGGCGGCTTCCATGCCAATGGGCCGCTCACCCAGACCGGAGACTAGTTGCTGAAGGTCCGGAAGAGACTCCCCCCTCCAGGTGTCGCCGGTGAAAGCTAGATCCACAGCCAGCACTTGCTCTCCGCGATTGAGGCGGCTGGCGATTTGTTCCGCGGAGGCGGCCTTTCCTTTATCGTCGAGAATGATTGTGACCGGCACATTATCGGCCGCTCCTATAGGCTTCAACCAGACGGCGGTGGCGCTCAAGCCATCACCCATGGAGAATAGGTGCGTTTTGGATTCGATCCCCAAGTGTTTGCTGATGGCGGTTGTCCAAACGCGGTCGATGTTATCAGGCCTGAGACGGATAATGTTTTTAAGTTTGCTCCTTTCGGCTTCGCGCCCTGCCGAGTCCTGAGCCAGGGGAGCGCGGCCAATCTGGCCGGCCAGTCTCCGCGCGAGGCCGAGGATGGTCAGATTGTTTTCCGGCAAACCGACGCGCAGATCCTCGTAACTCTTGATTTCCGATGGAACGTCCGCGTCTTCCTCAAATTCCGGCATATGAAACTGGCGGCTGAAAAAGTGGTATGCCTGGGTGCGATTGTCTAATTGATAATTGTGCGTGCCCGGATCGCGGTTCTCGTGCCAGTTGAGCAAATCCTGTTTCCCGTATAGGGCGAATATGGGCTGGATGACATCGAATACGAAAGGTTTTGTCATCGCTGCCCGAAAGCAACAGTCGTCCTCCGCGTTATAAACCAGCAGTGTTGGCCGCGGAGCCATCAGGGCAGTGAGATGGGTGAAATCGACGCCATCAAACATGTCCGTGGCGGACTGCTCGAAATCACCAAGATCGCCATATTCCTTGGCTTCCACGCGGCTAATAATAGATGAGTAACCCGCCACGGGAACGGTAACTGTCACTCTGTCGTCGAGCGAGCTCAAGACAATGGTTTGCCATCCCCCGCCCGAAAGGCCCGTCACACCGATTCTGGTTCGATCCGTGTTGGGATGGTCATAGAGATAGTCCAAGCCTTTGCGCATAGCGAGGTAAAATAAACCGACTCCGTTGGCACCGGCGAGATCCAGATCGTGTCCAAACAAATGCTGATTACCGGTCTGATTGAGTTCCCCAAACGCAAACCACTCCAGGTTCAGAGCAAGAATTCCGTGCCGCGCAAATGTAATGCAACGCTTTTGCTTGTATTCGGCAGATTTCCCTGGAGGGCCGACGTGTCCATTCACGTTCAGGATCGCCGGCACCTTTCCGTGCAGGTTTTCCGGCTCATAAAGGAGTGCGACGGACTGGAATCCCGGAACAATCTCGTACCGCAGTTTGCGTATACGGTACCCGTTCCCAGCAATGATCTCAACTTCTTCAAATTTGGGCGGCGCTTCCACCCACTCACGCGGCCAGCCATGAAACACAACTTCGTTCAGGAGCCGCTTGCGCAAACTGGCGGACTCGGCAGCCCATTGCTCCCGGCTCGTGGGAGCGGGAGCCTTGGCCACGCGGCGCAGAATGTACTCGCGCAACTGGAAAACCGCTACCTGGGGAGCCAGGATCTCGTCCTCTAGTATTGGGCGCAAATAACCCGCCTCGGTTTGTGCGGTGAGAGGCACGGCCACGACGGCAAGCGCCAGGAGTGTTCGATAGGTCTTCGTCATGAGTAAACGATTCTCTCACTTAATGAAGCGATCCAGAGAATCCTGCACGAGCAAGGCTTGGTTGCCACTCACGATTGTGAAAACTGCGGTCACGTAGTGCCGGACGCTCAAGAAATTGAGATCGGCCGGTTTTGTTTTCGTCGTCATCTTCTGGTCCAATAGTGACTTCCGGTAGGACACTACGACAGGACTGTGATGGAAACAACGGCCATGACGCCCCAGCGGATCAACTCAGTCGACATCTTCCGAGGGCTGACCGTTCTGGTGATGGTTTTTGTCAACGATGTTTCCGGCGTTAAGGGGTTGCCCTGGTGGACCTATCACATGCCCGAAGGTCGCAACGGCATGACCTATGTAGATATGGTCTTCCCAGCGTTCTTGTTTATCGTTGGAATTTCCATTCCACTGGCAATCAGGCGCCGGATAGCCAAAGGTGATTCGCCGCGCCAGCTATGGACTCATGTCCTTGCGCGTTCGGCCAGCTTGGTGGTCATAGGACTCTTGCTCGCCAATCTGTCTAACGTCGATGCGCAATTGACCGGTATCAGCGCGCGCATGTGGGCAATGCTGGCATTCGCGGGGATTTTTCTGTTCTGGAATGTCTATCCTTCCGGCGGCCGGCACAAGTCCTGGTTTGCCCTTCTTAGGTGGACCGGCCTGCTTCTCCTTTGCTGCGCGGTTGTCATTTTCAGAAGAAGGATCGGCCAGAACCAGGTGGGCACGCTCGATTTTTCCTATCCGGAAATCCTCGGCCTTATTGGCTTTGCATACCTGTCGGTTTGCATTCTTTATCTGCTTTTCAGAAAGAGCGTCTGGGTCTTCGTGACTGCGCTGATTGCGCTCAACCTTCTCAATGTGGCCTCGAAAGCAGGCCCTTTGCAATGGCTCGAGCGCGTACCCATTTATTTGTGGCCTTTCGGAACCGGCGATTGCGCCTCGATCACCATGGCCGGTCTGATCGCTTCCATGCTGTTTTTCGAGAAGCCGGTTGCGGCCACTTTCAAAGCAAAAGCAGTTTGGGCTTTGGGTTACACAGTCATCTTGTTTGGTGCAGGTTGGGCACTCGCCCCCTTGGGCGTATCGAAGAACAACGGCACTCCTGCCTGGTGCCTGTATTCGGCTGCCACGAGCACCTTGATCTTCCTGTCCGTTTTCTGGCTGGCTGATATCAAACACTGGACAAAGTGGGCCGCGTTTGTCAAACCCGCTGGTTCGAACACCCTGTTGACCTATCTTTTGCCGTGGGTCTGTTACGTTACGCCGGTGCTTGGCCATGTTTCCGCAGGGGGATCACAAGGTGCGGTTGGCGTGTTACGCGCACTGCTGTTTACCGGATTCATTCTGGCGCTCTCAGCCATCCTGACCAGGCTCAATGTCCGGCTCCGGCTCTAAAAGTGCAGCAGGCCGAGGCTGGCCGCGTGTGATATAAATGGCCCTTCCATGAAGACTACGCTGCTGAAAGTCGCTGCTGTCTGCCTGTGGTCCCTCTCCGCGGCCGCTTGCTTCGCGGCCGTTCCGTCCTCGCTGCCCATCCGCGGGATTCACTTGAGCGCGCCCAGCTCCGCGGATGTAACTCTGGCCGTCCGTTTTATCCGGGACGCACTGCCAAGAGAGGGCGTCAACGTTCTCGTCCTCGAGTTCGACTACCGCTATCAGTTCACCAAACACCCGGAAGTTACCGATCCCGATCCGCTGTCCCGGGATGACGTCAAAAAGCTCGTTGCCGCGGCAAAGGATGCCGGTGTCCGCGTGATCCCGCAAATCAACTGCCTCGGCCATCAGTCCTGGGCCAAGAACACGATGGCTCTCTTGCGCACTCACCCGGAATTCGACGAAACAGTGGGCCAGCATGCCGGCAACGAGGGCATCTATTGCCGGAGTTACTGTCCGCTGCATCCAGCGGTACACGACTTACTGTTTGACCTCATCGACGAGCTTGCCGATGTCTGCGAATCTGATGCTTTTCACGTGGGTATGGATGAAGTCTTTATTCTTGGTGACGACGCTTGCCCGCGATGCAAGGGCCAGAACCGGGCTGACCTGTTTGCGCGAGAGGTTCGGACCCTGCACGATCATCTGGCCCGGTCGAACCGCACTATGTGGATGTGGGGTGACCGGTTTCTGAACGGAGACGTTTCCGGCCTGGGCCAATGGGAAGCCAGTCTAAACAACACCCAAGCGGCGATCCATGCTGTGCCGAAAGATATTGTCATCAGCGACTGGCATTACGAAAGGGCCGAACCCACCGCAGCTCTGTTCGCAACCGAAGGGTTTAACGTGATCTCATCGCCGTGGCGCAAAGCCAACGTTGCGCTGGGCCAGCTCGACTTGATCCGGACGGTCCGCGCAAACGCCAACGATACCATCGCCGCTCACATGCAGGGCGTGCTCCAAACAACCTGGTGCGATCTGGGGGCTTTCGTCAAAGCGTATTACGGCGAGGACACCAGTAATCAAGAGGCTCTGGAAGCGGCCAACTGTTTCAAGACGTTATTCAGCGCGATTCGCAACTCCGGCCTGAAATAGATTCCGGTAATGGCGGACATCGGCACCCTATTCTGCGGGGCGCTGGTCACCCACCTCCCGGATCGCTCGCCGCGGCCAGCGAGTCCAGCGATGATAGAATCGGCATCAAATGTGGCGGCGAACGTTCGTGGAGATTCTGCTGGCGCAGGCGGCACGGGAGATCAAGGCGCGCCCGCATCCGCGCCTGTTCCTGAATCGCGCGCGCATCCCGGAACTGCGCGCGGCCATCCGCACGACCCACTCCGGCGTGTGGAAGGCGATCGAGCAGCAGGCAGCGGCCTGCGCGGCGCAGCGGCCGCCCCAGTACCACGACGAAGGCGACGAGGAAGAGCTCTGGCAGCGCGAGGTGGGCAACCGCCTGCCGTTCCTGGCCATGGCCTTCCTCATGACCGGCGAGACGGCTTATCTCCACGCCGCGCGGGAGTGGTCGTTGGCTTCCTGCGCGTACCCGCACTGGGGCGTGCAGCGTTTTGAAGGCACCGATCTCGCCGCGGGACACCAGCTTTTCGGCCTGGCGCTGGTATACGACTGGCTCTACCAGGACCTCGACCGGGAGGCGCGCGACACGATCGCGGCCACGCTGTTATCGCGCGGCGGGGTGATGCACCGTGCCTGTTCCACGCAGTTCTGGCGCGAGGAATATTTGCAGAACCACCTGTGGGTCGATATCACCGGGCTGTTCGCCGCGGCGCTGGCGCTCGACGAGCAACCGCGCCAGTGGATCGACACGGTAGCCGAGAAGTACCGCCGCACGGAGGACGCCCTGGGGCCCGACGGCGCCAGCCAGGAAGGCGCGGGTTACTGGGGCTACGGGGTCGAGTACATGCTGAAATTCTGGCACCTGGCGGGGGATGCGCTGGGCGAAAACCCGCGCAGCCCATGGTGGAAGAGCACGGCGGCGTATCGGCTCTACCTGAGCCTGCCGCGTAACGCGTGGACCAACCGCAACACCATCGTGGACATCGCCGACTGCCCGCGCTGGGACTGGTACGGGCCGGATTACATGCTGCGCCGCCTGGCGCAGCTTTATGGGGATTCCCACGCGCAATGGCTGGCCGCGGAACTGGAGAGCGCCGGGGTAACCGCCTATGCCGCGCGCTGGCTCAACCTTCTCTGGTACGATCCGGCGATCCCGTCGCGAGCGCCCGCGGACCTGCCCGCGCTGCGGCACTTCGCCGACCTGGGGATCGTCTCGGCGCGCTCGGGCTGGAGCGGGAACGAATCGCTGGTCGTGTTCAAGTGCGGTCCGGCCATAGGCCACCAGGCGACCCGGAGGTTCGATTCTGATCCCGGTGGCGGGCACGTGCACCCGGACGCCAACCACTTCGTGCTGTTCGGCGCTGGGGAATGGCTCATCCGTGACGATGGGTATGCCTGGAAGCAGACCGGCAACCACAATACCCTGCTGGTGGGCGGCCAGGGGCAAATGGGCGAGGGCTTCCAGTGGTTCCGCGAAAGCGCCCAGCTTGGTAAGCGCGCCGAACCGCAGGTCCTGCGCGCACAGGCGGGGGCGGAATGCGACGAGATGCGGGGCGACGCTCTGCCAGCCTATCCCCAGGAATGCGGGCTGCGGCGCTTCGTGCGGGGCCTGTATTTCCTGAAGCCGGATGTCCTGATCGTGGTGGACGACATCGAGACGGAAGGCGAGCGCGATCTGGAATTACGCTTCCATCCGGAGTTCCCCGGGTCGCGGCAGGCGGACGGCGCGTTCCTTTTTCGCGGTAACAAGGCCCTGCTGCGGCTGGAGCCGCTGACCGCGGAGGGAGTCGAGATCGGCACCGGAAACCTGCCCATGAAGCGGGAATATGGCGATTCAGCCGAGCTGTTCACGGTGCGGCTGACCGTGCGTCGCGCGCGCTGGCGCAACGCCGTGGCCCTGTCGTGGGCGGCGGCGGGCGGCGACCCCGTGCGAGTCACGCTGGAGCAGGGAAGCGGCGGCTGGATCTTCCGCGCGGGCAAACGCACCGTGACCGCCTGACCGCTACTGGATCTCTGCCGGCTTACCGGTATCGATCCTCCAGAGTCAGTTCAACAGTCAGGCTTTGCACGGTGTCGCGCGATACTGGACTCATGCAGTACCGTCATCTCGTGATCACCTCGTTGTGCCTTGCCGTCCCGATGTGCTCATCCTGGGCTCAGCAGCAGATTACCATCGACGCCCAGGCTTCCGTCTCGCCCTTTCCGCACTTCTGGGAAGCAGCCTTCGGATCAGGCCGTGCGATCCTGAGCCTTCGCGAGAGCTACCGCAACGACTTGGTGGCCGTGAAGCAGGCGACTGACTTCCATTACGTCCGCTTCCACGCCATCTTTCACGATGAAGTGGGCGTTTACAACGAAGACGATCGCGGCAATCCCGTCTATAACTTCTCCTACGTGGATGAAATTTACGATGGCCTTCTCGAACGCGGCGTGCGGCCTCTGGTCGAAATCAGCTTCATGCCTCGCAAGCTTGCTTTCAACCCTGACGCGCTCCATCCCTTCTGGTATAAACAGAACGTTTCGCCCCCGAAAAGTCTTGAGCGATGGGATGCGCTTATCACCGAATTTGCGCGCCACTTGATCGCGCGCTACGGCATAGAGGAAGTCTCGCAGTGGTACTTCGAGGTGTGGAACGAGCCCAATATCGATTTCTGGAACGGCATTCCGCGCGACAAGAGTTATTTTGCTCTCTATGAACACACGGCTCGCGCCCTGAAGGCCGTCAATGCTCGCCTTCGAGTCGGGGGACCGGCCACGGCCGCTGCTGCCTGGGTCACCGGTTTCCTCCAATTTGCCGCGGCGAATCATGTTCCGGTCGATTTCGTCTCCACGCACGGCTATGCTGACGACACGGTGGAAGACCTGTTCGGCACGAACGAAGACATCCCCATGGACGATCGCGTCTGCCGTGCGGTAGCCAAAGTGCGAAAAGAGATTCACAGCTCCGCCATGCCGTCACTGCCGTTGTTCTGGACCGAATGGAGCGTGCCGGGCATGAAGGAGGCGCGCGATACGGCGTACGTCGGACCCGCCCTTGCCAACACGGTACGCGAATGCGACGGCATGGTCGACATGCTCTCATTCTGGACATTCTCCGACGTATTTGAGGAAGGTGGACCGATCCAGCGCCCCTTTGAAGGCCACTTCGGATTGCGCGCCAAGGGAGGTATCAACAAACCCAGCTTCTATGCGTTCGGCTTGCTTCACCGTTTAGGCGATCGCCGCCTTGCCAATGGCGCGCCAAATATAATTGCTACCCGCCGCTCCGGCGGATCACTCGTCGTTGCGGCCTGGAACCTTGTGGACCCTGACAAGCCCGGGTCTCCTCTCCACCTGCGCCTGGCCTTCGACCACGTTCCGGCAAACGCACCCGTCATCATCAGCCTAATCGATGACAATCATGGCAACGCCCTCGCCGCCTACCGCGCACTTGGCAGCCCCGAGTACCCGACCACAGAGCAGGTACGCAAAATAAATGCTGTCACCGCGCTTCCTGCGCCCGATCGGCTCCATCTTGACGGCACTCACATTGACCTCGAATTGCAGGTCAATGCGCTCGCCTTGATTGAAATCCCCGCAACCCCGTAGAGTCAGCCCGTCGGCGACAAATAGCCTGGTACGAACCGGTCAAGGCGATCTGCCCATGAACACAATCCCTGTTTGGATCTATGGCCAACGAGGCTTCCAGAGGCTCATTGCTACGAAGGTTGCCATCGCGTAGCCTGGATTAGAGGGCCGCTGGCCTTCAACGGAGCTCCGGGCAACCTCAGAGTTCCTTATGCGCAGAACGGTGCCACAGGGCGTCCACATGATGTGCTGCGTTTTGCCTGTGCGGTGGTTCTTACCTTCGGTCGCCAGCGACCTAAGCAGCAACTCTTGGGGGCGCTGCGGAATGGACCGCCGGCGCCAGCGTGTGCCACCGATCCTCGTTTTGCTCACCTCGATCGCGTGCACGATGGCCGGCTGCGCTCCACGGGTCGCGACGAATCCCGGCATTGACGGCGTGGTCCGCAAGTACGAAGCCTGGCTGAAGACGCAATTACCCGCGCGACACTCCGGAGTAGGAACACCCAAGTCGTCGCAAGAGGTCGTATTCGTCACCGACCTGCGAGCGGCACCGCAGCGCGGGCTCTCCAAAGTCCACCTCAAAAGCACGCCGGAACGCACCTGTTACGTCTACGAACGCCAGACCAACCGGCTGATCACGGCCGCCTTCTACGACGGTCTTGCGGCGGTTGTGGTACCGATCGGCAGGTGGGGGTATATCGAGGAGTCGGGGCGCTTCGCGTTCGCGCCGATCTTCCGCAAAGCGAACGATTTCGACTACGGAATGGCCACGGCGCAAATCGGACTTGCTGCCGCCGGCCAGACACCCTTACGGGACGGCGCGTGGGTGCTGCTCGATAAGTCAGGATCGATGAAAGCCCTCGATCCATCGATCGCATCCGTCCAAGACTTCTCCGCCGGTTTGGCCGCGTTCACCACGGGCGATCGCCTGAGCGGGTATATCGATCATACGGGAGCAATCCGCATACCGGCGGCTTTCGCTATAGCACGGCCGTTCTGCGCGGACGGCACCGCGGCCGTCCGGACGGGCAGTGCGTGGGGCCTCATCGACGAGCACGGTAGCTTCGTCGTCCGGCCTGACTATGAAGACATCCATTGCTTCTCAGAAGGCCTGGCAGCGGCGAAACGCGGCAAGTGGGGATTCATCGATAAGACCGGCAGCTTCGTCGTGCCTCCCCGGTTCGATGGCGTCGGTGATTTCTCGGAGGGCCTTGCCAGCTTCGAGAGCCGGACCTGGCCGCACGGCCCGGCCTTCCTATACGTCAGCGCCTATGGATTCATCGATCAAACAGGATCGGTCGTCATCCCGCCCACATACGCGTGGACGCATCCGTTCAAGTTCGGCATCGCGAAGGCCGGCACCAAGCGGATTGACTGGCGCATCTATCCGCTCAGCTACTTCGTGCCCGCCGATCCCTACTATATGTCGTGGAAGTACATCGACCGTCGCGGGACGGTCGTCGCCTCGGGCGAGAGGGATTAGACGGTCTTGATTTCGTTGTGGCGGAGGAGGCAGCGGCCCGCGGAATCAATAGGAGTGCAAATGCTACTGCGAACGAGACTTTTCTAGACACGCTCAACCGTCCTATGGTTTCCCCATAATCCCCGGCAGCCAGTGGGCGGCGTTGTCGTGAAAGATCTTTCGCAGAACAGGGGCGGGCAGCGCCAGACCCTGGTAACTGTGTCCGTTGTACTCGACGGCCTGAGCTGTCGCGAAGAATTTCCAATCGCGTTCGTAGGTGCTGTTCCACTCGTCGAGCGCCTTGCCGGTATCGTCCTTCGGCATGGCGACCAGATCCGTCGCATAGAGGATGCGGTCCTGGTATTTGATCAGAAAAGCCCGCACCTTATCACGCGGCTGGATCATGAAGTACGGGACGCGCGCGGCGGTGTCGACCGCAAAATTGGGATAGCGGTCAAAGCGCTGGGCCATCTGATTCACGTCAGCTTCCATGCTGCCCAGGTGCGCGCCGACCACGCGCAGCTTGGGGTTCTCTGCCACGAGATGGTCGCGAGCCGCGAGAATGGCGGCCTTCGAAGGCCACTCGGGGTGTGCGTAGGCGTACTCCTCCGGGTGCTGCTGGTAATAATCGTAGTCAGGGCTGGCGGGGTTGGGTGCCTGCCAGCAAGAATCGGGCTCCGCGATGTGTGCAACCACCGTCCGATGGTGGGCGGCAATATCCTTATAGATCGGCTCAAAGGCAGGGTCATCGGGCATCACATATTTCCCCGCTCTCGACTTCATCTCCATGCCCATGACCTTGTAAATCTTCACTGCGATGGCTCCCTCCGCGAAGTCGGCATCGAGCTGGCGGATCGTGCGCTGGGCGAATCCCGGCTCTGCGAATTCATAAGGGCTGAAAGTCGTGCACAGAACAGCACGGCCTCCCGTGGTATGGCGGACCTTGATCACGTCACCGCGCTGCGGCTCCAGTCCCTTGAAGTAAGGGTCGCGATCATCTATCACGCAAATGTCTAGAATGCGCAGTTTCAGGCGTTGCATCAGGGCGCTGAACGCCGGGTCATCTTTGTAAAGGTGCACGTGCGCGTCAATAGGCGCCACGTCGGAAAAGCTCGTGAGATCACCGGCGGGTGGCGGGCCGGGTTGGGCTTCGCACAGCCGGCCCGTTACCAGCGTAGAAGCGAGCAGTATCAAGACTGCCAGCACAGCCATCGCCAGTGATGGTGACGTCCACTTCGATTTCAGGAATTTCAACTCAGATCTCCTGCCCGGCAGAATAGCATTATTCTCTGATGGGCTTTTTCGCTACTGCGGGGCAGTATGAGCTCTTTGGCCATACAAGGTTCGCTTCTGATAACCTGACGGCAACTTCGTGATCTGGTCTCTGCGTGCTGAGTGTGCGCAGGCCGAGGCAGACCTCGAATGAAGACAGAAGCAAGGGGAGCTATGCCCAGTAAGGAAAAAACGTGCAAGCAACGTCTCAATTAAATCCGATGAGTCCCACGAGCCACGAACATCGCAACGACTTGGCGCGCGTGTTGAAGATTATCGAGAACACACCAACGATCGACCGGTTCCGTGCCGTCGCAAGAGAAGAATTTCGTTCCCGCGCAAGAAAAGTGGGCGAAGCCCTTCAACAGCGGGGCCACAAAGTCGGATTCGTTTTTTCCGACGAGCATTACAGCGGCGATGTTCCATACCTGGGGGGCAACACCAACGTCTCGATCGAGCAGGTTGCAGGAGTTGTCGGGCCAACCGGGTTCCATATCGTCGCCGGACTGGAAGGCGGCTATGTCGCCGAGCAGCTTGCCGGGCGCGCCGGCGCAGCCGTGCACAAGGTCGAGTTATTGCAGTTGGCCGACGAAAAATATCCCATTGCCGCCGAGCGGCTGGAAGACGTGATTGCCGCTGCCGCCGGAGGTCCCGTCGATCACATCGCCCTGCTCACTCCACGCCAGGTAATTCCAGCCGGCGTGGTGAATTACCTGGAAGGACTTTTTGGACGCGAGGGAGTGGTGGACGGTCAGGAAATCTATTTCCGCGCGAAATACGAGAAGAGCGACCTCGAAATGCAGCTTATCGCCGACGCCTCCATAATCGCTGATGCGATGCTGAGCGCGATGCTAGCGGTGCTGCGTCCTGGCCGTCTTGAGAGTGAAGTGGCGGCTTGGGGGGCATGGGTGGGTCGCATGCTGGGATCCGAAACCGACGGCTTCAAGATCATGGTCGGCGCGAATGAGGCGAACCGGACGCTGATCGGCCCGGCGCTCAACCGCCCCATCAGGGAGGGCGACTGGGTCCACCTCGGCGTCGCGCCCAAGCGTGACGGCCTCACGGCTTGCGTCCGCCGTTCCGTGATCGCGGTCGGCCACCCCGCCAACGTCAGCGAAGATCAGCGCTACTGGTTCGACCTCGTCGAAGGCGCCTACGAGGTAGGCGAGCGGTGGTACCGGAAGGTTGCGGCCGAAAATCTGCCCGCCCGGTTGCAAGAACAGGCGCTTGTCGATTACTTTAGCAGCCGCTCCGGCGAAGTTTCCGCCCGCATTGGAAAGAAAATCGATCTGGCGGCTCTCAAGCCGTATACCGGCACCCATAATTCTGGTTACACGGAATGCCAGGAGTTTTTTGGCGCCATAACGCTCGACAGCTACGAACCGCTCGGCCAACAGATTGTGACCATGCTCGATGTAGCACTCCGCGGCATCGGGAACTACTGGGATGACGTAGTGATCCCCGGATTTGACTATTGCGTCGTGGAGAACACGCTGGGCAAGTACGGGACCCGCGTGGAGCGCCTTACCAAGTTGCCTGTGAATGTCCAGGAGTTTGTTCAGGCGTGATGCGCCGGGTAGCATGTGATCCGGCCAGAAGACTAAGACGGCCAGATCTCGAGTCTCCTCCATGAGAGAACGAACTCGACGCTGACTACTGAATCACGTACTGCTCCAACTTCCCGTCTGGCTCTGTCAAAGTGCTCAGGTGCAGAGACTTATCCTTGAACTTGATTTCGAAATGGCGGTACGTCATGCCGCCGCGCAGCTCCACGGACGCCTGTTTCAAGGATTCCGGTGGTCCCAACGCCGTCAGGCTGGCCGAGGCGTCATCGAGAACCTGACGCGTGAAGTAGGCATCGGCATCGGGGGTAAGCAGGCCCCGATTGATCTTGCCTTCTCGCAATCCGTCGAAGATCTGTTTCGCCTGCTCCAGTGCCTGGTCCGCTTCTGGATCTTCTGCCTCTCTCAATAGGAGCGGCGCGATCTGACCCGTGATGGATCCTGGTGCACTGGACCCGTCTTCATTGGCGAACACCACTACGGCCGTGCCTTGATCCGGCCAGACCGTGTTCAAGCTCACGAATCCCGAAACCGCACCTCCATGCGCCAGCTTGGGATGCCCGTTGGCGTCCGACACGCCCACTCCCAGCGCGTAGTTCGTGGGCGTGCCGTTATGCAGACGCACCGGCGTCGTCATCAATTCGAGCGACGCGGGCTTCAAAAGCGTATGTTCCATCAAGGAGATGTCCCACAGAGCCAGGTCGTGCGCTGTCATGGCCAGTTCCCCGGCCGCATACAGCCAGCCGCGGCCCTCCGGCGGTGCTGGGCGCGCAGGCCCCAGAGCAAACCTCGTGTAACCCGCGGCGTCAGACGGTCCCAGCGTGTGCTCGGCCAGGTCGATAGCGCTGGTCATCCCCAGCGGTTGCAGGATGCTCTTCGTTAGGAAGGCGAAGAATGGGCCGCCCGTGACCCGCTCCGCTACCACGAAATTTGTGTTGCTGTACTGCCAGCGCGTGCCGGGCCCGAAATCTAGCGGCTTTCTGGCCCACTGGCCGAGTATGCCCTCGGCCGTCACCGGCTTCTCCATGAACGGCGCCACGTAGTCCTGCGGGTAATAATCCTGATATCCGGACGTATGCGAGAGCAGCTGTCGGATAGTGATTTCGCCCGCCCGCGTCAGGTCGGGAAGGTAGCGGGAAACGCGGTCGTCGAGTGACAACCTGCCATCCTGGACCAGCAACAGGACTGCGCCCGCCAAGAGCTGTTTGCTGACCGACCCGATGCAGTAGCGCATCTCCGTCTTGGCATCCGTAACGGGGTCCAGGCGCGCCTTGCCATAGGCCTTCTCATACGCGACTTTGCCGCCCTGCACAATCGCAATCGAAACACTGGGCGCACCACTATCGGTGAGTGCTTTAGTGGCGATCTCATCCACCTTGGCCGCTGTCGCGGACGGTAGCGGCGCCGCGAGCCCGCTCGCAGCCGCAAGCAGGATCGCTCCGGAAAGTTTTAGAAACAGACAGGTTGGACGCATGACAGTTGGCTCCGGCCAAGTATACCCACGTCGCGATCGCCGTCTCAAGGCGTCAATGAGCGGCCATCGGCTGAGACGCGAGAATCAACCGAAAAATCTCTCAGAACATCGGGAAAACGATCGTGACGCGCTAAACTGCATTTATGTGAGATTGGACGCAGTGCGGATGCTTCGGAGTGCGTACCTGAGGAAGCCAGAACGAATTCAGCTCTTGTAACTCGAGGCGGGACCGATGCGTCACTTCCCTGCCTTTCTTAATCCATTGATCGTGTCTGAGAATCCGGAGACGCTGCGGAGCGCGGAAATCCTGGTTCGCAGCACAACGATGAGACAAAATCCCTTGATGATTCGTCGATACCCTCGCCTTTTGCTTCTTTCCTGCGCGCTTATTCTCGCAGTTCTCTTTCTTGCCGTTCCTTCGGTGCGGGCACAGCAACCACCCCCTTCTGTTGCTCCTCCTCAACCCCAGGCGGAGCAACCCTCCTCACCGCCACCGCAATCTAACGCGGGCGAGCAGGAAAAACAGAAGGCGCCGGACGAGACGACTCGAGAACAGCGAACCGGAACATCCGACGACCGCCTCTTCTGGACTCTTCCCAATTTTCTTACCGTTGACTCCGAGAACATTCCTCGGCTAAGCGCCGGCGCGAAATTCAAAGTGGTCGCGCGCAGCGCCTTCGATTACGTCGAATTCCCCTGGTATGCCTTCCTATCTGGCCTCAGCCAGGCGGAGAATAGCGAGCCGGGTTACGGCCAGGGCGCCGCAGGCTACGGCAAGCGCTTCGGCGCGGCCATCGCCGACGGCACCATCGAGAACTTCATGACCGCGGCCGTCCTCCCTTCGATCCTGAAGCAGGATCCTCGCTACTATCAGCTCGGCAAAGGAGGCTTTTGGCACCGCACCACTTACGCGGTCAGCCGCATCCTTGTCACCCGCTCCGATGCCGGAACCGCTCAGTTCAACTTTTCCGAAGTTTTCGGCAGCGCTATTTCCGCTGGCATTTCCACCTACAGCTATCATCCGAGAAGCGATCGCACCGTGGACAATACCCTGAAAGTGTGGGGCACGCAAGTCGGCTACGACACGCTTACTCTTGTCGTTAAGGAATTCTGGCCCGACATTCGCCGCCATTTCCGCAAGAAGTGACGCACCGCGATCCGCGCGCTTCGGCAAAGTAGTAGGGGATAGGTCGCGGTTTTCCACGACCCAGCCACTGGCTGCCGCTAGCCGCTATGCCGCGGTCAGCCCCAACCCGGGTCTTCGGGGCAGGATCAGTTTGCCGGATTCCACCGTTACGCCGTGGAACGGGTCGTTGGCGATCAGCAGGTTGCCGTCCAGATCGGCATAGTCTACCAGCGGCGAAAGGTGCGCCGCCGCGGTCACCGACACGGAGCTCGAAATCATGCAGCCCAGCATCGTGCGCATTCCCATCGACTTGGCGACTTCGATCATCCGGTACGCCTCCAGCATCCCTCCGCTCTTGTCCAGCTTCACGTTCACGCCGTCGAACGCGTCGCGCAGTTTAGGGATGTCGGACGCACGCTGGCAGGCCTCGTCGGCGATGATCGGGATGTGCACTCGGCTGCGGATCCAGCGTGTCTCCTCGATCATCTCGGCCGGCATAGGTTGTTCAATGAACTCGACCCCCTGCTTCTCCAGCCAGTTGATCTTGCGCACGGCCTCTTCCTTATCTTTCCAGCCTTCGTTGGCGTCCACGCGCAGCGGTTTCTTGGTCACGCTGCGCACTGCCTCAATGGTCGGCTCGTCGGTGTCCAGTCCAACTTTTACCTTCAGGATGGGGTACGCTTCCGCTTCGCGGGTCTTCTGCCGGGTGATCTCGGGCGTATCGATGCCGATGGAAAAGGTGGTCAGCGGCGCATCCTGAGGGTCCAGGCCGAACAGGCCGTAGAGCGGGATGCCCAGCTTCTGCCCCACCCAGTCCATCAGCGCGATGTCGATAGCGGCCTTCCCTGCCCATTCGCCGGGGACCTTCCGGAACACTTCGGCCATCACCTTGGTGAACTGCCTGGGATCGGCCGCAAGCAGCAGGCCGCGCACCGATTCCACGGCTTTCTGCGCACCAGCGGCATTCTCGTGGTAACGCACGATGGGCGCGCCTTCGCCGTGGCCGGTGATGCCGTCGCGAGTGTAGGTGGTGTGCAGCGTGTCGCGATACTGGCTGGACGACATGGTGGTGGTCCAGGTGTGCTGCAGGTTCAAGCGGACGATCCTGGTTTCCAAGCTGGCGCCTGCCATGCCGAGCGCCGGAGCGCCGCTCATCGCCGCGGCGGCCGGCCCCAGGACTGCGGATTTACAGAACACGCGCCGGTTCATTTCACCCTCCTGGCGGCCACCAGCAGTTTGCTCCAGTGCGGATCGTTCAGGTCGTCGATCCGCACCATGGGGGTTTCGTGCGTGGTGGCGTTGATGAACTTGCCGTCGCCCAGGTAGACGCCGGTATGCGTGACGTGCTTGGGGGAGCTGCCGAAATAGAGCAGGTCGCCGGGCGCTAGATCTTTGAGCTCCACCGGGACCACGCCACTCCAATCGGCCTGCGGCTGCGTATCCCGCGGCATGTTCACGCCGCGGCGGCGTTCCAGCATCTGGGCGAAACCCGAGCAGTCGTAACCGAAACTCGAAGTGCCACCCCAGGTGTACGGCAGCCCCAGAAATTTGTGGCTGAGCTCCAGCATTTCAGAAATCGTCAGAAGCTTGGCGTCGAAGGCCACATCGCCGGTCTGTAGCCACCCGGAGCGGTCGTCGGGCAGGCGCACTTGCAGCCAGCGGTGGTTATCCGGTTCGGCCACCACCTCGAATCGGGTCTCGAACGGGACGGTCACGAGCGGCGCGTGCCGCGTCACGTCAGGTTCGCGGTAGACGTGGGCGAAAAGGCTCTGAACCTCCACTATGCGGCCCTTGGCGGCATAAAGTGATCCGGGACGCAGCGCGGCCAGAGGAGTCCAGCCGGTATAATCGTCCGCCGTGCGGATGTGCGCCCAGCCTTCCTGCTGCTCCAGCAGGCCGACGTTGGCCCCATAAATCGCCTGCGAGACCACGTCAGCATCCTCGCTCGGCTTCGAGTACATGTTGGCGACCGGCTGCAATATGACGGCATTCGGCAACGTCGCCGCGAACAAGGCTGCAGCTACAATTGCTGGCATTGGGATATTCTCGAAATCAACATATTGTGCAAGGACGGCCTGTCTTCCAGTATCACTATCAAGAATATAACCATTGCTCCGGCTTGGGACGGCGGTTTCGGTATCCACAGGATGTACACTAATGGGAACTTGGGATCAAGATAGAAATCCCGGTAAGATCACATGCATGGGCGAGGGGGGCATTCCCGCGTCGCCGCGATTACGGAGGATAAAGACGTTATGAAGCTCTCTCTTACAATTGTCCTGCTGGCGGCCTCAGCCGCCCGCGCCGCCGATCCTGTTCCCATGGACGTCAAGCCGGGCCAATGGGAGGCCACTGTCACCCCGCAGTTTGCCGGCATGCCGCAAGGCCGGCAGATGCCGCAGATTCCGCCCGAGCAGCTCGCTAAGCTTCCCCCCGAGCAGCGGGCCAAAATCGAAGCGGTCCTGAAACAAGCCGCCGGCGGGACCAGGACATCCACCAGCAAAAGCTGCGTCAAGAAGGAAGACCTCAGCAAGCTGCCGCTGAATAACGATCAGTCCTGCAAAACTACCCTTGTGAGCTCCTCGAGCACCAAGCAGGAAATTCACATGGAGTGCGATCGAAACGGCAGCAAGCAAACCGGCACAATGACCATCGAGGCTCTGAATTCGGAGTCCATCAAGTTCACAATCCAAGCCAGCGGCGACACCAACGGTAAGAACATGAATATGACCATTACCGGTACGTCCAAGTGGCTGGGACCGGCCTGCTCGGACTCAAAATAGCGGCACAATGCTTCGGCCTGGGCTCGCGCACAATGCGTGCTCACAGCCTCAGGAAGATCTTTCGCCGGTACAACCAGTAACACAAAGACCACATCACCATTAGCACGGCGCAACTCTGCGCCACGGGGCCGAACGCGCCGAGGAACCAAAACTTCCCGGTAAACACAGCCACGGACTGATTTAGCCAGCCTCGCAGAACCTCACTGAGCGCATAGATGAAGATGCCATTCGCTCCCACAACCGAGAGCGGAAAAACGATCTTCCGATACCCCGCCACCTCGATCAACACATACAAAACCAGCAACATGAGGATGACCCACCCGGCACTCCAGAAAACGAAAGAAGCCGTCCAGATCCTTCGTATCGAAGGGACTAGTGGCATGAGGGCCAGCCCGGCGGCGAAACCAGCCACCATGGCAACCGCCAGGATTTGCATCTGCTTGGAACGTGGCCGTGAACTCCGCAGCACATTGCCGGCCCATACGCCGAAAAGTGCGGTCACACTCGTACTGATCACGTTGAAGTTCGTGGTCCAGGATTCGTAGTTGTATCCCATGATCGCGCGGTCGATCACCGCGGCGATGTTGCCCGTCTTGGTAAATGGGCCATCCGGTGCCGGGAACAAAAAGAACGGGACTGTGTGGATCACCAGCAGCACCGCAGCCGACACTACCTGCCACTTGAACTTTAGTTGCATGATCAGGAAACACAGGAGACAGGCGACGGCGATGTGCGTGAGGATATTGTGCATCTGGAAGTGCAGCCGGTTCTCCTCGATTGAGATGATGATCTGGCTCAGCAGCATCAGGCGCAGGCATCGCATCCCGACGCGCCGGAAATTCTGCCTGAACGAGGCGCCCTCGTCCGCGCGGCTACCCACCGAGTAGGCCATGGACATGCCCACCATAAACAGGAAAGCGGGCGCTATAAGGTCCCAGAAGTGCGTGCCTACCCAATCCACATGCTCGAACTGCTGTCCGATGCTGTGAAAGACCGGGTGCTTGTCGAGGGCCTGCAAACCCAATCCGTCCGACACCAGCAGGACCATGATCAAACCACGGAACGCATCGAGCGGAAGGAAACGTTGCGATGAGGCGTTTCTAGAGGGCGCTTCGGCTCGCGGCTGCCGAACTTCCGCAACGGTTTCTCGAGCGTGCACGGCCACCATCAGAAGCATACCGTAAGGCACCCCTTGTTGCGCACTCACAAGCTAACTGGCGGTGGGAGAATACGTCTAACGAGTGCATGTATGCCAACGTTATTGCGTGACCTGCGCTATGCGTTCCGGAACTTGCGGAACGCCCGCGGATTCGCCCTCATTGCGGCTGTCACTCTGGCAATTGGCGTCGGCGCCAACACCGCCATTTTCAGCATTATCGACGCGGTCCTGCTACGGCCGCTGCCTTATCGCAATTCCACTCAGTTGGTCCGCCTGAACGAGACCGAATCGGCGCCCGGCCGCTACCCGTTCGCGGGGCCCGATTTCGCGGACTGGAAGGCGCAGAACAGCACCTTCCAGGACATGACCTTGTTTGGCTGGCCGGGTGCCATGAATCTCAGCGCCGAGGGAAGGCCGGAGCATATCCTCGCTCTGCCCACAGCGGCCAACTTCTTTTCCCTGCTGGGGGTCGGTCCGCTCCTCGGCCGAACCTGGGCCGCCGGCGAGGACCAACCGGGCAAGGACGGCGTGGTCATCCTCGGCTACGGCCTTTGGAAAGGCCGGTTCGCCGGCGACCCCCATGCCGTGGGCCAGCTGATCGAGCTGAATGCACGAAAGTACACGATCGTGGGCGTGATGCCGGCGAGTTTCCGCTTCCCATGGAGCTCGCAGGTCTGGATTCCGCAGCTCATGGACAGCAAGGGCCTGGGCCAACGCGGAAGCCACTGGGCCAACGCCATCGGCAGGATGAAGCCGGGAGTCACCTTGAAAGCGGCACTGGCGGACTTGAAATTAATCGCTTCGCGGCTCGAAAAGCAGTATCCGGATTCGAATGACAAAGTTGGCGCGGCTGCAACATCGCTTCGTGACGATCTGGTCGGCGACTCCCGCCGCTCCTTGTTCATGATGCTGACTGCGGTCGGACTGGTGCTTCTGATCGCTTGCGCCAACGTTGCGAACCTGCTGCTGTCCAGAGCCATGGCGCGTCAGAAGGAAGTAGCAATCCGCAGCGCGCTCGGAGCATCCAGGATTCGCCTGCTGCGTCAACTGCTGACCGAAAGTCTGCTTCTGTCGCTGGCTGGCGGAGGGCTCGGCCTGCTGCTGGCGTGGGGCGGCGTCGCCCTGTTTTCCAGCGCCAAGAGCTATAGCTTGCCGCAATTCAACGCCGTTCAGGCAAACGGAACGGTGCTGGCGTTCACTTTCGCGCTGGCAATCGCTACCGCTGTGTTGTTCGGTGTTTTCCCGGCGCTTCAGACGTCGCGGCCAGACTTGCACGAGGAGTTGAAAGGCGGTTCCGGAAGCTCGATCAGTCCTGGGCGCCGGCGCCGGTTCACCAGCAACGCCCTGGTGGTGGCCGAGATTGCGCTCTCCCTGATTCTGCTGGTCTCCGCCGGACTTCTGCTAAAAGACTTCGCACTCCTGCGCAGCGTGGACATCGGGGTGCGCCGCAACGGGGTGTGGACCGCAGCCGTCCAACTGCCCGAGGCCAATTACAAAACCGACCGGCAGCTGTACGACTTCTCACAAGCGCTAATGGAACGATCACGTCGCATCGGCGGGGTCGATTCAGTCGCCCTGAGCGATCACCTGCCGCTCGAAGGCGGCAGCAACTACTACATCAAGCTGCGCGGGCAGACATCCGAGATGAGCAACCAATTGGTGGAGAGTCATGCCGTCTCGCCCGAGTACTTCCACGCAATGGGCGTGCGATTGCTTCAAGGCCGGCTATTCACACCCGCTGACATCGAGCGGGCCTTGGCGCTCGATATCCGCCTCCGCCCGTTCTATGAGAGCAACAGCCAGCCACCTGCGGAACAGACCAACAGCATCGTCTCTCCTTGCGTGATTAATGAGAGCATGGCCCGCTTTTTCTGGCCGAATCAAAATCCGCTTGGAAAAATGTTCTCGCAGGGCAGTGACAACGGTCCCTGGAAACAGGTCATCGGGGTGGTGAACGACGTGTACCAATGGAGCCTTACCCATAAACCCGTGCCGGAGGCGTACGACGCCTTCGATAGTGGGTCGCGCCTGTTTCTGATTCTGCATACCTCCTTGCCGGTATCCAGTGTGACGGCGGAGGTGCGGCGCGCGCTGGGGCAGATCGATTCGAGCCTGCCGCTCTACAGCGTTCGTTCAATGGACGAGGTGGTGGCCGGCCAGGCGCAGGGCCAGCAATTCCTCAGTTGGCTGGTCGGCTCTTTCGCGGGCCTGGCGGCGCTGCTGGCCGCGATCGGCATCTACGGCGTGCTCTCGTATCTGGTGACGCAGCGAACCCGCGAGATCGGCATTCGGATGTCGCTGGGGGCCACCCGCGGCCGCGTGCTTGGCGAAGTGCTGCGGGAGGGCATGTGGTTGGCGCTCGTGGGTATCGCTGCGGGGATTGCCGGCGCGTTCGCGGCGGGACGAGTTCTGGCGAGCTTACTGTACGACGTCAAACCCGGCGACCCGCTGATCTTCATCGTGACCGCTGGCCTGCTAGCGGCGGTAGCGCTGATCGCGTGCTACCTCCCGGCCCGGCGTGCCGCGCGGCTGGACCCGATGACCGCACTGCGGTACGAATAAAACTCTTCATTTTCCCGTTATTGCGGAAACAGCCAAGCCAACGAACGAGTCGGCGCAGCCGTAATAGAGGAAGTACTTGTTGCGGAACAAGACGAGACCTTCCGCGAACGTGGTACCTGCGGCATACTGGCCACTTTTCTCAAACGGCAGCTCGGGCTTGAAAACCGGCGCATCGGTTCGCGCCACCAGTCTGGCCGGGTCGTCGGCTGCGAACAGCGCTTCCCCGACCGCATAAGCCCCAGGCGCCAGCGCCACGTCGCCATCCTCGGCGTTCTTTCCGTTGTAGAGTACGACGATTCCGTCGCGGGTGAGGACCGGCGGAGGACCAACCTCCGGAAAACTGCTGTCAAAGTGGCCCACTCGTTTTCCCAGGACGATGATCGGATCGCCATGCGAGTCTTCGACCGGCTGCCAGTGGATTAGATCCTCGGAGTTGGCAAGACGGATTGTGCCCTCGCCCCAATACATCCAGTACTTGCCCTTGATCTTCGTCGCGATCAGACGGCCTCTGGAGACGCGGCAGACAATACCGGCCGATTTGTAGGACAGACCCGCGGATTTACCGCCTGAAGCTTGTGCGAAAGCCGGACCGTGCTTGGTCCACCTCAGCAAGTCCCTGGAGGTGGCGATGGCCGCATCGGTCGACTCCCGGTTCCACTGCGTATAAGTCAGGACGTAGGAGCCGTCCTCGCCCTCCACCAGCCGGGGATCCTCGCAACCGCCTTCCCATTCACGCTTCTTCTGATCGTCTTCGGCGGGATAGAGTACAGGTGCTCCGCTTCGCGTGAAATGCAGGCCGTCTTCGCTCTCCGCCAATCCGAGACGCGATGTATGCCCGCCGATCACCATACTGCCTGTATCGTCCTCAGCCCGGTAGAGAAGAAAAACCTTGCCATTGCGAACGATGGCTGCGGGATTGAAGGTGTGCAGGGCCTCCCAGTGGACTTGTGCCTTGCGCATGGGGCAGAAGAAGACAGAATCGCCACGCGGTTTGATGACAGGGTTGACCTCGGCAGGGCGGACGAAGGGACCGGGACCCCAGTCTGGCACGACGGCCGCCGCGAAGCAGGTCGCTGCCGCAACTGTCAGGCACGATAGTTTCCCGCCTGCCATACCAGATCATTCTAACGTCAGCCGGCGCGAGAGATCCCGAGGAAACATCATCCGAACAACTGGTAACCCCGGTCCGGCGGAAACCAGCCGGCCAGCAGCTCCAACCGCCGGCGCAACTGCGGTGCCGGAAGGTAGTCCCGGCCCGTTCGCGTAGTGACCTCGTGCCACAGGCAATGGACGTACTCAGCCGCCGTCCCGGCAAACGCCGCCCGGCCGTAGCGGGTGAGCTGCCGCCGGCTGCGGGCGTGGACCCGGTTGGCCAGCAAGCAGCGCTTTTCCTCTAGTGCCTGCTCGTCGATCTCGCCGCTGATCCCTGCACGGATTTCTTGATCCAGAACTAGCCAGTACTCCCGTAATTCCTCGTCGGAAAGCCTCTCCCACAACGCCTGGCCGAGACACACAAGCAGCTCCATCGCGATGTCATGGTCCTCGCTCCCCGCGGTCATAACGGAGACTTCCAAGCCAGCCTCCGTTTCCGTCCACTGCGAGGCTATGGTGGGATCTTCATTCTCGAGCGAGATCCGGCAATGCCCCAGCCGGCGCGCCATCGACGCAGGCACCGCGCGCACCGCCGGACGGATGAACTCGCGCACCAGGGCGTCGGGCAAATCGGGGCGGCACACCAACATCCATCCGTGTGCCAGACGCAACGCACCAAAATGCATAAGTGTTCCTGAAGCTATCATCTTCGATTTCCTCCGCGGCGGCCCCGCCCTGGCTAGCATACGGTATGATGGCCGTCCGGCAATGGAACGCACCGAGTCCACGTTAGCTCCCGCCGCGGGCGGCCTCTCGCGGTATCAGCTCCTGGTCCTGCTGGTGGCCTGGCTGGGATGGGTCTTCGACTCCATGGACGCCACCATTTACAACCTGGTACTGACGCCCGCGCTCCGCGAACTGCTGGGCCACCGCGGCACCCCGGAAAACATTGGCTGGTACGGCGGCATCATCCTGGCGATCTTCCTGGTGGGCTGGGCGCTCGGCGGCATTCTCCTCGGGGTCCTGGCAGACTACCTCGGGCGCGCGCGCACGCTCGTGATCGCCATTCTGATCTACGCCATATTCACCGGGCTGGCAGGCTTCTCACACAGCTGGTGGGAACTGGCGATCTATCGTTTCCTGACCGCGCTCGGCGTCGGCGGCGAATGGGCCTCGGGCGCGACGCTGGTGGCCGAGGTGCTGCCCGAGTCGTGGCGCGTCAAAGGCGCGGGCATCCTGCAATCCGCCTGGGGCGCGGGATATTTCCTCGCCGCCGGCGTGTACCTGCTGCTTTCCAGCCAATCCTGGCGCGTGATGTTCTTCGTGGGCCTTTTACCGGCGTTCGTCGGACTGTACGCCTTGCTGAAGGTGCACGAGCCGGAGCGGTGGAAAACCGCCCGGCCGTCGGGCGCAGGCCGCCTTACGCTGTGGGAGTTGTTCGCCCCCGCCCGGCGTCGCGACACCATCGTCGGGTCCGCGCTGGCGTTCGTCGCCGTATTCGGGCTTTGGGGCGCGACCAACTGGACGCCATCGCTGGTTCGTGAGATCCTCGAGCCGCGCCGTCTCGCCGCCGCCGGAATCACGCGGATGGTTAGCTACGCGGTAATGAGCCTGAATGCCGGAGCTATTGTTGGGTATTTCGCATTCCCGCCGTTGGCCGAGCGTATCGGCCGCCGGCCCGCGTTCGCCTGGATGTTGGCCGGCGCGGCCATCACGCTTCCCGCCATATTTTTCGTCCCCAGATCCTACGGCACCGTGCTCGCCATGCTGCCGGTTCTCGGGTTCTTCACCAACGGCATCTTCAGCGGCTTCCCGGTCTACCTTCCCGAGTTGTTTCCCACGCGCATCCGCGCAACCGGCGCTGGTTTCTGTTTCAACGCCGGCCGCCTGCTGGCCGCGTCCGGGCCGTTCCTGACGGGTTACCTGGTCGCTCGCCTGGGCACCTTTGCACGGGCCGCGAGCGCTGTCGCGCTGATCTACGTCGTGGGGATGCTCGTTCTGCTGTACGCGCGCGAGACCAAAGGGCAGTCGTTGGCATAGCGGATTCCCGCGCTATTAATGCCGCAAGGGATTGTGCCGCTTTACCCACGCCCTGAAATCGGGCCAGAACTCGGGCATGAGGTTCCCGAGTCCTGAGCCTGCAACGCTGGTCCCCCAGTTCGTTGCCGATTCTCTTACAGTGCGGCTCACCGAAGGATAGTATGCGTTGGAAAGCCCCGCGCTCATCGCTGTCCCGAGCACATTCGCCCAATTGAATGTCTCGCCGCCGGCATCCCTGCGCACGATCAACGCCCGGCTGATCGCGTATCCGATGCGCGGCCACATCCGATGCTTAGGTCCCCTTCGCACGTATCGCGTGTCCTCATGAAATGCCGACGCGAGCAGGAAGTCGCCGAAGAAATTCTGGCTGACGATGTCGCCGACCGACGCGCCGAATCGTTTCGGGTAAGCCTTCCAATGCCGCCCGTAAAGCGGAGCGGATCTGGTCGCCTGAGAGACCACGGCGTTGAACGCGCCGGCTCCCAGCGTGAACGGAGCAGCCGTTTCGTGGATGAAGTAATTCCATTTCTCGTCGATGGAAGGTGCCGTGAGCGCCGGGGCGGATTGGGAACTCTGGCCGGGTTGATCCTGGCTGCCGTCGGTCTCCTGTGACTGGCTGTTTGCAGTCTGTGCCGCGCTCTGCGCTCCGGCTATGCCAGACAGCCATGCTCCACAGGCAATCACGACCATTATTTTCTTAAGCTTCCCTAAAGCGCTCATGTCCCCGGTATGCGTCCTGATGCAGTTCCACCGCTGTTTTGAAGTACGTAATATCGAACTTACCATCTGCGCACGGCGGGCGCACACGAGCTAGCGCACGCCAATCCCATAACCTCCGACAACTTGCCAGCGGTCACCCCGATGTCATGACATAGTGGGGGTAGGTCCTTCACGGGGGTTTACCACCTATGCGCATCATCGGCATCAGCGGGCTGGAAAATGCAATGCGATTTAAGCAGGCGTATTGGCCTGGTCTGGAGGCTCGGGAGTACCGCATCTCCCAGGGGCATGATTCGGCCGCTGCATTGATCATCGATGGCGAAATCGTGGCGGCCGCGGCCGAGGAGCGCTTCTCGCTCCAAAAGCACACCGGCGATTTCCCCCTGTACGCGATCAACTATTGTCTCGCTAGTGCGGGGATTTCCATCGAGGACATCGATGAGATCGCCCATGCTTTCGATTACTCCCCGTACGAACAGCTCTATTCGCTCGATCCCATCACCCAGGAGCTCTACCGCGAAGTTTTCTCCAAACAGGTTCTTCTCAATCAAGTGCAGCGGGCTTTTCCGAACTTCCCCCCGGAGCGGGTGCATCAGGTGGGTCATCATCTCTCCCACGCGGCCAGTGCTTACTTCACCTCCGGCTGGACGAACTGCCTCATCGCGGTCATTGATGCCATGGGCGAAGTGCAAAGTACCACCATCTACGAGGCGAGCCCCGGTGGCATAAAGAAACTTCGCGAGGTGTCGGCGAATGACTCCATCGGCATCCTGTATTCGCTGGTCACGCTGCATCTCGGCTTCGATTTCAACTCCGATGAGTACAAAATCATGGGTCTGGCTCCTTATGGAAATCCCGAGCGCTTCCGGCACTTCTTCAATGAAGTAGTTGAACTGCGCCCCAACGGTTCCATCCGTATACCCATCTTGCACCTCAATCGCAACCGGGAAGAACGCGAGAACTATCTGGTCACGCGGAACTACCTTTCGGTCAATTTGATTCCCGAGCGAAGGCCGGATGAAGCAATCACCGAGGCGCACCGTGACGCCGCCGCGGCGCTTCAGGAGTGTCTCAACCGAACCGTTTTGCATGTCTGCGGACACTTTGGGGAAGCTACGGGCCTGCGCCGCCTGGCCATGGCCGGCGGTGTGGCGTTGAACTGCACGGCCAACGGCCACCTGATGCGTTCCGGGCTGTTCGACGAAATCTACATACAGCCGGCTGCGGGCGATGATGGCGCCGCGCTGGGTGCCGCTCTGCATCGTGCGTCGCTAAGCGGAACCGTCAGCAACCGCCGTATGCCCGTGCCGTTCCTGGGTCCCAACCACTCCCAAGCGTGCATCGAAGCCACGCTACCCGAATTCGCGGATCGAGTCCAGGTGACGCGATTTAACACGTTGGAGGAAACTTGCACGGAAGCCGCCCGGCTGATTGCGGACGGGCGCGTGTTGGCCTGGTACCGCGGCAGAATGGAGTTCGGTCCGCGCGCGCTCGGTAACCGCAGCATTCTGGCCGACCCCGGGCATCCCGAAATGCGCGACCGCATCAACGCCATGGTGAAAAAACGCGAATCCTTTCGCCCCTTTGCGCCGGCCGTTTCCCTGGAACAGGTTCACCGTTGGTTCGATGTACCACCCGGAACCGACCTGCCCTATATGATCGCAACGGTCAACGTCCGGGACACCTACCGGGCCCAGCTTCCTGCCATCACCCACGTGGATGGATCCGCGCGAGTACAGACGGTCTCAGCCGCTAACAATCCTGATTTCTATGCTTTGCTGCGCGCCGTCGGCAAGACGACCGGCCGTGAGATGGTGCTCAATACGAGCTTTAATGTAAAGGGCCAGCCGATCGTCAACACCCCGCGCGAGGCGATTACAACCTTCCTGGGGACGGGTATCGAGTTCCTCTTTCTGGAGAATACGTTGGTTGCGCGCCGGTAAAGCCAAGCGGAGCATAGCGTTATGGGCCGGTCTGGGCACTTTTTGTGTTCTGGCCGGTCTTGTGGTACCGAACGCGGGCAGCTTCCCGATCTGTTCGGAAATCCCGCAAAAAGCAGATCTGATCCTCGTGATCGGCGGCGACTTCTACGGTCCCAGGGTATTGAAAGGAGCGGACTTAGCGGTACAAGGCTACGCCCCGCTCGTGTTGATCAGCGGCCCTCCTTATCAGCAGGGCCGGCCCGAGGGCGAATTCGCGGTCAACTTCCTGGAAACAAAGGGGTATCCGCGCCGCCTCTTTCAGGTATTTGGGCATAACGCCGGCTCCACAATCGCCGAGGCGATTGCCGTGTGTGGTGAGTTGCATCGGCGTAACGTACACAGTGTTCTCCTGGTGACTAGTGCCTATCATTCACGCCGCGCGGACATCGTCTTCCGGCTCTTTTGTCCCGGTATACACTTCGTCTCGGTGCCTGCACCCGATAACCACTACGATCCTTCCAGGTGGTGGAGCGACCAGAGCTCGCGAAGGCTGTTCTTCTCCGAGTGCCTGAAGATCGCGGGCTCGGTTCTGATGTATCCGCGGTATCTGCTAACTCCTTAACGTCCCATAATCGAAATCCTTTTTTTTCGTTCGATTCCCGAGGTTTGGGAATTTAGGTTTCGTCCTTGGATTCTGGCAAACTTGTTAAATCTGTTGCAGGCAGGCAGGTTAGCTGGAGCCGCTCCTGTGGAGTAAAAATTGCGTACTCGGCGTGTAAGCAGGAGGGCCATGAGGCCCAGCGCCACTTTTGGGAATTTGAGGAGGGAATATGGGCGTCGTCCCCGCCCTAACTACTGCTGTTGCGTCACCAGCAGAGAAGCGCAGTGATCGGCGTTCCAAACGCCGGTATCCGATTGCTTTGGAAGTCCAGTATAAGCTGATGAAACACCGTCGGGTGGAGCGGCTCGGTTCTGGCCGGACGCTCAACATCAGCAGCGGCGGTGTGCTTTTTGAGGCCGACGGTCTGTTACCGACCAGCGGCCCGATCGAATTGGCGCTAAATTGGCCATTTCTGCTTCACGGTTCATGCGGTTTGAAGCTGGTGATTCGCGGCCGGATCGTCCGCACGGATGATAAAGCAATCGCCATCAGAGCGGAGTTCCACGAGTTTCGAACGGCGGGCCAACGTACTCACCTAGTCGACACAATGTGCGCCCAAGCCGACCTCCGAGTAATGACCGCTTCCTCGGCCTAGCCTCACCGGAATATACATCGCATAAGCCGATTCACTCCAATACGCCAGCCAAGTTTGCAGGCACAGTCAAGAACGCGCTAAAACAGTTGAAAGGGGGAGGCACTGTTCATGGAGGGCATGCGAGTCACAGTTATTGGCACCGGATATGTCGGAACGGTTACCGGCGCCTGCCTTGCGTACCTGGGCCATCAGGTAACTTGCGTTGACCTGGACACCGATAAAATCGCCAAGCTACAGCGTGGCGAAATGCCGATTTATGAACCCTACCTGGCGGAACTGCTTCGGGACGCGGCGTCGCGCGGGGGAATCGACTTCAGCACCGAACTCGCGCCGGCGGTAGCGGCGAGCGATGTCATTTTCATCGCCGTCGGCACGCCGCCACGCCCCAGTGGAGAGGCGAATCTTTCTTACCTGGAATCGGCGGCTCGCAGCATTGGCGCGGCTATGGACGATAGCCGCTTTCGCGTCGTAGTGAACAAGTCAACCGTGCCGGTCGGTTGCGGCAATCTGGTTGAGACATTGGTTCGCGAAGGCATTCGCGAGGCACACCCCCAGGAAGAAAAGAGAATCCGTTTCGGTGTGGCCAGTAATCCGGAGTTCCTGCGCGAAGGCAGCGCCATCACCGATTCGCTCTATCCCGATCGCATTGTGTTAGGCGCGGAAGAAGAGTGCACCAGCGACGCTTTGTGCGCGCTGTATGGGCCGATGATCGAACAGACCTTTGAGGCGCCGGCCTATTTGCCGCGTCCAGCGGCCATGAAGCGGGTGCCGCTCGTGACTACAACGCTAACCAGCGCCGAAATGATCAAGTACGCCGCCAACACTTTCCTTGCGATGAAGATCGGTTTCGCCAATGAGGCCGCCAATCTTTGCGAGCGCGTGGGCGCGGACGTGAAGGAAGTGATGGCGGGCATCGGACTCGATTCACGGATCGGAGGCAAGTTCCTCAGCGCCGGCTTGGGCTGGGGCGGCAGTTGTTTCGGTAAAGACGTACAGGCTCTCCTGCACACAGCAGAAGAGTACGGGTATCAGGCCAGGTTGCTCGAAGCAGCGCTCGCCGTGAATCGCGCCCAACGGCAGGTGGTGATTCAAAAATTGCAGGAGAAGCTGTTCATCCTCAAGGGTCGCACGGTCGCGCTACTGGGCCTGGCGTTCAAGCCGGACACGGACGATCTCCGCGACGCTCCCAGTTTGCAAATTGCCGAAAGGCTGATCCAGTTGGGCGCGCGTGTGAAAGCCTACGATCCCATCGCCATGCCGGCGTGTAAGGCCCAGAATCCCGAGCTCAAGATTCAGTATTGCGATTCGGCCCGCGATGCCGTATTGGAAGCCGATGCTGCCGTGCTGGTTACCGAGTGGGATGAGTTCCGCAGTTTGGATCTGGAACAGATGGCGCTTTTGATGCAGCAGCCTATCCTGGTGGATGGACGCAACCTCTACGACCCCGAGGCTGCGAAGAACGCGGGATTCGATTATTGCGGTATCGGCCGCGCATCCCGGGCACGTTCCACGCGAAGTCCTGCCAAGGGAACATCGCGGCCTGGGAAATCCCCGGCGTCCCCTACTGATCCGGAAGCCACTCTGGTGGATGTCACTCCCAAGTAATCTCTGGCTGATTCGCCACGGCGAAACGGAATGGAGCCGCTCCGGCGCGCATACGGGGCGTACCGACATTCCGCTGACGCCGACGGGCCGGGCCCGAGCTGCGGCTATCGGAGCCTATTTGGGCGGAAAGCAGTTTGCCCTGCTTCTCACCAGTCCGCTCCAGCGCGCGCGGGAAACGTGCCGCCTCGCCGGTTACGGCAGCGCCGCCCAACTGGAACCCAATCTCATGGAGTGGGACTACGGCGCCTACGAGGGCCGCACGTCCGAGGAGATTCGCAAGGAAGTGCCCGGCTGGAATATTTGGACCAGCGGTGTCTCCGGCGGCGAGACCGTCGAGCAAGTCGGCGCACGGGCCCGTCTCGTCATCGATCGCGCAGCCGGAGCCGGCGGTGACGTCGCGCTATTTGCGCACGGCCACATTCTGCGAATTCTGACCGCGTGCTGGCTCGGTCTCACGCCCGCCGCAGGCCGGTTGTTTGCCTTCGACACTGCCTGCCTCAGCGTGCTTGGCTACGAGCGCGAAACGCGAGTGATCCAGCGATGGAATCAGCCACCCGGCACGCCACACGGCGCCGGCTCGGGCATTTCCGATTGACACGCTGCTTTTCGGCTTGCCTACAATGGGTTGATGGAGTTGCGCCGTGTCGCGGCGATTATTGCGCTTTCATGTTCGGCGCTATTGCTGACATCTTGTCTGGCGCGCCGCCGTGTGATCACACGCAACAAATCCACGCAGACGCAAACACTCCTTACGGCTAATAAAGAGGCGCTGCTGAAGCTGATCGAAAACCAGACGCGGTTGATCGGCAGCTTGAGCGCCACGGTCGACATGGTTCCGTCGGTGGGCAGTGTGATCAAAGGCAAGATCACCGAGTACACGGATTTTCTGGCGTACATTCGCTACCGGAAGCCGGCGGATATTCGTATCATCGGCCTCTATCCCGTGGTGCGGAACACGGCTTTCGACATGGTGGCGGACGGAACAGGATTTCGCCTGTACCTGCCTTCCAAGAACAAATTCATCACGGGGGGCAACGAACCGGTCACCGCACTGTCAGCCAACAAACTGGAAAATCTGCGCCCCAGTTTTTTTCTGGACGCGCTGTTCATTCCGCCGCCCACGAACAAACAGATCTGCCTGCCGCAGGATTTCACCGATGAAGACAACGCGGTTTACATTCTGCACTTCGTGGAAGCCGGTGCGGACGGCAGCCTGCACCTAGTTCGCGACGTGTGGTTCAACCGGCTTAATTTGCACATCGTTCGCCAAATGACCTTCGACGCAAACGGCGAGATTCTCACCGATGCCCGCTACAGCGGCTGGAAGCTGTTTCACGGCGTCGCATTTCCGAAGGTGATCGACATCAATCGTCCTCAAGACGAATACGGCGTAGTGATCACGTTGGAGAAAGTCGAGTTCAACAAGCCGATCAGCAACGACCAATTTGTGCTGGAACAACCAAAGGGGACCGTGCTACAGGTATTGGGCAGCAAGCCCGCGGCGTCACCGGCCGCGGCCACGGATTCGCCGGCTTCCCGAAAGAAGAAGACGAATTGACCTTTCGACTGATTTTCGAGAACTTGCGGTTCCGGCCGCTGCGGACGCTGCTCAGCATCCTGCTGATCGCGATTCCGGTGACGCTGATTCTGACGCTGGTGGGGATCAGCGAGGGCTTGCTACAGGAATCGGCGAAGCGCACACGAGGCGCGGGCGGGGATATCCTGGTGCGCCCTCCGAACACTTCTCTTCTCAATTTTAGTGCCGCGTCCATGCCGCAGGATCTGGTCCCATGGCTTGAGAAGCAACCGCATGTTACGGTTGCTGTCGGTACGGCGATTGCGCAGGTGAGCGGCCTTACCTCTGCGAGTGGCGTGGACCTCCAAAAGTTCGAACAGATGAGCGGGGGATTCGACTACATCGAAGGAGGAGCACTCCGCGAGCGTGACGACGTTTTGATTGACGACTATTATGCTCAGCAGCTGAAAGTACACGCCGGCGACCACATCACGATGTTCAATCAGAAATGGCGTGTGGCGGGGATCTTCACATCCGGCAAGCTTTCGCACATCGTGCTGCCTTTGGCGGTGGTGCAGGACCTGCTAGGCAGTACCGGAAAGGTCACTCAAATCTACGTCAAGCTGGACAACCCGGCGAACACGAACCTTGTGATGGATGCGCTCAAGGGGCCGCTCAAAGAATACAAACTTTACTCGATGGAGGACATCCGTTCACAGGTTTCGGTGCAGAATGTGCCGGGGCTGAGTTCCTTTATCAATGTGATGATTGGCATCGCAATTGTGATTGCATTCGCCGTTGTGTGCCTGTCCATGTACATGGCGGTTTTGCAGCGCACGCGAGAGATCGGAATTCTGAAATCTCTGGGCGCGTCGCGAGCCTATGTTCTCCAGCTCATCGTGGCCGAGGCGTTTGCCATGGGGGTATGCGGAACCGTGCTGGGGATTGTGTTGAGCTTTGGCGGCAGGTGGCTGATTCATGCCTTTGTGCCGGCTTCGGTGACGCAGGCCATCGTATACGACTGGTGGCCGAGATCCGGCGCCATCGCGCTTCTTGCGTCGCTGTTGGGTGCGCTCTATCCCGGTCTGCACGCGGCGCGCCAGGATCCCATTGAAGCGCTTGCCTATGAGTGAAGCGCCGATCATCGAAATCCGCGGTTTGCGCAAGGTGTATCGCGTCGGCAAGGTCGATGTGGAAGCGCTGCGCGGAGTGGATCTGAACGTCAACCGGGGCGAGTTTGTTTCCATCGTGGGGCCGTCGGGCTCGGGCAAGTCGACGCTGTTTCACATTGCGGGCGGTCTCACGCCACCGACAGCGGGCGTGGTGCGCGTCGCCGGGCACGATGTCGGCGCCATGTCCGACGCCGGCCGCACACGGATGCGCAAGCGCACGGTGAGCTTCGTGTTTCAAAAATTCAATCTGCTGCCGAATCTCACCGCGGGGGACAACATCGCGCTCGCCCGATATCTCGCGGGGAAAGACCACGAAGAGGACGCCGGGTTCCAGGAAACGCTGAAGACGCTGGGCATCTCAAACCGTCTGAGCCACAAGCCCAGCGAGCTCTCAGGCGGCGAACAGCAGCGTGTGGCCATCGCGCGCGCCATCGTGAACCGTCCGGCGATCCTGCTGGCGGACGAGCCGACGGGAAATCTCGACACCGCCAACTCACACGTCGTGCTCGAGATCCTGCGCAGCTTGAATGAGCGGCTGGGCCAGACCATCCTCATGATCACGCACAATCCGGAAGCCGCGGCTTACGGGCATCGGACGGTGCACATGCAGGACGGCCGCGTTATGGAATCTGCGCCACAGGCGTAACGTCGCGGTGGCGGTCGATCCACCATCCCCAAAGCGGCACAAGCCAAAGAGCAAGCGTGACAAAGGCGATCGCGTGTACATTCGGCGGCGGAGGGCCGAGAATGTTCGCTACATACGCCACCAAGCCGAACGCGAGGAACGACCACAGGGCGTAGGTGCCAACCCGGTCACGGGCGCGGGTCATGGAGAGATACAGCCAAGCGCCTGCGACGTACATGGCTACCTCCACCGCAATGGTGGCGGGCACGGAGTTCCACAAGCCTAAGCCGACGCGCGGCCCACCGGGATAGAGCGGCAGGTCCGGGCGATGCACGATAAAATCGAGAACCCAGTGGCTCACCACGCTGAGGCCGATCACGATGGCGCCGCGGCTGTAGCGCGTTACGGCCCAATATATGAGCGCGAATAGCGCACCCCAGCCGAAGGCTGTGAGAAGGCTATGCGAGATCGGGTAGCTGACGAAGTCGAGCGGTGTGAAGGCGGTGTTGCCGGGATCGATGCGCACCTGCTCCCAACCCAACAGCAGGAAGATCGGCCATAACAAATCGAGCAGATTCGGCGCGGCCAGCAGGACCCCCAAGGACGCGCGCGGCGCCACACGCTTGGATGCCAGGCCGACTGCGAAGTGACCGATGAACATTAGTGCGGCAACTTTCCGAAGGGCACGCGGCGCTGATACATCTGATAGATATGGTGGGCCTCGTGACGCACCATGTACTCGATCTGGAAATGCACGTCGTAATGGGGAAAATCGGGATGCCTGCCGGGAGAGTGCCATTCGGCCGGCGAGAGTTCTTCCCATTGGCCAGCCAGCCGCTCGCGGCTTTCGAGAAACGCCGCGATGGAATCCTTGGCGGGCCGCGAAAGCATGCTTTCGAATTCGGTATCGGCATCGGGCATGTAAGAGGTGATGGCAGGATTTTCTCCCGCGACCATCGACTCCACACGGCGCTCAAAGACCTCCTGGACGCGATGCAGATGGCAGACCAGTTCCTTGAGCGACCACTTTTCAGGGGCAATACGCTGCGCGAGCGAAGCTTCGTCGAGGCCCGCGGTGATCCGGCTGACGTCATCGGCCTGCTGGCGCAGGCGTGCGATCAGGCGGCGGTGAGCCTCGTGTTTATCGGAATGCGTGTGATGTTCGGGCATGGGATCAAACTCCTTGCAGATTCAACTCCAGCGGCCGGAAAGCGCTCTGGCAGGCTCGGCGATGGACTGAAATCGAACGAGGCGGACGGCATCGCTGCCCTTGATGGAGACGAGCGGCATCAGGCCTTGATCGAGAATGGCTTCGGCGGTGTGCTCGGAAAGGAGCGCTTCGGCGCACGGCTTGAGGTACGATTCGCCATCGATGCGAATCACGTGCATCGGCAACCCGCTGATTTCTGTAACTTCACCGGGGCGCAAATCCCATCCCGATTCCGAAAACGCTTCGCCCAGCAGGTACGCGCACGCGAGCGCCGCATTTCCCCAGAGGTAATGATCGTGGCGCGGAGCTGGCCCGAATTCTTCGAAGGCGAAGTTTTCGGTGGGGTCGGCTTGCTTACCGTAAGGAAGACGCAGCAGAAAGCGCGGCAGCGCCAGACCGAGCCAGGTTGCTTGCGGGAGCCGGCGCAAGGCACGCCAGGAATCAGCCGTGACTGGATGCCAGCGGCGTGGCTCTGGCGTTTCGGCAAAAGACCCGCATCCCAGTACGTGCGGCGAGGCAGCGGCCAGAAACGGAGCGCCGGCGTGGCGTGCCACCGCAGCCACGCGGCCTAGCAGTTGCGCGTCTTCATCGCTCGGATCGAAGGTGTAATTGCCTGCCAGCACGGCCCAGGGTTCGTCGCGCGGCGTGTGCTGGATCAAGTGTTCATAGGTGGCGACCATGTCGGCAGCCAGCTCGGGCTTGGCGATGTCCAGCAGGAAGATTTTCAGGTTCGCGCCAGTCGCGAGGCGGCGCACCAGGAAGAATACGCCGCGCCAAGCAGCTTCGAGTGCCTGAAAATCAGGGTGATGCAGCAGGGCACGCATCTGGCCGCTGATGGCAGCATCGACTTGCGCCACCAACTCCGGCCGCTGAGGATCGGGCTTCGGCTCAATATACGGGGCCACGATGCCGCGCAATAGTGCCTGAAAATCATCCAAGGCGCGCGCAGGGCTTGCTGCGCTGCTGCGAGCCTCGGTGGCGCTGAGCGTCTGTTCAAATAATTCGCTCGCGGAAAGGTGGGAGATGCCGGTGGGCGGCGGTGCTGGCGGGGCTTCGGGCGCGACGGCCCCCGACCAGGAACGCACTTGCGCCGCGGCGGCCTCGTACCGGGCAGGACCATGCAACTGTTCGCGGGTTTCGCGCAGCGCCTGGAAGATTTTGAGGCGCTCGAAGATGCGGTCGGGGTGAAAATCGTCCAGTTCGCGAAAACGAACCGGGACGTGCGGGCCGTCCGATCCGCCCAAAGGCAGATGCAGCTCCGGTGAGAGCTGGCCGAGAACATCATCGAAGTTATCGCGATCAATCAGAATCGGCTTGCGTCCCTCAAGCTTGGCATCGAGCACACCGCGGTTTTCCCGGCCGCTGAAATCGCCGAAGATGGCGATGTGAAATGGGGAGTCGGGCTCTGGCTGCTCAATACGCTCGCTTTGCTCGCCAGTCTCGATTTCGACCTGGGCAAACGAACTGGGTCGTGGCATGGCATCTGCAACGTTAGCGCAAGTTCAGATAGAAATCGAGAGGGATCTCGGCCGGAGCGGGGGTAGGCAAAACAGGGTTTGGCAGACCTCACGAGCCTGCCAAACCGTGGCAGGCTTTGTTACTTTGCAGGAGCTGGCGTGGTCGTTGTAGCCGCCGTAGAAGCAGCGACTTTCTTCGCGCTCTTTTTGGTGCTCTTCTTGTGGTGCTTCTTGGCAACCTTGGTAGTGGTCGCCGGTTTCGCGGGGGTCGTGGCAGCTTCCTGCGCGGCAAACGCCGAACCGAGCACCATCGCCGCCCCAAGCATTAAAGCTGAAAGTTTCTTCATGTCTGTGTTCTTCCTTTTCTGGGGCTTCTCGTCGCCCTCACTAACTGAGACGTTTCGGATTCTTGAGTTCCGGTGAACGCGCAGTTAAAGTTCGTTAAGCCGGAAAACGGGCTGCTGCGTGCTAACCTCAAGAGATACATGGGCTTTTCGGATTCGTTCTTTGCTTCGCGGTTCGCCATGACCCGCGGGGATCTGGAGTCGTATCTCCCTGAGGCGCTTTCCCAGGGTGGGGACTACGCCGATCTCTATTTCGAGTACCTCTCGACGAGCCAGATCAGTATCGACGAATCGATCGTGAAGAGCGCGACGCAGGGTGTATCGCTCGGTGTGGGCGTGCGGGTCATCGCCGGCGAGCGAACCGGATACGCCTATAGCGACGATCTAAGCCCCGAGAAGATTCGCCAGGCAGCGCACGTGGCCGCATGCATCGCGGCCGGCCCAGCCAAAGTGGAAAAGACTCCGCTCGAAGAAGGCCGCAGGCGGAATTTGTATCCGGTGCTCACCGCGCCCAACGAGACGGCGATCCTCGATCGCATGGAACTGGTGAAGCGCGCCGACGCCGCTGCCCGCGCTTACGATCCCCGCGTCTTCCAGGTGCAGGCAACCTACGCCGATAGTCTCCGCCACGTTATGGTCGCGACGAGCGCCGGCGTCTTGAGTTTTGACCGGCAACCGCTGGCCCGCATCAGCGTAGCGGCCTTGGCGAGGCAGAATGGCGCGGCGCCCCAGCGTGGATATTCGGGTGGCGGCGGACGCGTTGAGCTGTCATATTTCCTGGAGGACAAGACGCCAGAGCACTTCGCCCGGGAAGCGGCTCGCCAGGCCATCGTGCAGCTCGATGCGGTGGAGGCTCCCGCGGGAGAGACCACGGTCGTGCTCGGCCCCGGTTGGCCGGGCATTCTGCTGCACGAAGCCGTGGGCCATGGTCTCGAGGCCGACTTCAACCGCAAGAAAGTCTCCGCGTTCAGCGATCGCATCGGGCAGCAGGTGGCTAGCCCGCTATGCACGGTGATTGATGACGGCACCATGAGCCATCGCCGCGGCTCGCTGAATGTGGACGACGAAGGCAATCCCACGCAGCGCAACGTGCTCATCGAAAACGGCATTCTGCGCGGGTACTTGCAGGATCAGCTTTCTAGCCGCATTCTAAGTGCCGCGCCCACCGGCAACGGCCGCCGCGAAAGCTACGAGCACATTCCGATGCCGCGCATGACCAACACCTTCATGCTGGCGGGCGAAAGCCATCCTGAGGACATCATTCGCTCCGTACCCAAAGGAATTTACTGCGCCAGCTTCGGTGGCGGCCAGGTGGATATCACGAGCGGCAATTTTGTTTTCTCGGCCTCGGAGAGTTACCTGATCGAAGACGGCAAGCTGACGCGACCCGTGCGCAACACCACGCTAATCGGCAACGGTCCGGAGGCGCTGCGCTACGTCAGCATGGTTGGCAACGACTTGCAGCTCGATGAGGGAGTCGGCATCTGCGGCAAGGAAGGGCAGAGCGTTCCGGTGGGCGTCGGCATTCCCACGATCAAGATCGATCGTATGACCGTGGGGGGCACGGCTTGAGCCAGAACCACCTTGCCGATCTGGCCGCGGAGACAGTGAAACAGGCGTTGGAACGCGGCGCCAGTGACGCCGAATGCACCATTTCCGAGGGCAACGAATTCTCCGCAAATGTGCGGATGCGCGAGGTGGAGAGCCTGAAGCAAGCCGGCTCACGAGGTGCAGGGCTGCGGGTTCTGATCGGGCAGCGCGCGGGTTCAGCGTACACGTCTGATCTCTCGGCCGACGGAATCCATCGCATGGTCGCTTCTGCGCTTGAGCTGGCTGCCATAACGAGCGATGATCCGCACGCCGGTCTTCCGGAAGCGGAGGAACTCGGGACCATTTCGAGCGATTTGCAGCTTTATTGTGCCGACGTCGAGCGCCTCGAAACGCCGGCGAAGATTGACCTGGCACGCACCGCCGAAGCAGCCGCGCTCGATGCCGACCCGCGCATTACCAACTCTGAGGGCGGCTCTTTCGATTCCCGCCTGAGCCGCCGGGTATTCGCCAACTCCCGTGGCTTAGTGGGTGAGTATCGTTCGAGCTATTGCTCGCTCGCCGCGGTTCCCGTGGCGCGCCAAGGCGAATCCATGGAGCGCGACTATTGGGTCTCGATGGCACGCAGTTTCGCGGGACTCGAGCCCGCGGCGCACGTCGGCCAGGTCGCAGCCCAGCGCGTCCTGCGGCGTTTGGGTGCCCGCAAGGTGGAAACGCAGCGCGTCCCGGTGGTATTCGAGCCGCGCACGGCGCGCAGTCTCCTGGGCAGCATCTTCGAGGCCGTGCATGGCGAGTCGGTGTACCGGCAGGCGTCCTTCCTGGCGGGCAAATTGGGCGAGAAGGTCGCCGCGGAAACGCTAACGGTGATCGACGATGGCACAATCGCCGGTCTATTCGGCAGCTCTCCGTTCGATGATGAAGGCGTGCCCACTCGGCGTACGGCCGTTATCGAGCGCGGCGTGCTGAAGAGCTACCTGTTGAACACGTACATGGCGCGCAAGCTCGGCATGAAGACTACCGGTAACGCTTCGCGCGGGCTCTCGGGCAACGCCGGCATCGGCCACGGGAATCTATTTCTGGAGCGCGGGGAACGCACTCCCGAAGAGATCATCGCCGGCATCTCCAGCGGTTTCTACGTGACCGAACTGATCGGCTCCGGAGTCAATATCGTCACTGGCGATTACTCCCGCGGCGCTGCCGGCATGTGGATTCGCAACGGCGAACTGGCGTTCCCGGTCTCGGAAGTTACAATTGCCGGAAATTTGACTAATATGTTGATGGATGTGGAAGCGATCGGATCGGACCTGGAGTTTCGCAGTTCGGCAGCCGCTCCCACGCTTCTCATCCGGGAGATGACTGTTGGCGGGCGATAAACCAGTTACCAAAACCGAAGAGAGCAGCTTCTCCATCCCCATCCCGGTGGTGGTGGGCGGCATTATCGTGGTCATGGTCTTCGCTGCGTGGACGGGCTATGACTACTGGGCGCGCAAACATCCGCCGGCGCCGCCGGTGCTGACCGCGGAAGCCAAACAATATGTCCACAACCTGCAGTTGACTGACGTCGAGATGAAGGCCGCCGAAAGCTACATGAAGCAGCAGGTGGTCGAGATTGTCGGCAACATTACGAATAATGGGCCGCGCACGCTGAAAGTGGTCGAGATCAACTGCGTGTTCTACGACGCGTATGGACAGCTCGTCCTGCGCGAGCGAGTCCCCATCGTGGGCAGCCGTACAGGCCCTCTCGCACCAGGCCAGAAAAAAAGCTTCCGCCTGGCCTTCGATACCATCCCCGAAAGCTGGAACCAGGCCCTGCCACAGTTGGTGATCGCGCAGATTGTGTTCGGGTGAGCGGCGCGGTGCGACCACTCAACTGCTGTTCAGCTTTGGCCGCAACCTTGTCTCTTCTGTTGAGTCACGGAGTCCTGTGCGGCCGTGAATTGACTGGCGTTGTGTACTCGGACCACAGTGGCGTTTCCGGGCACGGCACAGGACGGCTCGGGCTAGCGACCAAAACGGGCTTGGTTTCTCTGCACTATCAAAAGCCAGTCAAACAGAGGTTCTCGAATGCCAGCTGTGAAGATCTTGGCGCAATCTGGATTGTTCGAACCGAACTGATCGATCCCACGGGCGAGGAATTAGTCAGTGCGCGTTGCGATGGCGGGCTTGACGTACAGGTGCATTCGGCATGGATGGCGGTGAGGAATTACATTAAGTCCGTCGCCGAGGCAGTAGGCCAAACCTTGGGATACAAGCCCGGCAGGCGAGGGCCAGTTCCGGTGGACATGAACGGCAACAAAGTCGACATTTCGGGATATCTGAACTTTGGCGTGAGCGGTATGTGTCTCGAAGTGAATAGGCGCATTGACAGCAAGACGATCATCATTCGAAGCTCGGCCGATTGCTATTTTTATCCCGACCTGGACTTCAGAGTTACAGAAACTACGCCGACTTTATGGCGCGTCATCTCGGTCGAAGCTGCCGATGAAACGGCGAGGTAACGTCTAGCAGCCCGTCGATAAAGTCTTCGAAACATGTTGAAGCACGAATGTTTTGGCCTGATAATTGGGCATGGCGCTGGGCAAGCGGAGGCAGAAACAGACTTCCTTCTGGGTGGAGACGAGCCAGTTG
>Ga0326728_10003786_pt1 | contig 46075 bp, 30 predicted proteins | sample MB3enrmetagenome_FD_207602 | JGI IMG/M metagenome (GOLD analysis project Ga0326728, IMG submission 207602) | Lab enriched peat soil microbial communities from McLean, Ithaca, NY, United States - MB31MN | ecosystem: Environmental > Terrestrial > Soil > Wetlands > Peat | place: USA: New York...
TGGAAGGCGGCGTGTTGGTCGGCGGGCATACCGGCCAGGCGCTCTTCCAGGGCATTGTGCACGGCCAGAGAGAGCAAAAGAAACGCGCGCTCGTCGAAGTTCTTCTTGAGGCGCGGCTGGGGCAGCATGTCACGCGAGGGGTGAGCTTCCAGCCCCATCTGGTGCTGGTTCAGCCACTCCACCTGAGCCCGCTCCCCCGCCGCATCGCCTTGCTTCTCCAACACCACGGCCAAGAGTGTGTGGGCGTCCGAATCATCGTCCTTCAGCCGGATGGCCTCCTCCAGTGAATTGGCCGCGGCATTGTACCGGCGAAGGTTCCAGAATGCCACACCGCGATTGAAACAATAGTCCGGATCGGTCGGATCACCCGCATGGGCTCGCTCGAATTCCTCCAGCGACTGCTCATCCTCTCCTGCCCGGGCCGCCAGCACACCCGCATTGTTCGCAACCTCGTTCAGAGGAATTTCTCTCCCGATCTTTTCAAAGGCCGTCTTTGACGAGGGGTAATGGCCGAGAAAGTACTCGTCCACTCCGAAGAAGAAGAGCGATTCCAGGTAGCGAGCGTCGCCCGGGTTCAGCTTCTTAAGCCACTTGGCCGAGTTGGCGTAGTCCTTCTGATCAAAATAGAAGCGGCCCAAGGCAAATGCCGCCCTGTGATCGGATGAATTGAGCCGGTCGGATTCCTCGAAGAAGTGAATGCGGGAGGGATCATCGGTGGCCAGGACGCCACGGATGTAATTCTCAAAGGCATCCAGTCGCACTTCTGGAAACTTGCGGCTGAAATCCTCTTCTGTCCCGACGGTAAAATGCGGATCGTGCGCTGCCTCCAGCAGCCAGACTAAGCGTGTCTGGAGGTCCACCAATTCGGCCAGTTCACCGGTGGCTGCGATGGGAGGAGATAGCTTTAACTTGCGGAGGTCCAGCAGGCGAGCCGTGGCGGTGAGGCCTGCCCCTTCCACGTTGAATCTCCCGAAGACAACCCAATCCGCACCCAGAGTCTGCGCTACTTTGTACTCACTGGCCACCGTTAACGGGGTATCGGAAGGAATGCCCAACTGGCTGCAGGCGACGTCGCGCTCAGCTCGATTCAAAACGTAGAAGTCCGGCCCCGAGAGCCGGGAGGAAATAGTCTCCGCAAAACTCTCCGAGACCCAGTTCAGATCTGCCCTGGTACTGCGGTTTTCAAAGGGAAAGACCAGGACGGCATGGACCTCGGAGGCGACGGCGAATTGCCAGGAACCCAGCAGCAGCAGGAATAGTTGAAGGACTGTTCGCATCAAAAATCGATCCAGAATGTGCATTATAGCACCGAACCGATTCCGACGGGCCGACGGGAGCCGGACCGAGATACTTCGTTGCGCTCGGGATGACACCCAGGGCAAGCGGGAGCCCATTCCCAACCAGCGGCCCGGACTAATCCTTGATCCCCACCGGCGGGTTGTTCATCAATTCCATGTAGGCGGGGTTCTGGCTGATTTTCATAAAGTCCGGGTCGTCGAGAATCCTCTTTCGGTCTTTGAACCCGTCCTCGAGAGCGCGACGCAGGCTGCGCACCGCCTCCTCAGCGCGCCCCAGAGAAGCGAACACCTTCCCCAAATAAAAATAGTATTCCGGATCGGCGCCGCGCGCTTCCATCGTGGTGCCAAAGGCGGAACGTTGAGAGAAGATATTGGGATCAAGACTCAAGGCGGTGCGATATTCGTCCACCGACTCCTTGTATTTCTTCATCTGCATGTACGAGGTTCCCAAGTTCAAATGGTAGGAAGCGGATTCAGGATTCAGCTTGATCGCTTTCAGGTAGTACTTTACGGATTTCCCGTACCTCTTCTGCATGAAGTAAGTGGTTCCGATGTTGTTCATGGGCTCCGTATAGTCCTTCTGACGCTGAATCGCTTTGCTATAAGCGTTGCGCGCGACCGCGTAATCCTGCAACTGCTGGTAGGCAATACCCAGCTTGTTCCAGACAATGGGATTGGCAAAGCGGGTCTGTTTCAAAGCCCGTTTGTAGAAATCAACCGCATCATCGTAAGACTTACGAGCCATGAAGATGTCCCCGCGTTCCTCGAAGGTGAGCGGATGGCCGGCGGCGGGCGGGGGCTGCACCTGGCCGGACCCGGACGGCGGCAGCGCGAACCGCCCCCCTTGATAGGCAAATAATGAGTGCGCAGCAGAGAGGCAAAGAACGAAAAGAAGAGTTTGTACCATAAACCACTTCATCACGGGTTGGGCCAACATTTCATCTTTCATCTCTAAACCTCGCAACGGGAAGCGACAACCACCGGCCACGTGATTTCCCCCTCTTACCGGAATACGAAGGTGCGGTTGAGCCACGGCTTGGCTGTCCCGGCCTCCCCCAACCCCTCCTTCGCCGCAGAGGCCTCATTTTCCAACACGTTCCTATGGCTGGGGCGCCGTGGCTTTCTGAGGGGGCGCCTGTTTCGAGTTCTTACCCTTAAAAATCGACAAAAATCTCTTTATGAGTCCAGGCTTGTGTGCATTAGCGGGAGCCTCCGGCGGCTTCGTGGCGCTGGCTTGTGGCGGCTGCGCGCCCGGGGAGCCAGGCGGAAGTACCAATGCCGGAGGAAGACTGGGCTGGCTCTGGGGGTGGAAGAGCCGTCCCAGGAATCCCCTGGCCGGCTGTGTCGGCTGGGGCTCGGTTCCGGCGATGAAGTATTCGTCTCGGACGATCTTTGCGTCGCTGGAAACCGAGGCTGTTTCTATAGGAACGGAAACCACGCCGTCCGGCATTGAAAAGGGATGCGGGTCTTTGTAGGCCGGGACTTCCACGGCGCGCTTCATAAACTCCGTCCAAATCGGCAGTGCGGAGTAGGCTCCGGTCAGCTTCAGCTCGCGGTCGTCATCGTAGCCGACCCAAACGATGGCCAGCAGGTTCGAGGTGAAGCCGGCGAACCAGCCATCGTGCGAAGTCCCCGTCTTCCCCGCCGCCGGGGCCTCGAAACCTCGGCTGCGGACTCCCGCGCCGGTGCCGTGGTTGATCACGCTCTCCATCAAGTCCACCATCAAGTAAGCCACCCGCGGGTCCAGCACCGGCCGTGTGACCGGAGAACTCCGCCAGAGGTTCGTTCCGGAGGAATCGTTGACCGCGAGGATGAACCTCGGCTCGAGGTACTCGCCTTGGTTGGAAAAAATCGTGTAAGCGCCGGCGATCTCGAGCGGCGTGGCCACATAGGAGCCCAAGGCGATGGCGGGCGTGGCCAACAGGTCTTTGTTGATTCCCGCGGCGATCCCCAGGTCCCGCACCTTGTCATAACCCACCATCTCCGCCAAACGCACCGTGGCCACGTTTAGAGAATGGGTGAGGGCCTCGCGAAGGGTGACCAGCCCGTGGTATTCCTGCTTCAGGTTTTCGGGTTCATAAGTGATGTCGCCGAATTGAAAGGTGGTGGGTTCGTCGTTGAGCAGGGTGGCAGGTGTAATCAGGGGCCGCCCGCCGTTCACTCCCGTGCTGAGGGCGGCCGCGTAGACGAAGGGCTTGAAAGAGGAGCCGGGCTGCCGCTTGGCCATCACATGGTTGAGTTGGCTAGTTGCGTAGTCCCTTCCCCCCACCAGGGCGCGAATCTCGCCGGTGTGGGGGTCCAGGGCCAGCAGCGCCATTTGGGGTTGATTGGGGGCCTGGGCCTTTGCTTCCCGGCCGCGCTTGGTCTTGCTCAACGCCTGGTCCACTTCGGTGATGCCCAGCCGCGCCCCCTCCGACGCCGCTTTCTGCAAATCGAGATTGAGGGTGGTGTAAATGCGATAACTCTGCGAATTCAAATCCCGGTCGGAAAACTGGGTCAGCAACTGGTCGCGAACCATGTCCACGAAGTACGGCGCCTCGAGGCCTTCCACGTTCTGATTGACAACTCCCAGCGGCGACTCGGTGGCTGCGGCGGCCTGCACAGGCGTGATCATTCCCAAGTCGAGCATTTGCCGGAGCACATAGTTGCGCCGATCGAGAGCCCTGCCGGACCGGTGATAAGGCGAATAAAGATTCGGGCCGCGAACCAGACCTGCCAAAAGGGCAGCCTCAGGCAGCGTCAGGGTGGAAACGTCCTTGTTAAAGTAGGTGTTCGCGCCCTCACCAAAACCATAGATGGAGAAGCTCCCCCGCTGGCCAAGGTATATTTGGTTGGCGTACAGTTCGAGGATCTGTTCCTTGCTGAGGCGTTTTTCAAGCAACAAAGCCAGGAAAGTCTCCTCGATTTTTCGCCGCCACACCCGCGCCGGCGTCAGGAAAAAACCGCGAGCCAACTGCATGGTCAAGGTACTGCCGCCCTGCACGTTGCGGTCGGCGCGGATATCGGCCAGTGCCGCGCCCGGAATGCGCAGAATATCCACGCCGTGATGGGAAAAAAAGCGATGATCTTCCGCGGCCACCACCGCATTAATCAACACTTTCGGGAGGTCCGGATAACCCACCAGCCGCCGCTTGGAGCGGTTGTTGCCAAACAGCGTGGTGATCACCTCGGGCTCGAGTTCGTAACTGGCCAGGCTCGCGCCACCCTCGGTCGAGGTGATGGAAGCCAGGCGGTGATCTCGAAAGGTCAGACGGGCAGGGTCTTCTCGAGTTGCCGGGTCAGCGAAATAGGAAAGCGGGCCAGGCGTGATTTCAATCGAATCCTGCGCCAGAGTGTACGTGCCCACATCCGAGGAGTCGCCTTCGGCATAGAGGGCTCGACGCAGACGCCGGGCGACTTCCTCAGCGCTGCCCGCCTCGCCGACGGCAATGGGCGTGGGGGCGGCGAAAACCAGGGAAGCATTATCGAAGATTTCGCCGCTCAGGCGCGCGTCAATAAGACGGGAGAATCGAACGTAGTAGTAGAGGAGAAAGCCGGTAAAACAGATCAGAAACAGCAGGACGCCGGCAATCACACCTTTCTTCCAACCTGCCATCGCGGCCAGGCGTGACCACCCCGGTCTTCGAGACGAACGGGGCTTCGAGCGCGGTGCTGGCGCAGATCGTTCCACGGGTTATAAGGACAAGCTATCCGCCGACGGCGTAAAGTGAAGCCGAAACGTATGAACGCTCAGGTCCACCGGAACCGTGTAGTCCAGGTCGATCTTGACGTGGCGCCCGATGGTGACCCTGACATTGTCGGGAGCGAGTGGAATCCCATGATCTTGGGCGAATTGTACCACTTCATTGGTTACGTCACCCGGCGTCGCGGGAGTGGATCGTACGGCCAGTTGCGTCGAGAGTTGCCGGATATGGTCCTGAAGCTGATAGTTGTTCACGTACGCGGGGAAAATCTTAAAAGCCGCAAAGATCGACGCCGCCAGGAGCGCCAAAGACAAGAGCGCCTTCAAACGTCCCGAAGCTGCTTCTCCTCGCCGCATGTCGACCCTTCGTTGCCATTCCCTGCCAGACCAGGAACTTCACTCAGCCCGTGGCGAGTGAGTGGTGCGAGGAACCCTGAGACCCACCCGGTTCCGGACCGAGATCCCGCCCCTGCGCGACGCTCAAGAACGGAATGGCAACGTCCCCAATCGTATCAGCGTCCCACTAGGCAAGATACTCCGCGCGCAGACGCTCCACAACCTCTGACAGCTTAACATCGCAGACCTGCTTTGTCGAGCGTTGGAAGATCTCCGCCAGTCCCTGCGCGAACTTCCGTTTGCCCAACGTCACACGGTAAGGCACACCAATCAGGTCTGCATCCTTAAACTTGACTCCCGGCCGCTCCGCGCGCTCGTCGAAGAGCACGTCAATCGAATTGGCCAGCATCTCTTTGTAAAGCTTTTCGGCCGCCGCGACCAGTTGGGCATCGTCCATATTGGCCGCCGTCAGAATGACGTCGAAAGGCGCCATCGCCCGGGGCAGGAACATGCCCTCGGCATCATGGTTCTGCTCCACGGCCGCGCTCAGGATGCGCTCCACTCCGATTCCATAGGACCCCATGACGAGCGGCATCTCCTTCCCGTTCTCGTCCAACACGGTCGCATGCATGGTCTCAGAATAACGCTTGCCGAGCTTGAAGATATGCCCCAACTCCACGGCCACGCGAATCTGCATCGGCTCTCCGCAGCGCGGGCAGAGATCACCCGACACCACCGCCCGCAGGTCATGATATTCAGGCTCGAAATCACGCCCCGGTGTGACGTTGCGCAGGTGCGTGTCATCACGATTGGCGCCGGTGATGAGGTTCTTCCTCCCCAGGAGCGCACGGTCCGCCAGGATCCGAACCCCCTTAAGCCCCACCGGCCCCAGTGAACCCACGTGGGCGCCGTGCAGCGCGAAAGCCTCCTCGGGTGTCGCCGGCCGGAATACATTGGTGCCCAGGGCGGTGGTCAACTTCGTCTCGCTCAGGCTGTGATCGCCCCGCAGCAGCAGGACCACCGGTTTGCTTTCCACCATGTAAACCAGCGTCTTCATCAACCGCGCCGGGCTTTCACCCGTAAACTCTGCCAGATGGTCAATGGTCTTCTGCCCGGGTGTCGGAAACGGTTCGGGCGGCTTGTCGCCGGAGAGGTCCTCCACCGGCGGCGCGTGGCCCTCCGCCTTCTCCAAGTTCGCCGCGTAACCGCACTCCGAAATGGCCAGTAAATCTTCGCCCGCGTCCGTCGGCGCCGCAAACTCATGCGATTGGGTGCCGCCCATCGTCCCGGAGTAGGCTTCGACAATCACGTACTTCAGACCGCAGCGGTCGAAAATGCGCCGGTAGGCGTTATAGTGCTTCTGGTAGCTGATGTCCAGCCCGGCTTCGTCCAAGTCGAACGTGTAGGAATCCTTCATCCAGAACTGCCGCAAGCGCAACAGCCCGGACTTGGGCCGCGGCTCATCGCGGTATTTCTCCTGGATTTGATACCAGATTTGAGGCAATTGCTTGTACGAGCGCAACTCGCTGCGCGCGATATTGGTCATCTCTTCTTCGTGCGTCACACCCAGGCACATTTCGTGCTGGTTCCGGTCCGTGATTTTGAACAAGGTCTCGCCGTAAGCCTCCCAGCGGCCGGATTCTTTCCAAAGTTCAGCCGGATTCAAAGCCGGCAAATGAAACTCCTGGGCTCCGATGGCGTTCATCTCCTCGCGAATGATTTGCATCACCTTGAGAAGGGACTTTTGAGCAAGAAAAAGATGCGCATAGACCCCCGCCGCCACCTGGCGGACGTAACCCGCCCGCAAGAGCAAGCGATGGCTGGGAACCTCCGCTTCGGCAGGGTCCTCGCGCAATGTGGGAATGAACGATTGACTCCAACGCATGGATGGTGAATCCTTTCGGTTTTTTGTTCTCCGTGCTCAGTTTTCAGTTCTCAGCACTTCGCCCGCCGTTCGACCGCACGCCCCGGCCGGCCTCGAATAATCATGCTAGCCTACCCTGCTTCATTTGTCAAGGGAAACCGGGCCCGAGTGGGGACTCCATTTCATGTGGCGCGGCCATCTTGGCCGTGACCGTGCATGGGCAGAGCCTGTCCTGAGCGCAGCGAAGGAATGCCCGTGCCACAACCCAGCCATGACGTTACCCTAGTCTGGCGAGGGCCGTTCAGGAGGGAAGACCCTGTGTCCGCATGATCCGCCGATTTCCGACGCAATCTCCCGGGTAAGCAGGCGCGCCAGTTCCTCAACCTGTTCCGGGGAAAGTACGGGAGGGGCCATCCTGGCGACGACTTTGTGGACTACCGTGTGAACCCACTCCACATCGGGAGCTGCTGGGGCTTCAAGAGCCGGTGGATTCGATATCAGATCGCCCCATTCTTGACTCGTCTCAGGACCGGCCGAGGCCGGCTCCGGCACTGCGGCAGGATTGGATTCTGGAACCGGCTCAGCAGCAACCGGAGGGGGATCCGGCGCTGCCACCGGAGAGGTGGATTCGTCAAGAGGCTGAGGTAAACTCAGCTCGCCAAGTTGTTGAGCCTTCGACTCCTCGACTCCTTGAGCGGTTTCGGCAGCAACCAGCTCCGGTTCAGCCGCAACTATTGGCTCCGGGACTGGCTCGGCCCACGCCGGAATGGGCTCAGGCACGTCCTCCGGCGCAGCTAAGTCAACCAGTTGAGGAGGCAAGTCGAACTCCGCTGTTTCGGCAGGACTTGAAATTCCCCCGCTAGTCTCGGGTGCGGCGAGCGCCGGCTCAGACGCGCCTTCGTGGCTTGGTTCTGAACCTGACTCAGGAGCGGGCTCGAGCACAAACTCCGGAAACGGCTCGCTGGGAGGGGCGGATGGTTCAGGCAAAATGCCCGTCGTATCCAGCGGGTGTTCATGGGACGGCTGTCCGACGCTCGACATTATGTCATCCGCCAGGTCAATTCGCGCAGCCACATCAGCCGACCGGGGTTTCTCCGCCCTGCCCTCGCCGGCCATCTGTTGGGCGGAAGCGGGCTGGCTTTCGTTGGGAGCCGCTTGAACGGGTGCGAGCGGGGCAGCAACCGGCGTCTCCTCAGGAGTGGGTGGGGATGCCGGCGCTTTCGCGAGGGCGGCGTACCGCCTCACCATGGCAATCAAGTCGTGAGGAGAGAAGGGCTTCTTGATAATGCCGTCAGCTCGGACTCGCGCGCCCCGTTGCTCGTCGTAAGGTTCGAGGTCGCTGCCCACCAAGAGCACCGGGACATGGCGCAAACCCGGCGAGGTCTTCACGAATTCGCAGACTTCGTACCCATCTTTGCCCGGCATGGAAACATCGGCGAGCACGAGAACCGGTTGCATCACAGGCAACTTCTTGACGGCCGCGACGCCGTTCGAGACTGTCTGAACCTCGAAGCCCTCGTCCTCGAGAATTTGTTGGGCCTTCCGTTGAATGATAGGGCTATCGTCCGCGATGAGGATCAACCCAGCCACACAGCCTCCCTTCAGAGGTTGACTCGCCAAATGTCGCGTGAAACAAATATCACCACGGGGGGGAGGAAGTCAAGAAGTCAGGAGTCAGGATTCGGGAGTCAGGAGTCAGAAGTCAGGAGTCAGAATAAAGCTCTCAGCCGTCAGCTATCAGCTTTCAGCAATCAGCGAGCAGGAGGCAGCCATCCTGCGGAGGTTCGCTGAAAGCTGAGAGCTGAACGCTGATAGCTGCACATTCTGACTCCTGACTTCTGACTCCTGACTCCTGCCTTTAAAACGGGACGAGCTTCTTGAGCACGTGGAATTTGCCTTTCTTCTTTTGAGGGGCGGTGTTGGCGGACTGGTCTTGGGAGGTGGACTTGGCTTTAGCGGGATCTGTCTTGGCAGGGGTTTGATTTTCGGTAGTCTTGGCTTCCGGCGCTGCCGCGGGCGGATTCGGGCTTGGGCTGCCGTTGGAGGCCGGAGTCTCTTCAGTCTTTGCTGGGCCCTCGTTCGCTGAAGTGCCGGTGCTGTTAGAGTTGCCAGCAGCCGGTTTGGATTCGTCGGTCTTTCCGGAACCCAGGCTGGAGTCACTCACCGGCTGAGCGATGATCGAGGCGTTCGTGATCCCGGGAGCACTGGGCACACGTTTCGCCAATTCAACCCCGCTCGCCGTCGCCCCTAGTTCAACCGGGCCTCGTAAAGTGACGCTGGTGTCTGGCGTCCCGGACATAGAGAGCGCAAGTTTATCAAGTAAGCTCTTGCTTCGCACTCGGCTCGCATCCGCCTGGGCACGCGCCAGCGTCGCCTTGGTGGGCTTTGGGACCGGCTGGCCCATAGCCACAAGGCGCGCTTTGGCCTCATCCACATGCGGGCTCAGAGGAAAGTCACGCAGCAAGCGTGAATAATAGGGAATCGACTCTTTGGGAATCTTCATGTGGTCCAGGCACTGCCCCATTCCAAACAGGGCCTGATCGCCCTCACTAAAGTTGGGGTACTTTTCGATAATCTCCTTATACCGCCCTCGCGCCGCCCGGTACGCTCCCCTCATCAAGTAAAAACTTGCGGTCTCGAACTCGCCTTCCGCCAGCACTTCTTGGGCCTCGCGCAGGCGGGCCTTGGCGCGGATCGTCAAGGGGTCTTCGGGGAATTTCACCATAAACTCCTTGAGCTCGGCTTCCGCAAGGCGGGCTTCCGTCTGGTCCCGATCAGCTTTAGCCATCATGCGGAAATGCGCCATGCCGACACGGTACTGGGCCATCGGAGCCTCGGGCGCGGTGGGGAAGAAGGTGATGAAGTCCTTGTATTCAGCTTCGGATTGCGTGAGACCCGAGATTCCTCCTTGCTGGTAGTACGAATCCGCAATGGCGAGCTTAGCTTTCGCCAGATATTCGCTATCCGGATAAGTATTGATCATGGTCTGCAGGGTGAGACGGCCTACGTCGTAGCGCCCGTGCACGATCTCGTTGTTGGCTTTATCGTACAGGATCTTGTCAGGCTGATCGCCGGGATTGACGGCGGCGGCCAGGTCGGAGCGGCGCTTGCGATGAAAAAGGCATCCGGGAAGAAAAACCCCACCCAGCACAACCACGCATAGCAACCCGCTCAGGCCCTTCCAGCCCATCTTATTGGTTCGTTTTGACAGTGCCTTAACTCCTGATCCTCACGCCTAGGCAACCCTCGAGGTTGCCCAGGGCTACCACCACGGCCGCTCGTACCGGTCGGCCGTTCACACTTTAATCGTCCGCGGCAAACCGGAGACGAGGCGGAGAATCTCTCCCAGGCGTGCTTTGGGGTCCTCGCTATTAAAGATGGCTGAACCCGCCACCAGGATGTCCGCGCCCGCCTGCACAAGTCGCTCCATATGCTCGACGCGGATTCCGCCCTCCACTTGGATGACAAAATCCGCGCGACGGTCGTCTCGCAAACCGGCCGCGGCGCGCACTTTCTCCGCCGATCTGGGGATGAAGGTTCGTTCGCCCAGCCCTGGATCAGAGGACAAGATTGAAAGATAATCGAATTCTCCAACTAAGTCCACAATTGAATCGACGGGCGTTGACGGGTTTAAGGCAACCCCAGCCTGGACACCCTGCTTACGGATCACATCCAAGAGCTGATGCAAGCGCGTTGTGGCCTCGATGTGAACCGCGAGGCGGTCTGCGCCCGCCGCCAGAAATTCCCCAACGTAGCGCTCCGGACGTTCAATGAGCAAGTGTAAGTCCAGAGCCAGGTCCGTCGCCTTTCGCAGGTTGCGGATGACCGGCTGCCCCACGCTGATATCCTCCACAAAATGGCCATCCATCACATCGACGTGGACCATGCCCGCGCCTGCCTCTTTGATGGTGCGGAGCGCTTCGCCAAGTCGAGCAAAATCAGCCGCCAGCAGCGAGGGAACAATCAGGGCCATAAGGGAAGGTCCCCCCCGCAGGATCTTTTCTGCGGGAGACAAATATCAGCCTACCACAGTTCTGGGGGCGGAAGTAGCGCGGCTCGCCATGCCGAATACCTGTCGCCAGCTTACCGCCCACCCAAGCGGATGAAAACCGCCTTCGTCGTCACCCCCGCGAAAGCGGGGGGTCCATTTTCCGTCCGGCACACAATGGATTCCCGCTTGCGCGGGAATGACGTGATTCCCGAGGGACCGCGCTCAGCAACTAAGGGCAACGGCTCGCCCTACATCGGTGGTTTAACGTCGAGCAGTTCGACCACAAACGTCAGCGTGGAGTTGGGAGGAATCACTCCCGGGTAGCCGCCGGCGCCGTAGGCCAGATCGGGAGGGATAACCAGCTTGCGCTTTCCGCCCACACGCATCGAAGCCACACCCTCATCCCAACCCTTGATGACTTCGGCGCGCCCCAGATGGAACTTGAACGGCCCTTTCCCCTCGTTGCTGTCAAAAACCTTTCCGTCCGAGAACGTACCTTTGTAATTCACAAGCACTGTATCGCCTACTTTGGGTTGCGCGCCCTTGCCTACCACCAGATCGCGATACTGCAACCCCGAGGGTGTGGTGGTCATTTGCGCCGCAGGCTTTGAGTGTGTTGCTCCCGCCTTAGGGGCAGCCTTCGGCGCCGTCGTCTGATCCTGCCCGGCCCATGCTCCGGCTGAGAGCAACGCCAGAAGTGTGAGGAGTATGGCAGCATTCTTCATCTTGATTCGTCCTCCAAGCTCGAAAATGTAATTTTCCCGCGGGCGATCCTTGCCCGCCCGAATACAGTACCAAGAGTGGATGGGGGTTTCAACTGGCAAGTCACGCGTCAGCAGCCCCGTCAGGGGCGGCATAAAGTAGCCCAGGGCGTGAGCCCTGGGTTGGACGGCCCTCACCCTGCCTTCGGCACCCCTCTCCCGCCCGAGCGGGAGAGGGGACGGGGGAGGGCCTCGCGAACCCACGGCTTACGCCGTGGGCTACCCGCTTACGCCCGCTCCGCGGGCTGACAGGTTCAACGAACTTCTGCGACACGACACTATGGTGCTGCCTGAGTTTTTCGAACTAACTTGTTCCAACAAGGCGGCTGGAAGTCAGTTCTAGACCTGCACCAGCCCGCTGCCATTCAGCTTGGCGGCTTTCGGGTCGAAGGGCACGGAGAACTGCCGCTCGATCTTCTCACGCATGCAGGGGCCGGAGTTGTAAATGCAGAAGGGATAGACCAAGCCATTGGGGGCAGAGTAGTGAATCACGCAGCGCTTTACGCGGGCGAAATCGTAATTGTAGGAATCCATGAAGTGCATGCCCGCGACCAGGAGAGTCTTATAAGTGAAGGTCCCGTCGCCCTTGCCCCGGCCGTACTCGTGATCGGTCATGCCCTGAAGCGTTTGCAGGAAGCGCTCGAAGGTCAAACCCGGCGGCGCAAACTGCGGCCTGAAATGGCGGCGAAGCTTGTGCCAGGCGTTGATCTTGGTGAACATCTTGAATCGCGCGCCCTCGGCTTGCCGGGCGAGCAGGTCGATGTCGCGAAGCATCGCGGGCATGTCGAAGAACCGTGTGATGGGGATCGCGGTTTTCGACAGCGGGTGAACGTAGAGGTAGGTGCCCATGGCGCAATGGGGGTGCGAGGTGAGATTGGGCCGATTGTAATTCTGCAAGTTCGAAAGCAGCTTGGAGAAGGGCGAAATGCAGGACAGCGGGAACCAATCTTCGTATTTGTCGGTCAAGCCGGTCTGGTCGGCGACGGCGTGCGCGAGGTCGGATTGCGTGAAACGCTTGCTCTCGAGTTCCCGGCGGTTGATGCGGCCGGTGAAACAAACCGGCTGGAAGCTGAAACCACTGACACAGTCGACGTTGTCGATGGCCAGGCGAATCATGTCGCCGATCTGGTGGTCGTTGACGCCTTTCACGATGGTCGGAACGAAGATGATCTTCAGACCAGCCTTCCGGCAGTTTGCAATGCACGCCAGTTTCTTTTCGAGCAGGCGCTGGCCGCGCGTGCGAAGGTAAACTTCGTCGCTGACGCCATCAAACTGCAGGTAGAGCGTGTGGAGGCCGGCTTCCTTGCACTTCTGAGCGAATTCCGCATCGGCGAATTCAATACCGTTCGTGGCACACTGGATGTGGGTGAAGCCCATCTCCGTGGCCATGCGCAGCACATCGTGGAAACGAGGATAAAGCGTAGGCTCACCGCCGGAGAACTGCACCACTCGGTTGGGCACGGGGCGCTGTTCACGAAGCGTCTTCAACATCCCACGCACCTGCTCGAAGGAGGGCTCGTACAAGTATCCCACGGCGTTGGCGTTGGCAAAGCAGACGGGGCAGGTGAGGTTGCAGCGATTGGTGAGGTCCACGTTGGAGAGCACGGTGTGGGAAGTGTGCAGTGAACACAAACCGCAATCCTCCGGGCAACGGGCCGCGTCAGGCAATTGCGGATTCTCGAGACCCCGGTTATCGCCGAATTCGAACTCCTCCATCTTGAGATACAGCCTTGCATCGGAGTAGATCAAGTCACGAAAGTCGCCATGCTGCGCGCAGCTTTTCTCCATGTAAACCGCGCCATTCTGCTCGAAGAGCCGGGCGTCGATCACTCTCAGACATTCCGGGCAAACGGATTGGGTGGTCTTGGGAAGGCCCTTTTGCAAGGGTTGGATGGGCGCGCCGGTAAAAGTCGCAGGAGGCTGAACGCGCTGAAATTCCTTCCGTCGCGGGGATCGTACGTCTGGAGTAATAGTAACAGTAGCCATTGTGTCTCCTTTAAGGTTTGTCGCAGCGCATTTAAGCAGATTCAGATACTTAGGGCGCGGGAAACTCCGGCAACCTTCAGCGTCGAGCCAAGGGGCGAGGAGCACGTGGGCTCACGGAAGAAGGTTCTCCCTGCCGGAGGCCAAATTAGACCACTCCAATCATCGGTGAGCAATACGAATAAAGCGGATGGGGAGAAAAAAGCAGCGAATGGCGGATAAAGGGGGTCGAATGGAAAAGTGTAACCAACTGATTACAAAGGAGATACAGACATTTTGTCAGTTTATTCTGCGCTCATTGTGCCGAAGGCACCTTGGAGTGCGGCGGCTTGACGCCGCCTTTGCCCAGCGCGGGCGGTGGCTATCCGAAGGCGGCGTCAAGCCGCCGCACTCCAAGGTGCTCCGCGCGTTCCAAACGTCAGCGTTTGGCGCAGTCATTTTCGGAAAAGGTTTTCGAAGGCTTGGCGCGCGTCCAGAGGCTTAGAGGAGGAGGTTTCACGCTCGACTGTGGTTCGCAGGGAAAAGTAGCTGCATTGGTTCTTAATGTCTTTTCTTGGAATGCGGGTGGTAATCGGCTGGGTACATTCGAAGCGGGCGGCCGTGTCGAAGAACGCGCACTGCTTGCAACTGTGCAGTTCAAAGCCGCACTTTGGACAGCGTCCTTGAAGGTCAATCCCGACCGGCAAGACTAGGGCGCAGGAAGCACACCGCGACACTTCGCGCTTTCCCGGCATGTTGGGAGTCTTCGGCCCGATTTGTTCCCGCTTGTGGATCGGCTTCTTCTCGGGCCTCTCACGGTCGCGGTCAGAATCCATGTATCCCCGCTGTCTATACTTGGGCGACATCTGCACTCCTTTCGGCGGAAGGAAACTCGCTCGGCAAAGGACTTTGGGTGCGTCTATAATACGCCAAGTGTTGGCCTACAGCAAAGAAGAAAGTCGAAAGGACAGTTGAGGAGTCGAGAAGTCAAGAAGTTGAGAAGTAAAGCGCTTCGAGTTACGGGGCCTCAGTTCTCAACTCTCGAACCTTCGGCGCCCCGACTCTTCGACCCCTCAACTTCTCGACTCCTCAACCTACATCAAATATCCGCGCAACCGCAGCCAGTCCGCCAGCCGTTGCGGCCAGGAAGACAAGATAGGGTCTTTCTGCGCCAAGCCCACGCCATGCCGGCCGTGCTGATAAATGTGCAATTCTGCCGGCACGCCGGCTTTTCGCAAGGCCATATAAAAGGCCACGCTGTTTTCAGCAGGCACCCCCTCGTCGTCGTTGGTGTGGAAGAGAAAAGTGGGCGGTGTCTGAGCGGTCACTTGCTTTTCGTTCGAGAGATAGTCGGCCAGTTTAGGATCAGGGTTGCCGCCCAACAGGTTCTTGCACGAGCCCTGGTGCATAAATGACTCGCTACAAGTAATCACCGGATAAGCCAGGATGGCAAAATCCGGCCGCGAACTGACCCGATCGACGGGATCCGCGGCAGAGGGATTCCCGGCGTCGAAGTGCGTGGCGGCAGTGGATGCCAAGTGACCGCCCGCTGAGAAACCCCAAATGCCGATCCGGTCAGGGGCGATTTCCCACTCCTGCGCGTGCCCGCGAACGTAGCGCAAGGCGCGCTGCGCGTCGTTGATCATGGCGGGGTGATGGTAACGCGGCGCAAGCCGGTATTTCAGAATGTAAGCATCGACCCCCAGGGCATTCAGCCACTCGGCTATTTGGCGGCCTTCGTGATCCACAGCCAGGACGGCGTAACCGCCGCCCGGGCAGACAACAACGGCGCTGCGAGCAGCCTGGCCTTTGGGAAGCGAGTAGAGCGTCAGCGAGGGCCGATCCGCGTCCTCGGCGCCCACTGCGCCCGGCGCCCCTTCCGGCCAGAGGAGCACGACCTGGTGCTCGGGGGCCGATGACTCTGCTGGTACCGATAAAGCCAGCAACAGGCCAGCAGCGATGAATGCGAACAGCAGACTGAGTAGCTTTCCTCTCATCATTACCTCCGGATTATGCGCAGCGCAGGCGTCCGCCCGCTGAGTAGGTGCAGGAAGACCCTCCACACTGTAACCTTGAGTTGACATCGGCATGCGCCCCATCACTAATATTAATGGTGCGGACTCCGGTCACGGACGAACAAGGGAGGTGCCCGCCAGCCAACTCGGTTACCGCTTGCGTGGGAATGACGCAACTCTCGACGATGCGTAGCAAGCGGCCTCGGCAGCTCGACAGGGCAAAACGGGTCGCCCAACCACTGCGGAGATTCCTCGCCTGGCAGAACCGAGGCCAGGAATGAAAGGTGAGAATCTCGCATTTTTAGCGCAAGTTACCACGTTGGCAACTGGCGTGCAGTTAAACCTCGGCGCGACTCGCGGGCCGTGGGGCTCCGCGCAGGGGGCGAAATGTCCGCACCGGCCAATGGTGTTTCGGCATTTCTCCTAAGGCTGGCATCGTCTCGGCCTAGTCAGCGCAAAAGGAAGAAACGTGTTTACCATTTCTCGACGCAGTTTACTGTCCAACGGACCCTCGGTAGTTCTAGCCACCTTAATGCTCGGCGGCACGCCGGTCGTGGTATGTGCGCCGGGCCAGAGGCAAGCTAAGTGGCAACCTGCGAACCCTAAGGCAAGTTTGTCGCCAGTGCCCGCTGCTGGTGCGAAGAAGAATATACCTCAGAAATCCAAAGAAAAGGAAAAGTTCCCGCCGCCGGGCCCGCTGGAAGGAGCGACGAAGACCGAACTCCACACCGTGGCGCCAGGGGAGAGCCTTCCTTCCTTGGCTCTCCATTATTTGCCGCAAACCTGTTACTTGACCAGGGCCGAACTCGAGGCGGCCATCCAGCAGGCGAATGCCGGCAAGATCGGAAAGTATCTCAAGCCCGGCACCCAATTGACGATTCCCGGCATTTTCGCCGAGCCTCTCGTTGAGCATTCGGTTCCCGTCCCCAAGGATTTCGAGACTCGCGGGATCTATCTCACGGGCTACATGGCCGGAAGCGACAAGGGCCTGGATTTGATTCGCCGCTGGCGGGAAGCCGGAGGGAATACCATCGTTTTCGATGTCAAGGATTTCGACGGCCTGGTCAACGTACCCTTCGAGCATCCCCTTGCGCCGCAGGGGAAGCATGTGCCCATCCGCAATCTTCCCAAATTGATCCGCTACGTCCACTCGCTGGGACTTCATGCGATCATACGCATTGCGATCTTCCGTGATGAAACGCTTGTCACAAGCCACAACGAGCTGGCGGTACAGTCTCGACGCACCGGCCACGCGTGGAGAGAAAACGGGAAGCTCGTGTGGACCGACCCCTCGCAACCTAAGGTTCAGGACTATAACCTGGCGCTGGCCCGAATGGCCGCGAATTCCGGCGCGGACGAAATCCAGTTCGATTACGTACGCTTTCCCGCGGAAGGCGATCAGAAGGATGCGCGATTCGCCTACGAGGCTGCGCACCCGGATTGGGCACGCACCGACGTGATCCGCAAGTTCGTCGCGCGCGCCTACAGCGAACTCCATCCCCTGGGAGTCTTGTTTTCGCTGGATGTCTTCGGAGTGATGGCCTGGCAGCGCACGGTTGACCTGGAGCACACCGGCCAGGACATCCCTGGTATTGCGCGCTCCTGCGACGTACTCTCGCCCATGATCTATCCCTCGCACTTCTTCGGTATGGAGGGATACGCGCACCCGGGCGACGCTCCCGAGCACTTTATCAGCGAGTCGATGCAGCGCTTCGCGGAGATCACGACGGATTCCAAAGTGGTATTGCGGCCCTGGCTTCAGGCCTTCGCCTGGCACACCAAAACCTATTCCGAAGCTTATCTTCGAACCCAGGTCAGCGCCGCAAAAGGACAAGGGGGAATAGGATTCCTCTTTTGGAACGCGCGCAACGATTATTCGAAGCTGTTCCCCGCCATGGCTGAAATGCGCGCGGCGCACGGACGCTTCTTCCGGGGCGACGAGGTTCATGCGTCGCCCGCCAAGGTGTCTGCAAGCCTCGCGCCCTGAAGATACTTACTCGAGCGGTCCGCAAACCCTTGAACGCCGCTTCGGCCCAGAGTATATTGCTGCTCAGACCGAAGTGCAGGTGAGGCTCGGGCACGCAGGGCTAGTGGCCTCATAGAGAGCGCACCGGCAAGTTGTCTTGGTCTTCTGGCAGGCAAGGACTTCGCACCAGCAATCAGGAAGGAGCGGACCGTGATGAGATCTCTGAACCTTCGAAGACTTGTCGCCGCATCAGCGGGACTGTTCGCTCTCGGCTTTATTCTATTCGCCGGTACCGGAAGCCGTAGCGTCGGGATCTCGCACGCCGACCCTGTGGTGGGCCACCCGCCAGATAAACCAGCGGCGCCTTCTCCCATTCCTGCTGCCGCCCTCATCAATCCGCAGGACCTTGCCAAAGTTCTCTCCTCACTCCCGAGCGAAAGGCCCCTCCTCATCTATGTCGGCTTTCGTCTTCCCTACACCCAGGCCCACATCCCGGATTCTGAAAACCTTGGCCCGGCCGCTAACCAAGCGGCGCTGCAACAGTTCGTCAAGCGGATGAACGAGGTCGCCCGAGACAGATTCATCGTCATTTACTGCGGATGCTGCCCCTGGAGCCACTGCCCGAACGTCAGGCCGGCCTACGAAGCCTTGCACAACCAGGGGTTCAAGAAGCTGAAGGTGCTTTACATCGCCGAGGATTTGGGGGCGGACTGGGTAAATAAAGGCTATCCCGTTGCAAAAGGTGAATGAGGAAACCACATTCATGATGGCAACCATCGCGGCGCCCTTCTGCGCCGCTTTCCTTTTTGATGGCCTCGCGCGGGCGATCTTCATCGCCATCTGCCTGGCCAGCCTCTGGATATTCTTAAAGATCGTTAAACGCCGGCTGTATTCGGTGCTCGCTGCGCCCGGAGACCTTCCTCACGATCATATTCCTAAGCGCCTTTGGCGCGTATTCAAAGAAGTCATATTGCAGTATCGCGTGGTGCGCGAGCGGCCCCTTGTGGGCATACTGCACGCCTTTGTGCTGTGGGGATTTCTTGCCTTCACCTGGGTCAGCGCGCAACACATGTTTCTGGGCCTGCGCGGTTTGTCAAAAGCCACCGAGGCACGAAGCTGGTACAACGCGTTTGTTGCAGTTTGGGCGGTGGCAGTTCTGCTGGCCATGATCGGCTTGTCGTTTCGGCGATTTGTATTGCGGCCCAAACCGCTCGGAAAGCTGTCCGCCACATCCGGGATTGTTGCGTTTCTCATCTCCGCGCTGATGGTGACGTACCTGCTGGGCTGGGGAGTGTTTCCAGTCGGAACTATGGCTTGGAAAGTGAACTGGTGGGCGCATACGATATCGTTCTTTGCGCTGCTCGACGTGATTCCTGTTTCAAAACATCTGCACCTCATGCTCGCACCGTTCACGATCTTCCTGGGCTCCGAGAACACGAGCCCCATGCGAGCCTTGCGGCAAGACGGTGAAGATCTGGGAATGATCCGCTTCCCTGACCTGGGGCGCAAGGACGTTCTCGACGTTAACGCCTGTGTCGAATGCGGCCGCTGCACGCAATTCTGCCCTGCCAACCTCGCCGGCGGATCGCTGAGTCCGAAGGAAGTCATCCTCGATCTGCAAACAGGCCTGCTCAGCGGCGGCGATTTGGTGGCAGGAACTGCGGAGGAAAAGGAGCAGGGGAAAGTCTACGTTTCGGAGGAGGACCTCTTCCAGTGTCTCTCCTGCGGCGCCTGCGAGTACGTCTGTCCGGTGGGCATCGAACATGTGGGAAGGAAAATCCTGGATTTGCGGCGCGGGCTGGTCAGCGAGGGACGCATCAGCAGCGAGAAAGTGGCCGCGCTGTTCACCACCATGGAACGCGCTCCCCACAATCCCTGGGGCATTGCGCACGAGACACGGCAGAACCTTTTAGCCTCGAAGCAGTTCCCCGTTTTCGACGGCAGCCAGGAATGGCTTTTCTGGCTGGGCTGCGGATTGAGCTTCGATCAGCACGGCCAGGCAGTTGCCACCGCCATGAAGCAGATTCTCGATGCCGCCTCCGTCTCCTGGGGCGTGCTGGCGCGTGAATCCTGCTGCGGTGAGCCGGCGCGGCGCGCGGGCAACGAGTACCTGTTCATGCAACTTTCGGAAAAAGTGATCGAGGCGTTTGCGAACGCCCATGTGAAGAAGGTCGTCCTATGCGATCCCCACTGCACAACCATGTTGGATCAGGACTACCGGCAAATCCCATCCTACGCGGAACTGGGCATCAAGGTCGTGCACCATACCGAATTCATCGCGGAAGTCCTCCCTCGCCTCACGATCGAGCCGGCGGCTTTGGCCGCGACCTACCATGACCCCTGCTACCTTGCCCGCGGCCGCGGGATCACGGCTGAACCGCGCAAGATCCTGCATTCTTGCGGCGTCGCCTTGACAGAGCCCGGACACCATGGCCAGAACACCCAGTGCTGCGGCGCCGGCGGTGCGAGGCTGTTCATTACTGACGACCAACGGGAACAGACGAAACATCGTGTGAACGAACTCCGGTTTGCCCAGCTCGCCGCAACCGGGGCATCAACGCTGGCGGTGGCTTGCCCCTACTGCCCCACCATGCTTCGCGATGCCGCCAACCGCGCCCAGCGCGATGACCTCGAGATCGTCGATGTAGCGGAAATCGTGGCCAGAAACCTGGGATCCAAACCCACCAATCGCGCGTAAGAAACCTTGATACATTATCTGCAAAGAGGCTAGAATTAACTCCGTGAGAATAACCGTTGAGCTGAAACCCGAGCACCGGAGTCGTTTATTGGCGATGGCGGCCAGAAGAGGCGATAAAGGCTTTTCTGACGTCCTCCGGGAAGCACTCGATGCGTACCTCAACGCCCAGACAGAATCGGAACATCGGCGAAGGAAAGCCCTCGCCCTTCAGGGCTCCCTGAAGGCGAGAGAAGCCAAGAAGCTTCGAGAACGGGCCGCTGCCCTACGCAAAGACTGGCGATGATCGTCGCAGACACCGACGTACTAATAGATTTCCTTGAAGGTCGTCAACCAGGGGCTCAGGCCGTGGCTGCTGTGCTGGCCGCGGGCCAGTTGCAGACGACGGCAATCAGTTGCTTTGAGCTATTGTCCGGTGCCCGCCAAGTGCGGCAGCGCAATTCCGTCCAAATGCTCCTCGACAGCATCCCTGCTCTGGCCCTCGACCGCGCCGCCGCACAGAAGGCGGCCGAGACGCGGCTTGAGCTCGAGCGCCGGGGCAATTCGATCGGGATGGCAGACAGCTTAATCGCGGGCATTGTTCTCCTCCACGGGGCGAAGCTTCTCACCCGCAACCGCCGCCACTTCGAGCGGGTGCCGAGCTTGTCCTTCGCTGACTTGACAGCTTAGGAGGTAAAGATACTGTGGAGGCCCGCCTGCTGCGCTGTGTGGATCGCGCGATTATCACCGATTGGGGCACCCCAAGTCCTGCGCATTCTGAGTCATCATGCCGAATGAGGTGCGGCTCACGCATCGGTCTTAATGTCGCGGACGAGATATCAACCGCAGGCCCCTACATATAGGGCCTCGAGTTTCGAAAAATCCCACCTTTTGTGGTTTTCCCTTTACTTCCCTCCTTTTTCATGATACCTATACTGGGGAGTTAAAGGGGATTGCTCGCTTCCGCCTTGGCAGCCCGCGCCAGAAGGTAGGCTGGGGCAGGGTCGAGCGTGCTGTGCACGGGAACGCCTTTGCCACACCGGGTGGCGGACTATGTTGCTGTGTCAGTGTCGGCTAGATAACGGGCCCACCACAGGGTACGGCGTCATGCTTCTGGCATCCGTTTCAACGCGCGCTTGGGTTTGCACCTCCTCGGAAGGACCAGAGGGAAGGGGTGTAGCTTGTATAAACTGAAGAAACTCGAGTTGTTGGGCTTCAAGTCGTTCGGAGAGCGGTCGAGGCTGGAATTCTCGGATGGTGTGGCCGCGATCGTTGGACCGAACGGCTGCGGCAAGTCTAATCTTTCGGATGCCGTCTCCTGGGTCCTCGGGGAGCAGAGCGCGCGAAGCCTGCGCGGCGAGCGGATGGCCGACGTGATCTTTAACGGCACTGGAACCAGGCCTCCCACGAGCATGGCGGAAGTGAGCATGACGCTCATCGACCCGGAGTACAACGAGGCCGGCTTCCCAGAGGAAGAACCGCCGCAGGCGGAGGCCCAGGAACCTGTAGTTATCTCAGGCGACAACGGCGAAGTTATCGCAGGAGACAACGGCAACGGCAGCGGAGAAAAGCAAGCGTCCAAGCTTCGCCATCGCGCCGGCGAGATTGCGGTGACGCGCCGCTTGTTCCGCTCCGGCGAGAGCGAGTACTTGATTAACGGCCAGGTCTGCCGCCTGCGTGACATCCAAGACCTATTCATGGGCACGGGGCTGGGCCCGGAATCCTACGCCATCATCGAGCAAGGCCGAATCGGGCAGGTTCTGAGCTCCCGGCCGTCAGACCGGCGTTTGATCCTGGAAGAGGCAGCGGGGATTTCTAAGTTCAAGACGCGCAAACGGCTGGCGGAAGCCAAGCTCGAGTCGTCGCGGCAGAACCTCTCTCGCATCGCCGACATTCTGGAAGAAGTCAGCAAGCAGGTGAACTCGCTGAAGCGCCAGGCGTCCAAGGCGCGCCGCTACAAGGAACTGCACGAAGAGTTGCGCGCCCGGCTGAAAGTGGTTCTGACTTCGCGCTGGGCAGCCCTGGAGGCGGAATGCGGCCGGCTGGGCGGCGAAGTGACCCAAGCACAGGAAGCGTGCCGGCTCACGGCGCAGAGGCTCGAAGCCCTCGAGCAGGAGCAGAAGGCCGCCACACACCAGCATGAGGAGTGGGAGCGCGCCCTCACGCAATTGCGCGAGCATATTTCGCAAAGCGGCCTGGAGCGCGAGCGGTTACTTTCGCGTTGCGAACAGGCGCGCCAGCAGGCGGCAAGCCTCGAGGCGCGGGCCGCGGACGCAGCGCGGGAACAGGCCGGATTCGAAGCTCAACTCAGTTCACTGGAGGATCAGACCAAAGAGAGAAGCCTCCAGCTCGAGCGGGTCCAACAGGATTGGACTGCGGCCCAAGAAGCGCTGGCCCAACTGGTCTCACGGCAGGAATCGCTCGGGCTCCAGGTGACGGCAGCGGAGGAGGAAGTCGAATCATGCCGCCAGGCCTTGTTGGCTGCGGTGAGCCATGCGGCGGAACTGCGCAACCAGCTCGTGCAGGCCGAAGAGGCAAGCCTGGCGCTCTCGCGGCAAGCGGCGCGCACCGGATCTGAGAAGCAGCGCGCGGAGGAGGAAAACCAGCGCTGGGCGGCTGAACTGGAGGCTTCCATCGCCGCTCAACGGCAAGGCACAACGTCGCTGGCGGATCTGGCGCGGACGCTCGGTGAGACTGAGGCGGACCTCGAGGGGGCTCGGACCGAGGAAACCTCTTTGCGGTCCGGTCTTGAAACGCTTCGCCGGGAGCACTCCGCTGCCGTCGCGCGCAAGCAGGCGCTGGAGGAGTCCTTGGCGCGTCACGCGTACAGTACGGAGAGCGTCCGGCGGTTGCTGTCGGGCGAAATCCCCATGAACGGGCATCGCTTCCGCCCGCTGGGCGTGCTCGCGGACTTTGTCGAGGTTGCGGCCGGCTACGAAGAAGTTGTGGAAGATTTCCTTAAGCAGGAACTCGAGTGCGTGGTTGTGGAACACCACGAACAAGCCCGCTCCGGCATCGCCTTGCTGCGCGCGGAAGGAAGAGGGCGCTCCACCTTCTTCGTTACGCAGATGCCCTCTCTGGACCTCGCAAACGGGGAAACTCACACGGAGCTCCTTGCGGAGGCGGGCGTCGTGGCGCCCGTGCGGGAATTGATGACTTTTCAGAAGTCTCTTGGGCTCAATGGCGACCTGCCGCTGCCGGCGCTCGCCCACGCCTATCTGGTTGAGGACTCCGCTACTGCCCAGCGTCTGGCAGGGTCTTACCCTGAATACAACTTTCTGACTCGCTCGGGTGAACACTATCAGCATCGCCTGGTGTCCGGCGGCAAGGGTTCCAGCGCCGGACCATTGGCCTTGCGGCGCGACTTCCGGACACTCGAGCGACGCACGGCCGAATTGGAGGGCAAGATCCAGGCGTGCGAGGCGGAGCTGGCCGATGCTGCGGGCCGCGCCGCGCAACTCGCCAAAGACCACGCGAAATTGACTGCGGCCAAGCAGGAAGCGGAAAAGAAAGCTGTGGTAGCTGATGAGAAGTTGCGCCAGACCCGCGATGCGTGCGAGAGAGCGGCCGCGCAACTCAAAGTCCTGCAGTCTGAAGCCGCCCAGCTCGAACACGACCTCGCCGCCGCCGAAGCACGCAAAGCCGGCCTGCGCTCGGAACTGGAAGCGGCAGGCCAGGAAAAGACTGCGCGCGAGGAAACCGTCACCCAATCAACGGCAGCGCTTCGCGAGCTCCGCGCCGAGATGGAACAACTTGGGCAGAAGCTCGCCGAGGCAAGCGGCTCGAGTAGCGCCCTCGAAGAACGAACCCGCGCCGCCGGCGCCGAAGTCGAGCGCCTACTGGGCATGTGCGAGGAAGTCCGCACCCGCATGGCGCGCCTCCAGCAACAATCTGAGAGCTGGCGCGAACAACGGGAACTGCTGGCGAGCGAAGGCGAAGCCAACCTGGTTCGCTTAAGTGAGCTGGAAGCCGGACTGGAAACGGCGCGGAGCGAACTCCGCCAGTGCGAGGAAAAATCTGCGGCGGAAGAAGCGCAACGGGCGTCGCTCAGTCCGCAGGTGGACGCGGCACGAGCCGAACTTGAGGCCCATCGCGCCCGGCGCTCGGAGGCGGAAGTGGCCTTTGCCCGCGCTGATTCCGACCGCACTCACCAGCAGCAGCAATGCCGCGAGGAGTTGCACGCTGAACCGTCTGCCGTGATGGCCGAGCTGCCCCCGGACTCCCTGCTGGCGGGCGAAGTTCTGCAGGCTGCGGAGGAAGAGGCGAGGCAGCTCAAGACGCGCATCGAGAACCTGGGGCCGGTCAACATGATGGCCCTCGAAGAACTCCAGGAGGCCGAGGAGCGCTTCACCTTCCTCGACACCCAGCGCCAGGATCTGCTGGCTTCGATCGAGGACACTACGCAGGCCATCCGCGAAATCGACCAGGTCTCGCGCCAGCAATTCCTGGAAGCCTTCAAGGCAATCAACGGCTATTTTGCCGAAACTTTCCGCACCCTCTTCGGGGGCGGAATCGGCGAGATGCGGCTGAGCGACGAGTCCGATGCGGACAGCGGCATTGACATCGCCGCTCAACCCCCCGGCAAACGCCTTCAGAACGTGCTGCTGCTCTCGGGAGGCGAAAAGGCGCTGGCCGCCCTGGCGCTGCTGATTGCTATCTTCCGCTACACCCCAAGCCCCTTCTGCATTCTGGATGAAGTGGACGCTCCACTCGACGAGTCGAACATCGAACGCTTCAGCCGCATGGTCGAACAGATGAGCCGCCACACCCAGTTCATCCTCATTACCCACAGCAAGCGCACCATGGAAGCCGCCCGCGTCATGTATGGCGTCACCATGCAGGAACCCGGCGTGTCGAAGTTAGTCTCCGTGCGGTTTGACGCGCTGCGGGCTGAGCCGGTGGCCGTGGCGTAAGAAGGTTTTGCAAAAACCCTCCTAACTGGCATCCTGAAGAGCCCCGATCCGATCGGAACTTGTAGGGGTAGGGCTTGCCCTACCCTCGTCGGGGCCAGGAGAAATGCGGGGACGGCAAGCCGTCCCCCTACGAAGAGGTGAAGGCGGGGATTGTTTTCATTTTTTCCGGGTGACAGTCTGTGGTCAATACAGCTTGATTATGCTCAGGACATTCGAGAAGTCATCGCTCCACACTTTTGCGCCCAGAACCGGAGAAACCGGCATCCAGCGCGCGTCCTGCGACAACACCTGAAGGTCCTCGCTTTTGCGAGCCATCACCATCCAGACTGATGCGTACTTCCCCGCCTTCCTATCATCCTCGCCGGTCGCCGTATCGAGGTTCAGCAGACACACCACTCCAGCGTCGTGTGCGAGGTTGCCAAGGACCTGATGAAGGTCGAGATAGCGGTTGCTGATGTGAAACGCCAGCAAGCCGCCGGAGGCGAGTTTGCGGAGGTAAATTCGCACGGCCTCACGCGTGAGGAGATGCAGCGGGATGGAATCGCCGTTGAAGGCGTCGAGCACGATGATGCCGTAGGCGTGATCGGGGGCTTCTTCCAGCGACAAGCGCGCATCTCCCAACTCCACGCGTGCCTGCGGGGCGCAGTTCAACAGGTAGGTGAAGTATCGCCTGTCCCGGGCAATTCGCTCCACCAGGGGGTCGATCTCATAGAATGTGAACTGTCCACCGGGGGATTGGTAGGCAGCCAACGCGCCCGCTCCCAACCCAACGATCGCCACTTGGTTTTCCAGTGCATTCCCTGCGTAGGCGGCAAATACCTGCCCAATCGGCCCGCTGCGTGTGTAGTAAGCGAGAGGCTCGCAGGCGCGTGCCGGGTCCAGGCTTTGGATTCCGTGCACGGTGCTGCCGTGGAAAAGTGTGCGAAGCCCGTTCGCGTCGTCGTTCGAGATGCGATAAACTCCGAAGAAGCTGCGCTCTGTGCTCAGGACATGGCCGAAGTGGCCGGTGTAAACGCCGCTCGCCAGCATCAGCGCCGCCAGTCCCATGGCGAAGCGCAGGGGCCGCTTACCGAAGCTCAGGCACCAGACCGCGGAGACGCCGAAAATCATAACATTCATGGTGAGGCCCGGCTTCAGACCCTCAGCTTCGAGCGCGAGGATCAGCATCGTAGCGCAAACGCCCAGCGCCACAGGAAGCAAGTAATCCAACTTACGGGCGCGCGGCGAATCTGTGACGATGTCGATGTGTGGGCGCAACGCCGCCGCCAGCACCAGCGCTATTGGAAATTCCGCCAGGGAATGGAAAACCAGCGGCGCCACGATCGCGTTGAAGATTCCGCCGAGCACGCCTCCCACCGATACCCAAAGATAGAATTCGGTCAGGCGCCGTGCTGACGGCCGCCTCCGCCACAACTCACCGTGGCAAACCATGGCGGCGACAAAGAGCGTGACGAGGTCGATCGGTATCACCGCGATCAAGGACAGATACGCCTTGGTGAGAACGGGTATTGAAGCTGCAAGAATTAGAAACGGCAGCCGGCGCACGAGCCAGCGGTGGGAGAGCAGGGGTCTCGGCGCAAAGACGAGAATGAAACTCAGAAGATAGAAGCAGAGAGGAAGAACCCATATCAAGGGGATCGGAGGGATATCCGTGGTAAGTTCGCTGGCCACACCTAACATCAGGCTCGAGGGCACAAAGGCCAGGGCGACCCATCGCGCCCGGCGGCGCAAGCCTAAATCGTCGCAGTATTCGCCCGCCCTATTCTGAGTCGCGTCGTTCGGGGGACGCCCGCCTACTAGAGAATCTGCCGTGTCCGACACGCTCCACACAAGCGCGGCACAGACCAGGACGAGCAGCACAAGCAATCGGTACCACGATGCCCACAGCCGCGTCTGCGCGCCCAGGCCGAAGGCAGGCTCAAGCAGCAGCGGGTAAGCCAACAGGCCAAACAGGCTGCCGGCGCTGCTGGCCGCGTAGAGAAAATAAGGGTCGCTTGCCGAGGGGTGTGCGGAATGCGAAAACCACTTCTGAAGCAGGGGTGTGCTGGCGGAGAGGGCGAAAAAAGGCGCGCCCACCGCCACCGCCAGCAAGAGGAGCAGCCAAACTACCGGATTGTGCCGCGCCGGAGGCGCCCACCCTGCGGGGACGCGGAATGGCAAGGTCAACAGCGCGCCGATGAGCACGATCAGGTGCAGCCTCGCCTGTTCACGCCTGCCGAGAAGCTTCGCCGAAAGGTGCGCATATGCGTATCCGCACAGCAGCACCGCCTGGAAAAACACCAGGCAGGTGTTCCAGACCGCCGGCGTGCCTCCCAGAAGCGGCAGCACCATCTTGGCGAACATGGGCTCCATCAGGAAGAGCAGCGCCGCGCTCACAAACATCGTTGCGGCAAAGGTGACGGCGCGAGCAATGTTACTCGCGCGGCTACCAGGCGAACTGGGGGGTGGAAGTGGCACGCTACTAACACAATGAGCAAGTGTTATTAGCACAAAGACGAGTGCGGTTTCAAGGTTGAACATGTAGCCGCGAGCGTTGTCGCCGGCTGGCGCAGAGCTCGATTTCTGAAGCCTGCGATTTACCGAGGGGAAACGTGTGAGGTCAGGTTGCGAGGAGCTGGCGCGGAGGTACGCGCCCTTTGTGTTCCTCCGCGGTTGTTCCTAATGCGAGACGACTAGCCGCACGCAAAAAAGCGTAGCTGCGCGCTACCCACTATTGCACCGAAGCGACGTCGTGTGACTTCGTGCGAAATCCGATCAGATAGTCACCTAATGGCACGCCTTCCGCACTGACCAACGCGCCTCCACCGGGCCAGCCCAATCGAAATTGATATTCGCGCCCGGCGCTGAGCGACACGCCTACAGTCATAACCTTCCCGCCGGCGTCGAACCACGAGCGGTTGGATCTAGGGTCGCTAAGCCCTTCCTGCTCGGGCGCGGTGCGCATGGGCCGATCGAATTTGATCAAAATCTGAGTAAGGCTGGGATCCACATCTTGGGAATGATTAGCAATACTGATCGACACGACCTTGGGGCGCGATTCATCGTACTGTCGCTTCAGTTCCGCAAATCGCGGCGGCGCGTCGTTGAAGAACCGGACCACGTTCGGCATGAAGGTTTCTAGAGTGGGGTATGTGTCCCGCTGTTTTTCATATGTAGCGAGAAGGTCCGTGAGATCGGCGATCCAGAGGAAGGAGTTGTTCCGTTCAGATTCAATGGCCCGGCGTGCGGCTTCAGGATTCTGATGGTCGAAGAGGTAACGAATGGTAGCCGCCCTAACCAGGGACTCGTCAAGAAGAGTCTTTCCGTCACCGTACGCCTGCCGGCGCATGGCGCTGGCTGTCTGCAAATAGAGTTCGTCGCCGGCCTTTGCAACTTCCGAGTAACGCTTGTCGATGAGCGAGTTGAAATACGAATGGGCAAACTCATGCACGGTCACGTCAAGAAAGCTGCCGCTGAATAGAGGTAAGCCTTGCGCGTCGACTTGCCATACTCCGGGAATGGCATACATCTCAGTAACCCCGTCGGCGCCCGTGAACCCGGCGGCGTAGCTAGGCCCTCCGTTGACGAGCCCAGGGACTACGATCAGTCGCACCGGGGGGTTGACGCCACTGAACCGCGTGTACCATGCCAAGTCCAGATCGGTCTCGACAAAGTTGCGTAAGCGGGCGTTAGTCGCATCATAGAGCGGCTGCTGCGATTTCAGGAAATCCACGAATTTCGTATCGATCACGAAACTTCTCAGCGTCTCGACGAAGCGTCGCGCTTTCACGCCATGCCAACGCTCGTCGAGCCCTATGCTCGCGCTGTCAAGAGGAATGCGCTCCGTCAGCGACGGCACGGCGTCAAGATGCACTGCAAGATCCATCGGTGCATTGAAGCTCACGCCATCCGTCTCGGCAAGCTCGCGCGCCAGTTTGACGGCAGGATGATCGCGGTAGGCGGCGAAGTAGCGGTCAATCGCGTCGAGGTATGAAGGGACACGGCCCTGTGTGTATTCATTATTTCCGGCCAAGCGAAACACGATGCTGAAAAGCTCAATGCGAGGATCAACTCCCACACGGTACGCTTGACCAAAAAGTCTGGGGTTTGAAGACAGAAACAGAAGAAAAATTCCTGCCACAACTCTCGTCTTGGACATTGACCCCTCCTGCTGGAACACGTGCGCCAAACGCGACTTTTCGTCACGACGCGTCTTTATCTCGGCCACTCTTGTGGCGTCCATACTCCGGGCTCAGTTTGGACCAGCTTGGTGTTGCCGAAGGCCACATGGCCGTCGGTCTTCATCTTGAAATCGGGCTGGTGGAGGATCCAGACGTGGTCGGCGCGGCAAACCGGCACGCCGTTGACCAATTCCCACGAGTGGCCGCCCTCTTCGAAGGAGATGCGGCTAAACGCGACGTGCGCCTCGATCGCCCCCTTCATCGGCAACTCCGCGAGATAGAAACGTCCTTCTCCCGGGATGTAGAATGCCATCGCCCAATCTGGAGTGTCTTGGCTGTAGTATCCGCCGATGTTGCTCGACAGGTCGCCCACCACTTTCTTATCTTTCAGCAGCAACGGACTGCCAAGTCGAAGTTCACTCGGACCTGGATCGAGCAATCCCCCGATCGGCACGTGATCCAACCACTCGCCTTTCAGGGTGAGTGTGCCCACCTCCGGCACGTCGACTTTCAAAGACTCGCCCGGCTCGAACCAGACCTCCTGGAGCCTTGCGGCTGGATCGGCGTCGCGGGTGAAGGCAGACATATCTTCTCCCGGATGGTAGACCCGCGTGCGGATGGCGAGCCGGACCCGGCCGCCATCGCGCGCAAGCAGCCTGATCTTGAGGGCGACGGGTCGTGCCCCGATCTTCCAGCTCCAGTAGGGGGCCTGATCCTTGTCCTCTGTCGAAATTGGGCAATCCGACGGCGGAAGATTCGGCCCTGCTACATTCAGCAGGACTACTTTTCCCGTGTTTTGCGCCCGGACCCTATTTACGGCGAGGGCCGATGCAAGAACCAGGATGCCCGCAATCAAACCGGCAAGAGCAAGCCTTGGAATTCTCACGGGTCCCCATCCTTTCTGCCACCACGTCGCGACGCGGTTCTGGGGTTTGGTCCAGACGCGAGGAGGCACGGCATCGGCCAGACCGAGGCTCGCGGCTCGGCGCAACTCGACGCCCATGGCGAGATAATCGCTCAGCCGTGCCTGGCAGTCTGGACAAGTGGCAATGTGTTGCGCGGCTGGGGGTGGAATTGTTTCGCCGTCGCAAAGTGCGGAAATATACTCGGCGGCGTCATCACAAATCATGGCGGCCTCCTGAATGCTGACGAGCTGTGCACCAAAGCGCGCGAAGAGCTTCGCGGGCGGCAAACAGGCGTGATCGAACCGTGCCAAGAGGGACGTCGAGGATCGTGGCCAGTTCCTCGTAGGATTGCCCTTCCACTTCGCGAAGCCAGAGGAGCGTTCGGTGCTCGAGCGTGAGGTGGCTAAGGGCTTCAGTGACCATGGAAGCAATCTCGACGCGGCCAGGAGCCGGCGGATCGATCCCGAGTTCATCAGTTGGTTTCCGTTTGCGCATCCACTCTGCGGCCTGCCGTCGAGCAACCCCGAATAGATACGCCCGAGGCGAACCGCGCTCGGGGTCGAAGCGGTGCGGGCGGCGCCAGATTTGTGTGAATGTCTCCTGCATAACGTCTTCAGCCTCTTGGTCGTCGCCTAGAAGGTGCCGGAGGAAGACCCGCAAGCGCGGCGCGGTTTCTCGATACCAGGTATCGAACGCGTCGGCGTTGCCGTTGGCGATCTTCGTCCAGAGTTCCCGGTCGTCGAACAATTGGATCTCCTACCTGTACTTAGGAAAAACGGCCAGAAAAGTTCGGACTACGCGATTAATTTATCTCAAGTGGGAAGGCACACGAAGCAAGAATTGCCGGCGAGTAGAACAGAGTCAGTCGAAAGCGCAGATCTGTCAGGATTGACTATTCCCGAGCCTGCTCGCCAGCAGCGCGGAAGCAATGGGGTCGTCACTTTGACGTACGTCAGCGAACGGCGAACCTAACCTCGGGGCGAGCCGATAGGGAGCACGAGGAGCAAGATCGGTCTTGTTGCCCGTTTGCACGCCCTGCCGGCCGACATTCCGTCCTAGCTGCCCTCGCTAACCTATTGGCTGACCGGGGCGCCCCAGTGGGGTTCGCGGACGCGCCTTCCGGCATTTTTTGCTTGACAGGAAACACAATTCATGGTAGCCTACTATAATTGTCGAATTGCGGACCTCTTGTCCGATTCGAGCGCCTGGTCCGCGCCGGCAGAAAGGAAAGGCGGGCTAACCCCGCCGGTCACGGAAGAAAGAGTGATTCAAGAACAGTAAAAAATAACGAACGAAGCCAGTATGTCTTTGAAAAAACAGGAAGTCCATCGAAAAACGAAGCTAAAACGAACTCAAAACGGACCAACTTTGAGCCCCCAGTGCGCATATTTGACCCCAAAGGTGAGCCATCGAGCGCCATGGGCGTCCGGGCGGCGGGAAGGTCGCAGCGGAATGCCCCGAGGACCGAAATTGACCCACGCGGCGAGACTCGAAGAATCGCGAGCAAATACAAAAACAGTGGGAACGAAGCTAAGAAGTAGCTGAAAACAAAGGACTTGATTTTTTGCAATGTTGCAAACCGAGCGGCTTTTGCGCGCCTTTGAACCCGAATTAAACCCGAAGATGTGGGGTAAGCGGCCTCATTCCCGCGAATCGAACCGAAACACCGGGGGCCCACGTCCAGGCCAAGTGAGTGACAAAAAAGCAGGCTACACAGGGCTGGCGCAGGTTGAAGCTCTGCGGGTTTCAAGGCCGATTCCCCTCTACCTTGCCGTTGCTTTTGCCTTCTTCGCACTCGGCTTGGGCAATGCCGCGATCGTGCAAACCACGCAGGCCGGCTCACCTGCGCAACCCGCTAACGGCTCATGGCAAGGCATCGTGCGCGACGCGAAGGGAAACGCCTTGCCCGGGGCGCCGATCGAACTACGGGAAACCGGCTCGGGCCAAACCCTGACTACCACGACCGACGCGCAAGGCACCTTTCGTTTGCCGGAAGTTCCGTCGGGAAGCTACGCCGTACGCGTGCGCTGGCATGATACGGCGAGCGCGTCGCGGGAGTTGCTGAGAATCCGGCCGGGCGGCAACCTGAACTCCACCCTGCAATTGGCTGCCGCCGGAGGAGAGTTGACTCTCGAGACGGTAGCTGTGGGTGAGCAGCCGAAGGCAAGCGGCGGCGAGAATCTCTCCAGCCGGGAAGTCTCGGAGTTGCCCCTGAACAAGCGCGATTTCAGTCAACTCTTGCTACTCGCCGCCGGCACGATGACAGACACAAACGGTTCGGCGAATTTCACCCAACAGTTCGCCGTCAACGGCCAGCGCGGCTCCACCGCCATGTTTGCCATGGATGGCGTGGACACGACCGATCCGGAACTGGGCGGCGCCACCTTCTCGAACTTCAACATCGACGCCGTGCAGGAAATCCAAGCCTATTCAGGCGTGATGCCGGCGGAAATCGGCCACGGCGCCGCGGGCTTCACCAACATTATCACCAAGGCCGGAACCAATCTGCTGCACGGCTCGCTCTTCGAATTCGTGCGCAACTCCGCTTTCGATGCGCGCAATTTCTTCGACGAGCGCTCATTTGCCAATCCCGGCCGCATCCCGCCTTTCCGGCGCAATGAATTCGGTTTTGCGCTGGGCGGCCCGGTGACGCTGCCGGGAATATACCGCGGCCGCGAACGCACTTTTTTCTTCGGGGAATACCAGGGCTTCCGGCAAGTCCTGGGCGCCACGGAGGTGCTCTCGGTACCCACGGAGGCGGAGCGGCAAGGCTTGGACACAACGGCCTTCCCCGGCGACACGCTGCATGTTCCCGTCAGCCCCCTGCTGGCGCCCGTCCTGGCCGGCTACCCCCTGCCGAATGATCTTCAGGGGCCATTCGGGGCGCGCACGTATGCCACGTCCACCAAAGTGCCGACGGACACCAATCAATTCTCGGTGCGCATCGATCACCGTATTTCCCACCAGGCTCAGTTCTTCGCGCGTTTCACCCTCAACAACGTCAACGGCCCCTTGACCAATCCCGACCAATCCGCCATCGCGCCCAGCTTCGCCATCCATTTTTTCGACCACCAGCGCAACGCGGCGCTGCACTACAGCCGCGCCGTGTCGCCGCATTTCACCGCCGAGACTTCCCTCGGCTACATTCGCAGCACGCCGACGTTCATTTCTCCCAATCACGTCCAGCCCGCCATCACTTTCGCCGACAGCCTTTATGAGCCCTTCAACTCGGCCGCCGGCACCGCCACCGGCAGCATGGGAAACCTGTTTCAATTCCGGCAGAGTTTCGCCGGCGTGCGGGGAACGCACGCCTTCAAGTTCGGCTTCGAGATGCGCTTCAACCGTGACGGCAGCGTTTTTGGCGTGAATCCCGATGGCACCTACGCCTTCGGGGGAGGGACCGCGTATTCGCCGGTCCAGATCCTCTCGGACAGCGGGCGGCACAACATCGACGCGGGCGCTCCGCTGCCCGACTCGCTCTCGGGATTTCTGACGGCCACGCCCTTCTCCTATAACACCACGGTGCCCGCGCCCTACACAGCGGTGGGAGACCACTTTGATGAGGTCAGCATTCACCGCAACGCTTACAACTTTTGCTTTCAGGACGCCTGGAAAGTCTCGCCCAAGTTCACGCTCAACTACGGTCTGCGCTATGAAGCCAACAGCCGCATTGGCGAGCCTTTGCATCGCACTTCGACCCCGCGCTTTGTGGACGCGCAAGGCAAGCTCGTCCCACCCTGGGAGCCGGGAGCGGAAGAAATTGTGCTGATGAACCCGCAGCCTCCTTACAGCCAGGACTGGAACGGTTGGGGGCCTCGCCTCTCCGCGGAATGGCAAGCGGCCCGCAACACCGTAGTGCGTGCGGGTGGCGCGATCACTTCCATTCTCCCGAACCTCTTCTGGATGAATTTCCTCACCGGCGGATTCCCCTTCATCGTTGATCCCTACCTCTCGGCAACTGCCGGCGCGCCGCTGCCCTTCGCAGATGCCGTCACGACTTTCAACTTGCCCACTCTCTACACGACAACAGGCCAGATCGCCGTACCCGGTGGCAATACTCGAGTCGTTCCACCCGACACCAACCTCGACATGCCGCGTTTTGAATCGGACCTCTCCGTCTTGACGCCGGGCCACCAACCTCAACCCCTTGCCATGTTCGGCATGGTCCCTGACATCCCCACGGGTTACATCGTCAGCCAGACCGCGAGCGTTGAGCGCACCGTGAAAGACGTGGTGCTGGGTGCCTCTTACGTGGGCACCGCGGGTGTGAAGCTTGAAACCGTCAACAGCCCGAATGGCTACGCGGGCGCTTCGCCTCAGTTCGCTCGCTTCACCCAGTTCAACCCCCAAGGCCAGATTACGGGCGGTTATGGACCGGAGTCATTCGTGACCACCGGTTCTCACTCTACCTATCACGCCTTGCAGTTGTCCGCCTCCAAGAACAATCCGCGCCTGGGGTTGGGCTTCCAAACCAGCTACACCTTCAGCAAGTCGATTGATGACACCAGCGCCGTCGTCGTAGGCTACGGCGGGCCGACAGGAACCATCATCCAGGCCGCCCCCCAAGACCCCAGGAATCCCGGGGCCGATAAAGGGCCTTCCACGTTTGACGTCACCCAGGCGTTCACCTCCAGCCTCATCCAGGTTCTGCCCCTGGACCGGGTCAGTTTTCTCCGTCCGCTGGGAAAAAGGTTCAACACCGGCTGGCAGTTGCTGAACATCACGACCCTCACGAGTGGTTCGCCATTCACGGTCTATTCCGGAATTCAACAGACCGGCGCGGGAGCGGGCGGCGGCGACCGGCCGGATCAAATTGCTGTCCCGGTTTATTCCACCAGCCGGACGATTCGCGAAGATTATTTCGGCCGGGGCGCTGACAATCCCTCGTTCTTCTCTGTCCCGATTAATATTCCCGGGGGGACCGGGCCCAACTCGGGACGCTTCGGAACGTTGGGTCGCAATACGTTCCGCGGGCCTGGCATGCACGATCTCGATCTTGCCTTAATCAAGGATACGGCCCTCAGCAGCCGCGCCGGTTCCGAGCCGCCGACCCTGGAGTTTCGCGCAGAATGCTTCAACGCTTTTAACCTGGTCAATTTCGGACTGCCGGTGAATATCCTGCGGGGCTCGGGCTTCGGACTGGTCAACCATACAGCCGGAACTTCCCGACAGATTCAGTTCTCACTGAAATTGCTTTTCTGACTGTTCACCCTATGAAAAGGCATGCCGACTAATGTCGCATTATCGACGAACGGAGAATCCTCGAGGGCCTGTTACCCTGAGCGCAGCGAAGGGGCTCGCGAGCTGTTCGCAACGGCGGACTACCTTAGCCGCTCTCAAGTAGCCTGTCATTCCGAGCGAAGCGAGGAATCTCGCTCTGTTCCCCGTCCGCGCATTCGCATGAAGCAGAGCAAGATTCCTCGCTTCGCTCGGAATGACACCCTCGGCGCGGTGTAGTGCGCCTATTTGAGTAACGCGGCACTAGCCGCGATACTGGCTCCTGAATCCTGATGATGCTTTCTGCTTTCTTCCGCTTGTGCTTCCTTGAAACTGCCACCCAACATCCAGTGGTGGCTTTTGAAATTGCTTTGTTTTCATCGCGTTCCTTTTTTTCGTTGACAACTTCTGCCAATGTTTTAGAATGGCGAATGCTCTGAGCCACCAGCATGAAAATAGGTCATCAATCTGTTCTCACTCTGACCAGATTGCCGGGAGCGAAGCTTTTCTCCCAAGGCAAAGTCCGAGATGTCTACGAGGCCGGGACAGACCGGCTCCTGATCGTCGCCACGGACCGCCTTTCAGCGTTTGACGTCGTCATGGGCGAGGGGATTCCGGGCAAAGGCTGCGTTCTGACGCAGCTTTCGTGCTTCTGGTTCGAGATGTTCGGGAAGACTTTTCCCAATCACTTTCTAAGTTCGAAGCTGGGCGACTACCCGGCGGAGTTCCAACCGTTCGCCGATCAATTGGAAGGCCGCTCGATGCTGGTGCGTAAGGCCGAAGCTTTCCCCATAGAATGCGTGGTGCGAGGATACCTGGCAGGCTCAGGACTCAAGGAATATCGGGCTACGGGAAGAGTTTGCGGAATCCAATTGCCCGCCGGCCTGAGTGAAGGTTCTAAGTTCGATGAGCCGATCTTTACGCCGGCCACCAAAGCCACAACCGGCCACGACGAAAACATTACGTGGGACGAAGCCGCTTCGACAGTAGGCCGCGAAACCGCCCAAAAGCTCCGCGACCTGAGCCTCGAGCTTTATTCCCAGGGGCGAGACTACGCCGCGGAACGCGGCATCATCATCGCCGACACCAAGTTTGAGTGGGGCCGGAGCGGGAATGAGATCATCCTCATCGACGAGGTCCTTACCCCGGACTCGTCGCGTTTCTGGCCCCGGCAAGGTTATCAGCCCGGCCGGCCACAACCTTCGTTCGACAAGCAGTTCGTTCGCGATTACCTCGACTCGCTGCACTGGAATAAACAGCCTCCCCCACCTTCCCTTCCGCCTGAGGTGGTGGAAAAGACGAGTGAGAAGTACCGGCGGGCGTACAGTCTTCTAACTGGAAGGGACTCCTAACTGAAACCATCCCGCCGCCGCGGGATTGCGCTGAAGCTCATGGGTGCTTGGAACTGGCTCGACTGGACATTTGCCGCCATTGTTGCGGGCTCGGTCTTTTTTGCGATCATGAAAGGTTTCGTCCGGGAGTTGGTCTCCCTGGCGTCCTTAGTGGCCGCACTCGTGGTGGCTGCGGTGGCATACCCGAGAGCCGCCCTCTGGTTTGAAGATCTGACTAAGTCGCACGATGTCGCCCTGGGGCTGGGTTTCTTGACCCTGTTCCTGGCAGTCCTGATCCTGGGCGCGTTTGTATCACTGCTGGCCCGAAAGTTGATTAAGACGGCCGGCGTTGAATGGTTCGACCGTTTCTTAGGCGGGGTTTTCGGCCTGGTTCGGGGAGTGCTTGTCGATTGCGTGCTCCTCCTGGTCCTCGTGGCATTCGCCATCAAGCCGGCAGCGGTGCAGCAATCGTCCCTGGCTCCTTACGTCACCACCGGAGCACATATTGTTTCCCTGGCCATGCCCAGCAATCTCAAAGCCCAATTTCGCCTGGGATTTGAGAGGTTCAGGGAAACACTGAGCCAGAACAACAAGAAAGCAATTAAGAATTAGACAGACGGACCAAATACTTTCGCAGGGGAGCGCTGTCGTGAAAGACCAGCTAGAAGCCCTCATCAACCGCATGATTGATAACGGAATTCGGTTCCCCGAGGCCCTCAGCGAATTCGAGAAGCGTTTTATCCAACGCTTGCTTGAAAAATACAACGGCAACACGTCAAAGACCGCCGAGGCCCTGGGAATTCATCGCAACACTCTGAGCCGAAAGAGAGAAGAGCTCGGGCTCGACCACCACCCCAAACGGCGGAAGCGTCCCAGTCGTTAAATCATAACATATTATCCGAAGCGGCAATGCCTGATTATAGGCGGCACCCAGTGTATAACCGTGCCCGCCGCCGACCCTCACTCCTCCGGAGTCTGCTATAATCGCGATTCAGGCTTAAGTGTGCTGTCCTGATTTTACTTGCAGCGTTGGCCTCTGGCCGGGACTTGCCAGCCCACAAGCGCTGTGTCTGCGCTACAATCAAATCAGGCCAGGAAGCGCCGGCCTGAAGGTCGGCGCTCCAATCAGAATAGAACCGCACTGGCAGGAAGCAGAACTTGCAGCTTTCGAGGGAGGCCGTACTTGTATCTGGAAATCCAGCGAAGGATTCAGCAGAGGTTTGTGACACTGGCTCGCGAGGTCTATGGTTTGGAACTGGAATCCCCCGCGCTGGATTCCCCGCCTTCGCTCGAGATGGGCGATCTCTCCCTGGCCGCCAGCTTCGAACTGGCGAAGAAGCTGCGCCAACCCCCGAGAAAAATCGCCCAGGCCCTCGCTGAACGCTTTCTGCCTGTGGAAGGGGTCGCGCGAGTCAGTACTGCCGGCGCCGGTTTTCTGAACTTTCATTTCAACCGCGCCCAAGCCGCTGCCGCACTATTCGCCCAGCGCGCCTCCGGCCCGCCTTCCCGGTCGTCTCTCCAGGGTAAGGTCCTGGTGGAGCACACTAGCATCAACCCGAACAAGGCGGCCCACATCGGGCATTTGCGAAACTCGATTCTAGGCGACACTTTCGTTCGCCTGCTCAAGTTTCGTGGCAACCAAGTGGAAGTGCAGAACTACGTCGACAACACGGGTGTGCAAGTCGCGGATGTGGTGGTGGGGTTCATACACCTCGAAAAGAAAGGGATCGAGGACGTGGAACGGCTGCTCCGGGATCCCGAGCAGCGATTCGACTATTTCTGTTGGGATCTCTACGCAAAAGTCTTTCAGTATTACCAGACGAATCCCGAAGCTCTCAACCTCCGATCACAGGCCCTGAAGGACATCGAAGAAGGCCACGGGGAGCCGGCCCGCATGGCCGACCTTGTCTCCACCGCCATCGTGCGCCAACACCTGAAGACGATGCAGCGCATCAACGTGCAATACGATCTCCTCGTGCAGGAAAGCGAGATTCTGCGTCTCGACTTTTGGAAATCCGCCTTCGAGCTTTTGAAGAAGCACGGGGCCATTCGCTTCGAGGAGACCGGCAAGAACGCCGGCTGCTGGGTCATGAGCCTGGCGGAATCCGCGGCCGGCGAGTCCGAGGGTGAAACAGGCGAGGAAGAAGTCAAAATCATCGTTCGTTCCAACGGCACAGTCACCTACGTAGGCAAAGACATCGCTTATCACCTGTGGAAGTTTGCCCTGTTGGGAAAAGACTTCGGTTATACCCTCTTTCATCGCTACCCGGACGGCCACCCGGTCTGGCGAACCGCCTTGCAGGGCGAACGTGTCGCCCCCTCCCACGGCCACGCTTCGAGCGCCTACGCGGTGATTGATACTCGACAGTCCTATCTCCAAATACTGGTGAAAGCCGCGCTTCACGCTCTGGGCTTTCACGAGCAGGCCAATAACTTGCACCACTTTGCTTACGAAGTCGTGGGACTCTCCCCGAGCTGCGCCGAGGAATTGGGAGTGGAGTTGAGCGCGGAGGACCGGCAGCGGCCCTACGTGGAGGTCTCGGGCCGCAAAGGCTTGGGAGTGAAGGCGGATGATCTCATTGACACTCTGATCGCCAAGGCGCTCGAGGAAGTCCGCTCTCGCCAGATGACCCAGCACCCTGAGGAGCAGCAAACCTACGCCCGCATGATCGCCGTGGCCGCCTTGCGCTATTTCCTGCTCAAGTTCTCGCGGCGGATTATCATCGCTTTCGATTTCAAGGAAGCTCTCGCTTTCGAAGGCGAGACTGGGCCCTATCTGCAATACAGCGTTGTGCGCGCCAGGAACATCTTCAACAAGTTCCAGGAAACGCACCCGGACTTCCAACCCCAATGCCTCGACCAGGCAGTGGGAGCGGAGGTGCTCGAGAGATTTTTCGCCGGCGAGGATGGAGTTGCCTTTTGGGAATTGACCCTGGTCAATGCGCAACTCGAGATGACGGTCGAACAGGCCGTCGCCAGTCAGGAACCCGCCGCAGTTGCCAAATACGCATTCCGTCTCGCGCAAGCGTTCAACAATTTCTATCACCGATTCCACATTCTCAGCGAACCCGATGCCGACCGGCAGCAGTTTCTCTTGTACCTGGTCCAGCTTGTGAATCAAACCCTCACTTCAGCCTTGAATTTAATGGGGATTGAGGTGCCGGAAAGGATGTAGGGCGCGGCGCGGGTTGGCTCGTGAGTTGTTCGTTCGCGTATCATTTCGCGCCGTGCGCGACCCGATCCACGGCGGCGGAAAGGCGGTCCCAATGCGCGATCTCTTGGCCGAGTTGTGCACGGCCGGCGCGCGTCAAGGTGTAACGCTTGCCCATTCGGCCCGTCGCGGTGCGGACACGATGAGCTGAGATGAAGCCCCTACTTTTCAGCCGGTTCAGAGCCGAGTACAGGGAGCCCACCTGCACTTGCAACGCGTTCTTCGAAAGTTCGTGGATGCGCGTGCGGATGCCCCAGCCATGCAATGGCTTCTCCGCGAGGATCTGAAAGATCAGCATGTTGAGGGTGCCTTGTATGATGTCGATGGCTTTGCCCCTCATACCTTGACCTTCATTCCCTCCGGGTGCACGATCGCATCCACGGCGTCCGAGAGGCGGTCCCAACGGGCGAGTTCCTTCCGCAGTTGCGCGCGGCCGGCGTTCGTTAAGGTATAAAGCCTCTTCATCCGGTTTCCGGATTCGACCAAGTGAGGCCGGATCAGTCCCAGTGCATGGAGTCGAACCAGCGCAGGGTGCAACGAGCCCTCCCTCACTCGTATTACTTGATGGGAGAGTTCGTGGATGCGCTTGGCAGCGCCCCAGCCTTGAATGGGCTCCATCCCTATGGTCTTCAGGATCAGCAAATCGATCGTTCCGTGCACGATGTCAGTGGCTTTCCCCATACTGTGACGCCCTGCAATACTCTCCTCGCTCTCGCCCCTATGTTCTCCCTGCCCTGACCCCTGAAGCCCGACACCTGACACCTGCTCACCGGTGTCGCCTCCGATGGTCGCGGATGTCTTGCTGGGCTTCCCTTTCGATGGTCCGGCGTCGAGAAGTCTCCCGGTGGTCGAAGACATTCTTGCCTTTGGCCAGGGCAAGTTCGCACTTGATTAGGTTGTTCTTCAGATAAACGCGGGTGGGGACGAGCGTGAAACCCCTCTCTTGGGTGCGCCCCGTCAGCTTGTCGATTTCTCGCCGGTGCAAAAGCAGGCGCCGGTCCCGCAGCGGGTCATGGTTAAACCGGCTGCCAGCAGCGTAGGGGCTGATGTGGCAATCGATCAACCACACTTCGTGATTCTTAACGACGGCATAGCTGTCCTTCAGATTGACCTTGCCCTCGCGAATCGATTTCACTTCCGTCCCCGTCAGCTCAACGCCGCTCTCGAACCTTTCGAGCAAGTGATAGAGATGTTGCGCCTGACGGTTAACCGCGAAGTTTCTTGGGGCAGGGTCCGCTGCTTTGCCCACCACACCCTCCTGTAAATTTGCCGACGCCTCCCGAAGCAAAAATCTTAGCACATGGAAAGCGGCCGCGCACGTTTCGCACTGCCTACCGCCCGGCCCAGGTGCATGCGACGGGAAACTCGCTAGTGTCGCGCCGTGCTAGGGTCTCAGGTTGTGGGCGGCGTGGCGACCTTGCCACGCACACTGAGCGTCCAAAATGTGGCGCGCTACGCGATCGAGATTGGTTCGCGATTGGCTGTAATTGGGCTGGAGTGGCGGAATTGGCAGACGCGGCAGACTCAAATTCTGCGGTCAATAAATCCAACTCATTGATTCGGTTGGGCCTTTGCCGCCGAAGAGTATCCAAAACCGCCAAAATTCCCCCCTAATCTTTCCCAACTCTTTCCCAACTTTTGTGAGGGGGTAGTTGCTATCAGTTGGCCGCTTAATTTGCGGCTCCGAGCACATCACTTGCTGCGGGAGCCGCAGAGCTGAATGAGACACGGAGGGCCAACCGATTCCCTGCCCGAGAGACCCGTCACGCACCGATGCCACAGGCCGAGCTGGCCAGTACTAAGGTACTCTTGGGAGGCGCAGGGGATTTGATATCCTGGGTCCGTAAGTCTCAGCAATCGCTACAACAAAGACGGCTCGATGGGAAGCAGTGGGGCGGTCATCCGCAAGGGTGACCGCCCTTTTTTGTCCGCAAAGCGGACCGCGGGGCGGCCAAGAAAGGGTAGTGGGCTATATCTGTGTTGCCGACGTACCCGCAACCGCCTCAATCATGCTGAAGCGGGGCCAGGAGATTCTCACCGGCGATTCGGATGCGTGCTATGAGTCGATAAAGAAGGGGAATCCGTGCAAGTGAGGCATTCGCCGCAGCATCGTCCGCATGCTTGCCCACGGGCGGCAACGGTGCAAATCCAGGGACACTGGTGTGGCGCGGGTTCTCGGGCCAGTGGATGGCATTCTATTCGCCTGGGCTGGCTAGCCTGTACTCGGCTGCCGTTGGTTCCGAGCACGAATCGTGAGCCGCCGACCCGCACCTAATGTGCTCAGTGAGCAGCTTTCGGAGAGGGGCCAAGCCAATGTCCAGCGCCATCCGCCCAGCTCCTTTCGTGGTGGGCATGTGCCTGCAAACGGTCATGGAAAGACGGCTGGCTGCAAATAGCCTTGGCAAACGGTCGGAACTCGGGGCGAAAGCCAGGCGTATTTGACAATAGGTGGAAGCGCGGAGAAGAAAAGAGTTGCGAATGAGTGCTTCCGGGGGCACCACCATGTCAAATAGGGTCCTGGCGAAAGGCATTGCGCTCGACCTACTCACCAGCGTCCTCGCTACGGTTGCGGTGTTTCTTGCCGCAGTGGCTACGCATGTTTTCACTGACATGCGGGAACTGTTCCTGGGAATGGCGCTGTTGTTCGCCATAGTCGGCTTTGGGCGCGGCCGCTGCCCACCAGCGAATAGATGGCTGAAAGCACTCCTGTTGGTTTCGCTATGCATGTTGGTGCTCGGATTCGCCTCGGGGGCTCCGGCCTTGATGCTCGGCTTGATTGTTGGGATTTCCTACGCAGCGGCACTGGTCGGCATCTCTGGCCGCCGTGGCTGGGCCACGAACCGAACTCGAAGCACTGCGACCATGGGCACGGTACTGGCGGCGATTGGAATGGGCTCAGTTTTTGGTGCACCGGTGCTTGCGAGTCGCCTCGCCACCCACCCGGCCAATAGGCCCATCCCCGAATTCAGCGTCACCCGCCTGGATGGGGCGGTCGTGAACTCGTCCGAGTTCAAGGGCCGGGTGGTCGTGCTCGATTTCTGGGCAACGTGGTGTACTCCTTGCCGCCAGGAATTCCCGGAGCTGGAACGGCTCTATCAACGCTATCACGCCAACCCGGACGTGACGTTCCTCGCCATCGACGTGAACCGGGAGAGCGAGACTCCTGATAAAGCCAGGGAGTTCATGCAGAAGGCGGGATACACTATCCCTGCGGCTTATGATGCGAACGATGCTGTGGCTCGCTTGAAGGCCGAAGGCTATCCCCACCTGCTGCTCTTGGACAAATCCGGACACGTGCGGCTGGAACACGTCGGGTACGATGGAGCTGAGCGTTTCGTAGAAAACTTGGCGAGAGAAATTGACAAGCTGCTTTCCGAACCGCAGCGAGCGCCGCTCCCGTAGAATTCAACGCACGGGTGATTGAGTGGTCCGCCATTCATAGGACAGCACACCACTTTCCGCTAGCAGGTCAGCATTGACCCGTCCGCTCACTAACGCACAGGCACCCGGTCAATACTGCTAACCCATTTTTGACGGGGAACTGCCGTGTGGGGACTTTGGTCCGCCAAGTATAGTAACTCGGATGAGTGATATTTGTGGCCGGGGCGGACACGAGCGTGACCAGTTCCAAGGGCGCTAGGGTGAACGTCACATTGCCGCCCACCATTAAGACCGTCCCCGGGTAAGCATCCCGTACGGTCGAGCTCGATCGGTAGAGTCTGAAGCGGACCGTCCCCGCGTCCACAAGTTCTGTAACATGATAGGTGATGTCGTAGGTCGCGGCCGGCTGGTAGTTGGCATCTCCGCGTCTGACACCTGGGCGGGTCGGCACGCCGGTCAGATTGACGACGTTCAGGCCCCACGAGCCGCCGGCATCCTACCGCTTGACTTCCTGGTGCGGCTTTACGACTCCTCAACTTCTCGACTGTTTGTTTTCATAGACATTCTCGCTTTGTTCCGCCGGAATCAAGTCGAGAAGTCGAGAGTTGAGAGTTGAGAAGTAACAAACCGTCACCATCCGACCCCTCCTCCAACGGCGTCAGCAGCCCTCTTCCCTGGGGAGCCCGAATTCTGGTCCGATTCGGATCGGACCATCGGACCCCAGAAATCGGGGAGGGTGGCGAGCGTAGCGAGCCAAGTGAGGGTTTTTTCCCGTCGAGCCTCGCAACCTCTGAATTCGGCTTTAATTCCCGCATTTGGTGCTCAAATCTGGCTTCGTTTTGGGTTCGTTTTGAGTTCGTTTTGAGTTCGTTTTCCAAACGCTCCTTGTGTTTTCAATAACATACTGGCTTCGTTCGTATTATTTTTGTGTTTTTTCGGAGTCATACCTCCCCGCTCGCTCGCTAAGTTCCGGGGCCGGGAAATCGACGAACTGGAAAGTCCAGGGATGGCCCGCCGTCTCCCAAGATGCAACCCGAAAGATGGGGTCGACGGTTGGCTTCCCAACTCCTCGACTCTTTGACTTCTCGACTTCTTGACTGCACTTGGAGGCAGAAACCACAGGCAGGAACCGAAAACAAAAGAGGACGCATAACCTATCCGGCAGGCACTGACCGCTTGCCCAACCCCACGAAAGAAGTCTAGCCTATGTCGTCCCGTTTGTCAAGAGAAAAATGCGCCGAGCACAAAAAGTCCGGCTTAGTCCCGGGACCGCCAGGCGCAAGCCCTCGACGGCAGAAGATGGGTCGGCGCGGTTGCAATAAAGACTCGGTACCGTGTTGCATTCCTGCACCGCGTCGCAGTGATACAGCACGCCCCGCGAGTGGCAGATTTCCGCGATCCTCTCGACCAGAAACAACACACCCGTTTCGTTGTTCGCCCACATCGGTAAGGCAGTCGTCAGTCATGAGTTATCAGCAATCAGAAAAACGACGAAACGGCCAAAAGGAAAGCGTCGCGGTGAACAGGCAAGTAGGTGACGCGGTAGCCTGGTTCATGTAGCGGCGGCTTTATGCTCAATCCTGAGGATTGAAGGTGGCCAGGCTGGCGGGGTAGCGGAGTTTCCACTGGTCGGGGAGCCAGTCGTCGAGGTCGCGAGCGGGCCAAGCGGGGAGGTTCATGAAAAGTTGGGTGAGGTAGAGTTGCGGATCGACATCATGCCGGCGGCAGGTGGACGTGAGGCTGGCGAGGATGGCGGCAGTGCGGCCGCCGCAAGTACGAGTGCCAGGCCGAGAACTCACCCAACGCCGCCGGCCCCGCCTCCGCACCCTCGATACAGAGCGACTGAGGTGACTGCGCATCGCTTCGTGGCACGGCCGTCCCGGCCGTGCGCACGGGCGGGACGCCCGTGCCACCATTCATGCCGCTCTGTATAGCACGGCCGGGGTCAGTTTCACTTCCACGAATTTCGTGACTGGCGTGCGCAGCCGCTTCTTCCACCACCAGAAATGCGGCCTGCCCAACTCGCGCTCCCGGCAAAACGCCGCCTCCGCCAAAGAAGGAAGAGAAGAAACTCGAAGAGAAGAAACGGTAACTCAACCCCGCAGGTCGGCTCGCAGCGCAAGCGCGACCGGCCTGCCGGGCACACCAAAGGGTCGGAGCCGAACTGCAAGTGACACTTAACACAGCAGCGAGCCCTTGGCTAGGCCTCCGGTGTCACTTAAAGGAATCCGTCCGTGCTGGGTCATGTTCAGTCAAGTAACAGCCCTTAAATTCTTTTGTGATGAAAGTATCATCAGAGAACTTGAGAGTAACTTTGTAGTTGAACGACCATTTGTTCCTTCTTTGCGGGTGGAGAGTCAACGTAACGCTGCCGTTCGCGACTTGTCCTTTCGTTGGGCTGCCCTCGA